>Ga0335069_10011735_pt1 | contig 12348 bp, 12 predicted proteins | sample Lox_Sample_11_FD_206714 | JGI IMG/M metagenome (GOLD analysis project Ga0335069, IMG submission 206714) | Soil microbial communities from Loxahatchee National Wildlife Refuge, Florida, United States - Lox_Sample_1.1 | ecosystem: Environmental > Terrestrial > Soil > Wetlands | place: USA...
GTAACCAGTAGATAGATTGGCGGTGTCATGAAAACAAACTCCATGGCCCCGCTCAAAATAAATGATTGCCTACTTGCACCGAGGAGCGGCGGTGTGGGTAGGCTTTTTGATTAGAACATTCGATTGAAAGACCAATGTCAAAGACCACGAAGCAAGACCTCGAAGACAATATCGAAGCTCTTCAGCTGAAGCTGATTGAAGAGAACGCGCTCATCCGAGCTTTGAAGCCCAGGACCTTAGCGGAGTTTGATCAGACCGGCGCGCAAGAACTTCGACAACACGAAGCAACGCGGGACGCAATCAAAGAGCAGATAGCCTTCCTTTCTGCGAAGAAGGCCCGGTTGCCTTCAACACCCACTCATCGACAGAAGCCGAAATCGACGAAGCAAGCACGTGTCTATGCAGACATTCTCAAGCGAAAGAAGAGAAACCCCAAGCTGACGAACGAGGAAGCGATTGACCAACTGGCGGAAAGACTGGAAGATTCACAGGAAGCGATTCGGAAGGCATTTTATGCCGAGCAAAAGAGACTGAATGAGATACAAGGCGGTGCCGTCAGGGCAAAACGTGAATCCGAAGAGCATTTCCAGCAACGAGACGAAGAGAGCAAGTAGTCACCACAAAAGTAACGTGACTCGGGGGTGACGTCACTGATCCCAAGAGGTAAAGTGTTTAACATAAGGAACGGGAACAAATGCCACAGTTCGCTCATTCTGCGAGAGGAAAGGATAAGGAGACATTCATGCGCACCAAAGGGTCAAAAAAGAGGGTAGCCTCGAAACTAAGCAAACGACCTGTTCGGAGACGAGCTACACGGCGCGCCCCGAGAGCAGGTTACATATGGGGGAAGACGAAACTCCTTACGTCGGCCATCCTTGACGTACTCAACAGAGTCAATAGCCCGATGTCAACACGTCAAGTTTTCTACCAGTGTGTGTCGATCGATGCCGTCGAAGCGACAACTAGTGGTTACGGCCGAGTACAGAGACTTTTGGTTGACCTCCGCAGAAGCGGAACGATCCCTCGGGGCCGCATCGTAGACCGGACGAGAGCAATGCACCAGGTCTCTCAATGGAATTCTCTTGGGGAAGCCTTCGATTCTCTGAGACAGTTTTACCGGAGAGATCTGTTTGAGACTCAGAAGATTGTGCCCTTTATCGGGATGGAGAAGGATGCTCTTGCAGGAGTGATATCCGATGTGGTCGATGAATATGGAGTGCCGCTATTTGTCTGTCGAGGATATCCGTCACTCGCTCTTCTACAGGATTGGGAGGACGAGATTCGGACGCTAAACTTGCTCGAGAAGGAGGTCCGCATCTTCTATTTTGGAGACTTTGACCCTGCAGGAGTCGACATCCCACGTTTTATTCAGGAGGAGCTGACCAGGTCGGGAGTACAATTTGAGTTCACCATTAGCGGCCTCCTGAAGAGCGACATGGCAACCTATAGACTTCTCTCCGTTACGCTGAAAGCCAAGGATACCCGAACTAAGGAGTTTGTGAAGAAACACGGAGAGAGGGCTTCGGAACTCGATGCCCTTCCGCCGAATGTTCTTAGACAGAGGGTTCGGGACTGCATCGACTCGTGCATCGACAAGCAGGCTTGGGATGAACTCAAACTGGCGGAACAGCACGAGAGGGATAAATTGGAAAGTATGGAGAGGCCATCAGGTGACTGATAAAGAACCCCCTTGACGGAATCCGCAATTTTGAATACAATATAACAAGAGGTCAGAGACCTCCGTTACTCCGGACACATTCGGTCCGGCATCTGCAGGTGCAAGAGAAGTCGAGCGTGGGATCATCCTTCCGCTGTAGTTTCCCTCCCTGCTGCAAATCCAAATGAGGTACAACTAAGATGAAACAACCATATCAGACCAAAGACTTTCCGCTTGCTGCATTCCTCGTTTCAAGCGGACTTGCCCTTCAAGCCCACGACCGTTCACTCGGCGTGAGTACTTTCACGTTTCCGGATTCCTCCAGGCTTCATGAGCTGGTGGATGATTATTACGGCTTTCGCGCACTCGTTAATCCAGTGCTGTACGCGAATGCCTTCCGGAATTTGAAGAGCGTTATGTATTCCAAAACAACTGAAAATGACAACATGCACAACCACACCAGAGCAACCAAGTAATCTCGCTGTTGCTACAAATAACCAGACTCAGTCTGGGATAGTAGATCTGACCGTTGTCTCCCTCGCAGAGCAGGAATCCAATCGTGGCATTGGGCAAGCATCCGCCACGGCCCCTGCGGAACTCCAGCCGAGTACTACCCCTCGATATAACCTTAGCATTACCCTCGGAAGAGCAAAACCCTCCATCGCGGACTACAAAGCCTCGATGCTTAACGATACGTCGTTCATCCCCAGGACAATCGCATTGTCACAGTTGAGGTATGTTGTAAAGAGTCACAACTACACCTTTTGGCACTACAAGAATAACTACCGGAGTGGGGCCGATTTCTCTTTTTCTTCCGGCATCATCCTTGACTTTGACGGAGATTCCGGAGTGTCGGTCGCGGAGGCCACCGAGTGCGCGAGGAAGATGAACTGCTATGCTCTTCTTGCCACGTCATATTCCCACATGCGCGACAAGAAGAAGAAAGACGGAAGCGTGATCAATGGTCCCTGTTTCCGCCTTCTCATTCCCACCAACCGTCTTTTTCACACCTGGAGTGACCTCTTTTCCTCGCTCAACTTCGTGAACAACACGTACTTCAAAGGGAAGGCTGATCCTGCGGCAATGTTGGCAAGTCAATTCTTCATTCCCTCGCCGGATAGTGCGACCATGGTCGAAATCAACAACGAAAACCTGTACGACCCGGATGATCTTCGAAGAGAAAATATCCGCCAGAGTGACTCAACCACCATCGTGCATGACGCGTGGAATGTTGAGAATTGCTCTATTCTAAAGGACCCAAGGAAAGCCTCCTTCTCTTCTCTCCCGGCGAAGAAGGCAGTCGTGTACTGCCCATTCTGTGATGACCTGCATTCGACAAGTGTGTCTGCATTTCTGATGGAGCCGAAGGAGGGAGAAGACCGGCGAGCTATTCAGTGTTCGCACTGTAAGAAGATGTATGTGAGTGAACAGGTTACGCTCACCGATGAGCAATTCGTCGCGAGGTTCTTCTACACGGCAGATTCTGTAGGCGATACGTCCGAACCAGTGGAGTGGCTTGTCAAGGACGTCGTAGGGAAAAAGGAAATCTTCAGCTGCTACGGGGATCCCGGCTCAGGCAAGTCATTCGCCATGATGCAGCTGGCTATATCCGTCGCAGACCGGAGCGGAACACTGAATGAGTGGCTTGGATTTCCGGTCGAAAGGCATGGGCCCGTGCTGTACATTCTCACGGACGGATCCCATAGATCTCTGCGTGAACGTATCCGGAGAATCTCCGGCTACTTGAATGTCCAGCGTCCGAAGGATCTGATCATCCAGCTCAATCAGGGTGTGTACTCAACCTGGAGAGATCAGGTCGACCGGCTTATCAAGATTCGGAAGCCTGTCATGATTATCCTTGATAGCTTGGCGATGTCGAGCGACACGGGTGATGAGAATCAAGCCGAAGACCAGAAAGAGTTTGCCAAGATTCTGCAGCTATGGTCGCTTGAGCAGAATCTGGCATTCTGTATCATTCATCACACCAATAAGGCAGCAATGAACAATGCCTTTCACCAGAACAACTTCCGTGGCAGCTCCTACTGGATTGGCATCATCTCGTCAATGCTGGAATTCAGGAAGTGCTCGAACAAGACGAATCAGTACAAGCTGGTAAAAAGTCGAGACGGTTCTCCTGATGCTCAGTCGATCCGGGAGGTCGCATATGAAGAATACACCCCATCAGTGGCGGGGACCTACAATCTCAATCAGGACCAAACCCTCGCCGGCTACAAGTACATCGGGCCCGTGTCCGACACCAAAAGTGCTGGAAGGAAGACCGTGTCAACCTGGGCAGGGGACGTCTTCCGTTCCGGCGAGACGAAGACATACAAGGACACCCTTGAGGCCATTCAGGTGAAATATGCCCGTAGTCAATCGTGGGCAAAAGACACTCTCAAGGACTGGAAAGAACTTGGGGACGTGAAGGCAAGCAGGAATCCTGATGGAACGAAGTCGTACACCTTCAGTCGATAAGATGGAAAGCCAGATTTCATTCCTGGCTATGCTCGACAGCCAACTATTCCGAACCTATATCTGGCTGTCTGGCTTACCTTGATTCCGCAACAGAAAAGCCACTTTTGTCAATTTGTATTTCTGGCTTTTGACATTTCAAGCTTGGACAGCCAGCTATCCTACCATAGGTAGCTGGCTTCCTGGCTGTCTGGATCTTGGGGGGCACCCGCCGGAGGCAAGGAGTATATTTTTCTATTTTGGGTCTGCGCCTGCTCCGAGATGGATTCTGGTACCGACCCCAGCGGGAGAACTTTTCCTGGGAGCCAAAATCTTCCTCAATCCATTCTCGAAAAACGACCGAAATGTGCGGGAAACCCTTGTGTTCATTGATGATATTGATCGGCAGGCAAGAGTGCACTCGGGAGAGTGAGCGATTGTCTTGAACCCAAGCATTCATCCCCAAAGAAAGGCCGCAGAAGCCCCTACGATCCCTTCTGGGACTCAATGAAGAGCGGACCGGGGTTTCCCGGGGCCACATCCAATGTATTCCTGGGCATCCTGGGCCATCTTCCTTTGAGAGCTTCGCGACGGATCAGGCACCGACCCCAGCTTGAGAGGGGTGAAGGCATCTTGGATCCGACCCGTGTCTCCGAACAAAATTCGACGCTCAAAAACCACCGCTATTGCCGCTTCTCCATCGATGCAAATGAGACCCAAACCTTTTAAATCCGATGGGCATTGGGGAAAAACGGACTGCAGGGCGGCAAAAGACCATAGGGTAATTCCTGCCTTGACCCTGAGTGCCGATGCGGGCTCGGCGGATTCGTATCTTGATCATGGCCATCGGAGTGGGGGAGGGGAGGAGATGAAGGTGTTGCGGGAGATGAACGAGCTTGCGGAGGAGTCACGCATCCCACGCCGCTGAAAAGACCATCCGTATCTCCACGTAGGCTGTGTGTCCGTAATCTCACCGATTGATTTTCGTTGGAAGTTATTGAGATTCAACAGGATGATGAGGTCAAAATACTTGACCAAGAAATCTCCGAAATCTGGATCTCGAACGTATATACAGGGGGGTGCCATTTCTGCGAAGGGGCATATTAAATTTGCGTGAAGTCGACTTGTGTGACTCGACGCTAATGCCGCGATAAATAGTATATATTGCGTCAGGTACTTCCGAATTTTGTTAAACACTAATAGATTTTATATCGTTTGTCCTTTGCATCGTAGTGGTCTATCTTCCACGTAGTTGATCGTCGCACTTCTTTCAATTGATTGGTTGCAACTAGAGTTGCCCAACGTCTAAATGCTTTGCTGGCCGGGCGACGACTGATATCGTCCGACAAAGCGAATCAAGCCTAGATTTTCCGTTCCTCCATCCTTGGTTGTCTTCACATTTCTCCTCTGACCTGGAGTTGGATCATGCGAACACATATCGCGTTAGCCCCCTCGTGGTTCTCAGTACTCGGTTTGCTAATGGCGTTATTTGATCAAGGTGATTGCAGAGCCCAAGTGATCGTCAAGGAGCGGGTCTCGATCTTTCCTGGGGTGGTCGCCGGCTCGTATCGGAAAATGCCGCTTGACTCGCATCCCAACCTGTATCTTGTAATGCCCAGATCGGGACTTATGCAGCTAGAGATTCAATATGGCTGGCGCCTCAACACACAGATATCCTCTTCCGCCTATTTCAGGATTTCCTTGCCCGAGACGACATATACAACGACTGTTACTGATTTTTTCAACTACTTTACGAGTTTCCCGGTCACGAATTACGACACATGCCAGAGTACACGGGTTCCTGACAACTATGTCAAATTCTCAGCCATGCGGACTACGCAGTATCCATTTAAGTTGCTCTTTCTCAGGGTGCCTAGCACAGGGGACACACTGCGGTTCACATTGCATGATGGCTCAGATATCCCCACCACGATTCTGAGCGGAGATTCGTCGGGCGGCTGGACGATTTTCAACTCGATCGATCCGCCCAATGTGCAATGCTGGTCGTCACCGGACAACCAAGAGGCAACCAGTGCCGTATTGAAATTCGCAGATACTGCAATCGCCGGTTTCCGTGTGAAAGGAGATAATGACACCGTTTTCTACGGTCATGCTACCCCAGTTAGGGTGACTGCCATTAACAGCGCAGGTAACGAAGTCTATTACAGCGCGTCCAATCAGATTTCCCTATCCTATACTCCTACGATATACGGCAGATTCATTAACCCAGCTTGGGACACAGTCGCGTCCCCGATAACCCAGAATTATTCTGATGCAAGGAATGGAAAAGTGTGGTATGTTTCTGATCCTGGTAGACTCTCGGATTCTGTTCACCCAATTACATTGACAGCGAAGAACTCACAGGACACTTCGAAGCATGGGACGGGTACGGTCACAATAAAGAACGAATGGACTATATTTACGCAATGTAATCCGCTTTGGAAGGACAGCGCTTATGATTTTGAACCAGGCACTACTATCTGCGGTAAAGGTTGTGCTTTGACGTGTTTTGCCATGATACTGAAGAGATATGGTTACAGCGTCACCCCTGGTACTCTTAATTCATGGATGAAAAATAGTGCCCACTTAGGGTTCGACCCAGGGGGAAATGTTCATTGGGCAGTTCCGGAAGAGTATTCAGGTGGAGTGTCACTTGCATTTATGGGCCTACTGACAAACCCAAATGGTTCACCATTGAGCCTCTCGGTAATAGATAATTGCCCCGAGCCTAATTGGTCACTCATGGCACAAGTGGATCATGGAGGTTCGACTCACTATATCATCATCGTCGGAAAGAATCTTGCTGGCGAATACGTGACATTAGACCCCATGTACTCCACACCGAGGACACTTGTCGATTACAGTACGCCAGATTACCCTCATGGCCGAATTCGGAAACTGATTAAGTACTGGAAGAACTGAAACCCCGAGAGAAGGAGAAAAGATGAACTCCAAGTCAGTTTGTGAGAGATTTCTAGTCGGCCTCCTCGTGCTTGTTAGGCCGTTGTCCGCAGTTATGGGTCAATCGTCGGGGATGGAAGTTCATTCCTCCATGAACATTCAATTCCTTGTGGTAGACCCGATTGGTCGAAAGACCGGTATTGACGGCCTGAGCAATTCATTTTTTGGGGCCATCCCATCGTCCGTCTACGATACACTCTCAAGTGGTGACACCGATACATCAAAGCCAAATACATTGTCTCGCGAGTGCATCTTCGGTTGGGGGGCGGACTCTTTGTTGGAGGGCAATTACTACATCAAGGTCTACGTCTTGCAGAGTGGCCCTTTTTGGATTGACAACTCGATCGCGCGAGTTCCGAATTTCTACCACCAATTAGTAAACCATTCGGGGACGGCGGGTGAGACCTATTTGTACAGAATCCCATATTCCTACAACATCTCAAACCCGATAACACTTGACACCTTGACGACTACCAAGGAAGTCCAGGGTGGGATCTTCAATCCGATTGGAACGAGTACATTGTCAATTAGAGCCAAGGCAACTCTTAGTTTAGGATCTTGGGACACGCTAACAAGTGCCACTGTGACCATCCGTTGGCGATCAAGATACCCTCTGACAATTGGATCAGTCTCATCACCCTCCTTTGGGTTCACGGCGTCTGGCCCTATTGATTCGCAAGCTAATTGGAAGTACCAGACATTTCGAACGACAAGCCGCGTTCCTATCACGTGGACGGCTGGAACGGAGTATGAACTATTCACAGTGAACATGAACGGTAGTGCAGGAGTGGAAGACGTAAGTTTGACGAACTCGAAAGCGACTGCGATCTTCTCGCTTCAGATTGATAACATCGAAAGAGCCGATTCTGTATTCTATAATCCGACGATCACTTGCACAGGCATGACCTCTCAGAACAAAGCCGACAACGGCTGGGCTACTGCCTATACCGGCGAACGTCATCTCGCAATGACAAGTACCAAGCTCCATGAGGTTTACAGCAGTGGAGGGGCTATCGTTTACAGACGGAAGAGCCTGACCGGAAGTTGGGAGGTGACTCAACGAATTAGCCCAGATTCTTTGGGGAACAACAATGATCCGTCGATCTTGGTAGCTCACGATGGGTCGATTCATGTTGTATGGCAGCAGTATCTCGCGTCTACACTCTTCGCATTATTCTATAATCGAAGCACCGATGGCGGGAATACATGGGGCCAAGCAACCGTCATCCCGTCTTCGCCTGGGATCATTACGATCAATCCAAATCAATGGAATATCTACCCCTTGATTGCGGAACTAGGGACGACCCAATTGGTCGTGGCTTGTTGCTACAGCGGCGGGATGTATTACACCAGATCCACCAACCTCGGCACTAATTGGAGTGCGCTGGTATCAACAGGTGCAACCAACCACGGTTGGTATCTGTGGCATCCAAGCCTCGCGAACATCGTGAGCGCGAATTGTCTCATACTCACCTACGACGCACGCTATTACGGGGTTTGGTCGCAGAAATACGATGGGACTAATTGGTCCTCAGAGGCTCAAGTCAACAGCGGGACAGGCACAATCAACGATGCATATTCATCGATTGGATTTGATTGGGATCTCGGACACTTATATGCAGCGTGGTCTGCGAGAAGCAGTTACCTTTACAACGAATACGGAATACTGTTTCGCATAGGTGGATTCAACAACAGCTGGGGAGGCCAATTCGTCCAATTTCCAGTCGTCAACGGCTCAGGGATTTCTGATTTGTACCCCTCGATCACTGGCTGGGGGCCGGACAACGTCGATATCATCTATAACAATACTAGCAGCGTAGTCAAGCTCAATCAGTGTTTGGATGGCAGCTGGTCAACAATTGCGAGGGTTCTGAGTGCGTCAGGATATTGGACGAACACGACATTGCAGGAGGAGTCGGGCACTCCACAGTATCCGATTCGAGTGTGGACCGACCAGTCAGCAAATCCATATCAAGTGACTCTGCAGACCGACGGGACCTACAACCTCTCAAAGCCTCAGATTCAGTCGCAGGCAGAATATGACCTCCACAGACGGATAGTCCTTGAGAGTGTGCGTACTGGATCCACGATATGGTTCGACCTTGGCCCACTCAAAGTCCTGACGGCCTCTGGTGACACCGTACTCTTGCCATTCAAGAAACTCAGCTTCAAGGCCCCCTTGAATGCAACGCTGACGAATGCGTGGAATTACCTCGGAACGGATACCATCACCTTGCCGGCAAATGCCAGGTCCCTTTTAATTGATGCTCAAGTCTCAGCTCAGGCCAGACAGGATTCCCTCGGTGCACTTGGGACGAATGTCTTTACGACAAGTACATTCAGGCTCGATGGGATCAAGGGAACTCAAACAGTGCCGCTCCTGGCAACACAACCATCAGTTTCCGGAGGGAAGGTGATCGACGTGTCCGGGCAGGCTGGCCAATTGATAGTGCTCCGAATGACAGGAACCGTCCCGGCTACTGCGACGGAACCTGTTTCTATCGGAGTCGGCGATGTCTATGTATCTCGCAAACCAGCACCGTGAGGCTACTATGAAAACAGTGATCTTCGTCATCTTGCCTTTGATATTTGCTCGAATCGGATCAGCTCAAGCGATCTATCCGATCTCCCCCGACACTAAAGGGAATCAGCTAGTCCTTACTGTTGCGAATGAATCAAAAGCGCTGGATGCGCAAGGGATCCTTGTTCAGCTTCAGAAGTGCAGCTCGACCATCACTTTTGCTCAAACGACCTGTTCCTTGAAGGCAGTTCAGGCAATGAAGGAATCGGATGTTTCATTCAGGTTCGATGTCAGCCGCCAAGCCAAGGTCGGTGCCAAAGACACTTTGATCTTCCTTGTCACGGATAACACCGGCACTTCGTGGCAGAAATCCATTATTGTATCATACATCGCTCCACAGGCCTATAATCTGGAACAGAACTTCCCGAACCCGTTCAACCCATCGACCATGATCTACTATGATCTGCCCTTCGACAGTCACGTCAAGATCATGGTTTATGATATCCTTGGACGGGAAGTGCGAAAGCTCGTGGATGAGCAGGAGCCGGCAGGATACCAGAAGATCCGGTTTGATGTGCAAGGCATTGCGAGCGGGACCTACTTCTATCGGATTCAGGCTGAGCCTTCAAAAGGGGGAAAGACCTTCATGGCCGTAAAGAAGATGATGGTTTTGAAATGACCCTGGCAGTCTAGGTGACGATGGCGATCAAGAGCCCAATCCGCGAGGGTCGGGCTCTCTGCTTTGTACCCCTAGAAAAAGGACCCGTTTCAGAGCCTCAATGCTACCTCCTGCTTACTGAAGTATCCTTCGTACCTATCTGCTCGAACAAGCCCAGGTCGAGATGCCGGAGCTGGGTCCCATCAGATTTGACAGGGGCATTCGAGTTCTGGATTTTTTTGTGCAGGTTTTTTTCAGACCCTTATGGCGCCTCGCGCCGCAGCGCCATCCAAAACCGAAGTATCTGCCTATGCTGGCCAGTAGGAGGGATGGAGGAAAGGAAGGAAAAAGGGAAAGAATTCCTCCTCCTTTTTCCTCAGGAATTCCCGAGGAAAGGGAAAAAGGGATAAATTCCTCTATTCCTTCCTTCCTCTACCCCCCGCTCAGAAGGAGAATCACCCGGCGGGTAGGGGCGAAGCCGGGCAATGGAATGGGTAAGATTGTCGCTGGTGATGGACAAAAAAAAAAAATAAAAGACAAAAAGCCCCCACCTGAAGGCGGACTCGAATGGGGGGATTCCGCGGAGCAGGTCATGTCTTGTGTTGGATCCCCGCACATTGACTGACAGATTCGAGGCGCAAGAAAACTAGCTACCTATCTGCTGGTCCTGAATGGCAAATGAACTACAAACCTCGCGAATCCAGTGAGCATTGGAGGAAAACAAGCCGCCAGACGGAAAAAATCGATGGTAATCTTGGCATCGACCCCGAGCCCCAGATATCCGGATAGTCATGCTACAACAGAGGAGGGAACTTATGAGGGTAACCGACAAGGCAGGAGACATCTTGAAAAGAGTGAAGCGCCGGAGTTTCTTCCAGACCCCGGAGGCGCGGAACCGAGTTCTTGATCAATTCAACCAGTCCACCCTGGACGACGTTGGCCCCATGGGGGGGAGGGAGCAGGAGATGAAAGTGCTGCATGAGATGAACGAGATGGGAGCTCAGGAGGATGAGGTGTACCGGACTGCAGGATCGGGGCTAAAGGCGATCTGAGGGAGTCAGTCATCTCTCCCAAGCGTTGAATGGCTCGGAGTTGAGCCGGAACAGGTGCTCTGGAATTTCGTCCGGAGGATGAGGGCGAATTGGCATCGATCCTCAGGGAGCTCAGTCCGAAACCATGAAGGAGACAAACCTACCCTTTATGAATATGGACGCAAACATTGGCGCCTCCTTCCAATGAGCCTCGCATTCAGGATATATCTCGATCGCGTCTGTAGGAAATGCAATTTGATCTTCCCCGACCTCACCTCCTTTTTTCACCCGGCCGTAATTCGATATCTCTTCATCCCCTCCGAAGAAGTTAAGAGGGAGGCCTGATGGCATAACCTCGACGTTTCTCTCGCCAGCCCCTTGGTTTATCTTCGCGGAATCAAGAAGAAACAGTGAGTAGCTATCTGAACTCGAAACGAGGGCGATGAAGTATTCGACGATGTTCGAATCCCTCCCCTTCGTTATAGCCACCAGATAATCGGGAATTCCATCACCATTGAGGTTACATTTTGAAACAGGCTTGAAGGAAGGCCTTGGTTCACCAGGGATATCGCACGGGTTTGGAATATGACTCGGCCGAAAACTCCAGTGTGAGAAACGCTGATTAAGCGCGTGCCGAGCGGATGGTGGAAGATCCTGAGAGTGCAATATCCCGGCACCTACCACAATCGCAGCAATCAGGATGACTTTCGCTTTCATAATCCTTCCTCTTGTCCATAGTAGTCCAGTCCGCACACCGTCCTGGGGCGCCTGACGAATGAGGTTCGAAATACAACTTGACTACACCAAGTATTCCGTATTCAGCGTTGGATGTTCCTCTTTCCGATCGTCAGTATCGCCTGATCCGGGTTATAACGTATTCCGCCGAGTACGACTAGATTGCCTTTCACGGCAACAGTATGATATTCTATGCCACCTGAAATCGCCTTGAGTTCGTCATATTGTTTCCAGGTCGCTCCGTTGAAATGCAAGACCGTCCCGCCAACCCCACCCACCCACACAACCCAGTCTGACAGTCCACGGATGCAGAGAAGCAGATAACGAAACCGAT
>Ga0335069_10011737_pt1 | contig 12347 bp, 13 predicted proteins | sample Lox_Sample_11_FD_206714 | JGI IMG/M metagenome (GOLD analysis project Ga0335069, IMG submission 206714) | Soil microbial communities from Loxahatchee National Wildlife Refuge, Florida, United States - Lox_Sample_1.1 | ecosystem: Environmental > Terrestrial > Soil > Wetlands | place: USA...
GCGCCAGCATGCGCCGCCAGGGCGTGCTCGTGACGCGGGTGCGCAAGCGCCGCATGAGCGGCGGCAAGTCGATCAAGCACAAGGACATCGCGCTGTTCACGCGCCAGCTGTCCACGATGATGCGCGCGGGTGTACCGCTCATCCAGTCGTTCGACATCGTGGCGCGCGGCAGCACGAACGCACGCGTGACGCGCCTGCTGAACGACATCCGCTCGGACGTGGAGACCGGTACCAGCCTTTCGGCGGCATTCCGCAAGCACCCCCTGTACTTCGACGCGCTGTACTGCAACCTCGTCGAGGCCGGGGAGGCAGGCGGCATCCTCGAGGCGCTGCTCGACCGGCTCGCCATCTACCAGGAGAAGACGCTCGCCATCAAGCAGAAGATCAAGTCGGCCTTGATCTATCCGGTCGCCGTGTTGGTGGTGGCCTTCGTGGTGCTGTCGGTCATCATGATCTTCGTCATCCCGGCGTTCGAGGACGTGTTCAAGTCGTTCGGTGCCGACCTGCCGGCGCCGACGCTCGTCGTCATCGCGATGTCGAAGTTCTTCGTCAAGTTCTGGTACCTGATCTTCGGTATCCTGATTGGCGGCACGTACTTCTTCATGCAATCCTGGCGGCGGTCCGTGAAGATGCAGAAGACGATGGACCGGCTGCTGCTCAAGGTCCCCGTCTTCGGCGACCTCGTCAACAAATCGGCCGTCGCGCGCTGGACCCGCACGCTGTCCACGATGTTCGCGGCAGGCGTGCCGCTCGTGGAAGCACTGGACTCCGTGGGCGGTGCGTCAGGCAACGCCGTGTTCCAGGAGGCGACGGAGCAGATCCAGCGCGACGTCTCGACGGGCTCGGCGCTCACGACGTCGATGCAGACCACGGGCGTGTTCCCCGTCATGGTCCTGCAGATGTGCGCCATCGGCGAGGAGTCGGGCTCGCTCGACGCCATGCTCGCGAAGGCGGCCGAGTTCTATGAGGAAGAAGTGGACGAGGCGGTGAAGGGCCTTTCGAGCCTGATGGAGCCCTTCATCATCGTGATCCTGGGCGTGCTGATCGGCGGCATCGTGATCTCGATGTATCTTCCGATCTTCAAGCTGGGCCAGGTCGTCTGACGCTCCGAGGATGGATCCGCACGTCGTCGAAGCCCTGCTCTCGCCTCCCGCACTGGCGCTGCTGGGCCTCTGCATCGGCAGCTTCCTGAACGTCGTCATCCATCGTCTGCCGCCGATCCTGGAGCACGGCTGGCGTCGCGAGAGTTCCGAGGTCCTCGGCGTCCCCTTCCAGGAGGCGGAGGTGCCAACCCTGACGAAACCGCGGTCCCGGTGCCCGTCATGCGCCCATCCCATCGCGTGGCACGAGAACCTCCCGATCCTGAGCTACCTGCTGCTGCGCGGCCGCTGCTCGAGCTGCCGCGCACCCATCTCCATGCGGTATCCCGTCGTCGAGGTGGTCACGGCAGCGCTGTTCGCGCTGGCCGGGTGGCGGTTCGGGGCTCAACCGTCGACGCTGCTGTGGTGCGGCTTCGCGGCGGTGCTCGTCGCCCTCGCGGGCATCGACTGGGACACGACCCTGCTGCCGGACAGCCTGACCTTGCCGCTCCTCTGGGCCGGCCTCCTGTCGAGCGCGGCGGGATGGACGATTCCGCTCGCAGACGCCGTGTGGGGCGCCGCACTCGGCTACCTCTCGCTGTGGTCGGTCTACTGGCTGTTCAAGAAGACGACCGGCAAGGAGGGCATGGGCTTCGGCGATTTCAAGCTGCTCGCCGCCGTAGGGGCGTGGCTCGGCGTGAAGATGCTGCTGCCCGTCCTGCTCGGTGCGTCGCTCATCGGCGCAGTGGTGGGCATCGCGATGAAGCTCGGCTCGGGCCTCCGCGAAGGTCGCTATGTACCGTTCGGGCCGTTCCTCGCCGGCGCGGCGCTCGTGGTCATGCTCGCGGGCCAGGCACGCGTGCTCGAATGGCTGGGCTGGGCCTGACGACCGACGCGCTTGCGCCCGACCCACGGCGCGGGCCCCGCGCGCCACCGCTGCGAGTCGGGCTGACGGGGGGCATCGGCAGCGGCAAGAGCACCGTCGCGGGCGTCCTGCTCCAACTCGGCGCAACGTTGATCGACACCGACCGCATCGCGCGCGACCTCACCGCGGCGGGCGGCGCGGCCATGCCGCCGATCATCGAGGCGTTCGGCGCGAACGTGGTGGACGCGAGCGGAGCGCTGGACCGGGTGCGCATGCGAGCGCACGTGTTCAACGACGGCGTCGCGCGCCGGCGCCTCGAGTCCATCCTGCATCCGATGATCGGTGCCGAGACGGCGAGGCAGGCTGCTGCGAGCGACAGACCGATCGTCGTGTTCGACGTCCCGCTGCTCGTCGAATCGGGACGTTGGGCGGCGCTCGTGGATCGCGTGTGGGTCGTGGATTGCAGTGTCGCGACGCAGCGCGCGCGCGTGCTTGCACGCCCCGGGTGGGACGGCACGACGGCCGACGCCGTCATCGCCCAGCAGGCGACGCGGGCTCAGCGGCGCGCCGCCGCGGATGCCGTGATCGACAACGACAGCGTTTCCCTCGCGGCGCTGGCAGACGACGTCGGTGTCCTGTACCGGACCAGCCTGGCCCTCCTGAGCTGAGGGCGTCGCCGCGTGGGTCGCGCGCCATGGGAGAATGGCTCGCGCCTTCCCTGCATGTGCGCCTCAACGCCCTTGCGGCACGTCGCCGCTCCGAGCCGTGATCCTCTACGAATACCCTTTCAACGAAAGCATCCGCACGATGCTGCGGCTCGAGCACCTGTTCGACCGTCTCGGCCAGCTGCTCGCGCGCGAAGCGCCTGTGGACCACCATTACGCGCTCGCCACGATCTTCGAGATCATGGACGTCGGTTCGCGCGCGGACCTGAAGTCCGACCTGCTCAAGGATCTGGAGCGGCATAAAGTCCAGCTCAACGGCTATCGCGGGAATCCGTCGATTTCCGAGGCTGCGCTCGACGCCGTCGTCGCTCGCATCGACAGCGCCTTCGGCAACCTCAACGAGCTGCCCGGCAAGGCCGGGGCCGGCCTGGCGTCGAACGAATGGCTCATGAGCGTTCGCAGCCGCATCGGCATTCCAGGGGGAACCTGCGAGTTCGACCTGCCCGCCTATTACGCCTGGCAGCAACTGCCCGCGGCGCGCCGGCGCGCAGACCTCCTGAAGTGGGTCGAATCGCTGATGCCCCTCGCGGCGGCGCTTCAGGTCCTTCTCGGCCTCCTGCGTGACGCAGGCGTCCCGCAGAAGGTCGTGACCACCGGCGGCCAGTATCAGCAGAGCCTGCCGGCGGGTCGCACCTACCACCTGCTGCGGGTGCGGCTCGACGATCGCGAAGAGCTCGTACCGGAGATCAGCGGACATCGCCTGATGGTCTCCGTGCGGCTCATGCGCCAGGAACCGGACGGTCGGCTGCGACCCGCGAACGCCGACACCACCTTCGAGCTCACGCTCTGCGCATGACCGGCACCCGCGATCGCGGCAGCTTCGCGCCGCGTACCGTCCGTTGTCCCGCCTGCGGCGGCAAGAGCGTGTACGCGCCGGAGAACCGTTTCCGTCCGTTCTGCAGTGCCCGCTGCCGCGAGCACGACTTGGGCGCGTGGGCGAGCGAGGGGTATCGCATCCAGCGCCAGGACGCGGACGACGACGCCGACACAGCCGACGACGACGCCCCGCCCGCCCGAGTGCGGGCTGCCTGAGCGGCGTCACCCGGGAGCCGGCCCGGGGGATGCCTCCGCGCATCCCCGACGACCTTCTCGAGCAGACGCTCAGCGGGTCAGCCAGTGGCGGGCGAACCCGGCGAGATCATCGTGCACCGAATGCACGATGCGCAGTTCGTCGCCGACGTTGGGCGATCCGTTCGGTGCCCGCAGCACGAGGGCGATGTGAACGTCGGCGGGCATGCCGCGAAGGTACGGCAGATAGTCGTCGACGAATGCCGCTGGCCGCAGGGCTTCGATGGCATCGGCCTTCGGGCTACGAGCTCCCTCGTGGTGGCCCGTGGCGATGACGCGCTCGATGGGGAATCCGTGGTCTCGAAGGTTGCGCAGCCGCGCGGACTCGTACGCGAGATCGAGTGCGGAAACGCAGACCAGGTCGTGGCCTGCGTCGTGAAGCCTGTGGCACGCTTCGACGGCCCCTTCGATGGCAGGCACGGTGGCCCAGAACTCCTCGTCGAAATGGCGGCGGAACCAGGCGCGCTTGTCGTCGTCCAGACGCTCCACCGCCCAACGATCCATCGGCCAGTAGGCCAGCGGATCGCGTTCCTCAGGATGCTCGCCGAATGCCCGTGCCCACGCGCCGGCATACCCCCGGTGGAAGTCGAGCAGCACCCCGTCGGCGTCGAGGGCGATGAGGGGTCGGGCCATGGTCGCCACTCTAGCGAGGCGCGCGTCGAGCCGGCGTCGCGGTCCGGACAGGCCTTGAAAGGCCTTGCGCGGTCCTTATAATCCTGCCTGCTAGCACTCGTTCCACGTGAGTGCTAACGGTCGGACCCTTCCGGGCCGACCCGAAGCGGATGAGTACCTACTTCCGTCCGAACCCTGCATCTGTGAGCAAGGAGACCCCATGAAACTTCGTCCGTTGGCCGATCGGGTGATCGTCAAACGTCTCGAACAGGAAACCAAGACCGCGTCCGGCATCGTCATCCCCGACAACGCCGCCGAGAAGCCCGACCAGGGCGAAGTGATCTCGGTCGGCCCTGGCAAGCGCAACGACCGCGGCGACATCGTGTCGATGAACGTCCGCGTCGGCGACCGCGTGCTGTTCGGCAAGTACAGCGGCCAGACCGTCAAGGTCGATGGCGACGAGCTGCTCGTGATGCGCGAAGAAGACCTCTTCGCCGTGGTCGAGAAGTAAGAGGAGCAATACGAAATGGCAGCGAAAGACGTGATCTTCGGCGGGGACGCCCGCGCGCGCATGGTCGAGGGCGTGAACATCCTCGCCAATGCGGTCAAGGTGACCCTCGGGCCGAAGGGCCGTAACGTGGTGCTCGAGCGCTCGTTCGGCGGCCCCACCGTCACCAAGGACGGTGTCTCGGTCGCAAAGGAGATCGAGCTCAAGGACAAGCTCCAGAACATGGGCGCGCAGATGGTCAAGGAAGTGGCCTCCAAGACCAGCGACATCGCCGGTGACGGGACCACGACGGCGACCGTGCTTGCACAGGCCATCGTCCGCGAGGGCATGAAGTACGTGGCTGCGGGCATGAACCCCATGGACCTGAAGCGCGGCATCGACAAGGCCGTCCATGCGCTCGTCGAGCAGCTGAAGAAGCAATCGAAGCCGACGACGACGAGCAAGGAAATCGCGCAGGTCGGCACGATCTCAGCGAACAGCGACGACGAGGTCGGCAAGATCATCGCCGAGGCGATGGACAAGGTCGGCAAGGAAGGCGTGATCACCGTCGAGGACGGCAAGTCGCTCGCCTCCGAGCTCGAGGTCGTGGAGGGCATGCAGTTCGACCGCGGCTACCTCTCGCCCTACTTCATCAACAACCCCGACAAGCAGGTCGCGGCGCTCGACAACCCGTTCGTCCTGCTCTACGACAAGAAGATCAGCAACATCCGCGACCTCCTGCCGACGCTCGAGCAGGTCGCCAAGTCGGGACGTCCGCTCCTCATCGTCGCGGAAGAAGTCGAGGGCGAAGCGCTCGCGACGCTGGTCGTGAACACGATCCGCGGCATCCTGAAGGTCGTGGCCGTCAAGGCGCCGGGCTTCGGCGATCGTCGCAAGGCGATGCTCGAGGACATCGCGATCCTGACCGGCGGCAAGGTGATCTCGGAAGAGGTCGGCCTCACGCTCGAGAAGGTGCAACTCGGTGACCTCGGCCAGGCCAAGCGCGTCGAAGTGGCGAAGGAGAACACGACGATCATCGACGGCGCCGGCGCTGCGGCCGATATCGAGGCTCGCGTCAAGCAGGTGCGCGTGCAGATCGAGGAAGCGACCTCCGACTACGACCGCGAGAAGCTCCAGGAGCGTGTGGCGAAGCTCGCCGGCGGCGTCGCCGTCATCAAGGTCGGCGCGGCCACTGAGACGGAGATGAAGGAGAAGAAGGCGCGCGTCGAGGACGCGCTGCACGCGACCCGTGCGGCCGTCGAGGAAGGCATCGTCGCCGGCGGCGGCGTGGCTCTCCTGCGTGCACGCCAGGCCATGGGTGACGTCAAGGGCGATAACGCGGACCAGGACGCGGGCATCAAGCTCGTGCTGCGCGCCGTCGAGGAGCCGCTGCGCATCATCACGCTCAACGCGGGCGAGGAGCCCAGCGTGGTCGTCAATGCCGTGCTGAACGGCAAGGGCAACTACGGCTTCAATGCCCAGAATGGCGAGTACGGCGACATGATCGACATGGGCATCCTGGATCCGACGAAGGTGACGCGCACTGCGCTGCAGAACGCGGCCTCCGTCGCCTCCCTGATGCTCACGACCGAAGCCATGGTCTCTGAAGCGCCGAAGGAAGAGACCGCCGGTGGTGGTGGCATGGGCGGCGGTATGGGTGGCATGGGTGGCATGGGCGGCATGGACATGTGAGTCCGGCGTCCACGCCGTGAGGCGCGGCGACCTGCGTTGCCGCGCCTCGAACGAGGGCTGCTCCGGCAGCCCTTTTTCATTCGCGTGACACACATCACGCGGCGGTGTCCGGCCCACGCGGCAAGGTGCGTCGGATAATTGCGCCATGCCCGTCGCGCCCCTGTTGCAACGCTTCGTCGACGACGAGCTGGGGCGATCGCCGATCTTCGTCGCGAAAGTCCTCGCCGGTACGCAGCAGTTGCTGCGGGAGCAGAAGGACGCCGGCGGAAGCTCCGCGGAGCGGAGCCATGCGCTCGAGCTGATGGCGGCGCTGCAGAAGCAGGGCCCGCTTTATCAGAAGGCGTTCCTCGACGCGCTGCGCGCGCGCGTCGAGACCGAGCTGCAGCAGAGCCACGACACGGGCAGCGAGCGCGGCAACAGCTCGTTTTCCGATCTCGAGCTGATGGACGAGACCCGGGTGGACGTCGACATCGAGATCTCGCGTGCGATGCAGCTCATCGACAGCACCGCCGAATGGGAGCTTCGCGAGTTGCAGACGTTCACGTCCACGCTCGCGGGGCAGACCCACGTCAGCCCCGAGTCCAATCCGTTCCGGCCGCTGGTATATGCCACGGCGCTGTGGCAGGCGGCCTCGGCGGTCGTGACCGCACAGGTGCAGCGCGCGACGCTCCTGCGCCTGTCGTCCGGCGTTGCAGCGGGGCTGCTGAAGACCACCTGGGCCGCAGCGTGCACGCGTCTCGAATCGCAGGGCATCGAGCCCGGCGCGTACCGCACGGTCGTGCTGCCGTTGGGGGGCGGTCGAGGCAACGCTCCTGCGATGATGATCGACGTCACGCGTCCGGGCGCACTGAGCGGGCTCCTCTCGAGCATGCCGACGGGCGTTCCCGGCGACGCCGGCATCGGTATCCAGGCCCCGACCTCCGCATCCGCGCCGGCGGGTCAGGGCGCCGGCGCGGGAGCCGCTGCGGTGGCACGCGGAGCCGATTTCGATGCAGCCCTGCTGCGGCTCGACGAGATGCTGCGCGCGCTGCCGAACGGGCCCGCCGGCGGGCTGCCCGCGCCGATCGGACCCGCCGCACACCTCGACCATCACCGTGCCGCGCTCGTGGCGAGTACCGCCATCGCGAACGACCGACGGATCATCGAACTGCTGTCGCGCATCTTCGAGACGGTGCTCTCGGACCCGAAGCTGCCAGCGGCCACGCGCACGATCGTCGCGCGCCTGCAGGTGTCGGCGCTGCGACTCGCGCTGAATGATCCTTCGATGATGGATTCGAACAACCATCCGGTGTGGCACCTGCTGGACCGGCTCGGTGACGTCGGGGCGGCGCACACGCATGCCGACGACCCCCGCGCCGTGGCGCTGCACGCGTTCTGCGCTTCCGTGGCGGAGGAGGTGGCCCGCGCGGCGGTTCCCGACGCGTCGCTCTATCGACGGGCGCTCCACCGCATCGACGCCTTTCTCTCCGAGCAGCTCCAAGCGCAGATCCGCGCGGCGCAGACCGCGATCGACGCCCTCGAGCTGGCCGAACGCCGCGCGTTGCTGGTCCAGCATTTCGAGCAGCGCCTGGTCGAGCAGCTCGCCCCGCTGCGCACGACGCCCGGCGTGCGACGCTTCGTGACGGGGACTTGGTCCAAGGTGCTCGCAGAGGCGGTGCTGCGGTTCGGCGAGAACGCCGAACCGACCCAGACCTACGTGCGCACCGTCGACGAGCTGATGTGGAGCCTGCAGATTCCCGATCACCCGCAGAGCCGCCAGCGGCTCCTGGCGCTGCTCCCCGTCCTGCTGCAGCGTCTGCGCACGGGCATGGAGCTCGTGGACCTGCCACGCCCCGATCAGCAGCTGCTGCTCGACGAGCTGATGGTCATTCACGCGGAGGCTTTGCGCCCCGGCGGACGCACGACGACGACCGCGCTCACCCCCGAACAGATCGTGCAGCGCATGCGCGACGAGGAGGTCGCGCCCACGGGCCCGGTCGCACGCGGATTCAGCGACTCGGTCATCGACCTCTCCTCGATGGAAACGGTGCCCGCAGATCTGCTCGGTGCCGGTGACGTCGACCCGGCCGGGGACCCCGAGGCACGCGTGGAACGGCTCCGCCCGGGCGAACGCGTGCGTCTCTTCATCCAGGGTCGCTGGTGCCGCGCCCAGCTCCTCTGGCGCAGCGAACGCGGGATGTTCTTCCTGTTCGCCGGCGACACCGCCGCGCGCACGCACTCGATTACGCGCCGCGCGCTCGAGCGCCTCGCAGGCGAAGGACTCATCCAGCCGATCGAAGTGAAGCCGCTCTTGCAGCGCGCCGTGGACCACCTGATGCGCGAGCTGGCGGTGGCGGCCTGAAAGGGGGACGGCTCAGCCCCGATCGACCCACCGTCGCAAGGCGACGGCCGCATCGCCGATGCCCTGGCCATCGAGCGCGGAGAACAACGTCACGCCGATGTCGGACTCGTCGGTGGCAAATGCGCCGAGCACGCCTTGTGCCTCTGCAAGCGCGGTGCGGCGCTCGGTGCGCGCGAGCTTGTCGGCCTTGGTGAGCAGGACGAGCAGCCGCACGCTTCCATTGGCGACGCGCGTGGCGATGAAGTCGAGGAGGCGCCGGTCGAGATCGGTGAAACCGTGGCGTGCGTCCACCATGAGCACGACGCCCGCGAGATCGCGTCGGACCGCCAGGTAATCGGCCATCACCTGCTGCCAGCGCAGCTTCGCATCGCGTGCGACAGCGGCATAGCCGTAGCCCGGCAGGTCCGCGAGCAGCGCGTCCGGTGCGTCCTTGGGACCGAGTGCGAACAGGTTGATGTGCTGGGTGCGGCCCGGTGTGCGCGATGCGAAGGCGAGGCGCTTCTGCTGCGCAAGTGCGTTGATGGCAGTCGACTTGCCGGCGTTCGATCGACCGACGAAGGCGATCTCCGGCAGCTCGTAGACCGGCAACTGCTCGAGACGGCTGGCGGTGCAGACGAAGCGGGCGCCGTGCAGCCACGCGCGCGCCCGGCGATCCTCGACCCCAAGCCCGGCCTCGATTGCGGGCCGCGAAGAGACGGTGGGGTTTCGCGTACCCATGAGAGCTTGGGTTGCCATTGTAAAATCACCGGGTTTTGCAGTCGAAATCCAAGAACCTCATGAAAGCTGCCGCTCTCGCGTCCGGGTCGATGCTCGCCGCCCTCCTCCTTGGCATGGCTGCGTACGCTCAGCAACCCGCGGCGAGCGCGGCTGCGGCAGCCTCTGCGCCATCGGCAGGACCGACGCCTTCCCAACCGGCTGGCGCCAATGCACCCGAGGGCACCAGTGCAATGCCCGCATCGAACGCCCCGCAGGTGGCGGGTGGCGGCAAGCCCGATCTCGCACGCGGCGAGGCGATCGCCACGGGCGTTTGCATGGCGTGCCACACGATCGACGGTTCGCGCGGCAGCCCGGCGAACCCGATCCTCCAGGGACAACACCCCGAGTACCTCGTGAAACAGCTGACCGAGTTCAAGGCCGGCCAGCGCAACAACCCGATCATGAAGGGCATCGCGTCGACGCTCAGCGCCGACGACATGAAGAACGTAGCCGCGTTCTACGCCACCAAGCAGGCGAAGCCGGGCTTCGCGAAGAACAAGGACACGGTTGCCCTTGGCGAGAAGATCTGGCGCGGCGGCATCGCCGATCGTGAAGTACCCGCGTGCTCCGGCTGCCACGGCCCCGACGGCGCCGGCATCCCCGTGCAATATCCGCGTCTCGCGGGTCAGCACGCGGACTACGCGGAGGCGCAGCTGACGGCCTTCCGGGCCGGCGCGCGCACCAACAGCCCCCCCATGGTCGGCATCGCATCGAAGATGAACGACCGCGAGATCAAGGCGGTGGCCGACTACATCGCCGGCCTGCGCTGAACGCTTCCGCGGTTCCCTAGGTCGCCGCCGGCTCCGCGCGCGGGGACCCGCCCGCCATCAGCAGGCCGTCGATGCCGTAGAGCTTCGCGAGTGCCGTCAACTTCGGCGGCGCCTCACGCACCGCAAACGTCTTGCCCCACGCCTGCGCGAGCCGCTCGCATTCGAGCAGCACTGCGATGGCCGACGAGTCGAACTGCTGCAGACTGCCCGCATGGATGACGACGTCGGCGCCCGGTTCACGTTCGATGGCAACGGCCAGCATGCGCAGCGCGTCGCGCGCCTCTTGCGCCGTGACCGTGGCGGGCAAGAGCAACATCTCGCTCAGCTCTTGGTGGCACCGGACGCGGCAGCCTTGTTGCGCTCGGCGAGCTTCGCGATCAGGCCGTCGATTCCGTTGGCGCCGATCTCCTGCGCAAAGCTGTTGCGGTAGTTCTCCACCAGCCAGACGCCGAGCACGTTGACGTCGTAGATCTTCCAGCCTTGGGGCGTCTTCTCGAGACGATAGTCGAGCTGCACCGGATCGCCCTTGCCGCGCACTTCGGTGCGCACCACGACCTCGGTGTCTTCGGGGCTTGCGCGCATCGGCTTGAGGGACACCGTCTGGTCCTTCACCTGTGCGAGCGCTCCCGAGTAGGTGCGCACGAGCAGCAGCTTGAACTCGTCCTGGAGGCGCTTCTGCTGATCGGCCGTGGCCTGGCGCCAGTAGCGCCCGACGGCGGACGCGGTCATGCGCTGGAAATCGACGTACGGCATCACCTTCGCGTCGACCAGGGCGATGACCTTGTTGATGTCGCCGGCCTTGAAGCTCGGGTCCGCCTTGACCGTGTCGAGCACATCGGTCGATACGGACTTGATCAAGGCATCGGGGGCCTGCGCCGTCTGCGCGTGGGCAGCAGCCGCCGCGACGGCGACGACCAAACCCGCCAGCCAGCCGAGGAGTCGTTGGGTCATGCGCATCGAGTGTTTCCTCTCGTTCATTCGGTAGGCGTTACGGGAGCAAACCTCGGTCCCGCGCGTCGTGGCCTGGTCGGCCTACCAACGCGCAGGACCTTCGATCGGTGGACGCTGACCCTGCGAACAGCAGTGTCATGGCCGGCGCGGCTCCGGGCCCGATGCAGCTGCGGGTGGCGCAGAGGCGGCCCCCTCGGGCGCCGAGGCCGCACCTCCGACCTCCGTCGCGGCACTGCTTGCGGGGCCGCCCGCCCCTTGCTGATCGGGCTCTTCCGGCACGTCGCCGTCGAAGACGAGGCTGCGCCGGCGCTGCAGGTACGCGTCCCGGATGAACGTGTACTTGTCGAGCGAGATCTCGTCGATCACGTTCGTGGCCCCCAGCAGGGAGGCGCGCGTGTTCACGAGGGAAATGGTGGCCACGGCCAGCTTCGTCGATCCGTCGTTGATGAGCCAGGCGGGCGACGCCGAGACGTCCAGGGGCAGGCCGATCGCGTCTCGGACGGACGACGGGCCGAGCACGGGAATCACGAGATAGGCACCGGCACCGAACCCCCAGCGGCCGAGCGTCTGGCCGAAGTCCTCGTAGTTGTGGTCCAGACCCATCTCCGTGGCGATGTCGAACGCGCCGAACATGCCGAACACGGTGTTCGTGCCGACTCGCGTCATGTCGTCGGCGGCCTTCTGCAACTTGCCTTGCAGCACGTTGTTCACCGCCGACCAGACGTCGCGGATGTTGCCGAAAAAGTTCCCGACGCTGAGACGCACGGGTTGCGGGACGACGTTCACGTAGCCGGTTGCGACCGGCTTGAGCAGGTGCTCGTCGAGCCCTTCGTTGAACGCGAAGACCTTGCGGTTGAAGTTCTCCCAGGGGTCAAGCTTCTGCCCGGGGCCCGCCCGCGCTTGCCGGATCGTCGTGCACCCGACCAGCCCGGCCGCGAGCGCGCACCACACCAGCGCCGCGGCCATGCGGCGCGGCGCCTTCATCACTTCTTGCCTCCGTT
>Ga0335069_10011738_pt1 | contig 12346 bp, 13 predicted proteins | sample Lox_Sample_11_FD_206714 | JGI IMG/M metagenome (GOLD analysis project Ga0335069, IMG submission 206714) | Soil microbial communities from Loxahatchee National Wildlife Refuge, Florida, United States - Lox_Sample_1.1 | ecosystem: Environmental > Terrestrial > Soil > Wetlands | place: USA...
CGGGATGCCGAATGTCACTCCTCATTGGAGGCTCGAGGGCCGGCAGACAGCTGTGAAAATCCTGGATATCGATGCCGCAGAATATGCCGAAGCGCTCCCCTCGCCGTGCGAGACCGCACCCGCCTTTCTCGAAGCCGAGGTGAACATTGCGGGCGACGACCTGAGATGCAAGGAACGGGTCATCCTCAGACTGCCCTGCACTGTTGCGCTTAACTTCCGGGATAAGGTTCTAAGATCACGGCGGGGCACCGCGACCCCATGATCTGCCTTGCCGGCCGGCGACCAGCGATCAAAAACTGAATGGCACTTTGAAGCGGACCATTCCGGAGCTGCCTTTGGCGCCGATAGACAGTGACATCGGCTTCTCCCTGTCCTGCGGAATCTCAAGCAACTCGACGGTTAGTTCATGCCGTCTTTTCGCCTCACATTGGTTCTCGGTCATCAGAGGCGGCCCGGCCGACTGGGCTGAACTATTCGCCAATCCTCTATCGTCCAATAAGCCGTAACACGGCCTCACGACGTCCTCTGCATATGCGGAAGTGGGCAAAGTGGCGCATAGGAAGCGATAAGGGAGATCTTCTGCGCGAATCCGCGCGGGACTGCTTCATAAAGCGCGGCACTGTCGAGGCTTCACTTTTTCGCTATGCGTCGCGACTAGTGATGATGATTGTGTCTACGCTGCCATCTCCCAGTGCCTCGTTCGGGAAAAGCAGCGCAAGAAACAGAAGGGCGTCCCGACCCCTCACTCAATCCACCCACTACTGACCAATGAATGCAGCATTGCGTCCGCCAATCGCTGTGCGACGTACCGATTGGTTTTTACCCCAGTCCACAGCTGCGATATTGACCCACATCAAACTCCCTCTGCACGGACTCCGAGATTGATGCAAATCAGTGCGTGTCCGGTGCGCCCGCCGTTTTCTTTAACGCATGGATAGGGGCCACAATTGAGAGGATTAACATGAAGACCGCTGCCACCGGGAACTATAGGAAGAAGGGGAGGCGCCGCTTTGGGCACGCACAGGAGTCCCATGTGGTTGATCCTTACAAGACGCCGGGAAAGCTTCCGGAGCCGGCCGTATGCCCGCAATGCGGCGCAGTCTTTCAACACGGCCGGTGGCAATGGGCCGAGCGCCCCGTGGATGCACGGGATGTGGTTTGCCAAGCGTGCCACCGGACCAAGGATCACTACCCCGCGGGTATCGTGACGGTCGCGAACACGTTGACGCCAACTGAAAGAAGCGAGCTCCTAAGATTAGTGAGGCATCAAGAGACCGCGGAGAAGGCAGAGCATCCGCTGAACCGGATCATCGCTATCGATGAGGGGCCCGAGGCGATTGCGATCACCACGACAGATATTCACCTGCCCCGCAGAATCGGGAAGGCCATCCAGCGCGCGTTTCATGGACAGCACACCGCCCATTTCGACGAGAGTGAATACTTCGTGAGAGTGAACTGGACCCGAGGCGAGGTGTGATCGATCAGTGTCACGGGCCGCGGCGCGTGTTTCCCGGGCGCGACGGCTGGGGCACAAGCGACCAATAGTGGCAAGCGTGCTCTGCTCAGGGAACGATCGTCACGGGGCAACTGGCCCTAGCCGCGACGCCACCTGCGATGGAACTCAGCAATAGGCGGGCAGCTCGGCGCTTGTTACGCGATCCAACAATGATCTGGTTCACGTCGTTTTTCTTGGCATATGCGGTGATCGCATCTGGGATGTTGCGCCCCGTGACCGTTACGCAGGAGACGTCGCGAAGGCCAGCGCCGGCAGCAGCGCGTGTGGCCCCACTAAGGATCTTGTGGACCTGCGCACCCGCCGCATCGAGGATCTCTTGGTCCCAGAAGTAGGTCCGCGCAGCTCGCTTGGGCGAGACGGTGATCACATTCAGAAACGTCAGAGAGCTACCGCTCTTTTTCGCCAATTCGACCGCGTAGGCGACCCCTTTTTGCGCCGCTTTTGAACCGTCAGTCGTGCAAAGGATCTTCGTCGGCATTGATCTCCTCCATAGTCCGCTAACCGGCAGGCGGCTTGCTCTATCTCACGATGGACAGAGCAGATCTTTGATCTAGATCAGTCGCGCGCCGCCTACGAGTGTTTCATCGAGGGTTGGGCATCATGAAGCCGCGAGCGGGTGTATCTATGCCTCGATGATGACCTTCAAGGCCCGAGTACTCGCGGCCTCCCCGAACGTATCGTAAGCATCCGGTGCGTTATCCAGCTTAAATCGGTGAGTAATCAGCGGCTTGGGATCGAGCCTGTGCGACTGTACGGCTTTCATGAGCATGGGTGTCGTGACCGTGTCCACCAACCTGGTTGTAATCGCAATGTTTCGATCCCAGAGTCGCTCGAGATGCAGATCGACCTTAATCCCGTGGACGCCGACATTGGCAATGATGCCGCCCGGCGCGACAATTTCCTCGCAGGTGACAAAGGAAGCGGGGACGCCTACCGCTTCGATCGCCGTATCGACGCCACGTCCTTCTGTCAGCTGCAAGACCGCATCCGAAGCCCTCTCGCCCACAGCATGAACTATCTGCGTTGCACCGAGATGCTTAGCCATTTGGAGCCTGTGTTCGTCTGGGTCGACCATGATGATCTCGGCCGGCGCGTAGAGCTGAGCCGTCAGCAATGTCGCCAGGCCAATCGGTCCAGCGCCGACGATCGCAATACTGCTGCCGGGTTGGACCTTGCCATTGAGAACGCCACATTCGAAGCCGGTAGGGAGGATGTCACTCAGCATCACTAGCGCCTCCTCGTCTCCACCCTGAGGGATCGGATAGAGGCTCGTGTCGGCATGAGGAATACGCACATACTCCGCTTGGGTGCCGTCAATTTTATTCCCGAGAATCCAACCTCCGGTCGTACAGTGGGAGCACATGCCGCGTCGGCAGAACTCGCACCTGGCGCAGGCCGAGATGCACGAAATCAGAACATGATCGCCTGGACGAAAGACGGTCACACCGGCGCCGACCTTTTCAACCACGCCGACGCCTTCGTGGCCCAGAATGCGCCCAGGCTCGCAGGTGGGCACGTCACCCCTGAGGATATGAAGATCGGTGCCACAGATCGTGGTCCGCGTTATCTTCACGATTGCATCTGTGGACGTTTGGATCTGCGGGATAGGTCGGTCCTCCAATACCTTCCTATTCAACCCGTCATAGACGAGCGCTATCATCGTCCTGCTCATCAGTTGACCTCTCTAAGCGTTGCTCTCTTGAATTGAGCTTGCCGGATTAGTGGGACATGAGAACAGGCACGATCATCTGCCGAAGTAGCGTGCGGCTCACGCCGCCGATTGCTGCTTCGCGTAGTCGCGAATGCCCATAGGCACCCGCTACCACGAGATCGGCGTTGAGATAGTCGCAGTGAGCAAGGATCACCTCTCCAATTCCCGTTCCAGCACCGGGGATCTTGTGAGGACTCGCCGAAACGCCGTGGCGGTTGAGATGAGCGGCCGCAGCGCGGGCCGACTCCCACATCACTTCGCTCGGGTCGACGGAGAGCACCGTCACCGACCTAGCACCAGCGATCAGCGGCAGTGCATCGTTCATCGCGCGGCTGGCTTCCCGGCTGCCGTCCCAGGCGATGAGGACCTGGCATCCGACTTCCTCAGGAAGGTTGGCACTTGGGAGACCCAGAACAGGCCGCCCACTTGACAGGATCACATCGTCCGGCCGGAATCCTTGCGGGTTAGAAACCACATCAACAGGACTGCCTAGGCCGAGAATGCAGAGGTCCACAGTACGTGCGTGCCAGGCGATATCTTGGACGGTGTTCGGTGCGCTCAGCAGCCAAGCTCCGTCGAGATGGCGACGCTTCAATTCCTTTTCGAACTGCTGGGCTATGGCATCGGCCGCTTCCACGGCTTGCACGGCGGCGCGGGCCGTGTCATGGCCAGGGCTATGTTCCAACACGGCAGCTGCAAAGTATTCGCCGACAGTGGGGGCGGCGTAGTAGCCGACGAGACTTGCCCCATGACGTTCTGCCAAACGCATGGCGAACTGGGCGCGCTGACGCCCCTCGTGCGAAGGATCGATGGAAACCACGATATCCTTGTAGCCAAAAACTCCAGTCATCACCGTCCCCGTGTAATCGAACTCTTCTGGACCTCGGCTGATGCGTGCGCGTTGACTCATGTCAACCCGCAGGGTTGTGGTTGCCGTAAACTGCGGTCGGTTCCCATTTGGATTCCCGACGATGATGACAACAAGAGTCGCTTCGCCAGCTGAGGTAGCCCCCCTTGCCGATGAGAGCGCCAGCCAAGCGGATGGACTGGTGGTCTGGCTCGAGACAACTGGACGATACGATGTCGGTAAAGTCGGGGGTAAGAACGCATCCCTCGGAGAACTTTTGCGGTCACTGACGCCCAAAGGAATCACGGTCCCCACGGGATTTGCGACGACCGCAGCCGCATACTGGGATTTTTCTAAGGCCAACGGTCTCGAGCCGACCATTCGCGGCGCGCTCGATGACCTCGACGCCCATCGCGTGAGTCTCGCGGAAACGGGTCAACTGATCCGGCGCGCCTTCCTCCGCAGCGAATGGCCAAGACAAACCGGCGAAGCCATAAAGTCTTTCTATCGTGAGCTCTGCGGGCGTGTCGGGCGTGCCGACTTGGCTGTGGCGGTGCGGTCCAGCGCCACGGCTGAAGACCTTCCCAATGCCAGCTTTGCCGGGCAACAAGAGACATTTCTGAACATCAAAGGTGAGGCTGCCGTGCTGGATGCTTGCCGGCGGTGCTATGCGTCCTTGTTCACGGACCGAGCGATCACATACCGCCAAGCCAATGGCTTCGATCACCTGCAAGTCGCGCTCTCGGTCGGCGTTCAGCCGATGGTCCGCGCCGATATAGGCGGCGCTGGCGTGATGTTCTCCATCGACACGGAGACTGGATTTCCGGACCTCATCCTAATCACTGCGAGCTGGGGCCTTGGCGAGAATGTGGTCCAGGGCGTGGTCGATCCCGACGAATACCAAGTCTTCAAGCCGTTGCTGTTCGACCTCAAGCTCGTGCCCATCATTGAGAAGAAGCGCGGTGGGAAGGCGCTCAAGATGATCTATGCGACAGGCGAGCATCCGACACGCAACGTCCCGACCTCACACCGTGAACGTGCAGCGTTGGTGCTCGAGGATAGAGAGATTCTGAAGCTTGCCCGCTGGGCATCGCTGATCGAGGCCCACTATGGGTGCCCGATGGACATAGAGTGGGCAAAGGATGGCGAGACGGGTGAGCTGTTCATTGTTCAGGCCCGGCCCGAGACAGTGCAATCGCGGACATCCGCGGGCGCAAGCAAGAGATACCAGCTGAGAGGGAGAGGACAGCAACTCGTCTCCGGCCTGAGCGTGGGGAGTTCGATTGTCTCGGGCCGCGTGTGCCTCATCGAAAGCGCCCGTTATGCCGATCGATTCGTGGATGGCGCAATTCTCGTGACCGCTACGACGGATCCCGACTGGATGCCCGTCATGAGGCGCGCTGCAGCGATCGTGACCGATCATGGCGGACGCACGTCACACGCGGCAATCGTGAGCCGCGAGCTGGGATTGCCGGCGATTGTCGGCACCGGCAACGCGACGCAGGTACTGCATGATATGCAGGATGTGACGGTAAGCTGCGCCGAGGGCGACGAGGGTTTCGTTTACGAGGGTGCTCTGGATTTCTCGGTGGTGGAGCAGGACCTCGGGCATTTGCCATCGACGCGAACGAAACTGATGCTCAACCTTGCCAATCCCGCCGCTGCCACGCGGTGGTGGCGCTTGCCGGCAGACGGCATCGGCCTAGCACGTATGGAATTTGTCGTCAGCAGTCAGATCAAGGTCCATCCGCTGGCTCTTACCCGCTACGACAGCCTCAAAGATCATGAAGCTAAGCAAGAGATAGCTGAGCTAACGGCGGGGTACGGCGATAGGACGGAGTACTTCGTCGATCGGTTGTCCCGTGGCTTGGGGCGCATTGCGGCTGTGTTTTTCCCGAAACCCGTCATCGTGCGGATGAGTGACTTCAAGACCAATGAGTACGCCAACCTCCTCGGTGGCCACGAATTTGAACCCGAAGAAGACAACCCGATGATTGGGTTTCGTGGCGCGTCACGGTACTATTCGCCACGATATCGGGATGGATTCTCGCTGGAGTGCCGGGCCATTCGCCAGTTGCGCGACGTGCTCGGTTTCAAGAATGTGGTCGTCATGATCCCGTTTTGCCGATCGGTTGCAGAAGCGGACCGCGTCCTTGCGGTCATGGCCGAAAATGGCCTCAAACGTGGCGACGCCGGGCTCCAGGTTTATGTGATGTGTGAGATTCCTTCGAACGCAATCCTCGCGGAGGCATTTGCGAAGCGGTTCGATGGCTTCTCGATCGGCAGCAACGACTTGACCCAGCTGACGCTCGGCGTGGATCGAGACTCAGAGGAACTCGCCTCCTTGTTCGATGAGCAGGACCCCGCAGTGAAATGGATGATCCGCCACGTGATCGAGGGAGCCCATCGCAGCGGCGCCAAGGTTGGGCTCTGTGGCCAAGCGCCCAGCGACCATCCGGAATTCGCCGAGTTTCTGGTGGCCTGCGGGATCGATTCGATTTCCGTCAATCCCGACAGCTTCGTTGCAGTGAAGCACCGGATCGCGGCGGCAGAGGCGAGCGCGACCTTGCCGTCAGTCGCCTTGCCAAGCATGTGACGGGTTTCGCGGACAAGCTGTGCGGCTCCGCCTTGCCACCTTCAACATCGAGAATCTCGGCCCCCGCTCAGGGACACACCTGCCTCTAGCTGTACGGCTTCCAACGCTAAGGGCGCAGCTCGCGAGCCTTGAAGCGGACATACTCTGTCTGCAAGAGGTCAATGCCCAGATCAACCGATCGAGTAAAGAGCGAAAGTTACAGGCGCTGGGACAGCTACTCGATGGGACGGACTATGCCAACTTCAAGTGTGCCGCAACCTGCCGGAGGGATGGAGACGGGCTGCTCGATATTCACAATCTCGCTGTGCTCAGCCGGTGGCCGATCCGACAACAGCGGCAGATCTGGAACACACTCGTGCCGCCGTCGACCTATCATCCGGTCAGGACGACGCCAGCGCCTGAGGAGAGCGATATATGCTGGGATCGGCCTGTGCTCTACGTTGAGGTAGACCTGGGACAGGCACAAAGCCTCCATCTTATTAGCCTCCACCTCCGAGCTCCGAGGGCAGCCTATGTTCCGGGCGCCAAACTTACGTCCACTACCTGGAAATCCGTGTCGGGGTGGGCTGAGGGATTCTTCCTCGCGGCCATGAAGCAGGTCGGGCAAGCGCTCGAAATACGGATGCTTGTCGATTCCATCTTCGATGGCGATGCGAAAGCCCGGGTCGCGGTTGCCGGCGACTTCAACGCCGGCATCCACGAGATGCCTGTCCGGCTTATCCGCGCTCACCCGCAGGACACTGGGAATGCCAGTCTCGGTTATCGCGCCCTTGTTCCCCTTGCTCCAGACGATGGTGCGCCCGCGCATACACTTCTTCATGGCCATCGGCGGCTCGCGCTGGACCATGTGCTAGTGTCGAGTTCGCTGGCGGCGAATTGCCGAAAGATCGCGATCGACAATCTGGCTTTGCTCGACGAGGCAGAACCGGACTGGCTCGGCGCCAGGCGGCCGGGGTCGTACCATGCCCCGGTGGTAGTCGAGTTCGAGCTCTCTTGAGTTCTATCCCCTAGGGAAGTGAGCGATGAGCTTCTTCTTGGGCTTTCATGGTGCCCGCGCCGATGCCGAGCGCTCCCTGAGTGCGCTGCACGAGGTTGCTTACGACCAGTGGCTGGAGCCTGCTCACGGCGTGCGGGCGCGCTTTTGGAATGCCGGGCACATCCTGGGTTCGTCCTCCATTGAGATCGAGCTGCAAATCTTGGACTCCAAGGGGCTGCCCTCGCGGCTGCTCTTCTCAGGCGATCTGGGCCCGGCGCACAAATCCTTTCATCCCGACCCCAGCGCGCCGGAAGGCTTCGACTACGTCATCACTGAATCGACCTACGGCGGTCGAGACCGGCCGAACCTTACGCCGCAGGCCCGGCGCGACGAGTTGCGGGCGGAAGTACTGGCCGCCATGAAACGCGGGGGCAATCTCTTAATCCCTGCGTTCGCGATCGAGCGGACGCAGGAGCTGATCCTAGATCTTGCTGAGCTTCTTCGCATGAAGGCCTTGCCGCCGATTACCGTGTATATCGACTTCCCTGGAGAGAAAATTCTCACGCCGCATCTGGATGACAGGTTTGATCTCAGGGAAGGTATTCTGCTGCCTCCTCCCGCTAGACGGCTTGCACCCGAAAGCGTCACACAACCCGATTGGAGTCATCTCTATTCGTCTACGACTCTCGAACTGAAACGACGGCTCGATGCCCTGCCGAATGATGAAGCACGCAAGGAGCTGCTTGAGCGAGTTGGTAAGGCGCTTCGCTAGAGGCAGGGCAGTTCTAGTCGTTGATCTGGATCAATGATGATCGGGGGGTGCCGGTAGAGAAATCTAGCAAAGGTCAACGAGCATATGGGTATCAATGGCACTCATCGACCAACTTGGCCGCGACCATCGCAACATGCGAATCCTTCTCGATCTCATCGAACGTGAGATGGATATCTACCGGTCCGGCGCGAGACCTGACTTCGATCTGCTGCGACAAATCTTGGAGTACACACTCCACTATCCCGATCTCGTGCACCATCCGAAGGAGGATCTGCTTTTCGATCGGCTCAAGACACATGACGCAGCCGCCGTCGCGGCCATTGGAGATCTCATCTCGGAACACAAAGTCCTGGGTGATTTGACACGCCGCTTTGCCGCAGCGGTCAGCAATGCCGCCCGCGATATCGACGTCCCGCGCCCTTGGTTCGAAGCTCTCGCAGACAGCTACCTCAGGCACCACCGGATGCACATGCAGGCTGAGGAGAAGCATTTCTTTCCACGAGTGCTGGCTGTCTTAGAAGATTCCGAGTGGGCGGAACTCGACCGGCGGGCTGCCGAAACAGCGGACCCACTCTTCGGTCCTAAGGTGGCGAATGCTTATCTTGGCCTCTACGAGCAGATCGTGCGGAAGGGCGCATTGATTTCGACAACGTAGCTTCTGACGTCAAGAGAGGCATCTCGACCGCTGGGCAAAGCGACATCTATGAGGTTCCCATGCTGACGCTCAAGGATTGTATCGCCCTGTCGGAATTGACGGACGAAGAAGTTGCTGCGATCGGTGAGCATGAACATCTGCCGATGATCGTAGCCGCCGAATACGGAAATTATCTGATGGGCACCCTTGGAGGAGTGCCTCAAATCAAGCGAATTATCGCTGAGGACATCGCTGCGGCCAAGAATCGCGGCGATCAGCGCCACGCGCTCGCCCTGAAGCTCGTCCTGCGGCACTTCGTAGCGACCCACCCGTCACAGGTGAAGCCTTGTCAGACAGGCCATCCCAAGCACGACCGCATCATCGAGGAGTTCTTGGCGAAGCTACCGCCCTCAGGAAGATCCCTTCCCACTGCCGCTGCAAAATGACGTTGCCTTGGCTCGTCGTCCGCAAACTACTGAGATTTCAAGCTCAAGATGTACGCGATGATGTCGTCAATCTGTTCCCGACTTAGCATGATGTCGGGCATCTTGCCATGCGGCGTGCTGAGAAATGCACGCAGCCCCGTCTCGGTGGTCGACGGATGATCTGCGATGGCAAAGAAAGTCGGAACACCATCGACGGGGGCCTGTGCCTGCGCCTTCTCGACGAGATGACACTCGGCACACCACTGCAGCGCCAGCTTTCGGCCATCTGAAGCTTTCGATGCATCGCCCGCACCCCATGCGGGCGTAGGTGCGAGCAGGATCGCCAGTAGCGCTATCCTCTTGAAGCTGAGCATTTCTTCTGGACTCCTTGTCACGCGGTAAAGACCGACACCGGGATGAGTTCTCCCTAGTGCTCCGCAAATTCAGCCAGACCAAACGGCCCACATAACCTGGGGCAGCTGGCAAAGCGTGACATTGATCCATGTCAGTGCATGACGCTACAGCGGCGCACAAGCTTTGGTCCTGCTGATTCGTCGGGAGGACAAGGTGAGCAGGACGGGACTTGCTGTATTCGATAAGACCCTTCACGAGACAAACCTCTGGCTCAAGAAACTCATGGAGCTGCTCGGGACCCATGATCGGGCGGTAGCGTACGGGGTATTGAAAGCAACTCTTCATGCTCTGCGAGATCGCATCGGGCCCGAGAACGCGACTCACCTGGCCGCCCAGCTGCCCATCCTGCTCCGTGGGGTGTACTATGAAGGATGGCACCTTGCCGGCACACCAACGAGAGAACGCCATACAGAAGGCTTTCTTGATCACGTCCGTCGGGAGCTGGCGATGGACTCGGAAGCGGACACCGAACTCGCGACTCGCGCCGTCTTCGAGGTCATGTGGGAGGAGCTTGATCAGGGCGAAGTGGCGAAGCTGATTCGGATGTTGCCGACAGAACTGCGCGAGTTGTGGACAGGTGTTGACGCCTGAACCGCGGGTTGTTTTGGATCATGGCGATCTAAGCGACTGGCAGAGCACGAGCCAAAGCCGCTCGACAGCGCACGCTTCCCGACTATGGCGGGGGCTAGCGGCCTGGGCCGCCGGTGTCATTCTTCTGTGCGGGGTCATTGTCGTCGTCCTGCGCATCGGCGATATCGAGCGCTTCCTCGATCTCGCTCGACGTGCGAGGCCGCTATGGCTGATGGCGGGTCTCGTGCTGCAGGCACTTACCTATGTGTGTGCCGCGGGAGTCTGGAAGGTCGTGTTGGCGCGCGCCGGTATGCCGAGGCCTCTCGGCACTCTCGTTCCCCTTGGCGTTGCCAAGCTTTTCACCGATCAGGCGATCCCCAGTAGCGGCATCAGCGGCTCCATCCTGGTTGTGCAGAGTCTCCTGCGACGGGGCGTCCCATCCTCGGTTTGCGCGGGCACCTTGCTGGTCGGACTCATCTCTTTCTACATCGCCTACGCTCTCGCTGTAGCCGCTAGCCTTGTCATCCTCGCCGAACACCGGGCCATCGATTCGGCCATCGTGGCCATTGCAGCCGCGTTCTCGCTTATCGCTGTGGGCGTGCCCGCAGGCGCCCTCTGGCTTCGACACTGGATGACGGGAAGGCTAAGGCGTGGCATCGAGCAAATTCCAGGGATTGCTCTGCTCATGCGTGCGGTGGCTGATGCGCCGGGACAGCTCCTCAGAGATCCAGTGCTTCTGAGCAAGACAGCTGCTTTGCAGTTCCTCATCTTCGTCCTGGATGCCACCACACTGTACGTGATGCTGCTTGCTGTCGGTAGTCCCGTCCCGCCCGGCGCCGTATTCGCGAGCTTCGTTATTGCCGATGCGGCGGCGACAGTGGGTCCGATCCCGCTCGGGCTTGGCGCTTTCGAGGGCGCCTGCACCGCGATACTCAATCTCCTGAGTGTTCCGGTTGAAACGGCCCTGACGGCGACGCTTTTGCTTCGCGGCTTCACATTCTGGCTCCCAATGCTGCCAGGCCTGTGGATTGCGCGCCGCGAGCTGCGACAGCCGGCGAGTGATCTGCCTCAGGATCCCCGGACGTAGACGGATCCGCGGTACGGCAGGGCTCCGCACGCTCGCGGCGATTGATTCGGATCAATGCGGACCACGGATCCGTCTCTCATGCTGACTTCAAAATGAGAGGCCAACGTGAGCAAGCGGTCGACCGCGGTTCAACGAAGCGGAAAACCTTCCCGGAAAGGCGAGTTTTCAGTGAAGGAAATGCAACAAGCTATCAAGTTCGAGAGAGCAGCGGCTCGTCAACTCAACAGCTTGATCGATGACTCAAAGATTGTAATTCGCGAGACGGAGAGGTTGTGCGATCGATCGCAAGAGCTTCGCCGCGCCAGCTCGGCAGCGATCACTAAGGAGCCTCGACGAACTCTCTCGATCGCTGAGCCGAGGTCGTCATGACCAAACGCGGGCAAATGGAACTGAGGGGTAGTCGATCGGTTGCCGTTGAAAGCCGGCAGCATCGACCCGACCAAGATGATGCGTTCGCCCTGAAGACGCTGTCGCCGCCGCGGCCCTGTTGATCAGGACAGAGGGCCTCACCAAGGGCAGGGCACAGCACAGCCTGGAAGCATGGGCGGCTTGTCCAGGCCGGAGGAACCGACTATGAGAACCAAGAAGGCGACAATAGCGAGATCCGGGCTCAAGTCAGTGGGCAACGAGAAGCTATCTCCGCTGTCCTCCGCATCGTTTGATGCATTCGCCTTAGCACTCGCGAACATCAAGCGCTTGACGACGGCCGACGCAGTGATCGGTCGAATAAACGAGGTAATTGCCGAACTTAACGGCTGGGAGACGACGGACTTGTCCGCCCTTAGATCCCCCGTGGTC
>Ga0335069_10011739_pt1 | contig 12346 bp, 9 predicted proteins | sample Lox_Sample_11_FD_206714 | JGI IMG/M metagenome (GOLD analysis project Ga0335069, IMG submission 206714) | Soil microbial communities from Loxahatchee National Wildlife Refuge, Florida, United States - Lox_Sample_1.1 | ecosystem: Environmental > Terrestrial > Soil > Wetlands | place: USA: Florida...
CCGGCTTCGATATCCCCGATCCTCGTGGGGGTCCACGCCAGCCCGTAGAGGCGGGCGAAGTGGGAGAGCTGCGGGCGAGTGAGTCCAGCGTCCTCGCGGATGCGACGGCAGTTGGACCCGACCACCGTGCAGGCGTGGTTGGACGAAAACACCGAACGGCCCGCGTGATGAGCAAAATCGACTGGATCGCCTGGCCCGACAACATTTTCGGTAGCCACTTTTGCAGCTCGCCGCACCCCACCGCGTCGGGCGTGTACAGCCGTCGCCAGCCCGAGCATGAGGGCGACCACGCCGCGTACGTCCACAAGATCTCGCAGCCCGAAAGCTGGTCTCGGGCGGTCTCGTGACATGACAGACGCAGAACCGCCCGGCGGGCTGGCCGGGCGGCGCGGATGGGGACTCCGACGCCAACGATACGACACCGCCCCTCCGGGCGGTGTCCCCGAGGGGCATCCCGGCCGGACGCCGCGCGTCCTCGAAGCCATCGAAGCCGCACAGCGCGCGCGCCGCGCGGCGCACATCATCAGCGACGCGGACGGCCCGCACGCCCACCAGTGGCAAGCGATCTTGTGGTGGTGCCGTGGCTGCGGGGCCGTCGAGGACGAGACGCCATGACTAGCCACGAGGTCGATTGGCTCGCGGTGGCGACATTCGTCGCCCCCCTGATCGAGCGATTCGCCCGCCTGCCGATCCCCGGCAGCCCGGCATGGTGCCAGCTATCCGACCACAACCCGGCCAAGCTCGCGGCCTGCCTGCTGTACGTCCGGTATTGGGCCTACGACGCCGCCTGCCGTCAGCAGGCCCAAGTAGCTGCGTCCCGTGACATCGCCGCCGCCGCCGATTGGAGCGGCATTGCTCACCGGCGATTGCAGCGCGAGCGGTTCTACGCCGAAAAGCCTTGGCTTAAGAGGTTATTCACATGAGTAAAGCTATCGAGTTTCCGCCGCCGGGTGCCCCGTATCTTGTGGCGCGGCAACTGTTTCGCGACTACCTGACCGACGACGGCATGTCTAAGCTGGCCGCGTATCGCGGTAGCTGGATGACCTGGCGCACGACGCATTGGGCCGAAGCCGACACCGCCCAATTGAGGCAGGCGATTTACGCCGCGCTGAGTCAGGGCTTCTACTGGCACGAGACCAAAGACGGTAAGGAGCCGCGCGACTTCAACCCCGACCGGCACAAAGTCGCCAACGTGATCGAGGCCCTCGCGGCGGTCGTACATCTGCCGTCCGACGTTGACCCCCCGGCCTGGATCAACGAACACCGCGAACCGACCGCGATAGCCGACGCCCCCGTTGATACCTTCGCGCTATCGGACGGTGATGCGGCGCATATGGTTTCGTGCCGCAACGGGGTATTGGACTTGTCCACCCGGACCATGCGCGCGCACACCCCAGCGCTGTTCAACCTGATTACCGTCCCGCTGGACTTCGACCCCGACGAACCCGAACCGACCGTATGGCTGGACTTCCTGGCGTCGGTATGGGACGACGACGACGACTCAATTCTGTTGCTACAGGAGTATTTCGGCTACGTGCTGTCCGGTCGGCTGGACATGCAAAAGCTGCTCATGCTGATCGGCCCCACCCGAAGCGGCAAGGGCACCATCGCCCGCGTGTTGTCCAAGCTCATGGGCGGGCGCCGCAACGTGGCCGGTCCCACCCTGGCGTCCATGTCCTCGGAGTTCGGCTTAGCTCCGTTGGTCGGCAAGCCGCTGGCGATTATCAGCGACGCCCGGTTGGGCAACATTCCGAGTCATACCGTGGTCGAGCGCCTGCTATCCATTACCGGCGAGGACTCGCTGGACGTTAACCGCAAGTACAAAGACCACTGGACCGGCAAGCTGCCAACCCGGTTCGTGATTATGACCAACGAGCTGCCGAAGTTCTCCGACAGCTCGGGCACCATCGCGCACCGCATGCTGATCCTGACCATGACCGAGAGCTTTCTGGGCCGTGAGGACCACGAGCTAGACGCCAAGCTAGAGCCCGAGTTGGGCTGCATTCTCAATTGGGCCTTGGAGGGTTTGGACCGGCTCGAACGGCATGGTCGTTTTTCGGTGCCCGCGTCGAGCCAGGATGCCGCCGCGCTGATGATGGACCTCGCCAGCCCGGTCTCGGCGTTCGTGCGGGAGCGCTGCGTGATCGGCCCCTCCATGTCGGCCGGCCGTGACGAGCTGTACACCGCGTGGCGCATCTGGGCCGAGCGCAACGGACACAAGATCACGGCCAAGTCCACCTTCGGGCGCGATCTGCGGGCTGCGGTGCCCCAGCTCAAAGACGCCCACCTTCGCGACGGCGATAAGCGGATCTGGACTTACACAAACATTGGACTTTTGCCTGTACCACCTGTACCGCCCCCTGGGGACAGGTGACCGTGTACCACGAGAGGACGCAAAACCGCAGGTCAGCGCCCTTGGTACAGGTGGTACAGGCAAAACCCCCAATGTAGTTCTAAACGAAAGGACCCCCGAATGACCGTTTGCAGTTGCGGCCACGCTTACGACAACCATTCGGCCCTCTGTGAGGACCCCGACTGTGACGGCGGCAACCCGTGCGACCCACTCACCATCTGGGACGCCACCTGCCCGGACTGCGGCCATGACGGCGACATCCACGAGGGCGGCTGCTCCGAGTGCTTCGGCTGCGTCGGCTTCGAGGATGCGCCCGAAGGGGACACGCCATGAGCGACAACCCGAGTTACAACCTTGCCCGCCGGATCGAGGCTGCTCGTGCCGAGGCCGATACGTCGCTTGACCCCTTCGTGCATATGGTGAAGAACGCGCTTCAGGGCGTGGCCGACGCCGAGATTCACTGGATCTCGCGCGAGGCCCACAACGCCGCCCACCCCGCGCCCGATCCCGAGTCATTCCCCAGGTGGTCGGAGATCTCTAAGCCTGGCGAGTTGGACTACGGCCCGTACTGCCCACCGGAGGCCACCGGGGAGCCGACGTGACACCGGCCTACGAGTGGCACACACTTGGCCGCGATGCCTCGTAGCGGCGCGTTATTCCGGTGGCGCGACGGCGGTAGTCCCGAGGACTGACCGACGCTCTGGGACAGGTGCGCCGACAAATGGCCTCGGCCCGAACGTGACCCGTGGATACCGGACCACGCAGGCCCGGCGCTGATTGTCTGCGAGCGGGGCGACGGCGCGCCGTTCGTCGTCGTGTCCTACGCCAACGCCGCCGAGGCCGAGGAGGCCGACCGGCTGCTCTACGACCGCGAATGTGGCCCCGGTTGCCGCTGTCAGCATTACCGGATATGGGCCGAGCCGGGACGGCTACACGTCGCGAAGGGGACGCACGACCCGGCCCCGATGCCGCCGACCTTGGAGCTTCAGCTAGCCCGGTTGTACCCGCGCCACGCCCGCAACGGGCACCCGCTCCGGTCTATCGAGGTCCACCCCGAGATATGGCCGACGCCGCCCGAGCTAAACCGCCCGTTTCCGCCGCAGCGCCGACCGCTGACCGGCTAGCCGCGACAACGGCCCGCGCGGTCGTTCCGTCACGTGACGGCTCGGCGTAGTCTCGACCGCAACCGCAAGCGGGACAGTGGTCAAGCAGCCTGGCAACGCGAAGGACGGCGGACCACCTACGGCGACCGGCTAGTAGCCGGAGGGGCGGGCCAACGTCCTAACCCGAGAGCACAACCGCAGGACCGACCCGGAGGCTGACTCGATATCCCGTGTCTAAGAACAGGTTTCGCCCGCAAACGAATCGAGTCCGATCATGACTGACTGGGAAGGCTCGGCGGTCACCGGCACCCTGGCCGCGTTGGAGCGCCGACGCGACGCCATCAAGGCCGCCGCCGAGGCGATGCTGCTGGAAGCCAGAGCCGACGGCATGGAAGCCCTCGATGACCCCCGAGACGCCAAATTCCGCGCTATGCAGACCGACCTCGCGGACCTGGAATACCGCATCGACACTCAGCGCGCCGAGGCCGCCCGCATGGGCCGCATTCCCACCAACCTGGCCCGCACCGCCCAGACACAGACAAGGAAGAACACCGTGTCCACTCACGTGACCTTTGAGCCGCTGACCTACCGGCGCGGCGACAGCAAGCATTCGTACGTGCGTGACCTGGTCAGGCTGCAACTCAACCGCGACGACGACGGCAGCTCGCGCGACCGGCTGTTGCGCCATGCGCACGAGGTCGCCACCAGCGACGAGTACACCGAGTTCAGGGATCTGGATCGCGTCGACGGCTCCGGTGGATACGCTGTGCCACCTGCCTTGTTGATGTCGCAGTACATCGAGCTGGCAAGGCCCGGAAGGGCTTTCGCGAACCTCTGCCAGCGCCAGCAGTTGCCCGGTGGGACCGATTCGATTAACATCCCGAAGCTGCTGACCGGTACGGCCACCGCGATCCAGACCGCCGACAACCAGCCCGTGGTTCAGCAGGACTTGACCGACACGTTCGTTAACGCACCCGTGCGAACCATTGCGGGACAGGAAGGTTTGGCTATCCAGCTCATCGATCAGTCGCCGATCGCGTTCGATGATGTGGTGTTCCGGGATTTGGTTGCGTCCCACGCCGCGACAACCGACCATCAGGTTATCCAGGGCTCGGGCACCAACGGCGAAGTTCTGGGAACGATTAATACACCGAACATTTCGACCGTCGCCGCCACATCGGTTGACATCAAGGGTGTGTATTCGGCGATAGCCAACGCGGTGCAAACTATCCACACGACAAGGTTCTTGCCGCCAGACGTGATCGTGATGCACCCGAGACGCTGGGGCTGGTTCCTATCCCTGCTCGATCAGCAGCAGCGCCCGTTGTTCTTGCCGGTTGACAACGCCCCGATGAACGCCGCCGGTATCCTCACCGACGTCGACTCCCAGCAGGTGGTCGGGCGCATGCACGGCCTGCCGATCGTGACCGATCCGAACCTGCCCGTGAATTTGGGCACCGGTAACAACGAGGACCCCATTTTCGTGATGAGGGCGTCGGATTTGGTGCTCTTTGAATCGGGTATATCCGCGCCAGGGTCATGCCGGAAACCAAGGCTCAGACGCTCACCGTCATTTTGCAGGTGTATTCGTACATCAGCTACACCGCTGCCCGTTTCCCGCAGAGCGTCTGCCAAATCTCGGGCCTCGTCGCGCCAACGTTCTGAGGAGCTTGCCTCCGGGCTCAGATAACCCTCCAGCACGACGCACGCACGCCAATCCCGCCGCCCGTCATGGCATCGCCTCGGCCCACGCGATATGCCCGTCGAAGCCAAGCGTTTTCGCCATGTCGCGGTAGCGATCCCGATAGTCGCGATAGCGGGCATCATCACCGCGTGCCTGTGCCAGCAGCGCGCGCAGCCGCAGCAGCCAGATCTCGCGTATCAGCAGACCCTCATCGGCTGGCGCGGACGCTAGTCGATCGATCGCGGTCTCGGCTTCGGCCACATCACCCTGGGACCCGCGATCGAGCAGTGTCTCCACGAAAACACCCGTCGCTGGAATGCCCCACAACAGCAACTGTCCGTCGCGGAACAGATGGTCAGCGGCGGCGCGCATGAGCGGTATGGCGTCATCGCGATCTCCACGTCTAGCCCTCTCACGCGCCACGTACACATTGACGATCGGTAAATCGGCCAGGCCGTGTCCCCGCCGCACCCTCTCTTCGCTGATCCTCGCCAAAAGCTTCTGTCCCCGGTCACGCTCCCCAGCCGTTTGGCGGTCCACCAGCGAAAAGCCCAGCGCAGTCGCAGCGGCACCAAGCGCGAAATCATCACCGGATCGTTCGGCGACCTGTAAGACATCCTTGATCTCGCGCACCGCGGAATCGTCGGGCCTCAGCACGCCAAGCAGTATCCCCGGGTCGTAGACGTAGCCGATGACCGAGGCGTAGGAGAGGGGGGCGACGCTGCGGGCCATGGCCAGGCCGTGTCGCATGTCGTCTCGCCATCCGGGACGCCCCAGCGAATAACGGGCGATGCCCCGCATCGTCAAGGCGACCGCCAAGGGAGATCCGATAAGAAAGTTGCCTTTAGACGGATCACCGTCGGCCAGGTCGATGACCCGCTGTGACCACCGCAGCGCGTCACACAACTCACCGCTTTCCAGCTTGGCGAAGAGCACCGGCAAGCACAGCCCCACCGTCAAGGTCGCATCGCCGACCGACTCGGCGAGGGCAAAAGCTTCCGATGCCAGCCGCGACGCCTCACGCAACCGGTCGTGATACACGTGATCCATCACCAGTCCCGCCATTGCGATGGCCAGTGATGCCTTGTCCCCGGCAGCGGTGCACAACTCGCGCAATTCATCAAAGCGGTCCCCGGCAACGTTCACCTGGACTCGCCAGGCGATCCCGCACAACATGGTGCGAGCAGCGATGCGCATGGCCGCTCGGTGCGGGTCATCGGCGGGTAGGGCGTCGCCGATTCGTATGGCGCGCTCCCAACTCAGTCGCGCCGCGCCGATGTCGCGGTTGGTCGCCCAGGTTGCGGCGCGCATGTGCCAGCCGTAGGCGGCATGCAACTCACCGGCGGCCTCTAGATGTTCGGCGATCAGCGCCGCGTTCTCCTCGACCGTTGCCGGGTCACGTGATTCGATCGTGGCTGCGACGCGCCGGTGCAACTCAGCGCGATCCGATTTGAGCTGTGATTCGTAGGCAACTGTGCGAATCAGCGGATGGTGGAACACGTACTGGGGTTGTCGGGTGAAGCCGACCTGATCGATGAGTTGAGCGGCCACCAAATCAGCAACTACCGGTTTGACGCCCAGCACGGTCAACAGGTCGATGCCAAACCGGGAGCCGACCACCGCCGCCGCGCTCAACGTGCGTTTGGCTCTCGGGTCAAGCCGATCGATACGGGCGGCGATGGTCGCTTGCAGGGTGGCGGGCACTGAGACTTCGGCAATTTCTGCTGTCGACAAGTAAGCGCCGTGCTTCCCATGCAGCACGCCACGCTCGGCCAGTTCGCGCACGATCTCCTCGGCGAAAAACGGATTACCGGCAGCCCTCTCGGCGATCTTCTGACCCAGCTCGCGAACGGAGGAGTCGTCACCGAGCAGCTGCGAGACCAATGCTGCGGTCTCCGGATCACTCAGTGGCGCAAGGGCGATGGTTTGTGCACCGTGTATCCGCGCCAGCGCTCCCTCGTACTCGGGTCGGTAGCTGACTAGCACCAGCGAGGGCGTCTGCGGAATCACCGTGAGGAACTCGGCCAGCATCGACTCGCTGACCTCATCAATCCAATGAGCATCCTCGATGACATAGAGCGCCGGGGCTTGGCGGGCCAGCGACGCGGCATTGACCAGCGCCGTCAACCGCCGCCGACGGGCATCCGGGTCGATCTTCGGCAGCTCCACATCGGGATCGGCGACGCCTAGCAGGTCATGGAGAAGCAGCAAGTCCTCGGGGTCTGCGTCAGGAATGCGGTCGCGCGCTCGATCGCGAGCGGTCTGCCGGTCAAGTCCCTCGACACCGTTGGCCGCGCGCAAAAGCCGTGCAACGGCATGGAAGGGGACCTGGCTGGTGTGCGACTCGCAGAAGGCGGTGAACACTTCCACGCCACGCCGCCCCGCCAGCACCGCCACCTCGCGCGCCAGACGGCTCTTCCCGATGCCCGGTGACCCGACCACGCCAACCACACCGCCGTGGCCATCGATTGCACGGTCCAACAGGGCATCGACGGCGGCCATCTCCCAGCGCCGACCGACCAAAGTCGACTCAGCACGCCAGGCAGCGCGAGGTCCGTCGCCCATGGCCAACAGCCGACGGGCGGGCACCGGGTCGTCGGCACCCTTGACGCGGAGCATCTCTGGTTCGCCGAGAGTCGCAGCGCCCTCGACAAGTCGCGCAGTGGACGCGCTGAGCATTACCGCGCCCGGTGGGGCGACCGATTCCATCCGTTGCGCCATGCCGACCTGCTCACCAACGGCGGTGTAACCCATTGCACCCGAGCCGATCTCACCTGCGATCACCTGACCGGAGTTGAGTCCCACGCGCACCTGTAGGTCCACACCGTCGTGGGCCTGGACATCGACGGCAAGGCGCTTCGACTCCTCCTGAACGCCCAAGGCCGCCAGACAGGCACGAACGGCGTGGTCCTCCAACGCCACCGGCGCGCCGAACACAGCCATGATCCCGTCGCCGGTGAACTTGTCGACCGTGCCGCCGTACCGCTGCACCATCGCCGAAGCGCGGTTGACCAGCTCGGTCATGATCTCGCGCAGCCGCTCCGCACCGACCGCCGCAGCGATGTCCATCGAATGCACCACATCGGCGAACAGCACAGTGACCTGTTTGTACTCTGCCGATGTCGCGGGTGAGGTGATCGGCGCGCCGCACTTGTTACAGAACCGTGAGTCCGGCGGCAGCTCCGTGCCACACGACCCGCACCCCAACCCTGTTGCGGTCACGTCATCGCCGTCAATATGGCCCCAATGCCATCATGAGGATCGCTCACGCCAACATCGTGTCACCACTGGCGCGGTCGGAATTCACGACCAGTCGGGCCGGGCTGCGGCCAAGCACCTGGCGCCACGGGATGTCCGCCGGATGCTCGGTCAGGCGCAGTGGGGGATCCGCTGCGAGCACGGCGCGCACGCATTCTTCCACGGCGATGTTCGCGAGGGCCCTGCCGAGGCAGTAGTGTGTGCCGGCGCCGAAGTTGAGCAGCCTGGGTGTGTCGGGCCGCGAAAAGCGGTCGGGATCGAAACGATCGGGTTCGCGCCACGCGGATGCATCGCGGGATGCGGCCGCAATGCAGAGAAAGACCATCGAGCCAGCGGGAATCGTCTTGCCATACAACTCAATCGGCGTCACCGCCGTGCGAGGAATGAACGGGATACTGGGCTGCAGGCGCATGGTTTCTGCGACTGCGTTTGCCAACCGGGCCTCGTCTGCGTGCACGCCGGCAAGTTCGGCGCGGTGTTGCAGGGCCACCAAGATACTGCAGGGTATCTGACTCCCGGCCGTATCATGTCCCGCCACAAGCAGATTGGCGATCATAGCGACGGTTTCGGCGTGGGTGAGGCGCTCGCCGTCGGCCTCGGATGCCAACAGTGCAGTGATGAGATCGCGTCCTGGGTCCTTGCTGCGACGCGTCGTTAACTCATCGACATAGCTTTGCAGTTCTGTGATCGCGGTCGTGGCGTCAGCGATTTGTTCGGGCGTCATGACAAGAAACACTGGGCTTAACGCGTCGAGCCAGGCCGCGAACACCGGGACGTCGGTGTCCGGTACGCCGAGCAGGCTGCACATCAGTCGTGTTGCCACGGTCGAGTATGCCGCGACAAGGTCGCCGCCGTGGCGGACCCGAGCGACGCCTTCGACGGCCATGTCGGCAGCCGAGGCGCGTAGCGCCTCGACGGACCGAGGCGTGAACGCACGCGAAACGAGCGATCGTAGGCGGCGGTGATAATCCCCCTCAGTGGTGAACATGATCCGGCCGTACCAGTCGCGCAAAGGCCCGTCGGTAATGCCCATCATGTCGAACATCGCCAGCCCGATTCCCTCGAGTCGCTGATCATGGGTCAGCGCGTCGAGGTCACGTTGCCGCAGCACGACCGTGGCGCCGGTCGCTACATCGGTGGCCAGCGGCCCGTGCTGTGCCGCCGCTCTAAGCACATCGTGCAGGTCATCTGCAAAGGTCCCGGTCAGGTCGACCGCTGTCATTACGGGTCTCCTCGATGCCTCAACGGCTCAATCGGGTCTGACTGTAGAACACCTGTGAGATGCCTGGGTGGCTTTGCCGTTCTTAGTCGACTCGCATATCGGGGTAAGGCGTTCCTCGCGTATCCGCTACCACCCGGTGCACACGTTGCTTCCTGCAGGCGAAATGAGTTTGGCCGAAACCCACCACTACGGACAAGCCACGGCGAAGAGGTGCCATTCGCCGAGCACGCCCTTGAGCTCGTGAGCGCCGCGCTCCTCGAACTCGAGCCCTGACCCGATCACGAGGTCGCGCAGCGTGCTGGACACGAGCACGTCGTTGGCCCCCGCCAATGCGCTCACGCGCGCGCCGATATGCACGCCGATCCCGCCGATGTCATCGCCACGGACCTCGCACTCACCGGTGTGCAACCCGGCCCGCACCTCAATACCGAGCGTCTGCAACGCGTCACGGATCGCCATCGCGCAGCGGATCGCCCGCTGAGGGCCGTCGAACATCGCCAGGAAACCGTCGCCTGATGTGTTGACCTCGCGGCCTCGGAACCGATTGAGTTGTGCCCGGACGATGGCGTCGTGCGCGTCGAGCAACGCATGCCAGTCGCGGTCGCCGATCTCTGCGGCGCGGCGCGTCGAGTCGACGATGTCGGTGAACAGCACCGTAGCGAGCACCCGATCGTCGGCCACTTCGGGCTGGTGCCCTGTGAGGAACTCGGCGACCTCCTGGAAGGACGCGCGCCAGTCAGGTTCGACGAAGTGGAAAACGCTGCGCCCAGGGAGCCCGACGTACTTCGCGCCCGCTATGCCATCAGCGACGTCCTTGCCCCACTCGGGCGGGAAAAAGGGGTCGTCGGTGTGATGGAGGACAAGCGTCGGGACGCGGACCGTCGGAAGCAAAGCCCGCACGTCCATTTCGGCCAGCAGAGACATCATGCGAGCAGCTGTACCTGGGCTTGCCCCCAAGCGTTCATAGCGTGCCCACGCTGCCCGGATCTCCTCGTTCCACGGCATGTCCGGATTCAAGACATGCAGCATCTCCCCCGTGCCCCACATGGTGACCGTGGCGGCAATCATCTCCTCGGCCGTGGGTCCCTGGGTGCGCTCAGCCATCGGATCCGCGAAGCTCTCCAACACGACCAGCCCGGATGTGCGCGACGGATGTGTTGCCGCAAACAGCGCCCCTGTCGCGAGCGCGCCAGACATCGCGACCAGCACCGCTTCACGACTCCCGAGATCGTCAAGCACGGCGGTGATGCTGTCGGCCCACAGCTCCAAGGTCGGCAGCGCGCCCGACGTAACGGGATCAGACACTCCAGAGCCCGGCTGGTCGAAGAAAATCAGTCGACCGAGCGATGTCATCGCCTCAACCCACCCTCGAAGAGACGGCTGCTCAGGAAGGTCCTCACAGTTGCTGAACCACGCCGGGACGAGCACGATGTCACGGGGGCCTTCACGCGATGCGCGATAGGCGACGCGCAAGTCCCCGTTCAGCGCGTAGCGCGTCTCCGAGAACATTGCGTAAGCGTAAGCCGAGGAGCGGGGTCGAGTTTCGGTGTCATGCAACGGCTCGTGGGCGGGAGCCACAGCGGCGTTGGCGTGGCTATGCCGCAAAGTCTGCGCGACATCGGAGTCACGAGAGAGGGACTCTCCAAATCTCCCCCCGGATGGTCGGAGGGTGGCCTTCCCAGCAAACAAACGGCCCTCCCCGTTGTGGCGCAGGGGATCTCGCCGTTGCGGGACTGGTCCGCTTGACCGGACCACCCCCCGGACCACCGCGCCGAGGGCGTTTGCTAACCGCGCGTCGTCGCTGGTCAGGGCTACGCTTCCTGCATGGACGCAGGACTAGCCGCTCGGGTGCGATTCCTCGTCGCGTCCGGGTGCTCGATCCGCTCGGCGGCTCGTGAATTGAGGGTGAGCCGGTCGGCGGCTATGCGCGCGATGGCCGCGGTTAGTAACGCTAACGATCTCCCCGACGACTACGACGACTACGACGAGGACGACGACTACGACGACGAGGCCGAGGAGGTCTCGCGGATCGGGGCCATGGGCACCGGCCCGACCGTGCGGCTCGTGCCGCCGTTTACCCTCGTCGGCCTCGTGGAGACGCTGGACGGTCGCGGCAAGCCCCCGAAGGACTCAGACGGCAAGCCCGACGACCGGCCCTCCCTGCTGTGGCGCGACGTGCGCGGGCGCAGGCTTGGCGAACTCGATATGTACCGCTGGGAACAGGACCACGTGAACGCCGTCGATCCGTTCGACTACGAGGCGCGCCGTGCTGCCGAGCGCGAGGCCGAGGAGGTCAAGCGCCACGCCTGGGCGCAGGTCTACGACGCGGGGATCTCCTACGACCATGCCCGGCGTCGGTACGTACGTCCAGCGCCCGCGAGCGGTTTAGGCCCATACGGATCACACCGGCCCGCCCGTGTTCGGGGCTCTGTGGGCATCTGAGGGGCACGTGATCTCGGGGCGGTTTGCTGGCGCTGGGCACGGCGTGGGCACATTTTGGGCACAACTTGGGCACACTTCACGTTGTCTCGTGTTAGTTCCCGTTAGGTGTTTTCGCAGCTAGAACCGGGTTTGAGCCTCTGACCTGCACCGCGCATAACAGTTCAATCCTGACAGGAGGCTCCGAGCGCCCGCGCCCCGTTGTGAAGCGCGACGCTAGACTTCATCCTCTGGTCAGCTTCCGGCAAGCTGCGGCTATTCAGCTGGCTCCGGCTCCATGCGAGACT
>Ga0335069_10011740_pt1 | contig 12346 bp, 13 predicted proteins | sample Lox_Sample_11_FD_206714 | JGI IMG/M metagenome (GOLD analysis project Ga0335069, IMG submission 206714) | Soil microbial communities from Loxahatchee National Wildlife Refuge, Florida, United States - Lox_Sample_1.1 | ecosystem: Environmental > Terrestrial > Soil > Wetlands | place: USA...
GGTCGATGTTCAGCGTGCCCGGCTCGATGTCCACGAACACCGGCTTCCCGCCGGCGTTGTGGATCGCGCCCGCCGTGGCGAAGAACGTGAACGGGGTGGTGATCACCTCGTCGCCCGGCTTCAGGTCCAGGGCCTTGAGCGGCACCAGCAGCGCGTCCGTCCCGCTGGCGACGCCGATCCCGAACCGGGCCCTGGACAGGGCGGCCACCCTGGTCTCCAGCTCCTGCACCGGCGCGCCGAGGATGAAGAGCTGCGCGTCCGCCAGCTCGAGCACCTTCGCGACGACCGCGTCGCGGATGGCGTGGTGCTGCGCCTTGAGATCGAGGATCGGGACGTTCACTGGGGCACCAGCTCGCCGTCCCGCTCCGCGTACGCCGACTGGCAGCGCGCGCACGTGCCCTTTCCCTGCACCAGCCGCAGCCGCTCGCCGCACTGGCACATCCAGCCCACCTGGCGCGCGGGGTTGCCCACGACCAGCGCGTAGTCCTTCACGTCGCGGGTCACGACCGCGCCGGCGCCCACGAAGCTGAACCGGCCCAGCGTCGCGCCGCAGATCACGGTCGCGTTGGCGCCGATGGTCGCGCCGCGCTTGCACAGCGTCCGCTCGTACTCGCCCTTGCGGATCACGTGGCTGCGCGGGAACGAGACGTTGGTGAACACCATCGAGGGCCCGCAGAACACGTCGTCCTCGAGCTCGACCCCCTCGTAGATGGACACGTTGTTCTGGATCTTCACGTTGGTGCCGATCCTGGTGCCCGGCATCACGACCACGTTCTGGCCCAGGCTGCACCGCTCCCCGATCACCGCGCCCGGCATCACGTGGCAGAAGTGCCACACCTTGGTGTCCCTGCCGATCACCGCCCCCGCGTCGATCACCGCCGTGGGGTGCGCGTAGAACTCGCTCACTTGGGCTCTCCCAGGACCTTCACCTCGAGCTCCAGCTCGATGCCGAACTCCTTGAAGACGGCCGTGCGCGCGATGTCGATCAGCTTCAGCACGTCGTCGGCCGAGGCGTTGCCCACGTTCACGATGTAGTTGGCGTGGACCTTGGAGATCTCCGCGCCGCCCACCCGCCGGCCCTTGAGGCCGCAGCGGTCGATCAGGCGCCCGGCCGTCGTCTCCTCCGGGTTCTTGAACACGCTGCCGCAGCACGGCTGGTCGAACGGCGTGCCCTCGCGGCGCTTGCGGAGCAGCATGGTCAGCTCCGACTTGAGCTTCTCCGGCTCCTCCTGCTCGAGCCGCAGCGCGCAGCCCAGGACGATGTTGCCCTCCAGACCGCTGCGCCGGTACGTGAACGGAATCTCCTTCTTCGGCTTGTCCACGATGCGGCCCTTGGCGTCGAGCACCGTGGCGCTGATCAGCACCGAGGCCACGTCCTGGCCGTGGGCCCCCGCGTTCATGAACACGGCGCCGCCCACCGAGCCGGGCACGCCGATGAGCTTGTGGATCCCGCCGAAGCCTTCCTCCGCCGTCTTGCGGGCCAGCAGCGGCATCGGCATCCCGGCGCCGACCTTCCACGTCCCGGCGCGATGGGTCACCACGTCGAGGCCCTTGCCGATCTTGATCACCAGGCCCTTGAAGCCGCCGTCCCGGATCAGGACGTTGGAGCCCAGGCCCAGCACGAGGAGCGGCACCTTGTGGTCCTTGGCCCACGCGACGGCGCCGGCCACCGCCTCGTTGCTGGTGGGCGCGAAGTGGATCGCGGCCGGGCCGCCGATGCGGTAGGTCGTGTGCCGCCCGAGCGGCTCCCCGTACTTCACGGTGCCGGCGAGGTCGTCGGGGAACGCGGCGATCCCCTTCGGCGGGCCCTTGGGCGCCGCCTCGGCCTTCCTGGTCGGCCGCTCGGCCTTCTTCTTGGGCGCGGCCATCAGGCCACCGCCGCGGACGACGTCAGGCGCCTGGCGTACCGCTCCTGCAGGCTCATCACGTCGCCCTTGGAGCTGCGCAGCGCGATCACCGCATCGCAGGCCGCCGAGGCCGCCGACATGGTCGTCGTGTAGGGCACGCCGTGCATCAGCGCCGCCCGCCTCAGCTCGTAGTCGTCCCGCTGGGAGTACTTGCCCAGGGGCGTGTTGATCAGCATCTGCACCCGGCCAGACAGGATCAGGTCCACTGCGTTCGGCCTCCCCTCCCACACCTTGTGAACGCTCTCGCACGCGATCCCGCGCTTCTGCAGGTAGCGGGCCGTGCCTTCCGTACCGATGAGGTGGAACCCCATCTCGTGAAACCGCCGCACGATCGGCGTCACCGTCGGCTTGTCGCTGTCGTTCACGGTGACGAAGATCCCGCCCTCGAGCGGCAGGGCGCCGTCGGCGGCGATCTGCGCCTTCGCGAACGCCCAGCCGAAGGAATCGGCGATGCCCATGACCTCTCCGGTCGAGCGCATCTCCGGGCCGAGGACGGTGTCCACGTTGGGCAGCTTGTTGAACGGGAACACCGCTTCCTTGACGGCGACGTACGGCAGCTCGACTTCCTCGGTGAACCCGAGCTGCGCGAGCGTGCGCCCGGCCATCACCCCGGCGGCCAGCTTGGCCAGCGGCACGCCCGTCGCCTTGGAGACGAACGGGACGGTGCGCGAGCCGCGCGGATTGACCTCGAGGCAGTACACCACGCCGTCCTTGATCGCGTACTGCACGTTGATGAGGCCGACCACGCCCAGCGCGTCGGCCAGCGCCCGGGTATGCCGGCGCATCTCCTCGATCTCGCGCTCGCCGATGAGGTACGGCGGCAGCACGCAGGCCGAGTCGCCGGAATGGATGCCGGCGTCCTCGATGTGCTGCATCACCCCGCCGATCACGCAGTGCGTGCCGTCGGCGATGGCGTCCACGTCGGCCTCGAACGCGTCCTCGAGGAAGCGGTCGATCAGCACCGGGTGCTCGGGGGCCACGCGGGCGGCGCGGGCGAAGAACTCCTTCATGGCGCCCGCGTCGTACACGATCACCATCGCGCGCCCGCCGAGGACGTACGAGGGCCGCACCAGCACCGGGTAGCCCACGCGCTCGGCCACCGCGAGCGCCTCCTCGGTGCTCCGCGCCGTGCCGCTCGGCGGCTGCGTGATCTTGAGCCGGCGCGCGATCGCCTCGAAGCGCTTGCGGTCCTCCGCCGTGTCGATCGCGTCGGCCGAGGTGCCGAGGATGCGGACGCCCGCGGCCTCGAGCCGCTTGGTCAGCTTGAGCGGCGTCTGGCCGCCGAGCTGCACCACGACGCCGAGCGGGCGCTCCAGCGCGACGATCTCGATCACGTCCTCGAACGTCAGCGGCTCGAAGTAGAGCTTGTCCGAGATGTCGAAGTCCGTGGACACCGTCTCGGGGTTGGAGTTGATCATCACCGTGCGGTAGCCCAGGTCGCGGAACGCCAGCGCCGCCCGCACGCAGCAGTAGTCGAACTCCACGCCCTGGCCGATGCGGTTCGGCCCCGAGCCGAGCACCACGATGGCCCGCTCGCCCAGCCCCTGCGACTCGTTCTCCTCGTCGTAGCTCGAATACAGGTACGGCGTCGCCGACGGGAATTCGCCCGCGCAGGTGTCCACCGTCTTGTAGGCCGGCCGGAGGCCGAGCGCGTGCCGCTCGGCGCGCACCGCGTCCTCGCTCGCGCCGGCGAGCGCGGCGAGCTGCACGTCGGCGAAGCCCATCCGCTTCATGCGGAGCAGCGCCGCGCGCCGCTCCTCCCGCGCGTCCGTGCGTCCGCGCGTCCGGGCCTCCAGCTCGGCGAACTCCCGCTCCGCCTCCACCAGGTCCGCCAGCTGCCGCACGAACCACGGGTCGATCCGCGTCAGCTCGGCGATGCGCGCCGCCGAGAGGCCGGCGAGGAAGGCCCGCTTGATCTGGAAGATCCGCTCGGGCGTGGGCCGGCGGATGGCGGCGCCGATGGTGGTGGCGTCGTCGTTCTCGAGGCGGTCGTCCCCGAGCGTCTGGCCCACCACCCAGCCGGCGCGGTCCGCCTCGAGCGCGCGGATGCCCTTCTGGAACGCCTCCTTGAACGTGCGCCCGATGGCCATGGACTCGCCCACCGATTTCATCTGGGTGGTGAGCCGCCAGTCGGCGAGCGGGAACTTCTCCTGGGGGAAGCGCGGGAACTTGACGACCACGTAGTCGAGCACCGGCTCGAACGACGCGGGCGTGGTCCTGGTGATGTCGTTGGGCAGCTCGTCCAGGGTGTAGCCCACCGCGAGCTTGGTGCCCATCCGGGCGATCGGGAACCCGGTCGCCTTCGACGCGAGCGCCGAGGAGCGCGACACCCGCGGGTTCATCTCGATCACCAGCAGCTCGCCGTCCGCCGGGTTCACGGCGAACTGGATGTTGCAGCCGCCGGCCTCGACGCCGATCTCGCGGATGATCGCGATGCCCGCGTCGCGCATCACCTGGTACTCGCGGTCGGTCAGCGTCATCGCGGGCGCCACGGTGATGGAGTCGCCCGTGTGCACGCCCATGGGGTCGAGGTTCTCGATCGAGCACACGATCACCACGTTGTCGCGGCGGTCGCGCATCACCTCCAGCTCGAACTCCTTCCACCCCACCACGCTCTGCTCGATCAGCACCTGGTGCACCGGGGAGGCGTCGAGGCCGCGCTGCACCAGCTCCGCGAGCTCCTCCGGGTTGTAGGCGATGCCGCCGCCCGTCCCGCCCAGCGTGTAGGACGGCCGGATGATGGCGGGATAGCCGGTGCGCGCGACGATCGCCCCCGCCTGCTCCACCGTCTTGGCGAACCCGCCGACCGGGACCTTGAGCCCGATGCGCCGCATCGCCGCCGCGAACGCCTCGCGATCCTCCGCCATCTCGATGGCGCGGGCGTTGGCCCCGATCAGCTCGACGCCGTAGCGCTCCAGCACGCCGTTCCGGTGCAGCGCCATCGCGACGTTGAGCGCCGTCTGCCCGCCCATGGTCGGCAGCAGCGCGTCCGGCTGCTCGCGCGCGATCACGCGCTCGACCCACTCCGGCGTCACCGGCTCGACGTAGGTGCGGTCCGCCAGCTCCGGGTCGGTCATGATGGTGGCCGGGTTCGAATTCACCAGCACCACCTCGTAGCCCTCTTCCTTCAGGGCCTTGACCGCCTGGGTGCCGGAGTAGTCGAACTCGGCCGCCTGCCCGATGACGATCGGGCCCGAGCCCACCAGCAGAATGCGATGGAGGTCAGTCCGCTTGGGCATGGACCAGGTCGCTCAGGGTCTGATCGAACGGAATGGCGGGCGCCCAGCCGGTCGCCGCCGCGATCTTCCCGGCGTCGCCCACGAGGTGCGGGATGTCCGCGGGCCGCATGAACTCCGGGTCCGGCTCGGCGATGGCGTTCACCCCGACGATGGCCGCCAGGCGGTCGAACAGCTCCTGGAGCGGCACGCCCCGGCCCGACGCGATGTTGTACGTCTCGCCGGCCGCGCCGCGCCCGAGCAGCGCCACGTAGGCGGCCGCCACGTCGCGCACGTCGAGGAAATCGCGCACCGCGTCGAGGTTGCCCACCTTCACCACCCGCGCGCCGGCCAGGCGCGCGCCGCGCAGGCGCCGGGCGAACGCCGGGGCCACGAAGCGCTCGTCCTGCCCGGGGCCCGTGTGCGGGAACGCGCGGGCGATCATCACGCGGAGCCCCGTCCGGACCCGCGTCTCGATCGCCGCCAGCTCGGCGCCGGCCTTGGACGCCGCGTACGGCGAGCGCGGCGCGACGGGATCGGTCTCCCTGAGCGGCCGGGCCGGTGCGGCGCCGTACACTTCCGCCGTGCTCACCACCAGCACCAGCGGATCCGCCTCCTCCGCCTTGCGCCGCCGCCCCAGCTCGCCCAGGAGGCGCGCCGTGCCGGCGGCGTTCACCGACCAGGCCACGCCCGGGTCGCGCAGCGCGTCGCCGCCCGAGGCCACCGCCGCCAGGTGGATCACCGCGTCGCCCGCCCTGTCCGCCGCGAGGCGCACCGAGCGCAGGTCCCCCAGCTCGAGCGGAATCCACGGCACCGCGGCGCGCTCCGCCTCGCTCATGCCCGTCGAGGGACGCGCCCCCGGCTGCGCCGCGGCCACGACGTCGTGACCCGCGGCCAGCAGGGCGCGCAGCACCCAGCGGCCCACGAAGCCGTCGGCGCCCGTGACCAGCACCTTCATGCGGAGCGCTTCACACGGTCGAGGTCGGCGTCGACCATCATCCGGATGAGACCCTCGAAGTCCAGCGTGGGGCACCAGTCCAGCCGCGCGCGCGCCTTCGACGGGTCGGCCAGCAGGGTTTCCACCTCGGCGGGCCGGTCCAGCGCGGCGTCGTGCACGACGTGCTTCGTCCAGTCGAGGCCGGCGTGCGCGAAGGCGACCTCGCAGCAGTTGCGCACGCTGTGCTGCACGCCCGTCCCGATCACGAAGTCGTCGGGCGCGGGCTGCTGCAGCATGCGCCACATCGCCTCCACGTAGTCGCCGGCGTAGCCCCAGTCGCGCCGCGCGTCGAGGTTGCCGAGCTTCAGCTCGCGGGCCAGGCCGAGCTTGATGCGCGCCACGCCGTGCGTGATGCGCCGCGTCACGAACTCGAGGCCCCGCCGCGGGCTCTCGTGGTTGAACAGGATCCCGCTCACCGCGAACAGGCCGTACGACTCGCGGTAGTTCACCGTGATGTAGTGCCCGTAGCACTTCGCGACGCCGTAGGGCGAGCGCGGGTGGAACGGCGTCGTCTCGCGCTGCGGCGTCTCGCGCACCTTGCCGAACATCTCGCTCGAGCTGGCCTGATAGAACCGCGCGTCGGGCTTCGCCAGGCGGATGGCGTCCAGCAGCCGGGTCACGCCGAGGGCCGTGAACTCGCCGGTCAGCACGGGCTGCGACCACGACGTCGGCACGAACGACTGCGCCGCGAGGTTGTACACCTCATCCGGCGCCGCGGCCTGCACCACGCTCTGCAGCGAGTGCTGGTCGAGCAGGTCGGCCGGCACGATCTCCATCTTCCCGACCAGGTGCTGGATGCGCTCGTAGCTGTCGTGCGAGGTCCGGCGCACCACGCCCACGACGCGGTACCCCTTGGCGAGCAGCAGCTCGGCCAGGTAGGAGCCGTCCTGTCCCGTGACGCCCGTGATCAGCGCGGTCGGCATGTCGAGACCCACCAGGGGGTGTAGGATGTGGGGTGTCGGGTGCGGGCCGCGCCCGCACTCCGCATCCCGCCACTTGAATCAAGTGCCGGAGCCCGCTAAACTTAGCGGCTGCACCGGACTTTTTGAAGCGAGGATTTCCGATGGCGCGCGTGTGCGCGGTTTGCGGCAAGGGCCCGACCTTCGGGCATCATGTGTCCAATGCGAACAACCGGACCACCCGGCGCTGGTACCCCAACCTCCAGGCGGTGCGGGTGCTGGTGGATGGCGTGCCCAAGCGCATCCGCGTGTGCGCCGCCTGCCTGCGGTCGAACAAGATCCAGAAGGCGCCGAAGAAGTTCAAAGCGGCGGCGGTGGCGTAGTAGAGACGTTGGCGGGTTATGGGTTGTAGGTGGTGGGAAGACAAAGCGGGAGACCGAACGTGGTCCCCCGCTTCTCACTACCACCCACAACCTACCACCCACCACCTATTCCTTCAGCAACTCGATCCTCGCCGTTTCCCCGCCGTCGCCGATGCGATGGCCGAGGCGCAGAATCCGGGTGTACCCGCCGGGCCGGGCCTGGAACCGCGGCCCCAGCTCCTTGAAGAGCTTGGTCGTCACGGTCTTGTCCTTGACCCGCCGCTCGACCAGCCGGCGCGCGTGCAGGTCGCCCCGCCGCGCCAGGGTGATGAGCTTCTCGGCCACCGGCCGGAGCTCCTTGGCCTTGGCCACGGTGGTGACGATGGCGCCGTGCCGGAAGAGGTCGGTGGCCATGTTGGACAGCATCGCCCGCCGGTGCGACGAGGTGCGCGAGAGCTGGCGATCCTTGGCGCGGTGCCGCATCAGACCTCCCGGCCCGCCTCGGCGATCACCGGCCGGATGACCGGCTTGGTGCCCGGCTCCAGCACGCGGACGCCGCCTTCCGCCTCTTCCCACTGCATCCCGAACGCGAGGCCTTCCTTGAGCAGCAGCTCCGCGATCTCGGCCACCGCCTTCTCGCCGACGTTGCGGACCTTCAGCAGCTGCTCCTCGGTGTTGCGGACCAGGTCGCCCAGGGTGCGGATGTTCGAGTTCTTGAGCGAATTGATCGAGCGCACCGACAGGCCGCAGTCGTCGATGGACCGCAGCAGCAGCCCGCGCAGCCGCTCCAGGTCGCCGGAGGGCTCCGCCGGCACTTCGGCGGGCACCATCGGCACGGTGCCGAACGAGATGAAATAGGCGAAGTGATGCTGCGCGAGGGCGGCCGCGTAGGCGACCGCGTCCTCGGGCGTGATCGAGCCGTTGGTCTCGACGTTCAGCGTCAGCCGGTCGAAGTCGGTGCGCTGGCCGACGCGCGTCTCCGTCACCGTGAAGTTGGCGCGGCGCACGGGGCTGTAGATCGAGTCGATGCGCACCACGTCCACCGGCATCGCCCGGTCGACCGGGTGCAGGTCCGCGTCCACGTAGCCGCGGCCCTTGTTGACGTACAGGTCCACCGTGAGGTCGCGGTCGTCCTGCAGCGTGAACAGGGGATGATCGGGGTTCACGACGGTCACCGACCCGTGCGCCTCGATGTCCCGCGCGTAGACGGCGCCGGCCGCGCTGCACTTGATGTGCAGCGTCGCCTCGTCCACCTCGGGGGCGAGCACCAGGGTGAGCGCCTTGAGGCGCTGGATGATCTGGTGGACGTCCTCGACCACGCCGGACACGGTCTGGTGCTCGTGCTGCACCCCGTCCATCCGGAAGGCCCAGACGGCGGACCCGCGCAGCGACGAGAGCAACATCCGGCGGAGGCCGTTGCCCAAGGTGTACCCGAACCCGCGCTCCAGCGGCTGCAGCCGGAATTCCGCGGCGTTCGGATTGTCTTCCCGCTTGGTCATTTCGACCAGCTGCGGGCGGACGAGCCCGGTGAGATCAATCGTCATGTTCACTTGGAATAGAGCTCGACGATCAACTGTTCCTCGGCCGCGATCGGGATGGCATCTCGAGTCGGACGCTCGACGACCTTGCCGGTCATGGCGCCGCGATCCACGGCCACCCACGACACCGGCTGTCCCTTGGACGCCAGCTCGAGGGAGACCGCGATGACATCGAGTTCCCGGCTCGCCTTGGTGATGCGAATCTCGTCACCCGGGCGGAGCTGGAAGGATGGGACGTCGACGGGACGGCCGTTAACCTCGACGTGACGGTGACGCACCAGCTGCCGGGCCGCCTTGCGGCTCGACGCCAGTCCCATCCGGTAGACGACGTTGTCGAGCCTGGACTCCAGCGCGATCAGCAGGTTCTCGCCGGTACGGCCCGGCTCGCCGACGACCCGCTTGAAGGTGTTGCGGAACTGCTGCTCGGTGAGCCCGTAGATCCGCTTCACCTTCTGCTTCTCGCGCAGCTGCCGCGAGTACTGCGACGCCTTGCGGCGCCGCCCGGCCGACTGGCCGTGCTGGCCCGGCGCGTACGCGCGCTTCTCGACCGCGCACTTCTCGGTCAGGCAGCGCGAGCCCTTGAGGAAGAGCTTGGTGCCCTCGCGGCGGCACAGCTTGCAGTTCGCTTCGACGTATCGGGACACTACACCCTGCGCTTCTTCGGGGGACGACAGCCATTGTGCGGGATCGGTGTGACGTCCCGGATGGACTTGACGATCAGGCCCGCGTTGGCCAGCGCCTGGATCGCGGACTCGCGACCGGCGCCCGGGCCCTGCACCCGGACGTGCACGCGCCGCACGCCGAGGTTGAAGGCCTCGCGGCCCGCCTGCTCCGCCGCCACGGTGGCGGCGAACGGCGTGGACTTCTTCGAGCCCTTGAAGCCCGACTTGCCGGCGGTGCCCCAGGCCACGACGTTCCCGTTGAGGTCGGCGACGGTCACGATGGTGTTGTTGAACGTGGCCATGATGTGCACCACGCCCTCGGACTCGACGACCTTCTTGCTCTTCTTGGCGACCTTCTTCGGCGCGCCCTCCGCGGCGGCGGCTTCGCCCGCCGCCCCTTCGGGGGCGGGAGCCGCGGGCGCCGTGTCGGACGCCGGAGTCGGTTTCTGCTGTTCCTGGTCGGCCATGGGCTATTTCTTGAGGATCGCTTTCTTCTTGCCGGCGATGGTCCGGCGCGGGCCCTTCTTGGTCCGCGCGTTGGTCCGCGTGCGCTGCCCCCGGACGGGAAGCCCGCGGCGGTGACGGATTCCGCGATAGCAGCCGATGTCCATCAGCCGCTTGATGTTCATGGCGACTTCGGTCCGCAGCGCGCCTTCCACCTTGTGATCGCGCTCGATCGTCTGGCGGAGCCGCGACACCTCGGCGTCGCTGAGATCCCGCACCCGCGTGGCCGGGTTGATCCCCGTCCGCTCGAGAATGGACACCGCCGTCGAACGGCCGACGCCGAAGATCGCCGTCAGCCCGACCTCGACACGCTTGTCGCGTGGAAGATCTACGCCTGCAATTCGTGCCACGAGCTATCCCTGCCGCTGCTTGTGCTTGGGGGAACGCTTGCAGATCACCCGGATCACGCCGCGGCGCTTGATGACCCTGCAGTGCTCGCAGATGGGCTTTACGCTGGTGCGAACCTTCAAGACCTGCTCCTTAACCCTGTTCGAGACAAGACTTACAACGTAATGGGGGGATACCCGAGAAGCAAGCCACCAGACGGCGTGCGGAACGGGGGCCTACGGAAGGGCGCGAACCTCCACCAGGTGATACGATCGGCCCACCCGGCGGAAGCCGAAGTACAGCGTCTCCGAATGCCGGACGTCGGTGCCGCGGACCTGGAAGATCCGCTGCGCCTCCACGTAGGCGCGGTCCGGGTCCACGTCCCGCACCACCTGGACGACGAGGTCCAGCTCGCGGGTCCCGTCCACGAACGAGCGGAGCAGCTCGGCGGCCTGGGCCGGCCGGAGCGGCGAGGAAGGCTCCGCCCCCGGCAGGTGCACCATGACGGCCTCGCCGTCGCCGACCAGCCGCGCGAACTCGTGCGCCATCCACATCGCGGTGGCGCGGTGGGCGGCGGCCATGAGGGAGTCCGCCTGGGCGGGGCCGGCCGCGGCCGCGAGGACGAGGGCGAGGAGCCAGCTCATCGCGCGAGCTCCCCGGCCAGCGCCAGCGCTTCGGCTCTCGGGTCCGCCGCGCGCGCGACCGGCCGGCCCACGACCACGAAATCGGCGCCCGCCTCGACCGCCTCGCGGGGGGTGGCCGTGCGCACCTGGTCCTGCGTCGCGTCGGAGGCGCGCCTGACGCCGGGGATCACGAGGGCCGCGCCGTCGCCCGCGAGCGCACGCACCGCCCGCGCCTCGGCGGCCGCGGTCACGTAGCCGTCCAGGCCCGCGGCCATCCCGACGCGCACCATCCGCAACTGCTCCGCCGCCAGGTCGGTGACCGGCCGCCCCACCACGAGGCCGAAGTCCGAGGGTCCGAACGACGTGAGCACGCCGACGCCGACGAGGCGGAGTCCGGCGCGGCGCGCGCCGACCGCCGCGTCCAGCATGCGCGCGCCGCCGGAGAGGTGCACCGTGGCCAGCGCCACCCCCGTGTCCGCCGCGGCGGCCACCGCGCCCGCCACCGTGTTCGGGATGTCGTGCCACTTGAGGTCGAGGAACACCTGCTTGCCCCGCTCGCGGAGCGCGCGCACGACGGCGGGCCCCTCCGCCACGTGCAGCACCGGCCCCACCTTGTACCAGGAGACCGCGTCGCCGAGGCGGTCCACGAGCGCGAGGGCGTCGCGCGGGTCCGCGAGGTCGAGGGCGACCACCAGCCGTGCCACGCCTACGCCGCCGTGCCGATCACGTCGCGCACCGAGGCCGCGCCGCCGGCCGCCAGCAGCGCGGCCAGCTCGCGCGCGACGCGCTCCGGCGCGCGGGGATCGGCCAGGGCCGCCGTTCCCACGCCCACCAGGCTCGCCCCCGCGCGCAGGTACTGCAGGGCGTCCGCTCCGGTGCGCACGCCGCCGATGCCGATCACCGGCTTGCCGGTGCGCGCCGCGACGAGCCGCGTCACCTTGAGGCCGACCGGCAGGAGCGCCGGACCGCTGAGCCCGCCGTTCGTCGCCCCGAGCCGCGGGCGGCCCCGCTCGTCGTAGAGCTGCGCCGGCAGCGTGTTCACGGCCGCGAACGCGTCCGCGCCGGCGGCCGAGGCCGCCGCGGCGGTGCGCGCCGGGTCCGGCAGCGCCGGCGAGAGCTTCACCACGAGCGGTTTGGCCGTCTGCTCGCGGACCTTCGCCACCAGCGCGGCGAGGACGGCGTCGTCCGCGCCGAACTCCATGCCGCCGTGCGCGACGTTCGGACACGACACGTTGAGCTCGAAGGCCGCCACCGCGTCCGCGTCCGCCAGGCCGGCGACGACGCGGGCGTAGTCGTCCTCGCTGTCGCCGAC
>Ga0335069_10011741_pt1 | contig 12346 bp, 9 predicted proteins | sample Lox_Sample_11_FD_206714 | JGI IMG/M metagenome (GOLD analysis project Ga0335069, IMG submission 206714) | Soil microbial communities from Loxahatchee National Wildlife Refuge, Florida, United States - Lox_Sample_1.1 | ecosystem: Environmental > Terrestrial > Soil > Wetlands | place: USA: Florida...
GTTCTGGACGTATCAGGGCCAGCTCTATCGGGTACAAACGCCGCGGTGAAGGCGAGGCCTGAACAACTGTGAGCCGCTCCGCAACACATTACGCGGACGTGGCCTCACCCTCGGACCTCCGGTACCTTCCCTGACCCAATGTCCGCTGTTTCCTCACGGGATGGTCTGGGCTCGATCCTGAACGCTTCCGCGACACGGGGCCCGGCGGTGGCATTGCACAGGCGCAACGTCCTCTTCCTGGCATACTTCTTCCCCCCTCTTGGCGGGCCGGGCGTCCAGCGCTCGTTGAAGACCGTCAAGTACCTGCCCGAACACGGCTGGGATCCCATTGTCCTGACCGTGAAGGACATCCTCTACTACGTCCACGATCCGGAACTGGCCGCGGAGATTCCCCCAACCGCGCGAGTCGTTCCGACCGAGTCGTTCGACCCGCTTCGGATCGGCCACTTGGTACGCGAGCTACGCGCGGGAGGCGAAGCGGCCCGGCCCCTGAGCATCACCACGAATTCCAGCGCCGTAAACGCGTATCGCGCGCTTCGGGACTTCCTGACCTTCCCGGACGCGCATGCGGGGTGGATCCCATTTGCCGTGAGGCGCGGACTTCAGCTGATAAGGTCCCATCGCATCCCCGTCATCTACACCGCAGGAGCGCCGTACTCGAGCACCGTGGCAGCCTACCTTCTGTCGCGAGCATCTGGCGTCCCGTACGTCGTAGACTTTCGAGACGGTTGGACCGACGATCAGTATCAAAACTATCCAACGTCGATCCATCTGCAGGCCCACCGGGCGCTGGAACGACTCGTGGTGACGAACGCGGCGGCCGTCGTGACGGTCGTCCCTTCGCTGACCCAACAGCTGGCACAGAGGTATCCCGAGCTTGGCGGGCGAGTCTCCACGATCACGAACGGCTTCGACCCTGCGGACATGAACCGGGTGACGCCGGTCGCGCGCGGCAAGGGCGTTCGACGCATCGTCTACTCCGGCTCGATGCACGAGCATCACAAGGCCAATTTCGTCGCGCTCCTCGACGCCCTTCATGGGCTCGACTCTGCGACGCAGGCTCGACTCGAGATCCTGTTCGTCGGTACCACGTTCGAGGGCTCACAGGACCTGGTCGATAGGGCGGGGCTCTCCAAACAGGTTCGGTTCCTTGGCTATCAGCCCCACTCGATCGCGCTCGATTACCTCGCGTCGGCAGATGCAACCCTTCTGTTTGTCCGCCCGGGAGACCGCGACTCGGTCACCGGGAAGGTCTTCGAGTACCTGATGGTCGGGCGCCCAGTTCTCGCCGGCGTCGAGTCCGGGGGACAATGCGCGAACATACTCGAGAGCGCAGGCTTCTCGGAGTGGCGCTACGACCCTGCCAGCGGCTCCCAGCTCGCGGCTCACATTCGCGAACTCGTGCGTCGCGACTGGCCTGCCCCGGCCCGCTCCTCGGCGTCTCCCTTCAGTCGCCGAACTCACGCGGCAGCCTTCGCCCGCATCTTCGAGAGCGCCGCACGTACGCCCCGTACGGTGACTCCGGAGTGAGACCGTAACCATGGACGCGCTGCCGATCGTCATCTTCTGTCTCACGACGTTCGCGTATCTCGTCTCGTTGCCTGCGGGACAGCGGCGCCTGAACCTCGTTGCGCTCTTCCTGCTGTCGCAGACGCTCATGTTCGTCGGCACTCTGCCGCTGCTGGACCCAATCTTCGAGGCAGACCGCGTCCACCTCTGGGTCATGACCATCACCCAGGTTCTGTTCATGACGGGCGCGCTCGTGGCGCGCGCCGTCGATCGCAGGGATTCGGGCGGACCGGCGGCGAAACAGTGGTGGGCCGGACCCCTGCTATGCGAATACGGTCGCGAGTTCGACGCCGTCCTACTGGTCGTCGCCGTCGTCTCCGTTGCAGCGACCATCATCTACTACGTGATGGTCGGCTACAACGTCTTCACGATGTCAGTCGAATCCTATTTGAAGACTGGCAGCGCACTCGAGGACGTCCGAGATCTTCGGAAGAACATGTACAACGGCGAGACGTACTTCGCGCCTGGCTACTTCAATCAGTTCAAGAACGTCCTCTTGCCTCTCGTGACCGCCTTGTACTTCGTCAGATACGGCCTCCTACGGCGACGGAGCGATCTTTGGTTCGGCTTGGTCCTTCTTCCCATCGGCATCGTCGGGCTCCTCGGGACCGGTCAGCGCGGCGCGATGGCACAGGCGTTCCTGATCGCCGGGGTGTTTGGCTCGGCCACTCTCCCACAGCGGACGCGTCGCCGTGTCATGCTCCCGTTGGTTGCGGGAGGCCTGTTCCTCTTCGGCGTGGCGACCCTCTTCCTGGGACGCACGGCGACGCGTGTCGACAGCGCTGGGAGTGCCTTCGCCATCCTGAAGGAGATGTTCGACCGCGTCTTTTGGGGTAACCAGTTCGCCTCTCTCTGGGGGTTCCGATACATTTATCATGCGAGCGATCCCGGCTTCGGCTCGGACTGGCTGGCAGAGATCTGCTCCGTCCTGCCGAGACCCATCCGGCCGGCCATAGAGAGCACGCTGAACATCGACATCTTCGAAGTGATGTTTCATGACCGCGAGGGAACGGCGCCGCCGTCCCTGTGGGGAAGCGTCTGGTACAACTTCGGACGCTTCGGCGTTGTGGCGGTTCCTCTACTGCTGGGTGCGCTCTACCAGAGAATCCAGATGGGGCTGTTTCGCGGCCCCAAGACTCTCGGGCGCCTGCTGACCTACTCCGGCGCCTGCGTCTACCTGGGCCTGTGGGGAGCGGGCGGCCCTCTGGTGCTCGCGAACACCGGACTTCTGACCGTCCTGATCCTCGGCTTCCTTCTCCGGAAGGCGAGCGCCCACCGCGTCGGAGTCTCGGACCCCGCGTCACACCCGCGGGAAAGCGGGCGAGGCGAAGTCTTCCCACGACGCCAGGAGCAGGGCTCAGCCGCGGGCTAGCCTAGCGTCGCCGATAGTGGATGATGCCGCGGTCTCGAAGGTCCAGCAACTCCTTCGCCAGGACTGCGAAGCGATAGATACAGATCGTGATGCCCTTGTGGGTTACCACGCGAAGGGCCTGTGGCGATAGCAAGCGAGCGACCCGGCCGGACGATACGGTCGCTGCGACCTCTGGCCGTAGTCCCCAGTCCAGCACCTCGCGCTCGGCCCCTTGGGCGTCGCGGACGATGCATTTCGTCGGCATCTTCTTGTGCACTGGAAACGGCAGCTTGTCGGGCTCGTAGTCTTCCACCCAGTGAAAGAACGAGGCGATACCAAAGGGCAATCCGATCGTGACCACGAATGCGTCGTCACGATTTCGCAGTCGATCGAATGGCGAGTCGCGGCCGTCGGCGCGCACGCACCGATCATGTCCGGCCAGGATCTCCTCCGCGATTGGCCCCTTTCCACAGATCGAGTGGCGGGGGTGCAGGCTCCTGATCACGCCTGGACTCCGACGGAATAGCTCGCTCACCAGGCCTGCGTAGGTCGGTTCCTTCTTCACGTCGAACAGTCGCGGTGGCGTAGCCCACGCGTTCTCGGTGTACGCAGGCATCAGGAGGGTCCCGGACGGGCCCACCACCTCCGTCAGCGCACGGAGCACGCCCGCCGCTCCGCCCTTGAATGTGTGCATGTCGTTGAGGGAGCACTGCGCGAACAGCACGCTCCCCACAGGTATCCCGGCTGTCTCCCTCAGCAGGGACGCGAGCTCCCCTGCCTCGAACTGCCCGTACCTTTCGATCGCCCTTTCTCTCCGTCGTGTGCGACGCGCTGCTGCCCAGGCGTTCCCGTACCCGCGGAGGCGAACTTTTGCTTCCTTGGGCACCAACCTCCGAAGACTGCTCACGAGGAGCCCGAGCACTAGGTGGCTCCCTCCCGCGGCTTCTCCATAGCGATGGGAACGCGATTCGAGAATCTCCACTTTGCCCAGTAGTCGAGCAGGTACATGGCACCCGTCTGCACGACGGTCGCGATGACGAACGCCCTGGCCCCCAAATGCCACGCCATGGCCAGCACCACAGTCACGCCGGCGGTCACGGTTCTCGTAACCATCCAGACAGGTCCGTACCAGTCCACGTCGACGACCACGTTCGCCCATCCCATCGGGCTGCTCGCGAATGACAGGAATCCGACGATGCACAGGAGACTGCCAAACTCACCGGCCTCCACCCATTGCCGGCCGAAGACGAACGGAAACGCCCACGGCATGGCGACACCTGCGATGGTGTACATCGGCAAGCCGATGATGAGGAGCTTTGCGGCCGTGGTACGCCAGATGTCAGCAAAGCCCTTGCCCTCCGCCCATCGCTGAGCGGCCCTCTGATAGAACACGTCGCCAATCGCGTTACCCACCAGCGAGGACGGCAGGGCCACGACGCCGTTGGCCATGGCGAACTGACCGAGCGTCGTCGGTCCGTACGCGTGTGCGACGTACGTCAGTGGAATGATGCCCGACAGCGCCAGCAGGAAATGGGAAAGCACCAGCGAGCCGCCCATTCTTCCGTGCGTAGCCGCCAGGCTCTGATGCGTCGCAGGCTGCTCCTGGAAACGTCGATCGCAGACGCGGAGGAGCCACCCGATCTTGGCCACCGGGCCACCCAGGCCGCTCAGGACCAGTCCGCCGGCGCCGGGCAGCGTGAAATACCCTACGAGGGTCGTGCCGGCCAGAGCGACCCTTCCGACGATCTCCCCCGTCGCAGACCGTCCGTATTGCTGCTTCCTCTGCGTGTAGTGCTGCAGCGCCACCGACAAGGACGTCGCTGCTGCCGTGACCGGCAGCAAGGCCATCCAGGGGGCGAGCTGTGCATCGCCTGCCCACCGTGCGAACGTCGTCCGAAACACCCAAGCAATCGGCGTCAACAGGACCGTCGCGCCGCCACCAAGGACGACGACGAGAGACATGAGCTGCCAGGCATCGACATCGCGCGCCGGAATCTTCACCAGGTACTCGTACCGAAAGGTGATGAGGACTCCCAGGAAGAGCGTGAGTTGAACGAACAGGTTCTGAACGGCGAAGTCCGCAGGCGAGAACAAGCGTGAGAACACCGGCATCGCCGCGAGGTTGATGACCTGCGCCGCCGCGGTTCCGGAGGCGAGCCACGCAACGTCTCGCCAGTATGGCGACCGCTGCAGCCATGCCAGAATCCCGCCCCTCCGCGCCTCCCCCGCGACCTGCTCGGGCGCCGAGTTCACGTTCCTTCGCCGCGTTTGCTCTCGTCGCCGCTCACTGCGCCGCTCGCAGCGACTCGACGATCTCGGCGAGGCCACCGACGGTCAAGAACCGCGGGTCTTCGTACCCTTCGATGGAAAACACGATCCCGAAGTGCTTCTCCAGCTCGACGATGAGCTCCACGGTCCCGTGCGAATCCACGTACCCCGCGGAAAGGTAATCCACGGACGCCAGCTTGGTCAGATCGCCCTCGACCTTTCGGGACTTGTTGCGAAACCACTGCTGGAGCCACGCGAGCACTTCCTGCTTCATCGCCCGAGACCTCCTTCGAAGATGTGAAACCCCTCCGCCCTCACCTTCGAACGAACAGATTCGGCATCGAATCGAGTCATGTTCATGACGTCCCTGATCACCAGCAAAGCGTCGTGTATCCGCTCCTCGGATTCGGTTCCGATGCCCACCCGTACGAAACGGGCGCAGCTGTCGCCGTACGCCGAACCAGGCACGACAGCGATCTGGTGGTTGAAGAGGCAGTGCAAGGCGAAGTCGAAACCCGACGCGGGAAACTTCTCGATGCTCACCATGAAGTAGAAGGTCGCATTCCCGTGCATCCGCACGAGCCCAAGCTGATCCATGAGCTTCTGTATTCGGTCGCGCTTCTCCACGATGCTTCGAACCTGCGGGAGCGTGACCGCGGTCACGTCATCGAAGTACCTCGCCATGTACTGTTGAAGTACCGTCGGTGCGCAGGTGATGACGTGTTGGTTGATCTTCAAGATCTGACGAAGGAGCGGATTCGCGGTGATGACGTAGCCCACTCGCCACCCAGACATTCCCATGTTCTTCGACAGGGAGTTGACGACTATCACGCCGTCCTTGTCCGGCACGATCTCGGTCATCGAGTGGAACGTACCTGAAGGGGCGAAGTCACTGTACGCCTCGTCCACCATGAGATAAATGCCCCGGGGACGACACTGCTTGTACAAGCCGCTCAGCTCCTCCTTCGTGTAGATGCGGCCAGCCGGGTTGTTGGGGTTGTTCAGAACCAACATCCGCGTCTTGTCCGTGAAGTACTTGTGAAAGTCAGCGACTTCCACGTGATACGGAATGAACGTTGGAACGGCATCGCAGAGCCGGGCCTGCTCCTGGTAACTGAGCCAGCCCGGCTCGTGAATCAGGGTCTCATCGCCCGGATTCAACGACGCCTGCATGGCGAACAAGATCACGGGCTTCGATCCGGCCGTGACGAGCAGCTCGGTCTTAGGATTGACGGTCGCCCCGTATTCGCGCGCGTAGAAACTCGCGATCTTCTCCCGGAGCTCGGGGATGCCCTGGCTGTCGGAATAGTGATAACCACGGACGAAGTCGAGCTTCGCGAAGTCGAACATGGGGATATCGAAGAACGCCTCCCCAAGGGACAGTACCGTGATGTCGCGGCCACGACGGCGCTGCTCGTACACGAGCTGGTTGATGTAGATGGACAGCGCCTCCGGTATCGTGGCGATCTTCGCGCTGGTCTGCATGGCGTTGTAACTTGACACCACGACCTCCGTCAGGCCCCGTCCGTCAGTTCAGAGGCGAGAAGGTGTTTCTTCACCTTGCCGCTGTCCGTCCGCGGCAGGTCCTTGCGCGCAACAAGCCGTTCTGGCCACTTGTACTTCACCAGGTTCTCGTGCAGGAACGAGCTCACCTTGGCGAGCTCCTCCTCTCGATGTCCCGGCTTGAGCACGACGACCAGCACGTAGCTCTCACCGTAGAAGTCGTGGGGAATGGGTACGGCCGCAGCCTCGTGGACGGCCTCGTGGCTCTGGGCGAGCACTTCAGCCTCGCGCAGCGATACCAGGTTGCCGGCCTTCTTGATGATGTCGCGCTTGCGCCCGTCGAGAACGAGCTGCTTGTCCGCACTCAGATGCCCGAGGTCGCCGGTCGGCAGAAATCCGTCGTTGTCGAGGGGACTCTCCACGTTCCCGTCGCTGCCGAGGTAGCCCAGGAAGAGGTAGGGAGACTTTGCGTGGATCTCGAGAGCGCCCGCGCGACCATCGGTGCCCGGTACGGGGACGAACTTGAGGTCGGCGTAGGGTAGAACCTCGCCCATGCTGCCTTCGATGCGCTTGTTGAGTTTTCCCTCGACCTCGCTCGTGAGGAACGTGGTCTCCGACAAGGCGAAGTTCTCGAGCATCGTGATGCCGAACATCGTTTCGAACTTCCGCTTGGTTGCGAGGTCGATCGGCGCGGTTCCGAGGAACGCGGTCCGGATGCGCTTTCCACGGAGACGGAGAGCCTCCGGCTGCATCTTCTCGGACATCTTGACCAGGCCCCGCACGATGGTGGGGACGAGCCACAAGGCATCGACCTCGAAGCGCTCGATCGTCTGCCAGAACTGGAGGAACGTCCGACCCGAGAACGACTCGTCGATGACTGTGCTGCCCCCGATGCACAGCGGAATCAGGCCGAGGTTGAAGAGGCCGCCAAGATACGACATGGGCAGGTAGTTCCAGAACCGCAGGGGGGTCCCGTGCAGGCGGTGGAACTGCGTGAATGCGCATCCGCTCGCCCACAAGCGATCGCCATCGAGGACTATCGCCTTGGGCTCCCCGGTCGTACCGCTGGTGGAAAGATAGAGGCGAGACTGCGTCCCCGGCGCCACGTTTGCCGCGTTCGGCGGCAGCCAGGAGAACTGCGCGTCGGCGTAAACCTGCAGCAGCGGCAGATCCGCCTCGCGCACAATCCCCCCGATCTCTGCGGCGACCAGCTCACTCGTCAAGCAGAGACGCGGCCTGATCAGCCGCAACCATCGTTGAATTTCCCGAGGCGATGCGGTGCACGGAAGGGGGGCAAAGCCATAACCCCCCTTGATACACGCCAGGAAGGCGACGAGAGCTTCGACCGAATTCGGCATCAGGGACACGAGCGAGTCGCCCGCACCAAACCCCAGCTGTCCATACAGAGCGATCGCTCGGTCGACGAGGTTCGCGAGCGAGCCGTAGGTAATCGTCTTCGGCGCCAGGGAGGTGCCGACCAGCACGGCCGGCGCATCGGGCTGCCTGTACGCGAGCCGCGCCAGATCGACGGCGAAGGAGCCTGTCGTAGCGTTGGTCATCTTAACTCTCCCTCGAGCATCAGCGGCGTCCCATCGACAAACATGGATGGGCGCATGAAGACGAAGTCGAGGTGGAAATCGACCTCGTTTTTGCCACCCACCGTGGAGTTGGATCCGAAGCCGAAGTGCACGCATCCAAGTGCGCCCTCGTCGGTCAACATCGTTCCAGTCAGGCGCGCTGCCGGATTCAGGCCGATGCCGCACTCGGCCAGCACTCGCCGGGCCGAGTCTGCTGGGCCGAGCATGGTCTGTAGAATGTCTACATAGGAGCGGTTCTCGCTCTCGATCGCACTGATCTTTCCCGAGCGAACCGTGAGGGAGACGGGCGTCGTGAGCAGTCCAAGCTCGGGACAGGTAATGGACCCGTCAATGACCACCCTGCCGTTCGACGCGTCCTCCACCGGGGAAACGTTCGCCTCGATGTCGGGTGGGGAACCGAGGTCGCCTGGGGCCGCCACATAGCCCGGGCAGGCGTTGCCAGTCCTCCCATCAATCCCGAGCGTGATATCGGTGCCGGCTCGTGAGGTCACGCGCACCGACGAGCCCCGCGTGAGCGTTCCAGCCGTTGCGCGGACTATTGGACCGCGGCTCTTGAAATCCACGAGGACCGACGGGTCCTCCAGCAGGTCCCACGTGTAACAGGGCATGCTGAGGAAACGTGCGCCTCTCTTTCCTGCGTCGATTCTGGCCTGGGTATGGGCGAGTGAGAACCGGCACAGGGAGAGAATGAGATCGCTCCCCATCATGTCCGCGACGGCCGCCGGTGGGGGCTGCTGGCCATGGCGCGTCGCTAACGGAATCTCGAGGCCAGACACCGACTGAGTAATTACGCGCGCCTCGCGAGTGAACGCTTCACCGAGGTCCCGGGTGGTCGGATCGTAGACAATGGTTGCACGCTCACCTGCGCGCAGGCTTCCGCAGTGTGACAGAAGGTGCCTGATGGCTGCTGCTGCTGTCTTGGTCGCGTTCATCGACGTTGCCTTTGCTTGTGGACGTTACCAGACAAGGCTGCCGAAGTAGTCGTCACCGGGGGCGCCAGAGCCACCTCGCTTGGTAGCTCAGCACCACCCACTTTTTCGAGTCAGTTGGGCGGGGCAGCGCCCGGACTCTCGTCCTCGCCGGACGGAGGGGGGGGCGCGCGATACCCCGCCTGCTTGTAGTAATAGTAATGATAGTAATAACTATACTCTTGGCGATCGAGATTGACCGCATTCAACACCGCCCCGACCACGGGTGCGTCGACGTCCTGAAGGGACCGAAGGCCTTGGGCGCTCAGGTGCCTCGACGTCTTGAACGCTCGTACAACGAAGACGGTCCCGTCGACCAGCCGAGAGATGATCGCAGAGTCGGTGACGGCAACTAGGGGAGGGCTGTCCAAGATCACGCGATCAAAGCGCTGGCCTAGCTCGTCTATGAACTTGCGGAACCGCTCCGAGTGAAGCATGTCGGCCGGGTTGGGCGGAGTGGGCCCCGCCGGAACGGACCACAGATTGTCGACGGTTGTCTGCTTCGCGACATCGTCCAGCGTCGACTCACCCACCAAGAGGTTGGTGACTCCCGCGTCACCCGCGCGGTCGAAGATCCGATGAAGGCGTGGGCGCCGAAGATCGCAGTCGACGATGCAGACGCGCTGTCCGCCCTGCGCCAGGGCGATGGCGATGCTGCAAGCAACCGTCGTCTTGCCCTCGGAAGGAGCCGCGCTCGTCACAAGAAGGGTGCGATGAGGTCGATCCGGGTTCATGAACATGATGTTCGTCCGGATGCTCCGCGCTGCCTCTGCGATGCCACTCAGCGGCTGGTCGTGCACGACGAGCTCCATCGGCCCGTTCGCCCGAGCGCGCTCCCTGGAGCGACGCTGTCGCCGGCCTTTTCGATCACGTTGTTCCTCGTCCTTCATTTCGGGAAGGAGACCGAGAAAGGCGATCCGGAGATCTTGCTCCACGTCGCTCGGTGTCTTCAGCGAGCTGTCCAGCTGCTCTCGTAGTGACGCGAGCAGAAGGCCCAGCAAAACACCCGCGATGAAGCCGATGCCCGTGTTGAGTGCCCAGCGGGGCCGGATCGCACCTCTCGGACGACTCGCGGAATCGACAACGCGGATGTTGTTCATTTTCATCATCCGCGCGAGGTCAGCCCCCTTGAGGCGCTCGAGGAGCATGCTGTAGAGTTTCTCGTTCTCCTCGCGCGTGCGATCCAACCGGTGGTACTCGATCTCCTTCATGTTGAGGTCGACTGCCCTCTTGCGGGTCGCCTCGAAGAGCCCGGCTTCACCGGCTTCCTCCCGGGAAACGACGGCCAGGTCTCGCTGGACGGCGCCCTGGATGTTGCGCACCTCACTCAGCAGCGCGGAGCGCGCCTCGCCGATCTTCTGATCTGCACGCTTCACCAGGGGGTGACCGTCTCCCTTTCCCTCTCCGATGAGCCCGGCTCGCTCCGTCACTGCCTCTTGGTAATGCGCCCGGAGCGCCTGAAGAAATGGACTGGAGAGCAGCTCGGACGCCGGCAACTGGTCAGGGTTGTCGGGGGCTACCTTGGACAGCTCTTCGTACCTGGCGAGCAGCTCCTGTCGCTTTGTGCGTGTACGCGTGAGCGCGGTATCGAGCTCTTGCATCTCCACGCGCAGCATGTTGGAGGCCTCGTTGATCGAGGTGCTCGGCAGATCGTTTCTCTGCTTGAAGTCGTAGAGGGCGTTCTCGTTGCTGTCGAGATCGCCCTTTACGTGGTCCACCTGGCCGTTGAGCCACGTGACCGCGTCGGAGGTCGCCGACAGCGCCGTCTGGAGGTTCTCGTCAATGTACTCGTTGGCAATCGCGTCACAAATGCGCTTTGCCCGCCCCGGATCGGTATCGTCGACGTGAATGTAGGCAAGGCGGCTGTTCTTCACGGGCTCGACACTCACCCGACGCGCCAAGATGATCGTGGCATCCTCGGACGTGGGGGGTGGCTGTGCCGGCGCGGGTCCAGCGCCGAGGAAGTCTTGATCGGACGCCAGGCCCAGGTCCCGGACGACCGCCGACAGCACGCGCTCCGATCCGATGATCTTGTACTGGGTCTCGTAGTAGTCGCGCGTGTCCCAGTAGGTGCCCGCCCCCATGTCCATGATGTCGGCCTGCTTCTCGCCTAGCGGCTGTGTCGCCCGCGGATCGATCTCGATGAGCGTCGTCGCCTGGTAGACCTTGGCCTGTGACTTCGAGTACAGGAGAACAGCGCCTGAGCACAGAAGAGTGGTCGCAGCAACCAAGGCCCAGTGCTTCCTGAGCATCTTGAGCGCCGACAGCATGCGTCCCCCGGCTTGCGAGTTACTGGCCGAACCGTCAGGTGTGCTCATTCTGCCGCGGGGTGGTGGTGGAAGGGGACAAGGGATGCCAGAGAATAGGGCGAAGCGCCAACCGAGTGAGGTGCCGGAGCTCCGAGGCACATTCGTACTGAACCGACGGACAGATCGCGGCGAGCCCCGAACAGCTCGAAAGCGTCACGCACCCAACGCAGAAGTCCGTTTCAGCAGGCCCTGGATTGGTAAACGTGTTCGGCACTTTGCGACATGCCGAACACTGGCGCTTGCCTGTAGCGGAGGCAGCGGGCTACCGCAGCGGGAAACGATCGACGGAGATCGCGCCGAACGGGCTCGATAGCACACCATGAACAGCACGAACACGAGGTTTTTCGCGCACCCTTCGGCATACGTCGATGAGCCGTGCGACATCGGCGAAGGCACAAAGATCTGGCACTTCTGCCACGTACAGAAGGGCGCCCGCATCGGGACGAATTGCGTTCTCGGCCAGAACGTCAACGTCGCCGGCGACGCCGTTGTTGGCAACAACGTAAAAATCCAGAATAACGTCTCGATCTATGCGGGAGTGATCGTCGAGGACGACGTGTTCCTCGGGCCCTCGTGCGTCCTGACAAACGTCACCAACCCGCGTGCGCAGGTGAATCGCCATTCCCTGTACGAGCGCACCTTGCTGCGACGGGGCAGCACGATTGGCGCCAACGCCACCGTGGTGTGTGGCATCACAGTCGGACGCTATGCGTTCGTCGCGGCGGGAGCGTTGGTCGCCAAGGACGTGCCCGACTATGCCCTCATGGTTGGCGTCCCTGC
>Ga0335069_10011742_pt1 | contig 12345 bp, 9 predicted proteins | sample Lox_Sample_11_FD_206714 | JGI IMG/M metagenome (GOLD analysis project Ga0335069, IMG submission 206714) | Soil microbial communities from Loxahatchee National Wildlife Refuge, Florida, United States - Lox_Sample_1.1 | ecosystem: Environmental > Terrestrial > Soil > Wetlands | place: USA: Florida...
TTGAGGGGGACAATCCGCTGCCGTTGAACGTTTACGGCATCGCCAAGCTGGCGGGAGAGCACTTTGTCCGCGCGACCACCGAAAAACACTTCATCGTGCGCACTTCCGGCATTTATGGAAAGAGCCCCTGCCGCGCCAAGGGCGGGCTTAACTTCATTGAACTGATGTTGAAGCTTGCCCGGGAGCGCGGCGAAGTGAAGGTGGTCGATACCGAGTTTGTTACGCCGACTTCTACTGCCGAACTCGCCCAACAAATCGTGCGGCTCAGCCGCTCCAGTCACTACGGGCTTTATCACGCGACCGCGGAAGGCAGCTGTTCGTGGTATGAATTTGCCCGGGAGATCTTTGCGATGACGGACACGCCTGTTCGCTTACATGTCGCAAGTCCAAACGAATTTCCCGCTAAGGTGCCCAGGCCAAAATATTCGGTTCTGGAAAATCAGGCTCTGAAAGCGCGCGGTTTGAACATCTTCAAACCCTGGCAGGAAGGTTTGCAAGCGTACCTGAAGCAGCGTGCCGCGGCCTCCTCTCAGACTGCTGGGGTCTGACCGAGGAGTCCTGCCGGGGAATCCATTTCGCACCAGATTAGCCGCAATTCTCTCCCGATGGGGAAATGACAACTTCTCCTGCAGCCTGCAAGAGATCCTCCCGAAACGTTAATTTCGCTGCCACAGCACAACTCATCGAAATGAATCCAAACTCCATACAAGAGCAAACTGTTCCCAAGAATCGTGCCAATGGGAGCAAGGTGGCCCTGAAATCGGGCAGAAAAAAGATTTGGATCGATCTCGACAATTCTCCTCACGTTCCGTTCTTCCTGCCGATTATCGAAGGTCTCGAAAAGGCTGGTTACGAGGTCTTTCTCACAGCCCGGGATTCCTACCAGGTTTGCGAGCTGTTGCGGCTTCATCATCTCGATTGCCAGGTGGTGGGAAAACATTACGGGAAAAAGTGGATTCTGAAACTGTTGGGGACTGCGTTGCGAGCGATTCAACTGTTGCCGCTCGCGATGAAAGAGTGGCCGGATCTGGCGGTTTCGCACACTTCCCGGGCACAATTCCTGGTCGCCTCGCTGCTCCGCATCCCGACCGTGGTCATGTTTGACTACGAATTCGTTACCGCCACCGGATTTTTGCAGCCCAATTGGATCTTTGTGCCTGACGTGATCCCGGAGGATCGCGTGTCTCAGCAGCCAGGGCATTTGCACCGCTATCCCGGCTTGAAGGAAGACGTATACGTGCCACGATTCAAACCCGATCCTAATTTCAGAAAACAGCTGGGAGTGGGTGAAGGCGAGATCATGACGACGGTGAGGCCGCCCGCTACGGAAGCCCACTATCACAATCCGGAAAGCGAGACATTTTTCGAGGAGAGCCTCCGGTTTCTTCTGGAGCATCCTGAAATCCGCGTCGTCCTTCTTCCGCGAAATCACGCTCAGGCCGATTTTCTTAACTCCCATTGGAGCGAGGCAATTAAAAACGGACGCATCATCATTCCTCAGCAAGCCATTGATGGCCTCAATCTGATTTGGAGTTCCGACTTCGTCATCAGCGGCGGCGGGACGATGAATCGCGAAGCGGCAGCGCTGGGCGTCCCCGTTTACAGCATTTTTCGCGGACGCATCGGCGCCGTCGATCAGGGGTTAGCCAAATCCGGCCGGCTGATCCTGATTGAAACAATCGAAGATATCCGCAACAAAATCGTTCTTCAGAAAAGATCGCCGCAGCGGCAAGATTCACAAGATCAGAGTCCCGCCCTGAATTCCATCGTTCAAGCCATTATCTCGATTGCGGAGCACGAATGCCTGCCCCAAGCCAGCTAAATTCACGCGCCACCTCGAAGCACGACGTGGCCCAGCAACACGGACCGGGCAGGAGTGACGTGCAGAGCTTGCTGCAGTTTTCGGCCCGGGGGCTGGGGGCCATGTTCGATAAAGAGAAGCAGGCGTTTTGTCATCGCCTGCTCTCCACCAACCAAGGCCTGGTGAGCGAAGGAATCTCGCCCCGCTACACGATCATGACCCTGCTCGGGCTGAAGGAGTGGGAATCTGCCGGCGGCAAGTCGTCCTTTGACCTTCGCGCGATTTACAGCTCCTTTGTTCGCGACGCAAAGTGGATTGACGGGGCCGGTGATACCGGTCTGCTGCTGTGGCTGATCGCCGCTTTTGAGCCAAATGATGTTGAAAAGATATTCCATTCGCTTGATTGCAAAACCGCCCTGGACCGCTTCGTGGACGCGCGCGAACGCCACACGATGGAGTTGTCGTGGTTTTTGTCGGGACTGGCCCACGCGGCGGAAACCAATCCTAAGCTCACCGGCTCGCTAATGGACCTGGCGATGAAGACGTACCGCGTGATCATGGAGAATCAGGGCCAGCATGGATTCTTCGGCCACAAAGGCACGAAGAGCTCGCTTTCTGGATTTTTACGTGGTGCCATCGGGAGCTTTGCGGATCAGGTCTATCCCACCTACGCGCTTTCAAAGTTTGCGAAGGCATTCCATGTAGAGGATGCACTGAATCCGGCCGTGGCCTGTGCAACGTCGATCTGCCGCGCCCAGGGCAAATTAGGTCAGTGGTGGTGGCTCTACGACGCCCGGAGCGGCCGAGTCTCCAGCCGGTATCCGGTGTATTCCGTCCACCAGCATGGCATGGCGCCCATGTGTTTATTCGCCGTTCAAGATGCAACGGGAAAATCATTCGAAGAGCCCCTTTATAAGGGTCTCGCCTGGATATACGGCTCCAATGAACTGGGTGTCGATATCAGGGACGCGAACCAGACCTTGATTTGGCGGTGCATTCTTCCCAAGAACCGTAGAAGCAAATTCTGGGACATCACCGTTAACGCCATCAAGCCGAGCAATTCCGAGGACCAGCGGCGTCCGCTGGAAGTGCTTCACGAACAGAGGCCGTACGAGTATGGCTGGTTGCTGTATGCGTTTGCGAAGCACTCCCCGTCCGATGAATTTCCTTCGAACTCGTAGTCCGCTCCAGCTGGCGGTTGCAAAGCGAGCTAGATAGACCATGAATACGAAAAAAACCGCGAAGGTCTTTACCGTCGTTGGCGCGCGTCCGAACTTCATGAAGGCGGCGCCCATCCTGGCGGCGATTCGCGAACACAACGAGCATATTGCGAAATCAGCCGCCTCGGCCGGCGATGCGAGTAAGCCGATTCAATTGGAATCCGTTCTGATCCATACCGGACAACACTACGACGAAGCCATGTCCGACCGGTTTTTCTCCGATTTGAACATCTCGAAGCCGGATGTGCATCTCGGCGTCGGTTCGGGCTCCCATGCGGCACAAACTGCCGACATCATGAAAAAGTTTGAAGAGGTGCTCCTTCGCGAAAAGCCCGATGCACTGGTTGTCGTGGGTGACGTGAATTCCACCCTCGGTTGCGCGCTTGTTGCCGCAAAAATCTCCTACGATGCGAAGGGCGCTCGGCCGCTGATCGTTCATGTCGAGGCGGGCCTTCGCTCCTTTGATCGCGGCATGCCCGAGGAGATCAATCGCATCCTGACGGACCATGTCGCAGACATGTTGTTTGTCACCGAAGAGAGCGGGCTGCAAAATCTCCGTGAAGAAGGCATTGCGGCCGAAAAGATGCACTTTGTCGGAAACACCATGATCGATTCCTTGCTTGCCTTCCGGGGCAAAGCGGACGCATCCCCCATCCTGGACAAATTGGGGCTCCGGAATGGAGCGTCGAATCACGGCTCAACGATTACCCCGATGCGTTATGCGTTGCTTACGCTTCACCGGCCTTCAAACGTTGACCAGCCGGGCACTCTTGCGAATGTGCTCGAAGGGCTGGAGGAATTGTCCCACGCGTGTCCCGTGGTTTTCCCGGCGCATCCGAGAACGCAGAAAAGAATTGCAGAATTCGGATTGGAACGTTTCTTCGAGACCAAGAACGGCAATGGCCGCGACTCCCTCCCGTCTGCTCAGGCCAATGGCCGCATCCGGATGATCGAACCGCTCGGCTATCTGGATTTCATGTGCCTTATGGCGAATGCCGCCGTCGTGGTAACCGACTCCGGAGGCATTCAGGAAGAGACCACGTGCCTCGGAGTGCCCTGCGTTACCGTCCGTGAAAATACGGAACGCCCCATTACGGTGAAAGTCGGAACGAATGTCCTTGCGGGCACCCGCAAGGAAGGCATCCGTCAAGCAACGCGTCGCCAACTGGAGTCGAGAGGCAAGGGCGCTGTGCCGGAGAAGTGGGACGGCAAGAGCGCTCAACGAATTGTTACTGCGATTTGCGAAGCACTGGAGAAGAAGTCCTTACTTTGAGGTTCCAGGCCTGTGATGATTGGTCCTAGCCGCGAAACTGTAACCGACCGCCCCAGCGCCACGTTTCATAGGCAACGGTCATCCACCATGGCGCAATATGTGGTCATAACCCCAGTTCGGGACGAGGAAGAATTCATCGCAGATACGCTGGAGTGTGTCATCCGGCAGACCATGGCTCCTGCCGAATGGGTCATCGTCGATGACGGATCTTCCGACGGAACTCCGGCCATCTTGGATCGCTACGCCTCGCAGTATCCTTGGATCCACGTCATCCACAGGCTGAACCGGGGTTTTCGTAAATCCGGCGGTGGAGTGATGGAAGCGTTCTATGACGGCTACAAGGCCATCCGCTGCACCGATTGGGAATTCGTCGTGAAGCTTGATGGAGACTTGAGTTTTGCCCCGGACTACTTCCAAAAATGCTTTGAGTATTTCCGCCAGGAGCCCGCGCTTGGCATCGGCGGCGGCGATATTTATCACGACATCGACGGGCACATGAAACTCGAGTCAAACCCTATCTTTCATGTGCGCGGTGCGACCAAAATCTACCGGAAGGCCTGTTGGGAGGCCATCGGCGGGCTCTGGATGTCCGCTGGTTGGGACACCATCGACGAAGTTAAAGCCAACATGCTTGGCTGGAAGACTTATAGCTTTCAGGACTTGCGCCTTCATCACCACCGCTTTACGGGGACCGCGGACGGTCTTGTGCAGGACCGCATTAAACACGGCAAAGTGTGCTATGTGTCGGGATACCATCCTCTTTTCCTTCTGGCCAGCTGCCTGCGTCGACTCAGCCAGAAGCCATATTTGATCGGCTCTGCAGCAATTCTTTACGGATATCTGAAAGCCTGCCTCACGCGGCAGTCCCGCGTCGAAGATCCCCCATACCTCGCATACATCCGCGCCCAGCAATTGAGGCGCCTTTTCGGCATGCAGACAATCTGGAAATAGGTATCCGGGTCCAGGGCAAAAGCACAAAACCATGTGTGGAATTTGCGGAAAACTGATGCTGGATGGTGAAGCGCGGGTGTCGCCCGAGCTCGTGAAGCGCATGGCGGACACTATCGTGCACCGCGGCCCGGACGATGAAGGCTACTATGTGGCGGGACCTGTTGGTCTGGGATTCCGCCGGCTTTCGATCATCGACTTAAAAAGCGGCCATCAGCCACTTTCGAACGAAGACGATACCATCTGGATCGTTTTCAACGGCGAGATCTACAACTACCAGGAATTGCGCGAACTCCTGCTAAGCAAGGGACACGTCTTCAAGACGCGCACGGACACGGAAGTGATTGTCCACCTTTACGAGGAGTTTGGCCCGAAATGCCTGGAAAAGATGCGAGGGATGTTCGCGTTCGCCATCTGGGACAGCAACAACAAGGCCCTGTTCCTGGCGAGAGATCGGGTCGGCATCAAGCCGCTTTATTACTGTCTGGCCGAAGAATCGCTGGTGTTTGGCTCGGAAATTAAAGCGATCCTTGCGGATCCAACGGTAAAGCGGGAGATCGCTCCCGAGCTCATCGACAGGTTCCTGACTTTCCTGTACATGCCTGGCGAAGAGACGCTTTTGTCCGGCATTCAAAAACTTGCGCCGGGCCATTTCCTGCTGATCAAGGACGGAAAGCCAACCGTCCAGCAGTATTGGGATCTTGATCTCGCAAAGCCTCCGCGAAACATCAGTCTAAAGGACGCCGAGGCCGAATTGCAACGCCTGCTGGCCAAGACCGTCGAGCTCCACATGATCGCCGACGTGCCGGTGGGAGTTCTCTTGAGCGGCGGGGTTGATTCGACTGCGGTCCTCAGCCTTGCCGTGAACGGCACCGACAAAAAGATGAGCACCTTCACCGTCGGCTTTTCCGGCGGCCAGGTGGCGGACGAAAGACCCTACGCAAAATTGGCGGCGGAACGATACGGCACGCAGCACTACGACATGTCCATCACCGCCAAGGATTTCGCGGCCTTCATTCCCCAATATGTCTGGCATATGGAGGAGCCGGTCTGTGAGCCCCCCGCCATTGCCATGTACTACGTGTCAAAACTGGCGAGAAATTATGTCACCGTGCTTCTTTCTGGGGAGGGCGGCGACGAAGCCTTCGCGGGCTACAGCAATTATCGCAACCTGGTTTGGCTGGAACGGTTCAAGCAGGGGATTCCTGCGCTGAATCACACGGTTGCCCGTGGCTTGTCGCTGGCCAACACGATGTTCCATTCGCCCCGCGTGGCCAAGTATGGTCCATTGCTGAATAATACGTTCCCCGATTACTACTACAGCTGCACGTCGAATCCATACCGCTACAGCGGAAACGCATTGGGCGACACGTACTCCACCGCTTTTGCTTCTTCCATCAATCGAGAGCACTCTCTGGAACCCGTGCGCCGTCTGCAAGGCCAAGTTCGTGACCGCAATAAATTGGCGGCGATGCTCTATATCGACACGAAAACCTGGTTGCCGGACGAATTGCTGATCAAAGCCGACAAGATGACGATGGCCAACTCCATCGAACTTCGCGTGCCGCTTTTGGATCATGAGGTTTTGGAATTTGCCACTTCCTTGCCGGCGAGCTACAAGCTGAACCGGTTCACGACGAAATATATTCTGAAGAAAGCCATGGCCGACAAAATTCCGGTCGAAATCCGCAATCGGAAAAAGACGGGATTCCCGGTTCCCTACGAATCTTGGCTGCGCAACGATCTCAAGGATGTCATCTGGGGCGTTTTGACGGACCGCAAAACCACGAATCGCGGCTATTTCAAAAAGGACGCGATTGAGGATTTGCTCAAGGCCAATTCGAACGGAGCCAACTATTCCAAGGAGATCTTCTCGCTTCTCAACCTGGAGCTTTGGCAGCGGACTTTTCTGGAAGGTGAAACCGTTGCTCTACAGTAAGGTTCGGCGTACAGGGCTGGATCTGGCCGCAGAAGCCTTCTGGCGGGTGCCGGGATGCTTTGGGGTTGCACGCCTCCTGGGTCCAGCGTATTCACTGCGCTGTGTGGTCTTCCACCATATCTCCGCTGAGGAATCCCCCTTCACCGCCGGAATGAATGTTTGTACCGCTCCGCAGCGATTTGAGGCGGCTCTCCAATTTCTCACCACGCACTACACGCCCGTCCGCCTCGAGGATGTTTTGGCCGGCACTGACGGACGAAATCTTCCTTCGCGCGCGGTCCTGGTGACTTTTGATGATGCGTATGCCTCCGTGTTGGAAATCGCCGCGCCGCTTTGCCGGAAGTACGGCGTGCCGGCCGTCTATTTTGTAAATGCCGCATTTCTGAATAACCAGCGGTTGGCGCCCGACAATCTGGTCTGTTACGTCGCAAACATGAAGGGAATGGACAGAATCAACGCCGCTGTCCGTACGGTGATGGGCGGCGAGTTCTCTCCTCTGCAGTCTCTGTCCGAAGTGTTCTCGAGTTTCTTTCCGTCGATCACGCTGGCGGAGCGGGAAGTTTTTCTCGAATCTCTGCGGCAGCTGGCGGGAGTCAGTGAATCGGCTCTGGCAAAAGAAGCCGCTTTGTACCTGACCACCGGACAGCTGCGTTCGCTGGCCTCCTTTGATTTTGAAATCGGCAACCACACCTACAGCCATGTGCACTGCCGGCGCCTTTCTCCGGCTGAATTCGGCGAGGAGATCGATCGAAATAAAGCTGAATTGGAAGCGCATTCCGGCCGAAAGGTGAGGGCTTTCAGTCAGCCCTATGGCTCATCGAAAGACCTGACGGCTGAGCTGGCTTCTCACCTCCGGAACTCGGGCCACGAAGTAGCCTTCTTGAGCGAGAGTGTCGCCAACTTAAAAGGGACCGACCTGTTCCACCTGGACCGTGTCAATCCTCATGTCCAGAGCGATGACACGTTCTTCCTCGACCTCGAGGTTCTGCCCCGCCTTCGTGCGATTAGAAACCGGTTTTTCCACGGAGCGGTATCCCAGGTCGCTGGTACACAGCCGGTAGCGTAGATGTTCGCAAGCGACATTGCCGTTGATTCCAAAATGACGACAGAAATTCACCCAGGTTCCTCCTCTTGGCAGGTCGAAGTGGATCAAGTTAAGTCCGGGGATTGGGCCCAATTCCTCGATCTGTTCACCGACGCGAATTTCTACCAGACATGGTCGTACGGTCGAGTCCGCTGGGGTGCCGAGAATCTCAGCCACTTGGTTCTAAAACGCGATGGCGAAGTCTTGGCAATGGCGCAGCTCAGGATCGTCCGGCCGACAAAACTCAAGTTCGGAATGGCCTACCTTCGCTGGGGCCCTATGTGTGAGCGGCGTGGCCAGCCCCTCATTCCCGAAGTTGCCGCGCGCATGGTCCGTGCCTTGGAAGAGGAGTACGTCGAAACAAGAAAGTTGTTTCTGCGCGTCATTCCCAATGCCTTTGCCGGTTCTCCTCGCGCAGAGGTCCTGCAAACTGCATTTTCCGGGTTCACGCCTGAGCCATCGACGCCCGACAACATTTATCGGACGTTTTTATTGGATTTGGCTCCTTCTCTGGAAGAGCTCAGGAAAAATCTGGACAGGAAGTGGAGAAACCAGCTCACGCGAGCTGAAAAAAATAACCTTACCATCACGGCAGGAAACGGCATTGATGAATTCCAGGCTTTTTGTCGCATTTACAAGCAAATGCGCCAGCGCAAAACGTTTGAGACCACGGTGGACGAAGAGGAGTTCCTGCGAATCCAGCAGGATTTGCCCGAACCGCACCGCATGCGCACACTCCTTTGCCATGAGAATGGCGTAATCGTGGCAGGAATGGTCGCAACGGCTATCGGAGATACCGGCGTCTACCTGCTGGGCGCGACCAGCGACGAAGGATTGAACGCTAAAGGCGCCTATCTGCTGCAGTGGAATATGATCGAGTGGCTGAAGGAAAATGGAATCCGCTGGTACGATCTCGGCGGCATTGATCCCGACGCTAACCCCGGGGTCTATCATTTCAAAAAGGGATTCTCCGGAATGGATGTCTTGCAGCTGAGCCCGTTTGTTGCCTCCAACAGTGCCGTTTCTTCCGTAATCGCGAAGGCGGGTATGGCGATGCAGCGGGCCTTGCGCGGCTCATCGGGCACATTACATCTTGCCCGGACCCTCAAACAACTGGCGAACAAAAACTAAGTAGAGCTTATGTCGACACCGAATTCGTCCGTAGACATTTCTATCGTCATCGTGGCTTGGAATGCCCAGCACTATCTCAAACTGTGCCTGGAAAGTTTGGCCGCTGCGCCACCGCGCCGCAGCATGGAAGTTCTTGTCGTCGACAACGCCTCGAGTGACGCTACTGTCGAGATGGTCGAATCTCAATTCCCTTGGGTAAAGCTCATCAAGAGTCCGGAGAATCTGGGATTTTCCAAGGGCAACAATGTGGCTATCCGCCAGGCCAAGGGCCGCTACATTGCTCTGGTCAATCCGGACGTGATCGTCTTCCCCGGCTGTCTGGATGCCCTCGCCGATTTCCTGGACCAAAATCCAAAAGTTGGTAACGTTGGCCCCCGGGTGCTTAATCCGGATATGTCGCTGCAAAGTTCGTGCAGGCGGTTTCCGACCCTCTGGAATAACTTCTGTTCTGCGAGTGGCCTCTCCTCAAAGTTCAAGAACTCGCGGTTTTTCGCCGGCGAACACATGTTCTATTTTGCGCACGATCAGACCCGGCCGGTTGACGTGATCGTTGGGTGCTTTTCCTTTATTCGTCGCGAGGCCTTCGATGCCATCGGTTTGCTGGACGAAGATCTATTCATGTATGGCGATGACGTGGATTGGTGCCGCCGGGCGCGCAATGCCGGTTGGGGAGTCGTTTTCTACCCTGGCGCCCAGGCGATTCACGATCGTGGCAAGACTACGGCGCCCTATCCGGTCCGCTTTGCCGTGGCGCAACAGCGTTCTGTTCTCCAGTACTGGACCAAACACCATGGCTTCTTGGACGTTTTGGGCATCCGGGGCATCATGTTTTTCCACCATACCTTGCGTTATTCGATTGCCCTGGCTTCGGGACTTCTGAGTCCGAGTCGTCGCGCAGCCGGCGAAGTTCGAAAGCAGGTCAGCGGCGCTTGCCTGAGGCAGTTGTTTTCCGGCAGCGCCAGCTAGTGGTTTTGGTGCGCTTAACTACCAATCGGCATGGGAATTCCCAGCTCCATATCGCGGTTTGCCGACTATTACCGCCGCCACGGATTTGTTAAAACCGTGGGGCGATTCGCGCAGGCTGTGAAACGTTCGGTTTTCGCAAGCCGCATGGTCGTCTTCTATTGTGACTTGGCCGATCAACGAACGCCTCCTGTTGCCCTGCGTGATTCCCTGAAGATCGTTCGTCTGAGGAGCCAGGCGGAGTTCCGGCCACAAGATTTTGACGCCGTGACCGGTTTTTGGAATCCCCAGCTGGCCCAGAAGAACATGAAGGAACGGTTTGGGCTGGGGGCGTCTCTCTGGCTGATCCAATCGGAGGGCCAACTCGCCGGTTTTGGCTGGAGCCTGCAAGGGCGTACCGTCGAACCCTATTTCTTTCCACTCGGGAAGGAGGATGTGCATCTTTTCGACTTCCATGTCTTTCCCCAATTCCGGGGGCAAGGGCTAAATCCCATGCTGGTAACCCATATACTCCATAATCTCTCCGCGGAGTCCGGGGGCAGAGCCTTTATCGAAGCTGCGGAATGGAATGAAGCGCAATTGTCCTCTCTTCGAAAAACACCATTTCTCCTGCTGGGTCGGGTAAGCTCACTCGACTTTTCCGGCCGTACGTTTGTTTCCTGGGCGGAAAAGGAACGGGTCCAGCAGCCCAGTGGAGAACGCCCCGCTGAGGGGGTCGCAGCTACCACGGTGCGGCGCCGCGAACTCTAGGCCGCTGCGCCCTGTTTGCCGTTGAGTCGTTGGTCGTAACCCCCGAGGGAGGCTACACTTGTACTAAATCTGTACTCGCGGCCAGTAGTCTGGGGAGGCGCCCTCGGGGAAACTCAAACGGTGGGGAATTACCGCTTGAGGGCACGATAATGACAAGATTGTCTCGCACCGAGTTGAAGCGCCAACTCAAATATCTTTTCACGCTAGTTACGGTCTTCTTGACGACCGCCGGAACGCTTTTCGCAGCTTGTAGCGCCACTTTAAAAAACGCGGACTATAGTGACGTCGGTTCGGGAACGACTGCAACACTTTCTACGGGCGGCGGACACACAATGAATGTGGCTTCGGTGGGTGACCTTATCGTTATTTCAGCCTGGTGTTATAAGAACTGCAATTTCGGAACCGTGACATTGGGTAATCAAACGGCAGCTCGAACCAGTGTTGTCACACCCGGCACTACAGTTGGAGTAGATGGTCTCATGACAGGACAAGCAGCGATTTACTACGTTCTTTCCGCTGCTGCAGCCGGGAACCAGACAATTTCGCTTAGTGTATCTGGTGGATCGCAAATTCAACTGTCTTATATGGATTTTCAGCCCAGCGCTGGCTGCACATTTTCGCATCACATTGATTCGCCCGTAGGTTCGGCTTCTGGCGGTGGGACAGCAAATACGCCCTCAATCAACGGGGTGTCCGGGGACATCCTTTTTGGGTTTGTAGTCACGACGCAGCACGTCAATCCCTCAGTGAATTCGCCGTGGAGTTGCCCGATTTACAGCGGTCAAGGTGAGACGCAAACCTGTGCATTTCCTGTTACAGTGAACGGCGCAGCCTACATTCTTTCTGCTCCCTCAACTTCCACTTCGATGAACTGGACACTAATAAACACTTCAACGGGATATGAATCCCTCATTTCGTCGTTTTCACTGTCGTCTGGGCCCCCTGCAACCTCGGGGAGGATTTTTTACATCGATAATTCAGCGGCAGGTTGTGGGGGGGCTGGCTGTAGCGACTCCAATAATGGCACATCCAAGGCAACAGCGTGGAAACACGCCCCGGGTATGCCCGATTGCACAGCAACTTGTGCGACCATCGATAACAACAGTGGGAATGCAGGCAATGCCAGGCCGGGCGACCAATTCGTATTGCGCGGTGGGGACATTTGGCATTACAAGAATGGCGATCTTCCGTGGACGTGGCGCTCATCCGGAGTTTCCGGAAATGTAATTTATATTG
>Ga0335069_10011743_pt1 | contig 12345 bp, 9 predicted proteins | sample Lox_Sample_11_FD_206714 | JGI IMG/M metagenome (GOLD analysis project Ga0335069, IMG submission 206714) | Soil microbial communities from Loxahatchee National Wildlife Refuge, Florida, United States - Lox_Sample_1.1 | ecosystem: Environmental > Terrestrial > Soil > Wetlands | place: USA: Florida...
TGCGCCCAACAACCAACAGACACCGGGTGCCCCCACAGCATTCGGCACCGCGCCTCCGGTTGGACCCGAGGTTACCGCCGCAACGTTCTCCGAAGCCGAAAAACTCATGCAAGTCGACATGAAACCCGCCGACCTCGAGCAGGCCGCGCTCAATTGGCGTCTCCAGATGGCGCCCGTGTATGAGCGTCGCACGGGACCTCGAAAACTCACACTCGAGCCCGAGCTCGCTCCTGCCACGCTCTGGAATCCCTCCATCCCTGGCTCCAATCAAAGCCAAACCGCCCCCAGTCAATTCCTTCGCAGTGCCGACAAACACCTCCCCTTGCCCGCAAATGAAGCGGACATCGCATTCGCCCCCGTATCGCAGCTCTCGCGCTGGATCGAAAGCCGTCAGATTACTTCGGAACGCCTCGCGCAGATCTACCTCAGCCGGCTCGAACAATTCGATCCGAAGCTCCGATGCGTTATCACCATCACCCGCGAGCACGCCCTCGAACAGGCACGGCGCGCCGATGCCGAAATCGCTGTTGGCAAGTATCGCGGTCCTTTGCACGGCATACCGTGGGGTGGAAAGGATCTGCTCGACACTGCGGGCATTCCCACCACCTACGGCGCCGAACCTTACCGAAGCCGCATCCCGGCAAAGGACAGCAGCGTCGTGGAACGTCTCAATGCCGCCGGTGCCATCCTTGTCGCCAAGCTCAGCCTTGGCGCTCTTGCGCTCAACGATGTCTGGTTCGGCGGACAAACCAAAAACCCATGGCTCCTCGAGGAGGGCTCCTCCGGATCGAGTGCCGGTCCCGGTTCCGCAACAGCGGCCGGGCTTGTTGGGTTCTCCATCGGCAGCGAAACGCAAGGCAGCATTGTCAGCCCTTCGATGCGATGCGGCGTCACCGGACTTCGTCCCACCTTTGGCCGCGTTCCCCGTACCGGAGCCATGACGCTTTGCTGGTCGCTCGACAAACTGGGACCAATGACGCGAAGCGTTGAGGACACGATGCTCGTCCTGAACGCCATCTCGGGCCCCGATCCCGGCGACCTCGCCAGCGTTCCGAGCACGCTCACTTTCGACGCAAACGCCAGCATCGCCGGCCTCCGCGTCGGCTATTTCCCTGCGTGGATGAAGGACTCGCCCGCCACCGACGTCGATCGTGCCGCGCTCGAAACCGTAAAGAAGCTCGGCATGAAGCTGGTCGAGGTTTCAATCCCCGATTGGCCCTTTGACTCGATGAACGTCGTCCTCTTCGCCGAGAGCGCCGCCGCATTCGAAGAGCTGACGCTCAGCCATCAGGTCGATCAGCTCAGATCCCAGGTCGCCGATGCCTGGCCCAATGTCTTCCGCCAGTCGCGCTTCCTCTCGGCAGTCGATTTTGTGCAGGCCGACCGAATGCGGCGCAAGGTCGCCCAGGAGATGGCGCGCATCTTCTCCGAAGTGGATCTGCTGCTTGTTCCTTCGCTCCGCGACGAGATGCTCGTCATCACCAACTTCACCGGACATCCCTCGCTCACCCTGCGTGCCGGATTCGTCCACGTTGCTGAAGCCCGCAGCGATTGGGCTCCCGATCCTGCGCATCCGCTGCCGAAGTTTTCACCGCCGCGGCGCGTTCCGCATGGCGTTACGGTCATTGGCCGCCTCTTCGATGAGGGCACCATCGCGCAAGCCGGTATGGTGCTCGAACGCGAATTCGGAGTAGCAGGCGAAAGACCCCCTGGGTTCTAGAAGCTCAATGGAGACTGCTGCGCTTCTCGTCATTCTGACCGCAGGATCCTCTCGATTCTTCGATCTGGAATCATCCAGATGAGGGCTACAACAACATAGATGGCTTGGGCAGCCCAGTGGTAGACAAAGGACAGCGGAATAGCCGGGGCATAGAGCAACACGGAGAGAACCCCTTTGCGGTCCTTACCGATTGCCTTTGCCAGAACGGACTCTTCACCCTCGTTCGCAATGATGCAGTGCGCCAGTATCCAATAGGCCACCCCCGCCATCATCAGCACAATCCCGTAAAGTGCCGTTGGAGTGGAACCGAAATTGTTTTCGCCCATCCATCCGGTGACGAATGGAAAAAGAGATAGCCAGAAAAGAAGATGGAGATTCGCCCACAGGACCCCACCAGAGACGTGCTTGGCAGCATGCAGCATATGGTGATGATTGTTCCAGTAGATGCCGACGTAGACAAAGCTCAGCACATAACAAAGGAAGATCGGCAGCAACGGCCGCAGTGCTGCAAGATCCTGTCCGTGCGGAATGTGCAGTTCAAGCACCATGATCGTGATGATGATGGCGAGCACTCCGTCACTGAAAGCTTCGAGCCTGGCTTTATGCATCGTGCCTTCCCGTTCGGCGTGGTGCGACAGCACGCACCCTGCGCCGCCTCTCCTTTGCAAACGCACGCCAGAAGGCCGCTGCCGTCTTTGGGCCAATGTCGGGCGGATTCGGCTCCTGACCTTTCTGGAAGATGTGGCAGTAAAGCATCGGCCCCAACAGGAGCGCCATTGCGGCATCCATATCCAGATCCGCCGGAAGCTGCCCTGACTCCATCCCTCGCCGCAGAACCCGTTTGATGCACTGCCGCGGCGGTTCCATTACGCGATGCCGCCACGCCTTGCCAAACTCCGGATGGATTGCCGAATACGCAATCAAAGATGGTGTGATGCGTGTCCGCGCAGCGTCGAATTCGTCGGGTGGCTTTCGTGTCAACACGGTCGTAAGATCACGGCGCAGATCGCCCGTATTCACATCCTCTGGTTCGCGATCAAGGCCATTGACCATCAGCATCACTTCCAGCAGCAGGGCTTCCTTGTCCTCCCAGTGGTTGTAGATGGTCGCCTTGCTCACTCCCGATGCTTGCGCTATGGCATCCATGCTCGTCGCGTCGATGCCGCGCTCGCCAAACAAACCAAGCGCGGCCCGAAGGACCTTGTCATGTGCTGTTGCGCTGCGTGACCGTGCCATTGCCTAGATCTCGATCTTTGAGAAGCGCCACGCGCCGGCGATCAGAAACGCCACCGCCACGCATAACAGGACCGCAATGTTCGTGGCTACGTGAAACGCCGGCTGAAACGGCGGCTGATGCAGCAGCATCGTGCGCAGTCCATCGATTCCGTACGACAACGGATCGAGCCTCGTCAAGAACGCCAGTGCTACCGGAAGTCCCGTCAGCGGGAAAAGCGCCCCCGAAAGAAAGTAAATTGGCATGACCAGGAAATTCATGATGAGTTGGAAGCCCTGCATGTCCTGCAGGCTCGAACCCAGCGCCATGCCCAGCGCCGCAAACACCACGGCAATCGCTGCCATGAAGCCGATCGCAATGGGAACCAGCCAGAGGTTTGCCGGCCGGAACCCGGCCAGCACGCAGACGATCGTCACCAGCAGACCCTGAATCACCGACACCGTTGCGCCGCCCAGCGTCTTGCCGATCATGATCTGCAACCGCGGTACCGGCGCGACCAGGGTCTCCTTGAGAAACCCGAACTGGCGATCCCACAAGAGGCCAAGCCCTGAGAAGATTGACGAGAACAGAATCGTCATCCCGATCACTCCCGGGCCAACAAACTGTAAATAGTCCCCGCTTCCCGCTCGCCGAAACACCGGCCCCAGGCCGAATCCAAGCACCAGCAGATACAGCACCGGCTGGCCCAGTGAGGCCACAATCTGCGCACGCGAGCGCGTATACCGCTTCAGCTCTCTCAGCCAGAGAATATAGATCGCGCTCATCGTCTGCCCCCGCTCCACATCTTCGCCATTTGCCGCAATTGGTCCGCCGAGTCCGCGCTCTCATCGCGAATCGTTGAACCGGTGAGAGCAAGAAACGCATCCTCCAGATTCTCGGTGCCCGTCTGTTCCTTGATCTGCTTCGGAGTGCCCTGGGCAACCAGCTTTCCGTGATCGATCACGCCGATGCGGTGAGCCACGCGATCTGCCTCGTCCATGTAGTGGGTCGTCAGAAACACCGTCACCTTCTCTGTCTCGTTCACCCTCTTCACGTGAGACCACAACTGATTGCGGCTCTGCGGATCGAGCCCCAGCGTCGGCTCGTCGAGAAAAAGGATCTTCGGCGTGTGCAGAAATCCGCGCGCAATCTCAAGCCTGCGCTTCATGCCACCCGAAAACTTCTTCACCTGGTCGTCCTTGCGCTCCCACAACTCGAACAGCTTCAGCAGCTCCTCGATGCGAGGTCGCCGCACCTTGTGCGGAACGTGATACAGAACGCCGTGCACCTCCATGTTTTCCCACGCCGTCAGATCGCCATCCAGGCTGGGATCCTGGAAGACTATGCCAAAGCGCCGCCGCGCCTCGTTCTGATGCCTCTGCGGATCGAGCCCGTCCAGTTCGATGCTGCCGCTCGTCGGTCGCAGCAGCGTCGTCAGCATCTTGATCGTTGTCGTCTTGCCCGCCCCATTGGGACCGAGAAAGGCAAAGATCTCTCCGGTGGCAACTTCAAAGGAGACATCCTTGACTGCGGTAAACGACCCAAAAGTCTTCACCAGGTTTTGTGCTTTGATCATGAAGGCCCGACCTCCCGAGTATTCCATACTGAACGGTTTAGTTCAGTTTGTCAATGAAGTCCTTTCCAATACGGTTTAGCCTCCTCCTCCGTAACGGCCTAGATGCAACAAGTCGCAGACCGGGAGCTAGACAATTGCCATTCTTGGGGGGCCAGACCGCTATAGATTTCTCAAGTTCCGAGTAGCCGGTGATTCAGGAGCGACCTGCTTTCAGAGTTGGAAAGAGCAATGCTTAGTTCTTAGCGGGCTTCCAGAAGAACGCCTTGACCGGAAATAGCAGAGCAACCAACATCAGCAGGAAGTTAACGAGCCCAATCAAGATTAGGGCGTCCATGCAATCGATACCGACTGCGTCGTTACAACATGAGGGCGTTATTGCTAAGCAATGCCCCAATCCCCCTGATGGCAAAGCCCTCAATAGATCCAACAGCATCGACCATTGATAGCCTTGCGCTCGAATCTGCAGGAGAACGGGAAGTACGGAGGACGCGAAGGAGGAACACAGGAGAATGATCAGCATGACAAACCAAGCCCAGCGTTTCCTTTTTATATAACCCGTCCAGAGGACGATCAGGCCGACCATTGCGATGCCGAGATGAAGAAAACCGAAAGGTATCAAGAAGTTGTCTACCCGGACACTGGGACCCATTTCTAAATGAAGTTGCTTCCACGTCAAGACGTTCCTCAGGGCAGCCGGAATTAGCGCAGCCAAGCACAGCGACAAAAGCAGAGCGGAAACCAAGGTGCCGGTGAAGCGGACTTTCATCATGGCGACGCGCAGAATAGCAAAAGGCCGCCCCTATTCGCTGTGACGAGTGACGTCGCCAACTCGGCACTATGCCAAATCTTTGCCCGACCTGCCTGCTTACCCGCAATTGGCCAGACCACTATTTCCGTAGGGCGTCAAGCATAGTCAGCAAGAGAACAACGACGTATCCGTGAATCAGATTCCACCAAGGATGCGGTTCGATTCTCTTGGCACGTTCAGTGCGCTCGGCTCTGCGGTTGTTAAAGCGCACGAAGATCAACCACAAGCCGGTCAAGACAGGCGGAACTACGAAGCCGATTGCCAAATCTCTGATCAGTTTCTCAAGCATCGCTTCTCGCGAGTCAGGATAGCACTTCGATTGCGGTCGAGCCTTCGGCAACTCTTACCTTTGTCGAATCTTCGCTGCGAACCGCCGTCAGATTCCGAAAAGCAGCGTCGTGTTTTGCTCGAATCCCAATTGCGGTGCCGCACTCTCAGTGCGTCAACACCGCTCTATGCGTCGCCAGTCTGGTGATCGCCTCGCTCTGCTTCGTCATCTCGTGCACTGCGAATCCCTTTTCGGCGAGCGCTCCCGTTGGGCAGGCCTGCACGCATTTTCCGCAACTTGTGCAGTTGCTCGCGTGACCCCAGTCATCCTTCAGGTCGCCCACCAACCGGGAATGGATTCCCCGCGCCGAAATCTCCCACACGTTGGCCCCCTCCACCTCGGCGCAGACCCTTACACACCGCGTGCAGAGAATACAGCGGTTGTGGTCGAGCACAAATCGTGGGTGCGACATGTCCACCGGCATCCGCGGATTGTTATAGGCGTAGTGAACGTGCGTCACTCCGAGGCTCTGTGCCAGGTTCTGCAACTCGCAGTGACCATTTGACACGCAGCACGAGCACACATGATTACGCTCCACCAGGAGCAGTTCGACCGCCATTCTGCGGTATTGCGTCAATTTCGCTGAGACAGTCCGGATCGACATCCCATCCACCATCGGGGTCGTGCACGCCGGAACCAGTCGATCGGTACCCGCCAGTTCCACGATGCAGACCCGGCACGCGCCCACCGCACTCAACCCTTCCAGATGGCAGAGCGTTGGAATCTGCTTTCCATTCGCGTGCGCTGCTTCAAGCACCGTCTGCCCTTCCGCAGCGGTCACCAGTTCGCCATCGATCCTCACGGAGATTGTCTTCTTTGGCAAGGCTCGCTCCCTTCCCTTCTCTCTCAGTCGTCATTCACAGTGGCTCGCAAATCACAGCGCAGACACCTGCGGCACTCCTCCAGGGCTTCGCGGGCGTCGAGGCCATTCACGACCTCATCCTGCGAATGCACCCGGGACGCCGCCGGCAAGGCATGCCCGCCGTGCCGGTGGCTGAGGCTCGGCTCTCCCGGCATATTCTGCCGGTACTCAAAATGCGGCCAAAGCTTCTGCCAGCGCCCACCGCCCATCAGCTTTTCGTCGATCTTTTGTGCAGCCTGCTTGCCGCCGGCCATGGCGTTCGACACGTTCGAGGCCCCGGTAATCACGTCGCCTCCCGCGTAGAACCCCTGACGGCTCGTCTCATGGGTAAACCGGTCGACAACGATCATTCCCTCCTCAGTCAGCGCGAGCCCCGAGGCGCGGCAGAAGTCCTGATCAAATGTCTCTCCTACCGCCAGAATCACGCTGTCGCAGGCAAAGCGCTGAACCTCATCTGTGGCGATCGGCCGTCGGCGCCCGGACTTGTCGTACTCTCCCAGCCGCGTCTTCACCACTTCGATCGCCTTCACATTCCCGTTGGCGTCGCCAAGAATACGGTGCGGCGCCGCCAGAAAAACAAAGCGAACGCCTTCCTCTTCTGCTGCCTGAATCTCTTCGTCGATCGCGGGCATATCCTTTCGCTCGCGCCGGTAGAGAATCGTCGCACTCGCTCCCATCCGCAGAACCGTGCGCGCTGAATCGATGGCCGCGTTGCCCCCGCCGATGATCGCCACGCGAGCGCCCAGCGCAGGTTGCTCGTGACGCGCCACCGACTCAAGGAACGGCAGTGCCGGATGAACGCCTTTCAACTCCGTTCCGGGCAGATAGAGCCATGATTCTTTCCACGTCCCGACAGACAGAAAAACTGCATCAAACTGGTCCGACAATTCGTTGAGCGGTAGATCGAAACCCACGCGGGTGTTGAACACCATCTTCACGCCCAGCGCCTCAATCAGGTCGAGTTCGCGGCGAAGCACTGCTTTCGGCAGCCGGTATTCGGGAATGGCAAAACGCAGCATGCCGCCGGCCTCGCTGCGTTCCTCGAAGATCGTCACCTCGTGTCCCAGCAGAGCCAGGTAGAACGCCGCCGTCAGGCCGGTTGGGCCGGCGCCCGCGACTGCAATCTTCTTTCCCGTAGCCTCCAGCTTCCGCAACTGTATCCGCTCGACCATGGCATCAAATTGATCCGATTGGTAGATCGAGTCTGCGATGAATCGGTGCGCCTCACGCATATTGACCACTTCGTCAAACGACTTCCGCCGGCACCGGTTGTCGCACGGATGTTGGCACACTCGTCCCGTCGAGGCCGGTAGAGGATTATCAAGAATCACTGACTCAAACGCATCTTCGAGTCTTCCCTCCTGGTATAGCTCGAGGAACCGCGGAATGTTCATGCGCAGCGGGCAGCTGTTCTCGCAAGGCGAAAGTGCCAATTCCTGACACACACCGGCGCGGCACCGTCGCTCAACTATGTGATCCTCATACTCCTCGCGAAAATGCCGGATCGTCGTCAGCACAGGATTGGGGGCTGACTGTCCTAATCCGCACAGCGAGCATTCTCTGATCATCCTCGCCAGTTCATCCAGCGAGGCCAGGTCATTCCTTGATCCCGTCCCTTCCGTAAACGAATCGAGAATCCGCAAAGCCTTGTTCAATCCAACGCGGCACGGCACACATTTTCCGCACGACTCCGAGTGTGTGAATTCGACAAAGTATCGAGCGACATCCACCATGCAGTTGTCTTCATCCATCACCACCATGCCGCCCGATCCCATGATCGATCCGATCTGCGCCAGGCTTTCGTAGTCCACCGGCGTGTCCAGCATCTCGACGGGAATGCACCCTCCCGAGGGTCCGCCTGTCTGCACTGCCTTCACGCGCCGCCCAGCCGGAGCCCCTTCCCCGACGTCGTAAATGAAGCTCTTGAGCGGAGTCCCAAGCGGCATCTCCACGAGCCCCGTGTTCTGCACCTTCCCCACAAGCGAGATCACCTTCGTGCCGGGACTCTTCGCGCTGCCGGTCTCTGCAAACCAGCCAGCTCCGCGCGACACGATCGGTGCAACGTTGCACCATGTCTCCACGTTGTTGATATTTGTCGGCTTTCCCCAAAGCCCTTTCTGCGCCGGGAACGGCGGTCGCGGATGTGGTCGACCTGCAAAGCCTTCCAGCGACGCGATCAGTGCGGTCTCCTCGCCGCACACAAATGCTCCGGCGCCTTGCACAAGTTCAATGTCGAAATTGAATCCGCGGTCCAGGATGTTTGCGCCAAGCAACCCATATTCACGCGCCTGCTCGATTGCCTTGGTGAGCCTGCGGACCGCAAGTGGATATTCGGCACGCACATACACGATGCCCTCTGTCGCGCCCATTGCATACGCCCCGATGATCATCCCTTCCAGCAGCGAATGCGGATCGCCTTCAATCTCATTCCGGTTCATGTATGCGCCAGGATCGCCTTCGTCCGCATTGCAGATCACGTATTTCGCCTCGGCCTTGGCCTTGGCCAGAAAATCCCACTTGTTCCCAGTCAGAAATCCTGCGCCGCCACGTCCGCGAAGACGCGCCGCTTTGATCTGTTCGATCACACTCTCCGGACGCGCGTCGATGAGCACCTTGTAAAGCGCCTGGTAGCCCCCAACCGCGATCGCCTCTTCGATGTCGCCCGGATTGATCAGCCCGCAGTTTCGGAGCACAATCTTCTTCTGGCCTTTGAAAAACGGAATCTCGTTCCATGGCAGGACTTCAGGAAATCCCTGCCCGTACTTCAAATGCGCTGTGATGTGGTCCCACTCCTCGATCTTGAAATAGAGCAGGTCTGGCGGCATCACGCCGCTCGAGACACCCTCTAGAATGCGCGCCGCATCATTGGCTCGCACGCGCCGCAGCATCATCAACGGCTGTCCCGGCACACGAACGCTGACCAGGGGCTCCTGGAAGCACGATCCAAAGCACCCCACACCGGTCAGCACCACGTCAAGGCCGCTGCGCTGAACCTCCTCGTTCAATGCGTGGAACACCTCTTCGGCCCCGTTGCCGCGTCCGCACGTACCCATGCCCACCGTGATGCGCGGAACCGCCGGCATCAGTTTGGCGAGTCCAGCTTCGCGAACCGCGTTGAATGCACCGATGTCCTGGATGCGCGGCATCATTCCCTCCCCTGCGAGAGCGCCTTCACTTCGCGCTGCAACGTGCGTTCGTTCACGTGGCTCAAGATGTGGTGGTTCACTTCAACAACTGGGGCCAGCGCGCACTGGCCGAAGCACGCGACTGTTCGAACCGTGAACTTCCGGTCCGTAGTCGTCAGGGAGAGCTTGTCCGCGTCATTTCCGTCGCTCGTCAGATGACTGCTGACCCCGAGGTCAAGACATACCTTCTCCAGCAGGTCTCGCGAGCCACGCGTGTGGCACGCGGTGCCCCGGCAGACGCAAATTACGTTGTCTCCCTGCGGGTCCAGGTTGAACAGCGCGTAGAACGTCGCAGCGCTGTACACGCGGGCTGGTGGAATTCCGGTCTGCTCGGCGACATAACGCAACGCCGGCATCGAGAGATACTTGTGCGCGTTTGCTGACTGCACCTCCTCGAGGATGCCGAGCAATGCTCCGGGACGGCTTCCTCGCTCCGCGATGACCTGGTCGATCAGGACCTTGTCCCGCGGTGTCAGCACTTCGTTATCCGCAATCTGCATCTCTCCTCCTCGATGAGGCACACGATTGGCGCTGCCTGAGCGGCAACCCGGTTCGTAGACCAATAAGTTGTATGGGATATTCATGCCAGGGATGTCCTGGCATCCGTGCAGGCCGGCGAAATGGAACAGGCAGCATCGGCCGATCCTCTCGCTTTCGGACCGGGTTCCTGTCGAAAGATCAGAAAAGTGCCGGCGTCCCCGCCTTTTGTGCCGGGCTCCATTAGCAGAACGGCCACGCAGGCTGCGAACAGTTCTCCCCACAGGAAGGTCCGTTCGGAGGTTTATACCCTTGTCGTCCCCCCAGATGTGCCCCTGATCACGTCAGCATGTGACGCAAATCAACCGGGCAGCCAAGCCAGCATCTCCATACAGAAGACCGCCTGGCGCGATGGGATTTATTTCTTGTGCTTGATCGGCAGATCCTCGTGTTCCCGGGAGTCCCCCGCAAACTCCGGATCTGCTGTCGCCCTGCCCTCTTCCGATTCGTGCAGAGGATCGGGCTCTTCCGCGCCGATGAAGTCATCAAGTGCCCGGCCGGGCCTCGCTCCGTTTTGTTTGCGCGGGCTCGTTCCATCCGTCAAGCGGAACTTGGTTTCAGTCAGCTTGTCGAGCCTGTAGCCCGCAGTTGCCGCCGCCGTCAATCCGTCCTGGATGCTCTTAGCAGCCTTCTCGATTGCGTCCCGCCCTGGAGACGCCTCCCCCGCGAGCCGAAGCAGCGCAGGCACCTGCAGCCACCAGACCAGTTCCTCATAGGGTTCGCACACAAAATAGGTATGCTCCCCGGATTCATGGACTCCTGTTAGCCACCGAACGTCGGCATCCTGCCAGAGTTGCTTCGGAAACGCTCCAGTCTTGCCGGCAACTTCCAAGTTCGCTGGTTCAGCCGCCCCTGGCGTCGCGATTCCTTTTTCTCCAGTTGAAGTAGTTGACGCCTTCCCTGCCTCCGGGGCTCCGAACTCCGCCGCGTAGTCCTCCGCTTCTCGCCTGATGGTTTCCGCCAGCAGAAGAATTCTGATCCGGGCGGCCGCACGCCAGCCCCCTTCACCCTCGAATCCCAGGCCACTGAACACCTCGGCAAGCGGCCCGCGCAAGCGCAGCCGGTCAAACAGGTCGAGCGCCACACGTTCTGGTTTCTCGGCATCGATCGATTCGGCGATTGTCTCGAGCACGCACCATGTAATCACCGGACCCCACATCGCCGTCGCCGGAAGTTTCGGACTCGGACTTGGCAGAACATGCCGCGCTGCCGCGGTCCATGGCGTCGGGAAGAGCCCCTCCACTACCGAAATGCGAAGAGCGGCGCTTAAACGTTCGCGGAATGTCGGCCCGAGCAGTCCGGGCATCGTCATCTCCCGGCGCTCACCAGACCGTGCGCGGTAGGCCGGTTGCGCGACGCGCATGAATGCCTCGCAATGTGTCCACGCCAGATTGAATAGCTCGACGCGCTTGCGGTTGTGGGTGCGCTCGACCCCGCCCACGCCACGAGGATGCTCGGCTACATCCGTCAGCAGCCGGACCATGTTCTGATCAAGCAGGGCTCGCAGTGCCTCGTGAACAGGTTGCAGCTCCATATTGACCAGCGCATCCTCGAGGTTCGGAACGCCTCTCCCGTTAAGGTGATCGCAGAGTCGGTCCCACGGATGCGTTGCCGTCGGATATCGCTCATGCCAGTCCATGAAAACGTGGCACTGATAAGCGTGCAGATGCAAGGTCAGCCCACGGTGGGCAAGATCGTTCGCCCGGCGCAGATATTCAAGCCCAGTGAGCGAATCGCGAAACGCGAGAATCGCGCCTGTGTCGCCCCGGAAGCCCAGCCCATCGTGAAGTCTCCGCTGGCGCAATCGTGCACTCCCTTTGTCGGCATAGGCCGCCGAGTGGTCGATGGTTCCGTTTGCCGTGCCGTAACGGTTGTTGTAGACCACCAGTGCCCGCTCATTTCCGCTTCGGTTCGAGTACGCAAACACATTCTCGTCAACCGAACCCGAACCCTCGTAGAGGTCGTACAACAGAAAGTTATTACTCTCCGCAAAGACCCACCGCCGTTTCAGCAGGGGCGCAATCTCGCGCTGGTGTCGATCGATCAGCCACTGATTCGCCGTCTCGTCGTACCGAGGACGCTGATACTCCATCCCGTACTTTTCCGTGAAGCCCTC
>Ga0335069_10011744_pt1 | contig 12345 bp, 9 predicted proteins | sample Lox_Sample_11_FD_206714 | JGI IMG/M metagenome (GOLD analysis project Ga0335069, IMG submission 206714) | Soil microbial communities from Loxahatchee National Wildlife Refuge, Florida, United States - Lox_Sample_1.1 | ecosystem: Environmental > Terrestrial > Soil > Wetlands | place: USA: Florida...
TGATGTTCGCGGCGTAGGTGCCCACCGGATCAACATACGATCGCCGCACCAGGGGTTGCGCCGCGAGATGGAAAACGGCCTCGGGCGCGAAATCCGCCATCGATGCCCGTAGCCGGGACAAATCCAGAACGTCACCGCGAATGTCCTCGACAAGCCCGCCGACCCCCGCCGTGGTGAATATGTTGGGCTGGGTCCAGGGATCGAGGGCGTACCCGCGCACCTGTGCGCCCAATTGCGTCAGCCAGAGTGCAAGCCAGCTACCTTTGAATCCCGTGTGGCCTGTCAAGAAGACTCGGCGGCCCTGCCACGCGCTTACCATGTCTTCCACGGCGCCTGTCCGCCGGCCCAAAGTTCTTCCAATCTTTGTTTATCCCGCAGCGTGTCCATGGCCTGCCAAAAACCGCGGTGGAAGTAAGCCTGCACTTCCTTTCTCGACGATAGATCTTCCAGCGTGTCGCGCTCGAACATGATGGCGTCACCCGAAATCTCGCCCAGAACCTTGGGGGACAAGACAAAGAAACCCCCGTTGATCCATCCGCCCTCGCCCTTCGGCTTTTCCTGGAAAGCATAGACCACACTTTGTTCGATCCCCAGGGCGCCGAAACGCGCCGGAGGCTGTATGGCCGTGAGGGTTACCTGCCTACCGTGATTCTTGTGAAAGGATATGGTGGCGGAAATATCCACGTCGCCCACGCCATCACCATAGGTCATGCAGAATGCTTCTTCTCTTTCCACGTAGGAAGCGATCCGCTTGAGTCTGCCTCCGGTGCCGGTGTTTTCCCCGGTGTCAACCAGGGTCACCCGCCAGGGCTCCGCCACGCTCTGGTGAACCTGCATTCGATTGGACTGCAGATCGAAGGTCACATCGGACATATGAAGGAAGTAGTTGGCGAAGTATTCCTTGATCATGTATCCCTTGTAGCCGCAGCAGATGATGAAATCATTGATCCCGTGCCGCGAATAGATTTTCAGGATGTGCCACAGAATTGGGCGCCCGCCAATCTCTACCATCGGCTTGGGGCGTGTACCGGTTTCTTCGCTGAGCCGGGTACCTAGACCTCCCGCAAGAATAACCGCTTTCATTCGAATCCTTTGTTGCTTTCGATACGAGGCCGTCGGGGAGCGACATACTCGGCTTTCTGTCGAACCACGCCTGATTCGCCTCGATTGTGTATTCTTAAACAATATAGGGTATCGATGACAAATCGTGCTGACGAAGTTCGGCAACAAATTCTGGCTCTCTCGGCGGATTTCTTTTCCCGCTCCCGTCCCTCTCAGGACTTCGTTCCTGGTCAGTCACCCGTCCCGGTATCAGGCAAGACAATTGACGCGGACGATCTCAAGTCGATGATCGATTCCGTACTCGACTGTTGGTTCACGACCGGCCGCTTTGCCGAAGAATTTGAACGGAGGTTGGCTCGTTTTGTCGGGGTGCGCTGCGCCTCGTTCGTCAATTCCGGTTCGTCCGCCAACCTTGTTGCGCTCAGCGCGCTCACGTCTCCCAAACTCGGGGATCGTCGCCTCATGCCCGGCGACGAGGTAATCACGGTGGGCGCGGGCTTTCCCACCACGGTCAACCCCATCATCCAGAATCGCCTGGTTCCGGTCTTCGTCGACATCACCGTACCCACCTATGAAATTGACGTCAATCAACTGGAGGCCGCGCGCAGCGGTCGAACCAGGGCCATCATGGTGGCTCATACCCTGGGCAATGCGTTCGATCTGGATGCCGTCGTTGCGTTTGCGAAAAAGTACGATCTTTGGCTCATCGAGGATTGTTGCGATGCGCTTGGCACCACCTACAAGGGACGGCATGTCGGGACCTTCGGGGACCTGGCCACCATCAGCTTCTATCCTGCGCACCACATCACTACCGGAGAAGGCGGCGCGGTCCTCACAGATAAGCCCAGCCTCCAGGTGCTCGTCGAGTCGTTTCGTGATTGGGGCCGGGACTGCTGGTGCCACACGGGGAAGGACAACACCTGTGGAAAGCGATTCGAGTGGCAACTCGGCGACCTTCCGTGCGGGTACGATCACAAGTACACCTATTCGCACATCGGGTACAACCTGAAGGCGACCGATATGCAGGCCGCGCTAGGAGTTTCCCAGATTGCGAAACTCCCGGAATTCATCCGGCGCCGCAAAGAAAACTTCGCCTATCTTCGCGGCAGGCTGGATGGTACGCAGGACTTCCTCATCCTGCCCGAGGCAACCAAAGGCGCGGACCCAAGCTGGTTTGGCTTTCCCATTGGAGTGCGACCGGGCGCTCCAATTGACCGCACTCAATTGACGCGCGCGCTCGAGGCGCAAAAGATCGGTACGCGATTATTGTTTGGCGGTAACCTGACCCGTCAGCCCGCATACCAGGGGTGCGACCACCGAGTGATCGGTAGCCTCGTCAACACCGATTATGTGATGAACTCCGTTTTCTGGGTAGGCGTCTATCCGGGCCTTACCATGCAGATGTTGGACTTTGTGGCTGACAGGATCATCGCCTTTGCATCCGATGCAAAATCGTTAACAGTGCTCTCCTAGAACCGCCCGGTGCTCGGATATTATGAAGCTCTCTGACTACATTTTGGGCCAATTGCGTGAATGGGGCGCGCACCATGTCTTTCTGGTTACTGGTGGCGGCGCCATGCACCTGAACGATTCGGTGGGTACCAGCGGCCTGCGCTACGTTTGTACGCATCATGAGCAGGCGGCGGCAATGGCTGCGGAGGGCTACGCCCGCATCACCGGCACCCCGGGCGTTCTGAATGTGACCACGGGCCCGGGCGGAATCAACGCGCTCAACGGGGTCTTTGGCGCCTGGACTGATTCGATTCCCATGCTCATTCTCTCCGGACAGGTGAAACGGGAGACGTGCATGTCCACGTATGGTCTCACGAATCTTCGCCAACTCGGAGACCAGGAAGTCGACATCATTCGCATGGTGCGGGGAATTACGAAGTACTCGGTCTTTGTGGACGATCCCGATTCGATTGCCTACCACCTGGAGCGTGCGTGGCATCTCGCCCAGACTGGACGTCCCGGGCCCTGCTGGCTTGACATCCCCGTCGATGTGCAATCGGCGCAGATCAACCCGGCGGCGCTTCGTCGGTACGATCCTGCGGAGGATGCGTTGCGGTTCGATGAATCCACGGTTGTAGCCCAGGCAGCCGACGTGCTGTCGCGTCTCCGCAAGGCGGAACGCCCGGTGATCATGGCGGGGAGCGGGGTTCGCCTGGGCGGAGCTATCGCCGAATTTGAACGCGTCATCCGCAAGCTGCGTATTCCGGTTGTAACTGCCTGGACGCATGATTTGATCGCCTCGGATGACGAACTTTTCTGTGGTCGGCCCGGAACTATCGGTGAGCGGGCCGGCAATTTCACCGTTCAAAACTCTGATGTTTTATTGGTGCTCGGATCACGGCTGAACATTCGCCAGACGAGTTATAACTGGAACTCGTTCGCTCGGTTCGCGACGAAGATCCAGGTAGACGTGGATGGCGCAGAGTTGTGCAAACCGCTGTTGCGCCCGGATATTCCGATCCATTGCGACCTGAAGTTGTTCCTCGAGGAGATGGACCGGCAACTGGACGAGTCTCCCTTCTCCAGCTCAAGCAGCGCCGGATGGCTGGAGTGGGCCAGGGAGTGGAAGCACAAATACCCGGTGGTACAGACCAGGCAGAGGGTGTCCGGACCTCCGCTGAATCCGTACGACTTCATCGATCAGCTTTTCGAAATCCTGGGGGAGGATGACGCGGTCGTCTGCGGCAATGCTACGGCGTGCATTGTCCCCTACCAGGTGGCCAAACTCAAGAAGGGACAGCGACTGATCTCCAATTCCGGTTCTGCTTCGATGGGGTATGACCTTCCCGCGGCGATTGGTGTGTGCGTCGCGCGAGGCCGGCGCACCATCTGCATTGCAGGCGATGGATCGTTGCAGATGAACGTGCAGGAACTGCAGACCCTGGTGGGATACAACCTCCCGGTGAAGGTCTTCGTTTTGAATAATGGTGGCTATCTCTCCATTCGGCAGACCCAGACCGGGTTCTTCCAGGGGCGCAGGATCGGCGAAAGCCCGCAAAGCGGCGTAACCTTTCCGGACATGGCGAAGATCGCCGCGGCGTATGGAATTCCCTCATTTCCGATCCAAAAACGCGCAGACCTGGACATCATCCGGCGTGCATTGGAGAGCGACGGCCCCGCCCTGTTCGACGTGCACCTCGACCCCACCCAGGAGTTTGAGCCACGCCTGCGCTCGCGGATCCTGCCCGACGGCAAGATTCTGACGCCGAACCTGGAGGACATGTATCCATTCCTGTCTCCCGAGGAAATGGCTGAGAACATGCAAGTCGAGAACGCAAAGTGACCATACGTCTGCCTGAATGCCTGTTGTTCGATTTGGATGGGACAATCCTTGATTCCCTGCCAGGGATCGAGTACTCGGTAAGGGCAGCGTTTGAAACCTGCGGGTTAACGCTGCGGATGGACGATCTGCGGCAGATGATCGGTCCTCCCATCCGGACCATCCTTTCCATCGTCGGACAAGTCGAGGACCAGAAGACGCTCGATGAGCTGGAAGGCGCTTTTCGACAAAGCTACGATACCGAGGGGTGGCGAAGAACGGTGTGTTTTCCCGGCGCGCAGGTCACCCTGCGAACGATGTATCAGTATGGCCACCGGCTCTTCGTCGTATCGAATAAGCCTCGTCATATCTCCCTTCGTATCCTCGAATCCGAGGGGATTGTCAACCTTTTCGAGCGAATAACAACTTCCGATTCGCGGTCTCCGGCGTTCAGAGGAAAAGCCGAAATGATCGGCCATCTGATGGCCGAACGTAACATCGCCAAAGAGGGTTGCCTGCTCGTTGGCGATACAATGGAAGACGCCCAAGCAGCCGCAGCTACAGGAATTGGATTCGTATATATGACTCATGGGTATGGCGCGATCACGGGAGCGCCTGCCGTTCCATTGCTGTTCCAGTTAGACGATTTTCGGCAATTCTTGCCCTTGGTGACACAGGAGCCGGTTTGTGATAGATAAGGATATTTTCGAGGATCTCTTCGTTCTCGAGTTGGCGAATAACCATCTCGGTAGCGTCGAACGTGGACTAAAAATCATTGCGGAGTTTTCTCAGGTCGCCCGTTTCAATAACATCCGGGCGACCATCAAGCTGCAGTTGCGCGATGTGGATACTTTCATCCATAAAGATTTTCGCTGCAGGGCAGACCTGAGATATGTGAAGAAGACGCTGGACACGCGGCTTACAGACGAGGACTTCGCCACATTGGTTCGAGCCATCCGGAAGGCCGGATTCATTGCTACGGCCACCCCGTTCGACGAGCGTTCCGTCGATTCTTGTGTCGAATTGGGAATTCCGATCATCAAGATCGCCAGTTCCGATTTGAATGACTGGATGCTGATTGAGAAGATTGCAAAGACAAAAAAGCCGGTGATCGTCTCGACCGGCGGCTCTTCCGCCAAAGACCTCGATGACATTGTGACCTTCTTCGCCAATCGCAATATCCCCTTGGCCATTAATCACTGTGTCTCCCTTTATCCCACGGAGGATTCGGAACTGGAGATGAACCAGATTGACTACCTGCGTAGTCGATACCCGAACAACACCATTGGGTTTTCCACCCATGAATACTCGAATTGGACCAATTCCATTCTGATTGCCTATGCAAAGGGTGCGAGAACGTTTGAGCGGCACATCGATATCAACTCGGATGGGACAAAAGTCTCTCCTTACTGCAGTCTGCCGCACCAGGTGGATGAATGGTTCAAAGCGTTTCACAAAGCCAAAGAGATGTGCGGCGCGCCTGGCACGCAGAAACGGATCCCGCCAAGGAAAGAGATCGAGTATCTTGACGCTTTAGTGCGTGGCGTCTATGCCAAAGATGATCTCCCCGAGGGCCATTCTCTGACCGATGACGACGTATATCTGGCCATTCCGCTACAGAAAGGACAGCTTTCGTGCCGGGAGTTGATGCGCGGAGAGGTCTTGCTGAATGCAGTGAAACGGGATGCGCCCATCAAAATCGATGACATCGAGAGCCCATATTCGCAGATACCATCCCTGCGGCAAACAATCTATAACCGCGGGCTCGCGAACGGCAGCCGAGCAGTCGAAAATGACAACTCCACGAAAAAGATATAGCCTTCCCGTCCAGCAGGACGGCGTCGCTTCTCGATGAAGATTGCCCCTGACGACCTCGACCGGATCGCAGCGCATACATCCCGCCTCTGGGCCGAGATGAGAGGACAGCGCATCTTCATCACCGGGGGCACGGGCTTCTTCGGCTGCTGGCTTGTCGAAAGCTTCTGTCACATGAACAAGTTCTTCGGACTGGGCGCCGAGGCGGTCGTTCTCAGCCGCAATCCGGATGCATTTGCCCGCAAGTGTCCGCACCTTGCAGCCGACCCTGCTGTTTCCCTGTATGCCGGCGACGTCCGCAATTTCGCGTATCCGGGCGGCGAATTCGGCTTTGTCATTCATGCCGCCACCGAGGCCAGTGCGAGGCAGGCGGCCGAGGAGCCGCTGGAGATGCTCTCCACGATCGTTGCGGGAACCGAAAGGACACTCCAGTTTGCCGCCGCGCACGGTGTGAGAAAATTCCTGCTCACCAGTTCCGGCGCTGTCTACGGCAAGCAGCCTGTCGAACTCACGCACGTCCCAGAGAGCTACGCAGGCGCTCCCGACCCGCTTGATCCGAACAGTGTCTATGGGGAAGGCAAGCGGATTTCCGAGCTTCTCTGCAGTCTCTTCGCAAAGAGGTCCCAGGTGGAATGCAAGATTGCCCGCTGCTGGGCTTTCTGCGGGCCGCACCTGCCGCTCGACCAGCATTTTGCTATCGGCAATTTCATCGCAGACGTGCTCGCTGGCCGTCCGATCCGCATCCTGAGGGATGGTCAACCAAGACGCTCTTACCTGTACGCCGCCGATCTTGCCATTTGGCTTTGGACTCTCCTGTTCCGCGCGCCCGCGTTGCTGCCTTTCAATGTCGGTTCCGAGCACGACGTCAGTATTCTGGATTTGGCGCACATCGTGGCGGCAACCCTGGCTCCGGAGACCGAGATTCGGGTCGCGCATGAGCCTGCGCCTGGTGTTTTGCCGCCTCGCTACGTGCCATCGGTGAAGCGGGCGCGTGAGCAACTTGGGCTGGAGGAGACAGTCGGCCTGGCAGAGTCCATCCGGCGCACCGCAGAGTGGCACAGGTCTCTGCACTAACCCGAAGTTCCTGTCCGAATCTGGTCTAACAGGCTGGGCTGTCTGTCGATGCTATAATTTGGCTACTTTGAAGCGCCCTGCTTTCCTGATCCTTTGCATTGGATTGGCGATTGGCTGCGCGCGCGTGCACCTGACTACCGCAGCAAATCCAGGCGCGGAATATCGCATTCTGCATCAAAACGATGCCAACGGCGTTTCCACCTGGGCCATCTTGCCGCCTTCCTACAACGCACAGATTCCGAATCCCTGGATCATTTACGATCACGGCCTTGGGCAGTCTATCGCTTCCATCGCGACAAGCCCTCCTCAAGCACCTTTTGTTCAGTCACTGGCTGCGGCTGGATATGTGGTCATTGCAAGCCAGTACCGCAATCTGGCCTGCTGGGGCAACATGGAATGTGCTGAGGATATTGCGAATTTGCAGGCCGTGTGGCACTCCCGTCTTAATCTGGAGCCTCAACCCTTTGTGATCGGCGAAAGCATGGGAGGGATCGTCACGTGGAATGCGGTTTCACATGGCACACTGAACCCCCGGGCGGTCGTCGGTATCTACCCGGTCTGCAACCTTGCTGCCGTATACACGGAACATGCTTTCGTACCCACGATTGAGGCGGCATACGGCTTTGACTCCGCGGCCGGGTACGCTGCCGCGACCAGGGGGTTCGATCCGATGCTCACGTCGCCGTCCGCATTTGTGGACTTCCCGATCCAGATTTGGGCATCCTACTCTGATCACTCGGTCCTCCGCTGGCAGAATACGGATGCGTTTGCCAGGACGATCAATGCGGCAGGCGGCAGAGTTATCATCCACAGCTCGCAAGGAAATCACGGAGACCCGAGCAACTTCGACGCGCCCGCGGTGATCTCGTTCTTTTCTTCCCTTGGCAATTGAATCAGGCGGTCGGCTTCGAAGCACTGCTCGCTGGCGGCAGCGCGAGAGGATACATGATGAGCGAAGTTAGCTAACGCGCGCCCACCCGGTTCAGCACCGCCGGGATCGTCCGGATCAGTATCGTGATGTCGACTTTCAAGCTCCAGCTGCGCACGTAGTGTGCGTCCAGATTCGCGCGCTCATCAAACGTGACATTGCTCCGGCCGGAGACTTGCCACAGGCCTGACAAGCCCGGCGTGGCGGCAAGGTAGTAGGTGAGCAACTCCTTGTAGTGGTGGGTTTCCGCTTTAACAACCGGGCGCGGGCCGATCAGGGACATATCGCCGCGCAGCACGTTAAACACCTGAGGAACTTCGTCCAGGCTCCAGCGGCGCAGGAAGCGACCGATGGTCGTGACCCGCGGATCGTGGCGACGCTTGTCCATTCTCCATTCCAGCACGTGCGCGCGATGCGGCCCATGGGGGCGCATCGAACGAAACTTCCATATCCGGAAGGGCACCCCGTTTCGGCCAATACGCAGTTCAGAATAGAAGACGGGGTATGGAGAGGTGAGCAGGATGGCCAAGGCGATCATGATCCCGGGAACCAGGCAAATGGCCAGCATGATGAGCCCACCGACCACGTCAATGATGCGCTTGATGTAGCGGTACTTCCAGGAATAAACCGGGAGTTCTTCCTCGATTACAAAGGGGGGAGCGGAAAGACTCCGGGCAGCGCCTGAGATCTCGTGCACGGCAATCGAAGATTCGTCATACACAACCTGACCTTGCGAACGTCTCATTCGCCACTCCCCCCCGGAACACCTCGATGAAAAGCCTTCACCAATAGGTTGAAACGACACGGATTTCCCCCGCCCTTTTACGAGTATGGCTTTATCTCTACGTAGATTAGCCACACCGCGAACAGGGTTGCATGCCGATGTTGGAACTATTTGCCAAGAGCTTCCACGGACTCGCTCAACTTGCTATTTACCTGGGTTTAGTCCTCTGGCGTCCGGGGGAGATTCGTGTCTGAAGCCTTTCGTTAGACCCAAGCACAACCGGAGGAGCAGACTATTGATGAACCTGTGGTATCGGAGGTGCAATTTTGAATGCACACCACCCCGGTGTGCGAGGGATTACTTAAGTGCAACGAATCGAACAACGGGTATCCACTATATTTGCACGGAACTGGCGCATACGGCAAATCCGCCGGGGTTACCGATGTGAATCTTTTGTCATTAGATTGTCTGTCTGCCCGGAAGCCCCATCCGGATTGCCGGCGCCAATCGGCAATTGGGGATGGGCTGCGCGCAAACAACGTCAGTTCCCAGTCGAAACAGTTTCCGATGTGAGCATCAGCGGCTGCTGATCGGAAGCGGCGATCTTCTGGTAATAGTCGCGAAGTGCCGGATACTCCTTCGCATCGAGCAGGACGAAGCCCCGCGCAAAGACATGTTTGATGTCGATTACACCGGGCGAAACCTGTGTTTTCACTACGAGCGCGGCATGATCGGGCCATGGAAGTTGCGCGGGCGCGGGAGCGCTTTGCACGCTGAAGCCCGCTGGCAGGTGATATACCACATCATCTATTACCTGCTCGGCATATTTCATGTCCACTGGGGACTCGCGCTTTTCCTCGGACAAAAAACCGGGACGGGCAGCGCTCGAGAAGAAAAACCCCGGTACGATCAGTCGCTTGCCCGTCGCGCTGCCTAAAGGTCCTGACACTTTCATGCTTGCGGAGAGGTATCCATTTGAGGTGTCCAGCCCCTCGAGTTTTTCCACGCTCGCGCTCATGCCCTGCGGCAACATCGATCTTATCGCATCACCGAATTGCAGTTTGACGTGCTCGAAATCCATCTCCAGCGCCAGTTGTCGCCAATGCATTGCGGCGGGGCCACTCATGAGGACCTTGATGGTCCCGTTGACTGAACCATCTGGTGAGAGTGTCACATCGGCGGCGTGCGCTGTGATGGCATCCTTGGAAAGATTCGGCGGAGTATAGGTCGGCACCTTTGATGCCTGGCTCAGTCCTCCCGCCAGGAGGTGCGTCCAGCTCAGTTGGCCGAACGGGCAGAACTTCTGGCCAGGATCCACGTAGACATCCTTGCCGTCAAGCTTGAGCAGAACCAGGAGAGAATCAAGCTGGTTAAGAGACAAGAAATTCGGGTCGAATATGCGCCGGCTTCGATCCGACACCTGCATGGCATAGGCGTCGAGCCCTGCCGCACGCGCCAGGGCCAGGTAAAGCGCGGCGATCTGATCTGATGTGCCGCTCTTTTCGTTCCAGATATCCTCTGCCCTCTTCAATTCACGCTTCATGTGCATCTGCATCCGCTCGGCATCCGACCTGGCCCGCGTGAAGTCGGTGTTCTCAAGCGACTGCACAGCGTCGTACAGCTTTCGCGCCTTTGCTTCCGGAGTGGACGCTCCGGCGGTCAGCTCCGCGGCCAGCGAGCGAATTTTGTCCGTCGAGGATGCAAATTCGTCAATACCCTTCGACCAGCGCTTCTGTTCACCGTCCCAGTAATCGGCAGCCGTGACGTACGGAGTCCAGTAGAAACGTACCCGGTACCGCGTCGCATCCAGCGGCGGAGCGTCCGCTTCCTCCCGAATCGCGGGAACGTTCTGGATATCGAGCGTAAAGTCCAATTTGGGCGCAGGAGCCCTCGTCACCGTGTATCCCGCCGGCAGGTGCTGGGTAAACACGATATAGCTCGCTCGTTCTCCATCCACGTAATGGGTGATCGGGCTCCCGACCACGTTCCGTTCCAGATCATTGAGCGGGTTGTAATAGAAGTGCGCCTTATGAATGAAGATCTTTTGTTGCACGTCCCATTCGGGAGTTTCCCAGGCAAGCTGGGAACTTTCCAGCCCGGCCATCGCTTCCTTCTTGTCCGCTTCGCCAAGCTTGTCGAAGAAGTGCAGATCGGCACCCGTCATCGGTCGTGTCCAGCGGTATTCGAGAATGCTCCCCACCGTGACATTGGGCAGATTGAATACCAGCTTGTGCAGTTGAATTGCTTTTCGCTGCCGCGCCAGCAAATCTTCTTCCGACATGTTGAGGGGGTGAACAGATCCGTCCGGATGGATCGTGCGGCCTTCAATGATCGGTTTCCCCTCGTACCCGGGTATATACGGAACTTCGACGGTGGCCCATTCCTTGCCCAGCTCCGTAAGAACCTTGATACGGGCGTAGCAACTGACGTAGTGAGCGAAATTGTCGGTCGCTTCTTCGCGATAGAGATAGACCGCCGGCGCTCCGGGCGCCATCGGGTCCGACGTCATCCGTAACTCGTCCTGCGTTGGCTCCTGGAACCTCTGGGCCAGACTCACTGCACGCAACAAAAAGACCAGCGAGAATACTATGCAGATCGTTCGTTTCCACTTGCCGAAATTCATCACTCTGTCCCAGGCGGGCGCGCGTCCGCTCGATCCCTTCGTTTGAGGTTGGTGTGAATTGCGAATAGGAGTTTAGCGTACACGCGTACGGTCAACAAGTGCCGGCATCCGGCAAAAGTAACAACGGCTCCCCACACTTACGCGTGGGGAGCCGCAGCACTTCACCGTCCGCCAGTCAGTTTTATGTCTTGCCGCCGCAAGGAGCGCAGGCGGCAAGACACTCAGTACATACGCCTGCAGGAATAGGGGCGCCATCACAAACGTCGGAGCACTGCATGAGCTGGCGTCGCCATATCATGCATGGAAAACGCCGCCCATTACCCGGCGACGTTTTCCTCGATTCACAAGGCGGGAATCAGTTGCTTCCCTTCGTTTCAATCCTCATACCATAGAATGATTTCCGCACGAAGAACGCCGACACCAGGAAGAATACGACCGCCAGCGCGCGTGTGAGCAGCAGATTGTTCGAACTGAGCGTCACTGCAAGTTCGACAGCAAGTAATCCGAACAACGTCGTGAACTTGATAACCGGGTTCATGGCCACCGACGAAGTGTCTTTGAACGGATCGCCAACGGTGTCTCCGATCACGGTCGCGTCGTGCAAAGGTGTCCCTTTCTGTTTCAGTTCGACTTCTACGACCTTCTTCGCGTTGTCCCATGCGCCGCCGGCGTTGGCCATGAAGATGGCCTGATACAGGCCGAAGATCGCAATCGCGATCAGGTAGCCGATAAAGAAGAACGGCTCAACGAACGCGAACGCAAGCGTAGCGAAGAAGACGGCGAGAAAGATGTTGAACATTCCCTTCTGCGCGTACTGCGTGCAGATTTCCACTACCTTCTGACTGTCT
>Ga0335069_10011745_pt1 | contig 12345 bp, 9 predicted proteins | sample Lox_Sample_11_FD_206714 | JGI IMG/M metagenome (GOLD analysis project Ga0335069, IMG submission 206714) | Soil microbial communities from Loxahatchee National Wildlife Refuge, Florida, United States - Lox_Sample_1.1 | ecosystem: Environmental > Terrestrial > Soil > Wetlands | place: USA: Florida...
TGGTCCATTTCTTGTTGAGGATGAAGAGATAGCGCGAGTCGCGCGCCTCGTAGCGATCGGCTTCTTCTTCGGTGAGGAGCGGACCGCGATAGGCGACGATGGATGTACGCCGCTTGATCGGCTTGACCGCAAACAGGCCGAGGCCGGTCGCCGAACGGCCAATTCTAAATGCGCGTCGAGGCATGGCCGGAATATGCAGCAGATTCGCGCGATGTCATCAGCAATTTGCGGTCATACCGTCCCGGCGCGGTAGCCGCCCGGTCGGGACGCCACGCACGGCGCTACTTTTGCGCCAGCGCCTGCGAATAATGGGCGTAGAACAGATCGACCCGCTGCTGCCACATCTCGACAAAGGCGCCCGAGGTGAGGTTGTCGACCGATTTCCAGATCTGCTTGATCGCGGGCAGCGTATTCTGCCAGATCGCCCGCTTGCACCACTTCTCGCCTTTGACGCGGCCTTCATCGGTGGCGCACATCGACTTCCAGGCGATCCGCTCGGGATGGCTGACATGTTCCTCCGCGCCTTGCGTGCCCTGCTGATGGATCAGGTAGAGATCGCTCAAGGTCGGCTTCTTGTGCGTATTGATCTCGAACAGGATCGCCGCGGTGACGAATTTGTAGACGGCGGCGACGGAGTTGTCGCGCGAGTCCGTGATCTCGCCCGCGCCGTACTTGTCGAATTCGTAGTGGCTGAGCTGGAACAGGCCGATATAGGAGCCGGTGCGCTGCTTGGGATCGAAGCCGGATTCGATCCGCGCCACCGCCTTCATGAAACCGATATCCATGCCGAGGACCGTCGAGGCAAGCTCGATCTCATCGATCGGCGCGCTCTCCGGAATTTCCTTGATCGTTCGCAGGACGGTATCTGCCGGCTTGGTGTCCGGCGGCACCTCGGAATAGACGTAGTAGGCAAGATAGGACAGATCGGGCTTCAGCGGCATTGAGTCCGGATACGTGTCCTCGACGGCACCGTTGGCCGCCGCGACTTGCTTTTGTTCAGAAACGAGCGGCTGCTCTTGTGCTGCCTGGCCCGTTATTTGCTGTTGCGAAACGCCCGACGCGGACTGCTCGGCAACGTGTTGAGCCACGCCTTCGGCGACGTTCGCAACAGCGCTTCTACCGGTGCTGACGACAACGTTTTCATCGGTGTTCGCGACGGCGTTTTTCTGAGGCACACTCCACGGCCCGCTCTCCCCGAACGGAAAAGCGATCACGATCGCGACGACGAGCACGGCAAAAAGAGTGCAGGCGAACCCGAACGCCTTCATGCCTTCCAGCCCCCGACATCAGCGGCCTCAGCACGCTACAGCAGAATGCGATCATGCGCACCGCGTCGTGACAAGACGTTTTGTTGTTCAAGGCGACGATCGCGGCAGGTATTCCTCAGCCTTGTTGCGCATGAGCAACAAGGGCTGTGGACAGTGTCCCGCTATGGAACAAAAAATGGAACTTTCTGGCGATGGAACTTTTCTGCAGCGCGCTTGGCGTGAGCCGAGTCGCGGCGCCCGAGGTCAATTGCAGGTGTCGGAAGGCCGACGCTCGCTCTTACGCGCTACGCGCGCGCTTTGATGTCGCCTGCCCGCGCCGGCATTGCACCATCGGCACTGAGGATCACACCCCGCGTCATGGTGCCGACGGCGATTGCGCCGATGACAAGGAGGATCCCGGAGATCCACAGCGCCCAATCATAGCCGCCGAGCCCGAGCCACTGCACGATGTAGCCGGTGACGACGGGTGCGATGAGGCCGCACAGATTGCCGCTGAGGATGGTGAGGCTGATCGCCTTGCCGACGTCGCGCGCGCGATGCACGAGATCAGTCACCAGCGACAGATTGAGCGAGATCGCCGCGTTGATACCGGTCAGCGACACGGCAAACAGCGTCAGGATCAGCGTCGTATCGTTCGTGAACGGCACCAGGGCGAGCGACGCCGCAAACAGCAGACAGATCATCACCACGACGCGGCGCTGGCCGGCGAGGAGCGTGTCGCGTTGCAAGAGCCGATCGCTGATGAGGCCGATGACAATGCTCGCCGGCACCGCGATCGCCCACGGAATGGCGGTATAGATCCCGGTCTTCATGATGGTGAGATGCTTGGTCTCCTGCAGATAGCTCGGCAGCCAGAACAGCAGCAGATAGAGCGCATAGATCCCCGACGCCTGGCCGATCATCGCGCCCCATTGCGACGGCGATTTGAGCAGATCGAGCAGCACTGCCGGGCTTCCCGCGACACCGACCTCGTCGGGCGAACCCGCCGAGCGCTCGTTGAGAATCTTCTTCCGCTCGGTATCGGACAGCCAGCTCACGTTTTCCGGGCGGTCGAACCAGATCAGGTTGCAGACGAGCCAAACGAAGCCGAGCGCAGCGAGCGCGACGAAAGCCGTGCGCCAGCCCCATCCGCTGGTGATCCAGGCCACGACAAGGGCGCCGAGCGCCGGTCCCAGGAAGCTGCCGGCGCTCCAGAACACATTGGCGATGCCGCGCTCCCTCGCCGGCATCCATTCGCGCACGATGCGGCCGCATGAGGGAATCGACGTCGCTTCGCCCGCCCCCATGACCAGACGCGTGACGAGGAGCGTCGAGAAGCTCCACACGCCCGCAGTCGCGGCCATGGCCAGCGACCACAAGGCAATGCCGATGGAATTGATGTTCCGTGCCGTCGAACGATCGAGCATGATGCCGATCGGAAGGAGGAAGATGACGTAGGTCCACAGAAATGAGGAGAACAGATAGCCCATCTGCACCGGCGACAACGAAAACTCGCCGCGCACCGACTGCGCCACGACACCAAGCGCCGCACGGTCCATGTAGTTGATGGTGACCAACGTCAGCGTCAGCACATAGATCCAGCCGCGCCGGAATTGGAATGGGGTCGACGCGCTTGCTTTGCCGCCGCCTTGGTTGCTCATCGCTTCCTCTGTCTTTTATTCTGTTTCTGAAAGACCGCCGCCCTGCCCGATCACGAAAATCCGGCGGAAAAATCGAGCAAATCACGCATGACCGTGATCCAACAGACGGCCGAGTCCCGGGATCGACCAGTCGTCGCCGAACGCCGTCTTGAGCCGGTTTAGGCAACCCCACAGAACCGCCTGGTTGCTGTTGACCACGGGCTTGCCCAGCGCGCGCTCGATGGCGTCGACCGCCTCGATCTGGGTGGTATTGGTGCAGCTCAAGAACACGCCGTCGATCTCCGGGCTGTCGTTCTCGACGGCGAGTTCATACCAGCGCTGCGGCGTGACGGCTTCGAAGGCGGCCGGCGTGGTGCAAGCGAGCGCGACGTCCTTGACCACGGTGAAGCCAGCCGCGGCGAGATAGGCGATGATGTCGGCATTGGTCTGATAAGGGCTCAACACCAGGACCTTTTTCACCTTCAGTGCGCGCAGCGCTTCGTTGACCAGGCTCGAGGTCGACACCGCCTCGATGCCGGTCGTCTTGCGAATGAGATTGAGGATGCGTGCCTCGCCGTCGGCGCCTTCTTTCATCGAGGTGAAGGTGCAGTGAAAGACGATGAGATCGGGCTTGGCATCGGCCAGCGTGCCGGCGGCATGCGTGATCTCGCCGGTCAGTTCGGCGACGGTCCGCGGCGGACCGCCGGCAACCCGGCCGCGCGCCACGTGAACGCCGAGCCCTGCCGGCGCGAACCGGTTGAATTGCGGTTCCGTCATGCGGTTGACCGAAGGGATGATAAGGCCAATGCGCGCCCGCGGCTCCGCGGTCTCGCCGAGGCGCTCCCGCTCGGTGACGGCGTCCATCCTGTCCTCCCAATTCGTTCTGTACCTTACGATTGTCGCGAAGCTTAGAACATGATCCGCAGCGTGGAAATTGGTTTTTCAATCCGTTTCGGCGGCGGTGAATTGCGGTGTGCGCTGCAAACCGGATCGAAGGCTGCGGGTCGGTTCTAGATCGACACTTGCCGGCCGATCTCGACCACCTGCTCGCTCGGCAATCGGAAATAATCGGTCACATGCGACGCGTTGCGCAGCATGGCGGCATACAGCGCCTCCTGCCAATGCGGCAGCGCCGGGCCGCGTTCCTTGTGCAGAACGATTTCATGACCGACATAATAGGTCACGTCATCGAGCCCGATGGCGCAGCCTTTCTGCGCGGCGCGATGCAGGAGACGCGGAATGTCCGGCCGCTGCATGAAGCCAAAATGCGTCGTCACCCGCCAGAAATTCTCGCCTTCCTTGGCGATCGTCATCAGTTCCGGCCAATGCACCCGCGGCCGCGATTCGGTCAAAACGCGCAGTACCAAAACATGCTCATGCAGCGCGCGGTTCTGCTTGAGATGCCACAGCATCACCGGCGGCACGCCGTTGGACGTGCGAGTGAGGAAGACCGCCGTGCCCGGCACGCGCGGAATATTTCGGGTCTTCAGATCGTCGAGGAACTTCGCCACCGGCACCGGCGTCTGTTCGAGGCTTCTCGCAACCGCGAGCGAGCCGCGATGCCAGATCAGCATGGTGCCATAGACCAGCGCGGCGAGCACGAGCGGCACATAGCCGCCCTCCATGATCTTGAGCGAATTGGCCGCGAAGAACCCGGCGTCGATAAAGACGAAGACCGCGGCGAGCGCGATGCTGGCCGCAAGCCGCCACTGCAGCACTTCACGCATGGCGATGAACAGAAGAAACGACGTCATCAGCATCGTCGCCGAGACGGCAATGCCGTAGGCGGCGGCAAGATTGTCGGATTTGCGGAACAGAAGCGTCAGCGCGATGGTGACAATCATCAAGAGCCAATTGACGACGCCGACATAGATCTGGCCGTAGCCCTGCTCCGAGGTCTGCTTGATGTGCAGGCGCGGCAGCCAGCCGAGCTGGATCGCCTGCCGCGTCATCGAGAACGCGCCGGTGACGATCGATTGGCTGGCGATGATGGTCGCCACCGTGGCGAGCAAAACGAGCGGAATGAGCAGCGGCTGGGGGCACAGCCGATAAAAGATATTGTCGGAGATCGAGGCACCGTCGAGCGCGATGGCGCACTGGCCGGCATAATTGAGAACAAGACAGGGAAAGACGATCCCTGACCAGGCAAAGCGGATCGGCCGTTTGCCGAAATGGCCCATATCGGCATAGAGCGCTTCGGCGCCGGTGACGCAGAGAAAGATGCCGCCGAGCACCAGGAAGCCGCCAGCCCCGTTCGTGGCGAGAAGCCGCACGCCGTGGAGCGGATTGAGCGCGAGCAGCACGCCCGGATGCTTGGCGATGCCCCACAGGCCGAGAACGCCGATGGTGATGAACCAGACCATCATGATCGGCCCGAACGCCGCGCCGATGCGCGAGGTGCCGAGCGGCTGCGCCGCAAACAGCAGCACGAGAACGGCGAATGCGCACGGCAGCACATAGGGCTCGAAGCTCGGCGCCGCGATGTTGAGGCCCTCAAGCGCCGACAGCACCGAAATCGCCGGCGTGATGGCGCCGTCGCCATAGATCAAGGCAGCGCCGAGCAGGCCGGCAAGCACGATCAGCGGCCGCCGCTGCCGCTGCACGCCGAGAAGCGACATCAACGCCAGGATGCCGCCCTCGCCCTCGTTGTCCACACTCATGGCGACGATGACGTATTTCACCGTCGTAATCATGAACAGCGTCCAGAGCAGAAGCGACAGGATGCCGAGAATGCGGTCCGGCGTCGGATCGCCTTGCAGGAAGCCGAACGCGGTCTTGAGCGTATAGAGCGGGCTCGTGCCGATGTCGCCGAACACGATGCCGAGCGCGGCAAGCCCGCTCAGCGCCAAGCCGGAGCGGGAGACATGGGGCACGACCGGTTCGTGGATTTGCTCGGGTGAAACAATGGTCATTCGCGATCAGCCATCACAATCGCCAACAAAAATCGAAATGCGTCGTTCCGGCTGGCGCCGACAGCCGGCTGTCACCTTGGGCAAAAAATGAATTATTCCCCGTGACACCGCAATGACACGGCTATTTGCAGTGATCTTAGGCGAGTTGCCGCGAGGCGGCTAGGCCGCGCATCAATCAATGTCCAAACAGGCGCGCCGGGGTTTCGACCAGGATCCGGTGCCGCATCCTTTGATCGGGCGTCCAATCGCAGAACAGATCGAGCAGATGGCCGTCATCCGGCATGACCGCTACCGGGATCGACGGGTGCGGCCAGTCGGTGCCCCACAGCAGACGCTCGGGATTGGCAGCGACAAGCGCGTCATGCAGCGGTCGTGCGTCGGCGTAATCCGGAAACTGCTCCGAGCAGCGGTAGACGGCCGAGAGCTTCACATAGGCGTGCCCGTCGCCGACGAGTTTCAATAGGGCCTGGAAATTCGGATCGGCGACGCCGGCAGCCGCGGGTACCATGCCGAGATGATCGACGATCACCGTGATGTCGCGGGCGATATCGCGCAGCACGGCTGCGGACGGCGCCAGCATGCGATGATCGCAGAAGAATTGGGCGACCCAGCCGAGATCGGTCATGGTCTTGCGGAACACTTCGAACACATCGAGGCCGACGCCGCGCACATAATTTGGCGCTTGCGGAAACAGATGAAAGCGCAAGCCCCGCATGCCGAGCCTGTGCCAATCGCGCAAAGTCTCCGGCTGGATGCGGGTGTCGGTGATGGCAATGCCGCGCAGGCGCTGCGGAAAACGCTCGAGCGCATCCAGCACGACGCGATTGTCGTAGCCGTGCGCATTGCCCTGAACGATGAGGCCTCGGGCGAAGCCGAGATGATCGAGCAGCGCAAGAAGCTTCTCGACCGGCGCGTCAGGCGGGGTATAGCCGCGGCCCGGCGTGTACGGAAATCTGTCCGATGGACCGAAGATATGGAAATGCGAATCCCAGGCGCCGGCCGGCGGCATGACGCGCGGACGTTTGGGCCGCGCCACCGGTCCGGCAATGCGCGGCGGTTCGCTTGGCATCAGCCGAGCTTGATGTTCGCGTCTTTGACGACGCGGCTCCACAGCTGCATCTGGCTTTCGATATAGGCCCCAAATTCCGTGGGCGTGGTCGGGCGGGTTTCGACATTGAGCTCGGCGAAGCGCGACGTCACTTGCGGCGACACCAGCGCCTTGTTGGCGGCGGCGTTGAGCTTCTGCACGATCGCGGACGGCGTGCCTTGCGGAACGAAGACGCCGTTCCAATCATAGCCCTCGAAGCCGGGCAAAGTGTCGGACATCGCCGGCAGGTCAGGCAGGCTCGCAAGCTTGCCTTTGCCGGTATGCGCGATCGCCTTGACCTTGCCGCCCTTGATCAGGCCGACCGCCGCCGAGCCATTGGCGAAATAGAGTTGCACCTGGCCGGCCATGATGTCGGTCAGCGCCAGACCGCCGCCGCGATAGGGGACGTGATTGACCTTGATGCCGGCGCGCTCGCGGAACAGTTCGAGCAACAGATGCTGCAGCGTGCCGTTGCCCGACGACGCCATGGTGACGCCGTCCGGCGCGGCCTTGGCAAAGGCGATGACGCTGGCGACGGTTGTTACCGGCAGCGACGGCGCCGCAACAAGAATATTCGCCACTTCGCCGACCAGCACCACGGGCTCGAAATCCTTGCGGTAGTCGAACGGCAGACTGGGATAAAGCGCGCCGTTGACCGAGAAGGCCGTGGCATCGTGCAGGATGGTGTTGCCGTCGGGCGCGGCCTTGGCGACGATCTCTTCGCCGATCGTGCCGCCGGCACCGCCGCGATTCTCGATGGCGAAGGCCCGGCCTAGATCCTCGCCGAGCCTGGCATAGAGAATACGCGCTGTGGTGTCGGCTCCGCCTGCCGGCGGATAAGGCACGATGACGCGCACCGGCCGGTCCGGCCAGTTTGTTTGCGCCAGCGCCTGCGTGACCCGGCCGGCGGCAGGCACAGCCGCCATCGCCGCCAACAGCTTTCGTCGCGTGAGTTCGAGCATTCCCCCCTCCCCGGCCTTTGCCGCAACTTAGCACCGGAACCGGAGGGAGAAAAAGAATATGCATAGCGGCGTGATGCCGCTTCCGCGGGTGCCGGCGAGAAACGCTCAAAGCGACAGCGACAGCGATTCCAGCAATCCGCGACGGCCCAGCGGCGTAACCTTCACCGCGCGCGTATCGCCGATGCGCTCGATCCATTTCAGATCGAAGCAGCGCTGCGCGAACGCGGCGCCGACCGCGCCGCCGATATGCGAACGGCGCTCGGTCCAGTCGAGGCAGGGGCGGCAAAACACCCGGCGCTTGGCGCGTGCCGCATCGAGATCGACGCCGAGCCGCGACAGGAATTCCATGCCTTGCGGCGTAACCTCGCCGGCCTCGTCGCCGAGCACGACGAAGTCCTGCGCCACCATGGCATCGGCGATGCCGACGCCGAGCAAGCCGGCGAAGTGATCGTAGCAGGTGCGCGCATGCCGCATTGCGTCGTCGAGCTTCGACTTCGGCTGATAGCGCGGCGGCCCGTTGAGCGCGACATTCATGATGCTTTCCAGCATTTGCGCGACCTGCGGGCCGGCAAGCCGGTAGTAGCGGTGGCGGCCCTGCTTCATCAGCACGACCAGCCGCGCCGTCGACAATTTGCCGAGATGGCCGCTGGTCGTCTGCGGCGAAACGCCGGCAGCATGCGCGAGTTCTGTTGCCGTGAGCGCCCGGCCGGTCAGCAGGGCGACGAGGATATTGGCGCGCGCCGGATCGCCGACCAGGGCTGCAACTTCCGCGATTTGTGGGGCGTTCGGCATGATGGGAATATGTGCCGATTGGCAGCGCAATACCATTCTCCATAATTCGGCCGCGGCCGAAGTGTTTCCGCTTGGCCGCGAGGTGCGCCACCGCCGATATGACGGGCGGCAAAACGGCGGCAGCCGGCAACATCAAGGCGCATCGGCAATGAAAACGTCAGCAATAAAAACGTCATCGGATCTCAAGCGCGCGCCGCGCCTGTTCTACGGCTGGCTGGTGGTCGCCGGCGGCTTTGCCGTCACTTTTGTCGGTTTCGGCTGTGTCTATTCGTTCAGTGCCTTCATCGATTCGCTGCAGCAGGACTTCGGCGCCTCGCGCGGCTCGGTCTCGCTGGTGTTCTCGCTCGCGGGCTTTCTCTATTTCGCGGTCGGCAGCATCAGCGGGCCGCTCGCCGACCGCTTCAGCTCGCGCCTCCTTGCCGTGATCGGCATGATCCTGATCGGCGCCGGATTGGCCTTGGCCAGCGTGGCACAAAACCTGATCCAGGTTTACGCCGCCTATGGCCTCGGCGTCGGGCTCGGCGTCGGCTGTTCCTATGTGCCGGCAATGGGCGCGGTGCAGCGCTGGTTCATCAGGCACCGCGGTTTCGCCTCGGGCCTTGCCTCGAGCGGCATCGGCGCCGGCACGCTCGTCGTGCCGCCGCTTACAGCGCTCGTGATTGCCCATCTGGGATGGCGCGGGGCCTATCTTGCGCTTGGCGTGTTCGCCATCATCGTCGGCATCGGCGCCGCGCTTCTGCTCGAAAACGATCCGCGCCATCGCGGGCTTCATCCGGACGGCGACAGCAAGAGCGAGCCGCCGCAGCCGGACTCGACCTCGGCCGCCGCGGCCGGAATGTCGATCGCGCAAGCTGCCAGATCGAAACGCTTCCTCGGCCTCTACGCCGCGTGCCTGTTCTGCGCCTTGGGCGTGTTCGTTCCTTTCGTCCATCTGACGCCCTACGCCATCGATCACGGCATCGCCAAGTCGGCCGCGGTGCTGCTGGTCAGCGTCGTCGGCATCGGCAGCACAGTGGGACGTTTCTTTCTCGGCGGCCTCGCCGACCGGCTCGGGCGAACGCTCTCGCTGCTGTTGATGTTCGCCGGCATGGCGGTGAGCCTTCTGATCTGGGTATTCTCGACGACGTTCTGGCCGCTCGCGGTCTTCGCCTTTATTTTCGGCACCGCCTATGGCGGCTGGGTCGCGCTGCTGCCGTCGGTGGTGATGGACTATTTCGGCGGCCGCAATGTCTCCGGCATTATCGGCGTGCTCTATACCAGCGCCGGCATCGGCACACTGATCGGCCCAAGCGCCGCCGGCTTCGCCTTCGACATCAGCGGGAGTTATACGATTCCGATCCTGGTCAGCGCCGCCGGCAATGTGGTCGCGGTTCTGATCATGGCCGCGACATCGGAACGCGGCGCGGGCAAGATCTCAAAGCCGCCGACAAATTGATCCTTTGTTGATCCTTTGCCGCGCCATTCCGTTGCCGGTTTGGTTGACACAGTGTTGCGTCGGCTGCGGTGGAGCGGCTGCGCCGATTTCGCCGCTTGAGGGACGCAGCACGGCACATGCTGGAACCGCCTGAATTCGAACAAATAAAACAGGCGCGGCCCCATCACGCGCTGCAACATCGCCGTCATGGCTAAGCGCCTGTTAACGGCAGTTTGGGTTTACCGAAATGCAAGCCAAACATGCCTAAATGTCTGCCCGGATATCTGATTAGAACCACGCAGTTTTCGGGCTCACCTGCGCTGTTTGTCAGCCTCGCTCACGAGCCGCCCTGGCCGCTCAAAGTCACCGGTGCCGATCGAGATGACCGCGTTTTCTCCCGATCGAAAATTCTCACCGCATCGCCTGCGCTGGCTGATCGCCGCCACCGCGGCGGTCGTTGCCACCATTGTTGCCGCCAACGCGCTGGTGCTGGCGCAGATGCATGCAAGCACGCTGCGCGACGTCGAAGAGAATTTGCTGCGTCAGAGCCTGACCTTGTCCGAGCTGGTCGAGCATACGTTTCAGTCGGCCGATCTGGTTCTGGGCAACGTCGTCGAAAGGGTGCGCAACGAGGCTTCGCCCGACGGCAACCTCAATCGGATAGCGACGCAGGAATTTTACGGGTTTCTGGCCGAGAAAAAATCCGAATTGCCGCAGATCGACACCGTGGCGGTGCTCGACCGCAAGGGCATGCGGCCCGTTGCTTCGCGCGCTTGGCCGCTCAAGCCTGCGGATCTTTCATCGCGCGAATATTTCCGCGCACTCAGCGCCAATCCCAAACTGAAGCTTTATGTCAGCGAGCCGCTGGCCGGCTTTTCCACCGGCACGCCGGTGTCGATCCTGGCGCGGCCGGTGCTGGCGAAAGACGGCAGCTTTCTCGGCGTCGCCCTGGCGTCGACCGACATGGCCTATTTCGAGCACCTATTTCGCTCGACGGCGCTCGGCGAAGGCTATTGCGTGAGCTTGTTGCGCCGCGACGGCGCCCTGCTGACGCGCTATCCGATAGAGAACGCGGCCGAACCGATCGTCATACCCGCATCGCTCACTGAGACCGATTCGGCGGTTTCCCGCGAGGTCCGCCCCAGCGATCGGGTCGCGTTGATCGCCGCGGCGCACCGCCTTGCCGACTATCCGCTGACTGTGATCGTGGCGCAGACCGAGGATGCCGTATTCAAGGCGTGGCGCAAGATCGCTTTCACCATGGGTCTCGTTACCGCGGCGCTGATCGTGCTCGTCGTCATGGCCGCGGTCTTCATGGCGCGATCGTGGAAGCAACAGGATCGGCTTGATGCCGCGCGCGGCGAGGTCTTGGAGTCCGAAAAGACGCGCATGCTGGCGGAGGCCGAGCTGAACCGGCAGCGCGATCTTGCCGAACAGAGCATGCGGCTGAATGCGGCGATCGACAATATGACGCAGGGCCTCTGCATGTTTGACAAGGATGGCAGGCTGGTCGTCTGCAATGACACCTACGTCAAGATGTACAACCTTCCGGCAGAGCTGACGCAGCCCGGGACGCAGTTCACCGACATCGTCACCCATCGCATCGATACCAGACTCGTCAAGGGCGACGCCCAGTACCAGCTCACGGCGCTGTCGGCGATGTTCGACACCAATAAAACCAGCCGCGTCGACGAGCACACCGATGGCCGGCTGGTGCGCATCACGCGGCAGGCGTTGCAGGGCGGCGGCTGGGTCTCGACCCACGAAGACATCACCGAGCAGCAGCGCGCGGCGCACGAATTGGATGAAACCAAGCGCTTCCTCGATTCCATCATTGAGAACATTCCGATCTCCGTGATCGTGAAGGACGCAAAGACGCTCAAATTCGTGCTGGTCAACCGCGCCTTCGAGATGATGCATGACACGCCGCGAGCGCATTTTCTCGGCCATACGGTGCTCGAGACCTTCAAGTCCGACAACGCGGCGCGCATCAATACTCACGACATCGAGGCGCTCGCATCCCCCGACGGCATTGTCTTCGGCGAGCAGGAAGTGGACTCGCCCAAGCGCGGCAAGCGGATCCAGGCGACCAGCCGCATCGTCCTGCGCGACAGCGCCGGCGAGGCGAAATATCTCGTCGTCGTCATCGATGACATCACCGAACGCCGCAAGACCGATCAGCGCATCGCTTTCCTTGCGCATCATGACGCGCTGACCGGTCTCGCCAACCGCGCCGCCTTGACGCAGAAGATCGAGGACGCCGCGGCGCGGCAGCGCCGACGCGACGAACC
>Ga0335069_10011746_pt1 | contig 12345 bp, 7 predicted proteins | sample Lox_Sample_11_FD_206714 | JGI IMG/M metagenome (GOLD analysis project Ga0335069, IMG submission 206714) | Soil microbial communities from Loxahatchee National Wildlife Refuge, Florida, United States - Lox_Sample_1.1 | ecosystem: Environmental > Terrestrial > Soil > Wetlands | place: USA: Florida...
CCCACTTCCCCGAGGTGGCCGCGCTCCGCGGCCTGCCCCAGGAACCGGCCTGGCATCCGGAGGGCGACGTGTTCACGCACACCGGCCTCTGTCTCGACGCGCTCGCCCGCCTGCCCGGATGGCGGGAGAGCACGGCGGAACGCCGGCGCTTCCTGATGCTGGCCGTGCTCGCCCACGACTTCGGCAAGCCGGCCACCACGGTGCGCGTCGAGCGCCGCGGCGCGCTGCGCTGGCTGAGCCCCGGACACGAGGAGGCCGGCGGCCCGCCCGCCGAGGCGTTCCTGCGCCGCATCGGCGCGCCCCTCGACCTGGTCGACTGGGTGCGGCCGCTCGTGCAGCACCACCTGGCCCACCACCACGCGCAACCGGCCCCGGGCGGCGGGCCACCGGAGTTCACCGACAGCGCCGTCCGCCGGCTCGCCCGCCGGCTGGCCCCGGCCACGATCGACGACCTCTGCCTCGTCCTCGAGGCGGATCACCTCGGGCGCCCGCCGCTCGTTTCCGCCGACACCGCACAGCGCATCGCGGCCCTCGCGGAGAGGGCCCGGGCGCTCGCCGTCCGCGACGCGGCCCCCCGTCCGCTCATCCTCGGCCGGCACCTGCTCGAGCTCGGCCTGAAACCGGGGCCGGCGTTCAAGGCCATCATCGCGGCGTGCGCCGAGGCTCAGCTCGAGGGCGCGTTCACGGACGAGGGGGGCGGACGCAAATACCTGCAGGAATACCTGCGGAGCCACGGCATCGGGCCCGCCCCGGCGCCGGCCGAATAAGGCGCGGCCGCGGGTCCGGATTGAATTCCGCCGCATCTTCGGCGAAAGTGCCGCATCATGGCCACCACCGCCGCCACCGGTTCGACCCAGCTCGAGCAGCTGCAGCGCTACACGAAGGTCGTCGCCGACACCGCCGACTTCGAAAGCATGCGCAAGTTCGCGCCGCAGGACGCCACGACCAACCCGAGCCTCATCCTCAAGGCCATCACCATGCCGCAGCACGGCTGGCTGCTCGATCAGGCCTTGAAGAACGCCGGCCGCGGCGCCTCGGCTGATCACGTCATCGACCGGCTGTTGGTCGGCTTCGGGCTGGAAATCCTCAAGATCGTGCCGGGGCGGGTCTCGACGGAGATGGATGCCCGGCTTTCGTTCGACATCGAAGCGAGCATCGCTAAGGCCCGGGCGCTGGTGGCGCTGTACGAGCAGTCCGGCATCAGCCGCGAACGCGTGCTCATCAAGGTCGCCTCGACCTGGGAGGGCATCCAGGCCGCGGGCCGCCTGGCCCGCGAGGGCATCCATTGCAATCTCACCCTGCTGTTCTCATTTCCCCAGGCCGTGGCGTGCGCCGAGGCCGGCGTGCAGTTGATCTCGCCGTTCGTCGGCCGCATCCTCGACTGGCACAAGAAAAACGCGGGGCGCGACTTCGCCCCCGCCGAGGACCCCGGCGTCCTCTCCGTCCGGCGGATCTACGAGTACTACAAGAAATTCGGCCACCGGACGGAGGTCATGGGCGCCAGTTTCCGCAACAAGGGCGAAATCCTCGAACTCGCCGGGTGCGACCTGCTCACCATTTCACCCGCCCTGCTCGACGAGCTGGCCGCCGCCACCGATCCGGTCCCGCGCAAGCTCGACCCGAAGGCGGCGGCCGCGGCCGACCTCGGACGGGTGACCTTCGACGAGCCTGCGTTCCGGTTCGCCCTGAACGAGGACGCCATGGCCACCGAGAAGACCGCCGAGGGCATCCGCATCTTCTCGGCCGACATCGTCAGGCTCGAGCAGCTGGTCGCGCAGAAGCGGGGGTAGCGCAGGCGTCCCGCCTGCCCACCCGGTATGCCGGCGGGCGCCGCGAGTTACGCAATTCAGGTAGGGACGGACCGTTGGGCCGTCCGTTTCGAATTCCGGCGCGCCCGGCGGTCACGCCCTGCCAACCGCGGACCTCGGGAGCAGCGACGCCGGTCCGCGGTTCATGGCTTGCCGCTCGGCGCCCACCGCCTAGAGCTTACAGCTTGAAGCTCTGCACCAGGTACCGACTGCCATGCCCACCCCGCCGACGGCTCCGCATCTCACCAAAGCCTTCCAATGGGATCTCGGCCGCCAGGTGGAGCGGCTCGATTTTCTCCTGCGCTGGCTCCCGCGCTATGCCGAATGGGGCTACGAGGAGCTTTACCTTCACCTGGAGGACGCGGTCGAGTTCCCGCGCGTGCCCGGCGTCGCGCGGCGCGACGCGTACTCCCACCGCCAATTCGCGCGCCTCGTGGCGGCGGCCACGGCGGCCGGAATCCGCGTGGTACCGATCGTCAATCTGCTCGGTCACACCCAGTACCTGATCAAGGTGCCGGCGCTGCGCGACCTGAACGAGCTGCGCGACGCTTCCGGCGATCCGCTCGATCAGGGCCAGATCTGCCCGCTGCATCCGCGCACGTTGCCGGTCGCCGCGAGCCTGCTCGACGACCTGGCGCCCTTCTGCACCGCGGGCAAGGTGCACGTCGGTTTGGACGAGTCCTTTCACCTCGCGCGCTGTCCGCGCTGCCGCGCGGAGGTTCGCCGGCGCGGTCTCGCCGCGCATTTCGCCGGGCACGTGCAGCGCCTGCACCGCCTGGCCGCGGACCGCGGCCTGCGGCTGGGCATATGGGCCGACATGCTGGCGCTGCTGCCCGGCGCTATTCCGGCCCTGCCGCGCGGCATGATCGCCTACGACTGGTATTACTACCCGTTTGCCCGCCATCCCCGCGTCGAGCTGCGCAACTTCGCCGAGGCCGACCTGGCCCCCGCGCTGCGCGCGCGCGGCGTTGAGTATTGGGGCTGCCCGATGAACGGCGCGTTCCGCCACGAGCCCCTGCCGGTGTTTGGGGACCGGCTGGCGAACATCGCCGCCTGGTGGCGGCGCTGCCGGCGCGTCGGCGCCGCCGGCCTGCTGGTGACCTCGTGGGAGGCGAACCGGCTGGCGATCGAGCTGACGACGGCCGTCGACGCCGCGGCCGCGTGTCTGTGGCTGGATCCCGGCGTCGAGGATCCGCGCGAGATGCTCGCGCGCGGGTTCGCGCGGGTGTTTGGACGCAGCGCCGGCCTCTGGCCGGCAACTCCAAAGGGCCGGCCGGGGGCGGGCGCCACTGCGAACGCGCGTCGTCTCGCCCGGATCGCGCTCTCCGGCGACGCCTTTGCCTTCGCAGGTTACCCGCGATGGCAGATCAACGACCGGTGGGACGTCTGTGCAGAGCGGGGCGGACTGCGGAAAGCGGCGGCCGAATTGCGGGCGATTGAGAGGATCTGTCGGGCGGGTTCTCCTTGGCTCGCCGAAGCCCCGCGAAGGCGGCCCGACCCCGCCACTTCCGGGCACGAGCGGCACCAGCGCGAAAGGCGGCATCGGGAGATGCCGCCCTCCAACGTCGCATATCCGTCGGCATTGGCCGCCAGCCTCGCCTTCCGCCTTTATCTCGCCCGGCGCGATGTGTTCGTGCGGCGGGGGGCCGAGGGCGTGTTCGCGCTCCGGCGCGCGGCGGCAGCACTGGTGGGGCGGGCTTTATGCCCGCCGGATTTGCCTGTCGGCGGGGATAAACCCCGCCCCACCGCCAGAGAGATTCTGGCCACGCTTCGCGACGAGGCTGACGCTTTCGCCGTGGCGCTGCGCGCCGGCCTGGCCGCCGCCCGGGTCATGTGGCGGCGTTCCCGGGATCCGCGCGTGCCGGGCCCGAATGAGCGCATGCTGGCGGACGATGCGCGACGCCTCGCTGCCTGGCGGCGCTGGCTCGCGCGCGCCGCGCGCGGCCCCGCGATCGCGTGGCGGGCGACACCGGTCTGCGGCGCCTGGCAGCTCCAGTTCACCGTCCACCACTTCGCCCCGGCGATGCAGAAGATCGTGGTCGAGCAGCGCCGGTCGGACGGCCGCCGGCAGCTGCTGCACGGCTGCCACCTGATCGAGTTCCGGGCCTTTGCGGCCCAGGCGCGGGCGGCGATCCGCCGCGAGTTCAGCGTGCCGGTCCCTGCGGCCGGCGGGGTGGCCCCCGCCACAGGCCTGCTGCGGATCGCGTTGCGCGGGCTCGGGCAGGTCGCGGTCGGCGGCGTCGTCCTCACGAACGGCGCGGTCTCCCTCCGGCCATCCGGCTGGGACCCGGCTGCCCGGAGCATTCTCGGCCGGCCGGCCCCGCAGCGCGGATTCCCGGACTTGGATTGGACCGTCGATCGCGGGGCGGTTCGCCTGGGGTTCCGCTCCGACCGGTGGTCTCAGTGCACGCGCTTGACCTTGACCGACGAGCCGTAGCCCTCGACGCGCAGGTAAAAGGCGCCCAGCAGGCCCTTCTCGATGACGACCGTCGGATCGACGAGGCTCACCGAGAACCGGGACCCGTCGACCTGGCGCCACACCTGGCCGTTTTCCAGATGAAAGTCGGTCTTCCCTTCCCAGCCGGTAAAGGCTCCGGGAATACGGGACCGGATCGACGTAGGGACCCGCTGCATCCGCTCCGCCTGGGCGTGCAGCTCCGGTTCGTTGCCGAAGGCGGCCTCCCCCTGGGGGAGCTGAGGCAGTGGCGGGGGCAGGGCCGCATCCGCCGCAGGCGGGCGAGGCCCGGCTTGGGGCGTGGAGACGCCGGCGCGCGCCAACCGGGCGTCAAGGAATGCCAATTCCTCCGGGCTGAGCTTGTTCAGGCCGGCGCGCAGGAACTCGTCCGGGGTCAGCAAGCGCTCCAGCACGCCCGGTTCCGCCGCCTCCAGGGACGCCACGGCCAGGGCGCCGAGGAGCGGTAGCCAGGGAAGCGGCCGGACCCAGATCCGGCGAAAGGATGCGGCCGGCGAAAGAAGACCAGGCATGGTTCAGACAGGGGTGATGCCGGAGCATCTAGCGGAAAACCGCCGCAAGGAAGGCAAAAAAAGCCGCGCACGGATGAGGTGCGCGGCTGGAATTCTGCGAGCGTCTTGCCCTGGCGGTCCCGGCCTCAGAACGCGCGCTCGAGGCGCACGTAAAAGAAGCGCGGCTGGCCGTCGTTGATGCCGTCGGTCGTGCCAGAGGCCGACATCGGGTCGACGGGTGGCCTGGAGTTGAGCAAGTTCGAGGCTCCGACGGTCACCTTCGTCTTCGCGATGCCCTTGAAGGTGAGGGCGGCGTTGATCGTGGTCTGGGCCTTCACGTCGTAGGAGATGTACAGCGTGTCGCCCTCATCGAAGATCGAGCCGTAGGCCACGTCGCGATGACGCTTCCCGCGGTAGATCGCGTACAGGTTCGCATCCCAATCGCCGCGGCTCCACGTGATTTCGGCGGTCGCATTCCAACGGGGCGTGAGGTAGGTCCCGACAATGTTGTCGTTCTCAACGTACACACGATCGATCCAGGTGGCGTCGACCCCGAAGTAAAAGGTGCCGGTGGACTTCGTCCTCAGCGTATAGTTGGTCGCCAAGTCCAATCCGCGATAAACACCAGTGAGGAGATTGACGTAATCATCCCTCACATAGAGCACGCGATTGTCCGAGGGATCCCGGATCACCTTGCCGGCGAAGAGAGGATTGCCCGACGCGGCGCCGGAAAGAAACTCCGCATAGCCGTAGTAGTCGCTCAGCTGGGCCAGCAAATCCCGCTGGCGGTACTGGAACCAGTCGACCGACGCCTGGAGTCCCTTGAAGAAGCCCTTCTGGGGATCGACGACAAAGCCGGCGTAAAACGTATCGGTGATCTCGGGCTTCAGTTGGGGATTGCCCGCCACCACGATCTGCAGCTGGTCGATCGTCGTCCCGGTCACCGGATCCGGAACCTTGCCGGAGGTGAACGTTGTGGTCGCCGCCGTGTAGAGGTAGGCCAGGTCGGGCGCCTTGAAAGACTGGCTGTAGGAGGCGCGGAGGATCAGCCAGTCGAGCGGGTGGAACTTCAGCCCGACCTTCGGACGAACGCGACTGGCGAAGCCCTTGTCGCTGTATATCTCGTAGCGGCCGGCCACCTGCGCCTCGAGCACCTTGGCGACGATCGGCACGTCCGCTTCCGCATAGATCGACGTGACGTTGCGCTCGCCGAAGCTGCTCGTGCCCTCGTCGCCGCCGAGGATGTCACCGGTGGCATTGAGGTCGGTCTTGATGTTGGCCATCTTCTCGACGCGGTGCTCGGCGCCCACGGCGAGTTTGACCGGGCCGCCGGGGAGATCGAACACGGTGCCGCTGGCCGAAAGGTCGTAGTTCGAGAACTCCAGCGAAGCGCTCGTCGGATTGTGGACCATGATGAAATTGGCCATCGCCTGCTCGTTGAGGCCAAACCAGTTGAAGTAAACCCGGTTCGCCTGGGGCGTCGAAGGATTCCAGTTGAGCGAGCCGTCGCCCAGGCGCGTCAGGCCCATCAAAGCCTCCTGCAACCGGGAGTCGGCGCCGGCCAGCGAGTTGTTGCCGACCGTGTTCTTCGTGTAAAGCGCCCCGCCCTCCCACGTCCAGTCGGAGCCTTTGATGGCGCCGCCGAGGCCGAGGAGGATGCGCGGAGTGTCGGCCGTGACGTCACTGATGCGGTTCGGCAGCTCGACGAGGCGCCGCCGCCCCGTGGTGATGTCGACCGCCCACGGATTGTACGGGTTGTACGAGGGGAGGACCATCGGGCTCGCCGCGCTGAGGCCGTGGGACGTCTCAATGTCGACCGGAGCCGCCGCCGAGTAGACCTGGCTGTTGATCCGCGAGAACGAGAGGTCGGCGAACCCATAGAAGTAGTCGCTGAACTCGTGCTTCATCGTCGTGAAGAACGAATACTTGCGAAACTCCGGAAACATGCCGGCGGTCTCGTTGAAGTTGTAGTAGTTCACCCCGCGGACCGCAGTGGCCACGGTCGGCGAGTTCGTGGGGCTCGCAAACGTGTAGCTCCGGCCGCCGACGACCACATATCCCGGGAAACCACGGGACGACCGCTGATCGGCCCATCCGTCCGCGATGGCGTCAGTGGCTTCGATGTCGGTCAGATACGCCTGTTCGGAGCTGTAGCCGGCGTCGGCCCAGCCCGTCGCGGTGTACTTGAGTCCGGAGCGGGAGGCCACGCTCGTCAGATCGGCATTGTTGGAATAGCTCAGGTCGCGCGCGAAGACCGAATGCTGCTCCTGCCAGTCGAACGTCGTCACCATGCTGGTCTTGGCCGTGTTGGCGCCGACGAGAACCGAACCCTGCTTGAGGAGGCCGTCCGTGTTCGTAAAGTTGCCGAACTTTACGGCGGCGGTGACGCCCTGGTAGTCGCGGCGAAGGATAACGTTCACCACGCCGGCGACTGCGTCGGAACCGTAGATGGCCGAGCCGCCGTCCTTGAGGATCTCGATCCGGTCGATGGCTGCGTCGGGAATGCTGTTCAGGTCAAAGACCGTCTGAAAGCCGTTGAAGCCCGGCGCGGCATAGGGCACGGCACGCCGGCCGTTGATCAGCACGAGCGTGTTGTTGTTGCCCAATCCGCGCAGATTGACCGTGCTGACACCGGGCGTGAAGCTCGTCCCGGAATCCATGGGCGTCAGGGCCTGACCATTGTTGATCGGCAGCGAGCGCAGGGCGTCGCCGACCGTGGTGAATCCCTGGGTCTCGATCTTGGCCACGGAAAGCTGCACGACTGGACTGACGGTCTCGGCGTCGAGCCGCTTGATGCGCGAGCCGGTGACTTCGAACTTCTCCATCTGCACCTCTTTGTTCTCGGCATTGGCCGCTGGCGACGGCGTGGCAGCGGTTTGGGCAACCGCGATACTGGACAGGCCTGCGCCAAACATAAGCGCAAGCGCAGCCATCAACTTCCTTACGGGAACTTGGTTCATAGGACGATCAGTTGGCACTGCAGTTGTGTTCGGATGACAACCTAACCAGCTTGGGGGCACGTCGATACACGCCGTCCAAACTCCGTTACGTGTTTGCCATCCCCGCTATCGTCTCCTCCCGGGGCAGCAATTTCATATCGGTGAAACACTCAATCCATCCGATAGAACGCTCATTTCGCGGGTCGAACCGCAGCCCCTTGCGATCCGGCATGGCGTCTCCCGGGGGCCGGAGCGTCGGTCGCTGCTTCAAGATCTAATGTTAAATATTTCCGAATTCATCAGGAGGGCGTGATTCACGGTGCGTTGATCAATCCGTCCTTAGCCCAAAGCGGCGCGGCCGTTTCGCTTGGGAACCTGTGGACGAGGTCCGACAGGTTGGCCCGGCCGCCCCGGCAGAACTGTGCTCCGGGGAATCCGAATGCGAGCGTCCCCAAGACCAAGAGGCGGTTTCCATGCCCAGCCCGCACGTCCTGCGACTCCCGGAGAAACCGCCCTGTTGGCCGGCAGAGCCGGGTGGACCAGCCCGGCGTGGCGGCCGCGCGGCGGAGGATGCGCCGGCTAACCGGTGAGCGTCTTGAGCTGGCTCCGGTAGCTGCGGCTCAGCCTGAGTTTGGTTCCATCGCTCATGAAAACCGTGTGATCGCCGTAGAGAGCCGGCGCGACGCGCCGGATGTGCTCCACGTTGACCACAAAGGACCGGTGGATGCGGATGAAGCGGCTGGCATCGAGCTTCTGCTCCATGCTCTGCAGCGTCTCGCGCACCAGCTGCTGCTGGCCGACCGTCTGCACCTTCACAAAATCGCCCTGCGCCTCGAGCCAGAGGACGTCGGACGCCTTCACAAAATGGAGATCACCCCCGGACTTGACGATTATCCGTTCGGCGTATTCCGGCCGGGTCGGCCCGCCCGCCGGCGCGGCGACCGGGGCGGCGGCCAGTGCGCCCGGCGGGCCGCCGGCCGGCTCGGGCGCAGCTTCCCGGGTGAGCTCGCGCACGTGGGCCAGCAATGCCTCCACCTGGCGGCCGACCTCGGTTGTGCGGCTCTTGCGCCACTCCTCCTTGGCGCGCTCCAGCGCCTGGGCGAATCGGGCGTCATTAAACGGCTTCAACAGGTAGTCGATGGCGCAGGCCTCGAAGGCGCGGATCGCATACTGATCGTAGGCGGTCACAAACACCACCACCGGGCGCTCGGCCGGTTTCAGGGTGGCGAGCACCTCGAACCCGTCGTGCTTGGGCATCTGGACGTCGAGGAACAGCAGGTCCGGGTGCTGGAGGCGGATCGCCTGGATGGCGGCCGCACCATCGGCGGATTCGCCGACCACCTCGATTTCCGGGTCGCGGGCCAGGAGCAGCGCCACGCCCTCGCGGGCGAACGGCTCGTCGTCGACAATCAGGGTGCGGAGTTTCATGCCGGGGTCGGGGAGGTTTCGGGGCGAGCGGTCGCCGCGGCCGCAGTCGTGCGCCAGGGCAGATCGAGCCGGACCCGCATGCCGCCCTCGGGCCGCGGGAGCATTTCGAGCCGGAAGTCACCGCGGTAGGTGGTCTCGAGCCGGGCGCGGGTGTTCGCGAGCCCGACGCCGGTCCGAACGACGGGCTCGCGGGCGGCCCCGTCCCCGGGACCGTCATCGATCACCTCCAGCACGAGCCGTTCGTCGTGGTGGGCGGCGGCGATGCGCACGGTGCCCGCGGTGGTCCGGCGGGCGATGGCGTGCTTGACCGCGTTGCCGATGAGAGGCTGCAGGACCAGGTTCGGCACCAGGGCGGGCAGCGTCTCCGGCGGCACCGTGACCTCCACCCGCAGCTTGTCGCCGAAGCGCACGCGCTCGACGCGGAGGTAATGGGTGGCGAAGTCGAGCTCCTGTTCCAGAGTGACCTCCTGAAGCCGGTTCGTCTCCATGGCCATCCGGAGCAGCGCGCCGAGCTGCGCGATGGTCTCGACGGCGACCGCGTTCTCCTGGCGCCGCACGAGCGTGGCGATCGCATTGAAGGCGTTGAACAGGAAATGCGGCTGGAGCTGGCCCCGCAGTGCCGCCAGCTGCGCCGTCGCCAATTCCGACTGCAGCTGCGCCGCCCGCAGTTGGAGGCGCAGGCTTTCGCCCAGGCGTTCGCGGTATTTGAAGAAATAGTCGACCGCGGCGGACACGGCGATCAGGCCGCCGAACGTGGCGAAGTCGATCGGCAGGAGCACGAGCTGGGTGTGGATGTAGGTCGGCCAGCTCAGCGGCAGATCCGCCTCATCCGGCCGCCAGAGGTTGGGCAGCAGGCGCAACCCGTAGACCAGGTTGCCGGCCAGCAACGAGAGGGCCAGGCCTCCCGCGACCAGGCCGGCCGCGTTGCGCAGCAGCCGTCCCTCGCTCAGGCGAAAGCGGCGGGCCAGGACCAGGGCCACGGGGGCGATCAGGAGCCAGGCATACCATTCGATGCCGTCCCAGAGAGCGACCACGTTCTGCAGGTGCTGGCGGTTGGCGATCGCCAACAGCTCCCTCTGCCAGTAATAGCCCGCGTTGAGCAGGGTGATCAGCAGGAACACGACGGCCATCTGCACCTTGAATGCCGCGCGGGGCTCTGACCAAAGCCAGAGAAATGGGGTGGGAGTCGAGGGCCGGCCGGCGGTGGGCATACGCGACGTCCACGAGCGAACACGATCCAGGCGGCGCCGGCAAGCCTCGCGGGCCGCCCGGCGGCTTACGGATCGCCCGCGCCCAGGCGATCGATCCACTGGCGGGCCGCGGCATTCCCCGGCTGCAGCCTCAGAACGACTTCGAATTCGGCCAAGGCCTGCGCCCGCCGGGAGGGGATCTGCGCCAGCGCGTACCCCAGGTTGAAATGCGCTGCCGCCGACCCCGGATCGAGCCGCACTGCCGTCTCCAGGTGACTGACCGCCTCTGGCAGCCGCCCGGGGATTCCGGCCAGGGCGATGGCCAGGTTGGTGTGCGCCTCGGACAGATCCGGATTGAGCCGCAGCGCCGCCTCGAATTCGGCGATGGCCTCCGCCGCCCGGCCCGGGTCCATCGCCAGCGCCATGCCGAGCAGGTTGTGGGCGGTCGGGTTGCCGGGCATGAGCCGGACCGCCGTCGCGAGCTCCGCCAGGGCCCCGGACCGGCGTTCCGGCATCTGTAGCAAGGCGATGCCCAGATTCAAATGCGCGTACGGCAAGACCGGGCTCAGGCGCAGCGCCGTTTGATACTCATTGATGGCTTCCTCCTGACGATCCGGCAGGCGCGCCAGGGCGCTGCCCAGATAGTTGTGCAGCTCGGCATTCTCCGGTTTCAGCCGTACCGCCGCCTTGAAATGCTTCAGCGCCTCCGGCAGCTGATCCGGGTCTGTCGCCAGAATGAGCCCCAGATCGGCGTGGGCCAGCCAGCAGGCCGGGTTTCGGGCCAGCGTCGTCCGATAAAGCGTCTCGACGTCGCGATACATGCCGCACTGCCTCCAGGTCAGAACCCCGAGCGCGGTCACGATGCCTCCGGCCACCGCGATCCCGAGCCATCGGCCGCCCCCGAGTGCCCGCGCGCCGATCATCACTCCGGCGGCGGCCGGCACGATGAGGCCGAGGCTGGCCAGGTATTGGAAATGATCCGCCACATAGGAAAAGAGAAACGGGTAGACATTGAAGAATCCGAGCGCCGGAAACAGCGTGCCGGCGAAGAACAGCAACCCGGCCAGACCCGCCGCGGCGAAACGCGCCGATCCGTGCTTCCGCCGCCCGGCCAGCACCGCCAGGCCCGCCACCAACGCCACCAGGCCGAGCGGGAACAAGTACTGCCACCCGGCCGCCGCGCTCACCTGCCACTGCGGGTAGATGAACATCAGATCCGCCGGCCAGAGCAGCTTTCCCAGGTAGAACCAGACCACCCGCCCGGCGAGCAGGCTCCGCTCGAGCAGGCTGAGGGAGAACTCGGCCCCGGGCGGGCCCATGCGGGCCTGGACGGACACGAAGAACCGCTGTTCGACCCACGCGGTGAACAAACCCGCGCCCACACCCAGCACGAGCCATGGCACCAGGGGCGCCACATCGCGCCGCCACGCCAGCCGGCCCCGTTGCCACCAGAACACGACCAGCAGGGCGGCGGGCAGCGTCGCCGTCACCGTCTTGCACAACAACGCGAGCCCGAACAGGCCCAGCGCGAGCCAATACCGCGCCGGCCGGCGATCGCGGTCGAAATCCAGGTAGACGAGCGCCGCGCCAAGGTAGCCCACGGCGGAGAGCGTGTTCTTCTGTTCGGAGATCCACGCCACCGATTCGACGCACACGGGGTGCAGCGCGAAAACCAGCCCCGCCAGCAGGCCGGCTCCGGTCAACCCGGCCGGCGCGCTGCCGGGTGCCGCTCCGGCGTCGGTCCCGGGGGCCGGCTCGAAGAGGCGCCGCGTGATCACCATCACCAGACAGGCTGCCGTGGCGTGCAGCAGGAGGTTCGCCAGATGGTAGCCCAGCACCGCATCCCCCCACAACCGGTGCTCCACCCAGAACGCCGAATGCAGCAGCGGGTAGTATTGCTGGGTCGCGGCGAGTTCGAACCAGATCCGGCGCAGACCGTCCCACCCCTGCAGCGCCGGCTTCGTGACGTGGGCGTCGTCATCCCAGAGCAAACCGCCGTGGATGGCCGGCAGGTAG
>Ga0335069_10011747_pt1 | contig 12345 bp, 14 predicted proteins | sample Lox_Sample_11_FD_206714 | JGI IMG/M metagenome (GOLD analysis project Ga0335069, IMG submission 206714) | Soil microbial communities from Loxahatchee National Wildlife Refuge, Florida, United States - Lox_Sample_1.1 | ecosystem: Environmental > Terrestrial > Soil > Wetlands | place: USA...
GCGATCTCCAGCCCGACCAGCCGTGGCGCGCTCGCGGGGTCGGCGAGCAGCAGCCGCAGGTAGACCGGCAGCAGGCCGACAATCGCCCCCGCTGGGGCCGGCATGCCGACAAAGAAATGCTTGCGCCACGCCGGCATCGTCGGATCGTCGAGCGTCACGTTGAAGCGCGCCAGCCTGAGCGCGCAGGCGATGGCGAAGACCAGCACCGCCGGCCAGCCGAGGCTCGCCGCTGCGTCGAGGCCGTTGACGTAGAGCACGACGCCCGGGGCGACGCCGAAGTCGACGAAGTCGGCCAGCGAGTCGAGCTCGGCGCCGAACCGCGACGTGCCCTTGAGGGCGCGGGCGATGCGGCCATCGAGCCCGTCGAGCACCGCCGCGGCGGCGATCGCGCTGACCGCCCACTCGGTTCTGCCGTCGAAGGCGAAACGGATCGCGCTGAGGCCGAGGCACAAGGCCAGCAATGTGACCAGGTTGGGGATCAAGAGCCGCAGCGGCACGGCGCGGAACGGCGGGCGGGGGACCCGTGGCCGGAACTCCGACGTCGGCTCGTGCGAGAGGTCGTTCATCGGCGGGCTCTTAACTCAGCCGGTGGCGGCGCGGCGCGCCGCCGCGGCCGAACTCGGCGATCACCGTTTCGCCGGCGACCGCGCGAGCGCCGAGGCCGATCGTGACGCTCGCCGCGTCGGGCAGGTAGACGTCGACCCGCGAGCCGAACCGGATCAGGCCGAAGCGGTCGCCGGCGGCCAAGCGCGCGCCCTCGTGGGTGAAGCAGACGATACGACGCGCCACCAAGCCGGCGATCTGGACGATCCCGAACGAGCCGGCGTCGTTCTCGATCACCACGCTGTTGCGCTCGTTGGCCTCGCTCGCCTTGTTGAGGTCGGCGCTGAGGAACAGACCAGGGTGGTAGGCGACGCGCCGCACCCGCCCTTCGACCGGCGCGCGGTTCACATGACAGTCGAACACCGACATGAAGATCGAAACGCGCTGCAGGGCCTTGCCCCCGAGGCCGAGCTCGGGTGGCGGAACCGCCGGCCCGGCGAACGAGACGACGCCATCGGCTGGCGCGATCACCAGTTCGGCGCCCAGCGGCGTCACCCGCGTCGGATCACGGAAGAAATAAGCGCACCACAGCGTCCCGATCAGGCCGAGCCAGCCGAGCGGCGCCCAGATCCAGAACAGGATCAGCGTCGCCACGGCGAAGAGGGCGATGAACGCGTAACCCTGCGGGTGGATTGGGGTCAGTTGGCGGCGAACGGAATCGACGACCGACATGGAGTGATCTCGCAGCGAGCCGGTGTTCTGCCGCAAAACGCCGTCAATGTCACGGCGGTTCAGGTTTTGGCGTCGGCGTCGCCCTCGAGCGCCGCTTCGGCTTCGATCTCGGCCGCGTCGGCGCGTCTCAGCGCCTCCTCGGCGGCGTCGACCTCGCGTTGGCGGCTCCACAAGGCGGCGTAAATGCCGCCTTTGGCGAGCAGAACGTCATGGGCGCCGCGCTCGGCGATCACGCCCTTATCGAGCACCAGAATCTCGTCGGCATGGACCACGGTCGACAGACGGTGGGCGATGATGATCGTCGTGCGGCCCATCGACACCCGCTCCAGGGCCGCCTGGATCTCGCGTTCGGTGAAGCTGTCGAGCGCCGAAGTCGCTTCGTCGAGCAACAGGATCGGCGGGCCTTTCAGCATCGTGCGGGCGATCGCGACGCGCTGCTTTTCGCCGCCGGACAGCTTGAGGCCGCGCTCGCCGACCATCGCACCGTAGCCTTGGGGCAGGGAGCGGATGAACGCGTCGATCTGCGCGTCCTCGGCGACCGCTCTGACCTCCTCCTCGGTCGCGTCGTCGCGACCGTAGCGGACGTTGTATAGGATGGTGTCGTTGAACAGCACGGTGTCCTGCGGCACCATGCCGATTGCGGCGCGCAAGCTCTGCTGGGTCACTTCGGCAATGTCCTGGCCGTCGATCGTGATGCGGCCCGACGACGGCTCGTAGAAGCGGAACAGCAGCCGCGAGATCGTCGACTTGCCGGCCCCCGACGGGCCGACGATCGCCACCGTCCGTCCGGCCGGGACCTCGAACGACACGCCGCGCAGGATGCGGCGGTTGGCGTCGTAGGCGAAGTCGACGTCCTCGAACCTGACCGCGCCGGCGCGCACGACGAGCGGCTTGGCGCCGGAGCGGTCGGCGATGTCAGGGCGCTCGCCGAGCAGCACGAACATCATTTCGATGTCGACGATCGCCTGCTTGATGTCGCGGTAGACCATGCCCATGAAGTTGAGCGGCTGGTAGAGCTGCAGCATCATCGCGTTGAGCAGCACGAAGTCGCCGATGCTATTGCGATGGCCGCGGATGCCGTCGACGCACATCGCCAGCACGACGACCATGCCGATCGTGAAGATGACCGCCTGGCCGGCGTTGAGCACCGCCAGCGAGACGTAGGTCTTGACGCTCAGCCGCTCGTAGCGCGCCATGGCGCGGTCGTAGCGCGCCGCCTCGCGCGCTTCAGCGCCAAAGTACTTGACCGTCTCGAAGTTGAGCAGACTGTCGATCGCCTTGGTGTTGGCGTCGGTGTCGCTTTCGTTCATCGAGCGGCGGATGCCGATGCGCCAGTTGGTGGCGACGGTGGTGTAGGCCAGATAGACAATCACGGTGACGGTGATCGCGGCGACGTAGCGCCAATCGAACGAATAGAGGAAAGCCGCGGAAATCAACGCAAACTCGACCACCGTCGGCGCGGCGATCAACATCGAAGTGCGGACGATCGTTTCGATGGCGTTGCGGCCGCGTTCGAGGACGCGCGTCAATCCGCCGGTCTTGCGCTCGAGATGGAAGCGCAGCGACAGTCGGTGAAGATGAATGAACACCTCGTTGGCGAGGCGGCGGACCGCGTTCATCGACACCGCGGCGAACAGCGCGTCGCGCCCTTGTTGGGTGAGCGACATCAGGATGCGCATCGCTCCGTAGAGCGCGGTTAGCGCCAGCGCGCCGAGCAGGGCGCCGGAAGGAGTCGACGCGCCGTGCGGCAGGGGCGCGAGCGCGTCGGTCGCCCACTTCAGCGCGTAGGGCGTGGCGACCGTCACGAGTTTGGAGACGATCATCAGCGCCACGGCGAGCCCGACGCGGGCCCTCAAGTCGACGCGGTCGGACGGCCAAAGATAGGGCCACAGCCGCCGCGCCGTGCCGGCCAGACTGCCCTGGCCGTCAGCGCGATATCGGGCGGCGAAGAAACTGGACGTCTTTGGCTGATGCATGGAAGCCCGCGGCGAAATTGCTCGACATATAGGGGCGCGGGAGCGGGAAAGCACCCCCGTCTGGCGATGCAGGCCGTCGCCGACGCAGAGCGGACCGTAGAGGGGTGGATTCGAGGGGAATTCTTACGCGACCGCCGACGCAGACAATATTGGCCATCTCAACTTGACGAAATCATAAGCAAAAGAATCGCGAACAGTCTTGAATCGGACATTGTTTGCCGATAAAAGGTCGCACTTGTGTAAGCGAACGAATCGAGCGTCGGCGTTTTCTGAACGACTTGAGTCGCGGGAGGATCTCAGACGGTTTGGCCTGGACTGCTGCGGCGCAACAGGAGCTTCTTTCAGTATGAGCGAATCGAATAACCACGTTGAACTCGCGGCCGAGATCGTATCGGCCTATGTCGCCAACAATTCGGTGCCCGCCAGCGAGCTGCCGGCGTTGCTGAACGAAGTTCATGCGGCGATCGTGCGCGTGGCGAGCGGCGCGGCCGCCCCGGCGCCGGAAGCGGCCAAACCGGCTGTGTCGCCCAAGAAGTCGATCACCAACGACTACATCGTCTGTCTGGAGGACGGGCGGAAGTTCAAGTCGCTGAAGCGGCACCTGCGCACGCAATACAACCTGTCGCCGGAACAATATCGCGAGAAGTGGGGTCTGCCGCCGGATTATCCGATGGTGGCGCCGGCCTACGCCAAGGCGCGCTCGGCGCTCGCCAAGCAGATGGGACTCGGCCAGCAGCGCCGCCGCCGCTCCAAGTGACAGCGCCGCGCCCAGGCCGACGCTGCGCTTGACGCAGGCGCTGGCCTCGGCGCACATCGCCGTATGGAAGCGATCCGCAACGTCTGCGTCTATTGCGGCTCGAGCGAAGGCGCAGATCCGCGGTTCGCGGAAGCGAGCGACGCGCTCGGCCGCGCCCTCGCCGAGGCGGATATCGGCCTCGTGTTCGGGGGTGGCGGCGACGGTCTGATGGGCCGCGTGGCGCGGGCGACCCTGGCGGCCGGCGGCCGCGTCACCGGCATTATCCCCAGATTTCTGATCAGACGCGAACGCGCGCTGATCGGCGGCCAGGATCTGGTCGTCGTCGACTCGATGCACCAGCGCAAGCAACAGATGTTCGAGCGTGCCGACGCGTTCATCGCCTTGCCGGGGGGCGTCGGCACGCTCGAAGAACTGGTCGAGCAGCTTACCTGGGCGCAGCTACAGCGCCATCGCAAGCCGATTCTGCTCGCCGACATCGATGGGTTTTGGCGGCCGTTGCTGGGGCTGTTCGCCCACATGCGCAACCTTGGCTTCATCCGCGAAGGGTTCGAGGTGCGCTATCTTGTCGCCGAGAAGATCGAGGACGCGCTGCCAATGCTTCTTGCCGCGGCGCGGCGTTCAGCCGCACCTGCGGCATGACTAGCCCTGGCGCGCCCTTTTCCTTGGCGGCCGATAGTGTCATTGTCCCCGGCGTTTGCGGGGCGTAGGGGAATCGCGTCCCGAGTGGAGGATGCGGCATGAACTTGAAACCGAAGTTGACCTTGGCGGTCTGCGCGCTGTTTAGCGGCGCGTTGCTGGCGGCCGGCGCCGGCTTCGCCCAGACCACCCCCTTGCCGGCTGCGGACTCGGCGGGGGCCGCTCCGGCTGCGGACGCTCAGCCCGATGCAAAGCCGAAGGCAAAGGCGAAGAAGGTCGCAGAGAAGAAGTCCGTCGAAAAGAAGGCCGAGGCGGCGACGATCGCCGTCACTGTGATCAACAGCCGCAAGGTCGGCTTGAGGTCGCTGGTCGGCGCGATCTCGGGCACGCCCGACAGCAAGAATATCGCCGGCCCGCTCGGCCCGGGCAAGAAAACGATCGCTCACCTGGCGCACGACAAAGCGTGCCTGTTCGACCTGCACGCGGTGTTCGAGGACGGCGCAGTGACCGACGCGCAGGGCGTCGAACTGTGCAAGGATAAGAAAATCAACCTGACCGAGTGAGATCAGGTAACGCCAAACGGGTCCGTCGCAAGACGGACCCGCCTCGCCTCGGACTGATCAACCGACCGCGGCGTGATAGAGTTCAGCGACATATTCCCAGTTCACAAGGTGATCGACGAACGCCTTGAGGTAGTCTGGTCGCCGGTTCCGGTAGTCGATGTAGTAGGAGTGTTCCCAGACGTCGACGCCGAGGATCGGCGCGCCATTGTGCACCAGCGGGCTTTCGCCGTTCGGGGTCTTGGTCGCGGCGATTTTGCCGTTCGTGACGGTGAGCCACCCCCAGCCGGACCCGAACTGGGTCGTCGCCGCCTGGATGAAGTCCTCTTTGGCCTTGTCGACCGATCCAAACGAGTCGATCAGCGCCTTTTCCAGCGCCCCGGGAATCTTCCCGCCGCCATTCGGCTTCATCCACTTCCAGAACAGCGAGTGATTGAGATGCTGGCCGGCGTTGTTGAACAGGGCGACATTCTTGCCGAATGAGCCGCGCACGACATCCTCGAGCGGCTTGCCCTCCCACTCCGTGCCCTTGAGCAGGTTGTTGCCATTGTTGACATAAGCGAGGTGATGCTTGTCGTGGTGGAACTCGAGCGTCTCCTTCGACATATATGGCGCCAGCGAGTCGTGGGCGTAGGGCAGATCGGGAAGCGAAAAGGTCATCGACGTTGCTCCATGAAGATGTTGTGCGGAAAATAGCGCGCTGAGCGAACGCCATCGTCCGCACGCAAATCCATAGTTAGTCCGCCGATCGGGGCCCCGCAACACCGTCGACTGGCGCTCGGCCGATAGTTTGAATAGATTGAGCGAATCGGAAAGCAGATGACGATCGTCACCTTTGTCTTAGGGATCATCCTCCTTGCGGCGGGGGCGGGCGGCTTGGCCGCCAGCTTCAACTTGCTGCCGACCGAGCTCGGCCTGCTCTACGCGGCCTGCGGCGCGATCTTCGTTTGCGGCGGCGTCGTGACGATCGCGATTGGCGTCGCCATCCTACGCATCGAGGCCCTGACCGAAGAGGTGAATTTCGCTGCGGAGGCAGGCGCTCTGGAGGAGGAGGGTGAGCCGTCCGAGGCCGACGACAATCCGGCGTCAGAGAGTCACAGCGTGAGCGCGCCCAAACCCGAAGCGCCCGAGGCGGTCCCAGCGACGGCGCTGGCGGAGGCCGCGCCGGACCGCGTCGACGACGAAAATGAGCAAGTCGACGAAGCCTTGGACGAAGAGGCTTCGACCCAGGAAGCGGGGGGCGCCGAGCGCGAGGTTCCAGCCACTTCGAGCGTCGTCGAACTCGAACAAGCGCTCGCGGAGACCGCCGCACCCACGCTGGTTGGCCGCTACAGCTCCGGCGGCGCGAACTACAAGATTTTCTCCGACGGTTCGATCGAGGCCGAAACCGAGAGCGGCGCTTTCCGTTTCGCGTCGATGGCGGAGTTCAAGGCCTATCTCGCGCGGGCGCGCGCCTGAACGGCGCCGGCCGCTGCGCGCCGCGAGCGCGCGGAGGAGCCTTCGACCCCGAGAGCCGTATCAGATCGCCAAACCCTTTTCGCGCGCCAGCGCGGCGAGCGTAACCTCCGGGCGGGCGCCGATATGCTGGATGATTTCAGCTGCGGCGAGCGCGCCGAGCGAGGCGCAGGTCTTGAGATCGGCGCCGCGCGCCAATCCGGCGAGGAAGCCAGCGGCGTAAAGATCGCCGGCGCCTGTCGTGTCGAGCAGCCGCGCGATCGGGCAGGCGGGGATTTCGTAAGTTCGCGGCCCGTCGACGACGATCGAACCCTTTTCTGAGCGCGTCACCGCAACGAGGGCGCCTTCGCGACGCACCGCGTTGAGCGCCTCCTCGAGACTAGGCGTCTGATAGAGCGACAGGATCTCGTCGGTGTTCGCGAATAGCGTGTCGACGACCCCACGCCGAAGGAGGTCGATGAACTCGCCGCGGAAGCGATCGACGCAAAAGGAATCCGACAGGGTAAGAGCGACGCGGCGGCCGGCGGCGTGGGCGATTTCGCTTGCCTTCCGAAACGCCGCCTTGGCCTCGGGCCGGTCCCAAAGGTAGCCTTCGAGATAGACGATGCGGGCGGCGCGGACCAATGCCTCGTCGACGTCGGCGGGTGCGAGATGGGTGGCCGCGCCGAGAAAAGTGTTCATCGTCCGCTCGCCATCGGGCGTGACGTAGATGAAGCTGCGGCCGGTCGCCGGACCGCTGACGGCGGGGCTGACGTCAAAGGCGACGCCCGTGGAGCGCAGATCGGCCGCGAAGGCGCGGCCGAGGTCGTCCGCCTTGACCTTGCCGATGAAAGCCCCGCTGACGCCCAAAGAGACGGCGCCGACCACGGTATTGGCGGCTGATCCGCCGGAGACAACTCGCGGCGTGACCCGCGCGGCGTAAAGCGCCTCGGCGCGCTCCTCGTCGATCAGCATCATCGAGCCTTTGATCATGTCCTGCGCGAGCAGATAGGCGTCGTCGGTCTCGGCGATGATGTCGACCAGAGAATTGCCTAGGCCAAGAACGTCGACGCTTTCGAACATGTCCGGATAACCCCCTGTCCGCCGCGCGCCTTCTGGCGCCTCGCGACGACGAGGTCAAACTCCGCCCGCGTCGCGCCGCGGCGACCGTGCGTCTCAGCGCCGTTCGCGCCGTCTCAGCCGGACATAGAGCGCCCCGGCGCCGCCGTGCGCGGGGCCTGCCTCCTCGAAGCCGAGCACGATCGGCCGCAGGTCGGGTTCGCGCAGCCAGTGAGGAACGAGGCGGCGCAGCACGCCGGTCTCGTGCAACCAATCTGTGTCGTCAGATCGGCCGCGGCCGCCCTTGCCGGTGATGACGATCACCAGCCGGAAGTCCTGCATCTGCGCCTGCATGAGAAAGCCGCGCAATGCATAATGCGCCTCGGCCTGACTGAGCCCGTGCAGGTCGAGCGCGCTGTCAACCGCGGCGCGGCCTCGCGCCAGGTCGCGCTTCAGGCGCCGTTCCAGAGGCGCCAAAGGCGGCGGCCCCGACGGTCTGCGGCGCGTCGGCGGCGCGCTGGCCGCCGGCTTCGCCTCCGGCGCCGGAGCGGCCTGACGCGGCGGCGGCGGCGCGGCCAGGGTCGGCAAGGTCGCGCCGGGCCCCCCCGCGACGCTCTTCGCCACCTCGATCCACAGGGCAATCTCTTCTTCGGTCAGCCGCCGCAATCGCGTCGGCGGAGCCTCGGCCGGCTCTTTCACGGGTCGTCTCCCAGCGGGGTGAGCGCGACCAGGGTCCCGCGGTGGCGGATCGCGCCGGCGCGCGCGCCCGCCGCGTCGCCGGAGCCAAAGAAAATATCGGCCCGCGCCGGGCCGACGATCGCCGAGCCGGCGTCTTGCGCAATCATCAGCTGCCGAAACGGCGTCGCTTCATCGTTCTCCCATGGCAGGACTGCGTCGACCCAGAACGGCAGGCCATAGGGCCACAGTGTCCGGTCGATGGCGATCGATCGCAGCGCCGTCAGTGCAATACCGGCGCCGCCAATCGGCCCCAGCCCGGGATCGACGTCCTCGACCAGCCGGAAGAAGACATAGGAAGCGTTGCGCTGCATCAGCGCGCGACCTTTGTCGCCGGGTTTCAGCCCATTGGCGCGGAGCCAGTTCTTGAGTTGCGCGAGCGTCGCCTGACCTGGCTGAAGTTCGCCGCCCTCGACCAGCAGCCGGCCGATCGAGGTGTAACGTCGGCCGTTGCGTCCGTCGTAAACCAGTCGCGCCCGCCGGCCGTCGGCCAGCCTCAACCGCGCCGAGCCCTGCACCTGGGCGAAGAAGACCTCGACCTCGTCGGCGAGCCAGGCGACCGGTTCGCCGCCGCTCGCCTCGATCGTCGCGCGATCAGGGTAGGGAACCAATTCCCCGTCCCATAGCTGTCGGGCGCCGGCGAGCGTCGGATCAAACCCCCGCGGCCCTTCGCCGGCGGAAAAAGTGACGAGATCAGGCGGCCGCGCCAGCGCTGGGGCTCGAAACGTCGCGGTCGGAGTCAGCGAGGCGTCGATGACCGGCTCGTAATAGCCGGTGAAGAACGCCGAGCCGTCGGCGGCGTCGGAGACGATCCGCCACGGACGGAAATTTCCGGCAAAGAAACGCCGCGCCGCGGCGTCGTCGGCGATCGACGCTTGGCAGGCGGCGCGCGCCAAAGCCATCAGCCGCGGCGAGGCGGGTTTCGCCGTCGTTTGCGGCGGCTGTCCGGCGCAAGCGGCGCGCGCCCAATTGCGAAAGGCGATGAATGCGGCGAGCGCGTCGTCCTCGGTGAACCCGGCCAGGGTTTCGAATTCCAACCGCTGCGGAGACGCCGTCATGGCGAGCGCCGCCGCGTTCTCGCCCTGGCCGGCATCGGACCGCCCTATCTGACGGTCTGGGTCGCCGCCAGCTGCCAGTTGGGGTCGCGCGAGGCGACGTTGCGGGTGAACGTCCAGACGTCGAGATGCTCGACGACTTCGTCGAGCGAGCCCTCGACAACCGCTCCCGCCTTGTCGCGGGTGACCGAGACCAACTTCGCGGCGAAGCGCACAGCGACCGAGGCGACCGGTCCGGCGAAGCGCGCCTCGACCACGTCAGCCGAATCGATCGAAACCAGCGTCGTCGTCATCGTCTGCTCGGCGACGACGCGGGCGCGGATCGCCTTCTCGAAGTTGGCGAGCACCTCCGGCGCCAGCAGGCGCGCCAGGGTCGCCAAGTCGCCAGCGGCGAAGGCGGCGACGATCATTTCGTAGGCGGCGCGCGCGCCGCTCAGGAAGCCGGCGGGGGCGAAGGAGGGGTCGGCGCGGGAAATCGCGTCGAAGCCGGCGGCGACCGGCGAGCCCGGCGCGGCGAAGCCAGCCCAGCGGTCGGGCGCGGCCGGGGCGTTGTTCGAATCGACCGGCGCAGCTTTCAAATCAATGACCCGGCCGCCGGCCGGCCGCGCCGGGGAGGCGAAGCCGGAGCCCATCGGCCGCTCGAACGGCGGGCGCTGGGGGCCCCGGGTTCCGAGCACCGAGCGCAATTTCCAAACGACGACAATCGCCACCAGCGCGAAGACGACCGTCGGCAGATCGATTTGCATTGTCGTTCCCTTGAGCTTCGTCGGCCCCGCCCGCGTCGCTTCCTCGCCTAGTTAGGGCGATCGCGTGGATTTGGCTAGGACCGGGTTGCGCCGGGCCGCCGACGATGGTTTCAACGGCGGCGGCGAAGTGGAGGGGCGAGGCCGTGACGGGATTTGCGACGATCGGGGTCGCCGGAGCGGGGGCCTGGGGCCTCGCGCTGGCCAACGCCGCGGCCGCCGCGGGTCGATCGGTGGTTATTTGGGGACGCGACCCCGGGGCCCTCGCAACCTTGGCGCGAACCCGGCAGAGCCCGCACCTGCCGGGCGTCGGGCTCGCCTCGGCAGCGTCGCCGTCGGGAGACGTCGCGGCGCTTGCCGCCGCCGAGGCGATTCTTCTCGTCGTTCCCGCCCAGGCGACCCGCGAGACGGCGGCGCGGCTCGCCGCGTCGCTGTCGCCGCGCCCGTTGATCGTCTGCGCGAAGGGCGTCGAGCGCGGCGGGGGCCATTTCATGACTGAGGTTGTCGCCGAGGCGGCGCCGGGCTGGCCGGCCGCGGTCCTTTCGGGCCCGAGCTTCGCCGCCGACGTCGCCGCCGGGCTGCCGACCGCTGTGACGCTGGCGAGTCTCGATGAGGCGTTGGCGCGCGAGCTTGCCGCGGCGCTCAGCGGACCGAACCTCAGACTTTACCATTCGACCGACCCGCGCGGAGTCGAGATCGGCGGCGCAGCCAAAAATGTGCTGGCGATCGCCTGCGGCGTCGCCTCCGGTCTTGGCCTTGGGGCCAGCGCCGGCGCGGCGCTGATCGCCCGCGGTTTCGCCGAGGTCAGGCGCTTCGCCGCCGCGTTCGGGGCGCAGCCGGCGACGCTGATGGGTTTGTCCGGTCTCGGCGATCTGGTGCTGACCTGTTCGACGCCGCAGTCGCGCAACTTTGCTTTCGGGCAGGCGCTCGGACTCGGCGCGAGCGTCGCCGAGGCGGGCGCCGGCAAGCTGGTCGAAGGGGCGCTGACCGCCGCCGCGCTGATGCAGATGGCGCGCCAGCGGTCGATCGAGATGCCGATCTCAGCGGCGGTGGAAGCGCTGCTCGACGGCCGCATCAGTCCCGCGGAGACCGTCGCCGGCTTGCTGGCGCGGCCCCTCAAGGGCGAAGATGAAGCGCCGGCGCTTTGACCGAAGGATCGCAATCGCCTAGCAATCACTCGGAATCGCGGGGGAAGACGAATGCTGTTCATCGCCACCTGTCTCGACAAACCTGATTGTCTGGCCAAGCGCCTGGGGCGCCGGCCGGCCCACCTCGTTTACCTCGCCTCGCTGGGCGCCAAGATCAGAGCCGCCGGGGCGCTGCTCGATTCGGCCGGCCAAAATCCGGTCGGCTCGCTGATGATTTTCGAGGCGGTGGACGAGGCGGAAGTGCGGGCGATGATCGCCGGCGACCCCTACGCGCAGGGCGATCTGTTCGAGTCGGTCGACCTAAAACCCTGGCGACAGGCGTTCGGGGTCTCGATCGCGGGGTAAGCCGATGGCCCATTGGCTGGTGAAGAGCGAGCCTTCGACCTGGTCGTTCGACGATCAGCTCGCCGCCGGCGAGAAGGGCACGAACTGGAACGGCGTGCGCAATCACGCCGCTAAGCTCAATCTGATGGCGATGAAGGTCGGCGAACAGGCGTTCTTCTATCATTCGAACCAGGGCAAGGCGATTGTCGGCATCGTCGAGGTGACGATAGCCTATTATCCAGACCCGACCGACGCGACCGGCCGTTTCGGCATGGTCGACTTCAAAGCGGTCCGGGCGCTGGAAACGCCGGTGACGCTCGACGCGATCAAGGCGGACAGGCGATTGGCCGAGATGGTCCTGGTCAAGAATTCACGACTATCGGTCCAGCCGGTCGCCGCCGAGGAGTGGCGCGCCGTTCTCTCGCTCGCCAAGGCGTAGCCCTTAAACTGATGCCGTAAGACCAAAGGCGAAAAGCGGCCCGGCTTGAAGCGGCGCCGGGGTTTGGCGTATTGCCGGGGCAATACTTGCGCTGGCGGGCGCGTCAGGGAGAGAGCGATGTCCGAGAAGGTGTATGGCGTATCCGCGGACTGGGCCAAACGCGCCTGGATCGACGAGGCGCGTTACCAGGAGCTGTACCAGCGC
>Ga0335069_10011748_pt1 | contig 12344 bp, 8 predicted proteins | sample Lox_Sample_11_FD_206714 | JGI IMG/M metagenome (GOLD analysis project Ga0335069, IMG submission 206714) | Soil microbial communities from Loxahatchee National Wildlife Refuge, Florida, United States - Lox_Sample_1.1 | ecosystem: Environmental > Terrestrial > Soil > Wetlands | place: USA: Florida...
TGATGATCGCCGGGATGCGCGTTCCCGGCCCGAGCAGGTCGCCCTTGGGCGGCGCGACGTGGTCGAACTGGCCGCCGAATTCGTCGTAGGTGACCAGGATCACCATGTGGCGCCACTGCGGGCTGCTGTGCAGCGCGGTGATCGCGTTGACGATCTCCTCGTCGGCATTGGTGACGTTGGCGTAACCGGGATGCTGGTTCTGGAAGCCTACCGGCTTGTAGAACACGACTGGCGGCAGTGTGCCCGCCGCGGCATCGGCGTACAGGTCATCACGGTCCTTCAGATGCGCCGCACGCTGGTCGGGATGTGCGACCGGGTCCATGAAGGCGTAGTAGTTGAAGGGCTGGTGATGGGCCTGGAAGTCGCCGTGCGTGGCGTCCGACGTGCCGTTGCTGTTGGCGTTGTAGATCGTCGTGCTGGTCCCGAAAGTACCGGTGGCACTGTCGTAAGGGTACGGGTTGGCCGAAGCGGCGGCCCAGCCGCCCGCGTACCACGCCCAGCCCACGCCGGCGTTGTTCAGCAGGTCTCCGATGGTCGTTTGCGTTTGCGGCGGCAGCGTCGTCGCGGCCCCCGGGTTGGCGAAGAAGGCGTGGCTGCCGAGGTTGTCGACCGGCTTGTTGCCGCTCGGCTGATACGCGGGTTGCATCGTGTTGACGGCGCGGTAGCCGTCGCCGGAGCCGAAGTAGTCGAGGGGTGCGATGTTGCCGGTCTTCAGCGACGGCGGGCCGTCCAGCGCCGAGGCCGTCTGGCTGGTGTTGGCGGCGAGCTGCGGCACGCCGTTGATCGGCGCCGCCAGGGTGTTGAGCGACATGCCGTTGGCGGTGACCGTCGCCGCGGGCACGCTGGGCGCGCAGGCGCAGATCAGGTACTGGTGGTTCAGGAACGAGCCGCCCCAGGCGGCCTCGAAGAAGTTGTCGGCCAGCGTGTACTGCCGCGCCACCTCCCACAACTGCGTCTTGCTGCCATCGAAGACGCCCATCACCAGTCCGCCGGAATCGCCGAAGGCAGCGAACTTGTCGTTCTTGCCGCCGTTGGCCTGCATCTGGTTCTCGAAGAAGCGGTGATACAGGTCGCGAGTGACGATCGTGTTGGGCACGGTGCCGTAGCCGAAAAGGTCGAGCGGGCTGTCGATCTCGAACGGCGCATTCGGCCAGACGTTGGTCGTCTGCGCCTGCGTGATCACCGGCGACTGCCCCTTCGCTGTCATGCCGCCCCAGGCCGGCGGCAGCACCGGCAACACCGTCGTGCCGTCGCGGTCGACCTGCTTGATCGACTTGGCGGACTTCCTGTTCAGACCGTTGGCGCCCGGGAAGGTGCCGAACAGATTGTCGAAGCTTCGATTCTCGGCGTAGATGACGACGACATTGTGGATCGCCGTCAGCCGTGCTTTGCCCTCATCATCGTCGTGAGCGACGGCCGCACCTGTGTAGCTCGCCAGCGCGGTGGCGATGAGCGCCGGCAGCGGCGCGAGTAGTACTCGTGAGCCCATGGCGAGCCTTTCCGTGGGGGTTGGCATTGGAGTCCAGGCATTCTTTGCGCGCGTCGTGACAACTGCGTGAAGCTGGCGTCCCACCTCTTGACGGCGGCGATCGAGCAACGTGGCTTGGATCGATGACGAGGCGTCGGCGCGCGCTGGGCGCTGCTGTCACGCCCTGCGAATCGACGGTCGGATGCAGCGCGACCAAGCTGCCAATGCCATCCGCAGATGGCTCCGAAACGGCTGTTCGCCAGCGACAGGAAATGGCCGGGCCAGGCTGGGCTCAGAGTTCGGTCTGCTCTGAGATCTCCAGGGCGTCGTCGACCTCGATGCCGAGATAGCGCGCAGTGGACTCGACCTTGGAGTGGCCCAGGAGCAGTTGCACGGCGCGCAGGCTCTTCGTTCGCCGGTAGATCAGCGTCGCCTTGGTACGGCGAATCGAGTGCATACCGCAATCGGCCGGGTCAAGGCCAAGCTCTTCGACCCAACGTTCGAGGATGCGGGCGTACTGACGCGTTCCGAGGTGAGCTGAGCTGTGCATGCGACTTGGGAACAGGAAGTCGCCGGACTTCAGCCCGGCAGCCTTGATCCACTTCTGCACGGCGTCACGGGCGGCTGGCGTGATCGCGAACGGGTAGCCCGTGCCTGGGCGCGAATGAATGGCCGCCCGTGTCATTAGCGATCGGCCCAAATCGACCCGCTGCAGACGTAGAGCCAGTGGATTTGGCCGTCGCAAACCGGCCATTCGCCCCGCCGAGCTTGTCCGCCCGTTTCTGGAGAACGTGCCGACCGCTTGCGTCGACGCCAAAGGTCGGCTCTGCCTGCGCAGATCAACATGCCGCGTCAAAGCTCCCGACGCTAGGCGGTCAAGCCATTCCGTCAGCGCGGGTTGGCGATCAAATACTTGGCCAGAGCGTGGTAAGCCGGCAGCGATGTCGGGTCGTTAAATCCATTGGCCGCCTGCGGGAAGGACGCATATCGTGCAATCACCATCTCCGCCTTCGGGTCGATGTAGATTGCCTGGCCGTGTATGCCGCGCGCAGCGTAGGCGCCGTGCTCGTTGTGCGTGACCCACCACATGTCGCGGTAGCTCCAGCCCGTCAGCTGCGGAAAACTGTTGGCAGGAAAGGCCGTCTTGTCACCGCCCTTGCGGATGTCGTCGACGACCGCCTTCGGAATGATCTGCTGGCCGTTGAACCGGCCGTCGTTGCGCATCATTTCACCGAACCTGGCCAAGTCGCGTAAGCCACTGTTCAGACCGCCGCCGGCAAATTCGTTGCCGACGCTGTCCACGGAGAAGTAGGCGTCCTGCTCCATGCCGAGCTTGCGCCAGATGCGCTCCGAGAGGTTTTCGCTCACCGACTTGCCGGTCACGCGGCGGATCACCCAGCCCAGTGCGTCGCTGTTGACCGTCTTGTAGGCGAAGGGGCCGCCGTGCTCACCCTCCTTCTTGACGGTCTGCAGGAATTCGTAGAACGTCTGCGGCCCCTGGTAGCCGGGCGGGCGCGGTAACACGCCGCCGGCACGCACATGGTCCCAAATCTCGGCCTTGGGGTCGGCGTAGTTTTCGCTGTACTTCAGCCCGGTTCGCATGTCCAGCAGTTGGCGGATGGTCGCGTCGCCAAAGGCGCTGTCCTTGAGCTCCGGCACATACTGGGACACCAAAGCGTTTCCATCGAGCTTGCCTTCGGCCACCAGTGCGGCACCGATCGTGCCGAAGAACGACTTCGTCACCGACTGCGCGATGTGTTGGCCGTCCGCCTTCAGAGCACCGAAGTAACGCTCGTACACCACGACCCCTTTGTGCAGCACGACGATGCCATCGGTGTAGTTGGCGCCCAGCGACTGCGCCCAGGTCATCGGCTCGGTCTTGCCCAGCGGGACGAAGGTCACCGCGTCGATGTCGTTGCGCTCGGCGCGTGGCAATGGTGCGGACGCGCCCAGGCCACGAGAGACGTTGGTGGTGGGCGCCATCTGGCGCCAGTTGGAAAACGTCCAACGGAACTTTGGAAACGTATAAAAGGAACCGTCAGCGAACCGGATGATCTTGTCGGGAGGTGGCGGCGAGCCCATCATCCAGCCCAGTTTGACCGGGTCGGTCTGCTCGGCGCTGGGAATAGCTGGCGCCTGAGCGGAGACGCCAGTGATGGCGATCAGGCTAGCGCAGGCGAAGGCTGTACGTGACCAAGTCATGTGGGTGTCTCCTGCTGGGCTAACCGGGAAGGCAATCGTAGCGGGTGATATACCGGGGGCTGAACAAGAGCTTCTTGCCTATGGAACACTCAAGTCGACGTTGAGCGGTCCAGAGATGGTCCGACGCCATCCTCAAGGCGCGGTCACGAACATTGGCTGCCTCTCGCCCGGGCCCGCCTAGCGGGAAAGTCTTCATCGGTCGGATAGCTGGCGGTTGCTGCGTCAGCAGCTGGCCTCAAAGCTGCCTTCTCGCCTTTTCTAACGTCGCTCGCACGCGAACGGGACACCTTCGACGTAGCATTGCGATGCGCTAAGCAAGCAGCGCGAACCAGGAGCGTCGCATGCTGATGAAGGTCCTTCGCTTCCTCGTCTCCGCGTTGGCCGTCCTTTCGTGCTGGGCGACCGCTCAGGACACGGGTCCTCGGCGTCAGGAGTTCGCGCCGAAGTCCGGCAACGGTCGGGTCGTGGTCCTCATATCGGGCCAGACGGGCATGGCCGGCTACGCGGCCGCAGCGCAACAGATCGCCGATGCCGGCTTCGACGTCGTCCTGATCGACGGCAACGACTTCTGGATCAAGGACACGCGAAGCGCCTGGAACATGCTGAAGGACGTGATTGCGCAGTCCCAGACGGGTCCGCATGCGCTGCCGGGCAAGGTCGGGGTCGTGGGCTACTCACTGGGCGGCGCGACGGCGCTGACATACGCGGCGCGAATGCCCGATCTCGTTGCGACGGTTGTCGTCGCCTATCCACTGACCGCTTTCATCAAGGACCCGGGCGACTTTGTCGGCAAGATCAAGGTCCCTGTGCAGATGTTCGCCGGCACCGCGGACACCTACAAGGACTGCTGCCTGATCGCAACGGCGCGCCAGCTCGCCGAGGCCGCGAAGGCGGCTTCGCCGCCCATGTTGACCCTGCACGAGTACAACGGTGTCGGGCACGGCTTCAACTTGCCCACGGCTGCGGCCAAGGATCAACGCGCCGGGCAGGACGCCATGGAGCGGACGATCGCGCAGCTGAAACAGGATCTGCCGGCGGAGCACGCTAAGTAGCGACCGCAGCGCAAACGCGCAAATCGAAGTTGTTAGCCATCTCTGCGTCACCCGGAACCTGCTCTCCTCTTCCTCGCTTGGTCCGCAAGGAAATCGATCCATGGCGAGACAGCCGAGCCGATAGCCTACCGTCGGTGGTAGACCCGAAGACAGTCGCCTGCAGACGACAGGTCCTGGGCCGCTCTGGGTCACTGGCTCGATCACCTACCCGACCCTGAGCTGCCTTGGGGGGCAGCGGACAAGCGATCGGCCCACGGTGCGAGGGTGGTCGGCAGCGAGGTGGGCGTAGCGGCACCCATCGTGTAGCTCGCCCATCTGCCGAGTTCCTGCAGGAGACCGGATCACATGGAGCGGTCTCAGACGGACCGTTCTGTCTTACCGAGTAATACTTTGATATGGCTGCCGTCACCCTCTCGGAAAAAGGGCAGATCGTGATCCCGCTCGAGATCAGGCAGCGCTATGAGCTTACGCCCGGGACGCAGGTGGAATTCGTCGACGAGGGCGGCGTGATCCGTCTCGTCGTTCGCCGGCGCATCGCCGACTCCGATCCCGCCGCCGGTTACGGTCTCGTGCGCGCCAAGCCTCCCCACCCAGGAGCGGGCCCGAGAAGGCTTGCGGACTTCGATCCGGCGTCGCTCTTCAAGCGCCGCAAGTAGCGTGCGGTCGCTCGACACGAACGTCCTCGCGCGCTTCTACTGCGACGATCCCCAGGATCCCGGGGCGAAGCGCCAGCGACCGATCGCGCGGCGCATCGTGCTCGAGTCACAGTCGCTCTACGTACCGATCTCGGTCGTTCTGGAACTGGAATGGTTGATGCGCGGCTTCTACGAGACCGACCGCGCGCAGGTGTGCGGCGTGCTGGACCACCTGCTCGGCATGCCCCATGTCACGGTCGACAAGTGGGAAGCGGTAAAGGACGCCGTCGACCTTCACCGCCGCGGAGTCGATTTTGCGGATGCGCCGCACTGGGCCTGCAGCAAGGGGTGTGATTCGCTCATCACGTTCGACCGGCGCTTCGCGAAACTCCTCCAGGGACCGGACGCCATCCCGGCCGTATCGGCGGCGCGCTGAGCCATTGGGGCGACCGTTTGGCGATCGCCCGTCCCGGGCCTGGCGATCGAGCGGGCGGCCTACTCTGCGACCCACCGGCACTCTCGTGCACGCCTCAGCTAGGTCCGGGGGGCGTTACGACCCTTGGCACGCGGCGCTCCCGTGCGCCAGGCATGCACCCCATGGGTCAGTGCGGTCGCATATCGCACCGACAGACGCCATGTCTTGGTCGCCGGCAAGGTAGCCCCGCGGTGCGCCTTGTATTTCATCTGCTACCCGTGTCCACCCTGCCGTCATCGCCCGGCTTTGCGGATCCGCGATGCTTTGCGCAAGCCGATGCTCGAGCCGTGCGGCACGGTGCTTGCGAGCGAGCCGGCTGGTACGCGGTGGGTGCCGCGCAAGCCATCCCATGACACCCGTCAGATCAACTTCCGCACGTTCGACCTGAACCTGTTCCGCGTCTTCGAGGACGTCATGACCGCGCGCAACGTCACGCGCGCGGCAGAGCGTGTCCGGGGCCTAGTGATGCGTAACCATCCGCGGAAGGCACATCGAACTTCACCGCGGTTGGCTTGCACGATGAGGCTGGTGATAGGGACGCTCATGTGAGAGCGCTGACCATGACGTAGTAACCGTCTGGATCGCGAAGTGCGAACTCTTGCGTTCCAGTGGCGGGATTCGTGTGAGGTTCTTCTGCGAGTTTGCTGACAAGAGCTCGGGCTCGCGTCAGCGCTTCATCGAAATCATCCACTCGGAAGAAGAGCAGTAACCCATTGCCAGGTTCCGCTCGATCGGGGCTGGCTAGGGTGGGGTGCTGGTGCGCTCCCCACTGATGAAGGCAGAGCAAGACAGTACCGTCGGAGTCGAGGAGTTGCCCGAAGTAGTGGTGAGCGGGTGCTGAACGCGGCTGGCCCAAGAGCGATTGATACCAACCAAAGCTGTGCGTGACATCAGCGACGCCAATGATGGTCCAGGTACGCTTCATCTCGACTCCATTGCCTCGCGCCAGCAAGCGCTCCGAGGCAGGTTCTTGGTGCCGGGTCCTCACGTGAATCCGGCTCCGCCCCCGGCTGCGACGCGCAGGCGCAGACGAGCGCGCACGAATACCAGAGCGATGCAGGCAGGCGTCGCACTTCTTCAGGCCTGTGCCGAGCTGCCTTCGCCGAGATCGACGACGTTCTCCCTCGTGTCGCGTGCGCGGCTGCGCCCGAACGGTCTAATAGCCCGGCACCCACATCGCCGTGCCGTCGGGGCGCGGCGTGCGTCGCTCACAGGCGGCATCGGCAGGGCGACCTCGCGGATCCTGGTGGGGCCGCGCCTCGGGCTGGACGCCCGCGCACTGGGAAGAGCCGCAAGACTAGGCCGTTTGTCTGAGGCTTCTGCGTCCGCCGTCACGAGGATGCGTAGTGCACGTAAGACTCGCGCACCATGCCGTTCTTGTCGAAGAACAGCACCTCGACGACATGCGTGCCGGTGATGCCCTTGTAGTGGATCGCGATGCTGTCGACCCCGCGCAGCACGTCCAGCACGGTGAACTTGATGTGGTCGAACACCTCGAAGCCCTTCTTCACGTACGCGCGCAGCGCCGTCTTGCCCTGCACGGTGCCGCTCGGGTCATGGCTCAGCCGCGCGATGAGCGGCGAGTGGAAGATCACGTCGTCGGTGTAGAAGGCCAGCACGCGATCGAGGTCCTTGGACTCGAACGCGGCAACCCAGCGCTTCACGTAGTCGGCCGTCTTCTCCATCGTCAGCATCGATATCTCTCCTCGCGTGGCCGCGGCGGTCGGTCCGGGCCGATCGTGGCCCAGTGTGCCACGCGTCCAGCGGCAGGAGGCGGCGAGCCGTGGATCGTCTCACCCACGGGGGAGCATGGCCAGGAGCGTCTTGCCCATTGACCAGTCTCCGGTTTCGCGGCACCTTCTCCACCAGCGCGCGGAAGGCGCTGGAGCCAATGACGGTGCACGTGCCTTTCGCCTTGACGGAGGGCCACGGCCATACTGGGCGTCCACACGCTGCTGATCACCGACGTCGTCGATAGCACCGCATCGGCCGAGTCCCTGGGCGAAGTGGCGACGGCCCAGTTGTGGCGCGCGCACGATCGTCTCGCCCGGGATCTGTTGCGCCGCTGGCAAGGTCGGGAAATCGACAAGAGCGACGGACTGCTGGCGCTCTTCGACGAGCCCCACAGCGCGGTCGGCTTTGCGACCGCGTACCACGCACAGCTCGCCGCGTTGCCGGTCCCATTGAAGGCCCGCATCGGAATCGACGCGGGCCCGGTGGTGTTGCGGGAGAACAGCCCCGACGACGTTGCGCTCGGCGCGAAGCCCCTGGAGGTCGACGGGGTCGTCAAGTCCATTGCTGCGCGTGTGATGTCCATCGCCTTGGGCGGGCAGACCCTCGTCACTGCCGGCGTCAAGCGGGCACTGTCGGCCTCTGTTGGTTTGCGCGTGCAGTCCCACGGCTATTGGCGTCTGAAGGGGATCCGCGAACCGATCGAGGTGTTCGAGGCGGGGCCGGCGGACTCGACGCTGGTGACCCCGCCGGATTCGCCCAAGGCGCACCGAGTTGCTTCGGACGGCGCAGGCTGGTTGCCCGTCGCCAGGCTGCCGAACAACCTGCCTCAGGAGACGAGCTCCTTCGTCGGTCGCGCGCGCGAAGTGGACCAACTGCATGCCCTCCTCGAATCGACGCGACTGCTGACGCTCGTCGGAATGGGCGGACTGGGCAAGACGCGGATGCTGCTGCGAGCCGCACGCGAAGCGATTACCGATTTCCCCGATGGCGTCTGGCTGGTCGAGCTGGCGGCACTGGCCGATGCCGATGCCGTGCTGCCTGCGGTCTGTCGCGCGTTGGCCGTCAAGGAGACGGCGGGGGAGACGCTCGATGCGGCCCTCGTGCAGCACGTTCGAAATCGCCGCATCCTGCTTCTCCTTGACAACTGCGAGCACCTGATCGACGCGTGTGCGCCGTTGGTTGATCGCGTGCTTCGTGCAGGCGGCGCTGTGAAGGTGATGGCGTCGAGTCGCGAGCCGCTACATGTGCCTGGCGAACAGCTTTACGCGGTGCCGCCCCTCAGGCTTTCGGAAGCGCGACAGCCTACGGCGCTTTCCTTGCTCGATGCCGAGGCGGCTTGGCTGTTCGTGGAGCGTGCTCGCGCCGTACAGCCCGATTTCGCGATCACCGACGACCAGGCGCCTCTGGTGGCCGAGGTGTGTCGCCGCCTCGATGGCATACCGCTGGCGATCGAACTTGCCGCAGCACGGATGCGCGCCACGTCTCTGGCGGAATTGGCGCGAGGGCTCGATCGACGGATGCGACTTCTGACCGGTGGTGCGCGCACCGCGCACGCGCGCCAGCAGACGCTGCGCGCGACGCTCGATTGGAGCCACGACCTGCTCACTGCACGGGAACAGGTGCTGCTGCGGCGTCTGGCCGTATTCGTCGGCGGGTGGTGGCTCGACGCTGCGCGCTCGGTTTGCGCGGGTGGTGGCCTTGCGGCGCACGATGTGCCGGATCTGCTCGCGTCGCTCGTCGACAAGAGCTGGGTCGCAGTCGAGCGTGGTGACGATGCGACGCGCTACCGGCTACTCGAGACCATCCGTGAGTACGCCCGGGAGAGGCTGGGTGCGAGCGGAGATCTGGTGCTCGCGAGCAACCTCCATCAGGCTTGTTTCCTGTCGCTCGCCGAGGAGGTGCAGAACCACTTCCTCCACAACGACACGGCAGCCTGGATGTCGCGTCTCCACCGCGAGCGCGACAATCTCTTCGCCGCCCTGGCGTGGTCTGCCGGTGCGGCTACCGCCGAAGTCGAGCTGAGGCTTGCGGCCACGATGCGGGATTTCGGGGGCGCCCTTGGCGTGCTTCGACAGGCCTACGAGGGCACTCTTCGCGTCCTTCAGAGACCGGCTTGCCAGGAAAGAACGCGCTGGCGTTCCGCCGCCGCCAACGCGGCGGCGTCTCAGGCCATGCAGATGGGCAGCGTGATGGAAGCTTCGCTGCATGCCGAGGAGGCACTGTCGATCGCCCGTGAAAACGCCGACGCCGGGGATGCGGCTCGTGCCTGGATGACATTGGGCGGCGTCGCATCGATGCGAGGCGATGTCCCCGGCGCTCGGCGCTGCTGGGATCGGGCGCTGGTCGAAGCTCGCCGAGCGGGAAGCGAGCGTCTCGTAGGGTCTGCGCTGTCGGGGCTCGCTGACGACATGGCGCGTGCTGGAGACGTCGACGGGGCGCTGCATCGCTATGAGGAAAACGTCCAGATCTGGCGCCAGCTTGGTCACCGCTTCAACGAGGCCCTCGCGCGCGCCAAGATCGGAGCGCTTCATGTCGGGGCCGGGCGGCTCGGCGAAGCGCGGTCGTGGTTGAGCGACGCGCTGGCGTTGACGAAACAGATCGGAGGGCCCCGTCACATGGCCGCGTTCGTGGTGCACAACATCGCCCCTTGGGCGGCCACCGCGAACCTTTCCGAGCCGGCCGTGCTTTTATACGCTGCGTTGGCAGCGTTGCGGCCCCAGGCGGACTTCTCTGCGCTGAGCCTCGACGAGGACGAGATCGAGCTGCTGGAGCGTTCGCGCATTTCGCTGGGTCAGGCCGCCGCGCAGAGCACCGAGGAGCGCGGCGGGGGACTGGGCTGGGAGTCTTTGCTCGAGGAAGCCGAGCAAGCCCTCATGTTCGACTCACGAGAGGGACAGTCCCTCGGCTCCAGTTTAGACAGCCTTGCATAGCGTCACGCCGAGACCGCGCAGACGGCCATCCACTGTGCACTTGGCAAAGCGCGTAGCCAGCGCGGGGCCGAAGCCTACCGCGGGGGCACAGACCTCGCGAAATCGGTAATACGGCCGAACAGCAGCCGTGCGGCGCACGCCCGCAGACCCTCCCGCATGTAGATTGGCGCGCTCGCCGGCCAGCATGCTCCGCGCCGGCTTGTTGGGTGACCGAACGAACGTGGAAGCTGCCATTGCAACGGCAAGAGAGCTGCCCGACGCTCTGGGCGAGGACGCCAAGACGCGCCTGAGGTTCCGGCAGCTCGATCACATCCTCGGCCACTCCGCGAGCGCAGCGGTTTTGGCGACGGTCTTTGCCGCCGTGATCGCGGCGTTCTTCGCGCCGACGGTGGGTGCGCGCGTCGCCCAGGCTTGGTTCGCGGCGAAGGCCGTGAGTGCCGTTCCGCGGTTCCTGGTCGCGCTCGGCTACAAGCAGAACCGGGTGCGCGAAGTCCTTCGCGAGCGGCCTTGGGTGCTCTACTCGACGATCGTGGTCGATGGCGCCATCTGGGGAGTCGCCGGCCTCGCCAGCGCGACGGCCCCGTCCGACGCCGCATCGGCGCTCGTCGCCTGCCTCGCCGTTGTCGCCAGTGTCGCAACCCTCGGTCTCCAGGTTCAGCTCCTGGCGACGGCCCTCTTCGTGACGCCGATCCTCGGGCTCACGATCGCGGGGCTCGTGCTTCGACTCGACGGTCTCGGTCTCTTTGCGTCCATCGGCCTCTGCCTGCTGATCGTCCAGCTCTGGGCCTCCGCGTATGCGAGCGGACGGCGGTTCATCCGGGAGTTCTCGTCGCGCGAGCGGTTGACGCAGGCGTTGCAGCTGCAGTCGGAGACCGCCGAGCGCCTGGAGAAGACCACCGAGCAATTGCGCCGCGAAGGTGCCGTGAAGTCGATGTTCCTCGGGACCATGAGCCACGAATTCCGGACGCCCCTGCACGGGATCCTGGGCATCACGGCGATGATGAAGCGCGATCGCCCGGATCCGGTGTCGCTGTCACGGCTCGGCATCGTGCAGGCGCAAGGCGAGCACCTGCTCGGTCTCATCGGCGCCTTGCTCGACGTCTCGCGCATCGAGACCGGTCGTCTCGAGCTCCACAACGCGCCGTTCGACCTCGCCCTCGAAGTTCGCCAGCTCGCCGAGCTCTACCGGGAGAGGATGGCCCCGACGGCGGTGGCATTCGTCCTCGACACGCAACTTCCGGCGGCGTGCTGGGTTTCGGGCGACGCCGCACGATTTCGGCAGGTGCTGCACAACCTCCTCGGCAACGCCGTGAAGTTCACGAAGCAGGGCTGGGTCCGCCTGCAGGTGAGGCGCGGCGCGCAGGGGGAGACGGTGTGCACCGTCACCGATACCGGCCCTGGCATCTCCGCTGCCGATCAAGCGAGGATCTTCGAGGCGTTCGCCCAGACGGCATCGGTGGCGACCCAGCCGGACGTGGGCACTGGTCTCGGCCTGACGATCTCACGCGAGCTCGCGCAGGCGATGGGAGGCGCCGTGACGGTCGAGAGCGTCGTCGGCGTCGGCTCGAAGTTCGAGTTCCGCTCGATCCTGCCGGCGGTCGACGCGCCGGCGTTCGAGGAAGCCGACTCGTACGTCGCCGCAGCCAACTCGTCGGTGGCACCCCATTCGTTCTCGGGATATCGCGTGCTCCTCGCCGAGGACAACGACGTGAACGCGTTGATCGCCGAGGCGGTGCTGCGCCAGGTGGGTGCCGAGGTCGTGCGCGCCACCACCGGACGCGAAGCCGTGGCTGCGGCAACCGCTGGCGCCCAGAGGCCGCATGCCGTCCTGATGGACGTGCGCATGCC
>Ga0335069_10011749_pt1 | contig 12343 bp, 10 predicted proteins | sample Lox_Sample_11_FD_206714 | JGI IMG/M metagenome (GOLD analysis project Ga0335069, IMG submission 206714) | Soil microbial communities from Loxahatchee National Wildlife Refuge, Florida, United States - Lox_Sample_1.1 | ecosystem: Environmental > Terrestrial > Soil > Wetlands | place: USA...
GCGGCCGCCGGTCCGGCGACGCCCACCTTTCCTGCCGTGTCGACCGTCGCGATGAGTTCCCCCGCGACGACCGTCGCGCCGTCGGGGCGGACGATCTGCGCCAGGACCCCGGCGGCCGGCGCCGGCACTTCCAGCACGACCTTGTCGGTCTCGACCTCGATCAGGATCTCGTCGGCGGCGACGGCATCGCCGACCTGCTTCTTCCAGCGCAGCAGCGTGGCTTCCGCAACCGATTCGGAGAGTTGCGGCACCTTGACTTCAATGATGGCCATGTCCGTTCTTGTGGTTGGGTTCGGGCGCTCGCGCGCCGCACGACGGCGGCCGCCGTCCCGCGTCGCAGGAACGCCGAGGCGATCCTGCGCGACGCGGGTCGACGGGCGTCACTTGTTGAGGACGAGTCCCTTGAGCTTGCCGAAGGCCGTGTCGAGCAGCGCTCGCTGTTGCTCGTTGTGCTTCGCGTAGTAGCCGACCGCGGGGGACGCGGACGCGGGGCGCCCGGCGTAGCCGAGCTTCTGCCCTTCGGCCATGTTCTCCAGCAGGTGATGCTGGACGTAGAACCACGACCCCTGGTTCTGCGGCTCGTCCTGGCACCAGACGAGCTCGCTCGCGGCCGGATAGCGCTTGAGCTCCGCGGCGACCGCCTTGTGCGGGAAGGGATAGAGCTGTTCCAGGCGCACGATCGCCGCATCCTCCGCGCCGCGGTCGCGCCGCGTCGCCACGAGATCGTAGTAGACCTTGCCGGAACAGAAGACGACGCGCTTCACCTTGCGCGCGTCGAGCTCCGCCACTTCGCCGATGACCGTATGGAACTCGCCGCGCGACAGGTCCGCCAGCGGCGAAGCGGCGTCCTTGTTCCGCAGCAGCGACTTCGGCGTCATGATCACGAGCGGCTTGCGGAACAGCCGGATCATCTGGCGGCGCAGCAGGTGGAAGATCTGCGCCGCGTTCGTCGGCTGCGTGATCTGCATGTTGTTGTCGGCCGCGAGCTGGAGGAAACGCTCGATGCGCGCCGAGGAATGCTCCGGCCCCTGCCCTTCGTAGCCGTGCGGCAGCATCAGCACGAGCCCCGATTGCCGCCCCCACTTGACGTCGCCCGACGAAATGAACTGGTCGATCACGACCTGCGCGCCATTGACGAAGTCGCCGAACTGCGCCTCCCAGATCACGAGGGCGTTGGGCTCCGCCGACGAGTAGCCGTATTCGAAGGCCAGCACCGCCTCCTCCGACAGGACCGAGTCGATGACGAGGAACGGCGCCTGTTTCTCGGAGACGTTGCGCAGCGGGATGTACGCGCCCTCGTCCCATCGCTCGCGGCTCTGGTCGTGGAGCACCGCATGGCGGTGCGAGAACGTGCCGCGGCCGGAGTCCTGGCCGGTGATGCGCACCGGGAACCCGCTCGAGACGAGCGACGCGAAGGCCAGGTGCTCCGCCATTCCCCAGTCGAGCGGCAACCGTCCTTCGCCCATGGCGCGCCGGTCCGAGACGACCTTCTCCACCAGGGGATGCAGCTTGAAGTTCGACGGAATCGTCGTGATGCGCTCCGCGAGGCGCTTCAGTTCCGAGACCGGAACCGCCGTGTCGGCATGGTCGGTCCAGCGCCGGTTGAGGAACGGCGTCCAGTCCACCGCATACTTGCTCTTGTAGTTCGTGAGCACCGGGTCGACCGTCAGGCGCCCTTCCTCCATCGCGTGCCGATAGGCCTTCACCATCTCGTCCGGCACGTCGCCGCCGACGACGCCCTGCGTGACGAGCTTGTCCGCATACAGCTTGCGGGTTCCCGGGTGCTGGCCGATCTTCTTGTACATCAGCGGCTGCGTCACGGCGGGCGTGTCCTGCTCGTTGTGCCCGAGGCGACGGAAGCAGATGATGTCGACGACGACGTCCTTGTGGAATTCCATCCGGAAGTCCATCGCGATGCGGGTCGCCAGCACGACCGCGTCCGGGTCATCGCCGTTCACGTGAAGGACCGGCGCCTCGATCGTCTTGACGACGTCGGTGCAGTAGATCGACGAGCGGCTGTCGCGCGGATCGGAGGTCGTGAAGCCGATCTGGTTGTTGATGATGATGTGGATCGTGCCGCCGGTGCCGTAGCCGCGCGTCTGCGCGAGGTTCAGCGTTTCCATCACGACGCCCTGGCCGGCGAAGGCGGCGTCGCCATGCACGACGACCGGAAGGACCTTGTTGTGGTCGCGGTCGCCACGGCGCTCCTGGCGCGCGCGCACCGAGCCCTCGACCACCGGATTGACGATCTCGAGGTGCGACGGGTTGAAGGCGAGCGAGAGATGGACCGGGCCGCCCGGCGTCGAGACGTCGCTCGAGAAGCCGTTGTGGTACTTGACGTCGCCGGCCGGCAGCTCGCCCCCGCCCTTGCCTTCGAACTCGGCGAACAGGTCGGCCGGCATCTTGCACAGCGTGTTGACGAGGACGTTCAGGCGCCCGCGGTGGGCCATGCCGATGACGATTTCCTCGACGCCCGATTCCCCGGCGTGCCGGACGACCTCGTCCATCGCCGCGATGAAGCTCTCGCCGCCTTCGAGAGAAAAGCGCTTCTGGCCGACGTACTTCGTGTGCAGGAAGCGCTCCAGGCCTTCGGCCGCCGTCAGGCGCTCCAGGATGTGCCGGCGCTGCTCGCCGTCGAACTGCGGCGTCGATCGGGCCGATTCCAGGCGCTGCTGGAGCCAGCGCTTCTGCGTCGGGTCGGCGATGTACATGAATTCCGGGCCGATCGTCCCGCAGTAGGTCTGCCGCAGCGCCTTGACGATCTCGCGCAGCGTCATCTGCTCCTGGCCGAAGTACGTGTTGGATGCCGAGAACTCGGTATCCATGTCGGCTTCGCTCAGGTCGTAGAACGCAGGCTCCAGTTCCGGGATCTGCGGCCGTTCCTGGCGCTGCAGCGGATCGAGGTCGGCCCAGCGGCTGCCGAGGAATCGATAGGCCGCGATGATCGACTGGACGTGGACCTGCTTGCGCGCGACGGAAAGGTCGGTCGGCGCGACCGAGGGCCGCAGCGTGCCCGTCTTCGCGCGAAGCGCGAACGACTCGACGATCGGCGCATGGGCGACGTCAGGCGTCGCGGGGTTGCCGTCGGCAGCCGGTACCAGCTGCATCTGGTCGAAATAGGCCCGCCAGCGTTCCGGGACCGAACCCGGATTGTCAAGGTACTGCTCGTAGAGCTCCTCGACGTAGGGCGCATTGCCGCCGAACAGGTACGAATTCACCTGGAACTGCTTCATCATCGTGCTTCACCTTCGAGGGCGCTTCGCCCTTCGGATGCAGGAACACCGGGGTCCTTCCGCTTTCCGGCCAGCCGGTCGAGCGGACAGCAGCGCCGGAAACCCAGACCCGATGTGTCGGATTTCCGGTGGATCGAATCGCATCGCACGCACCACGCGATTGCGGACGTGGCATCGCGTTGTTCATGCGAACGATTTCGAATCGCAAAAAAACGGCCGAGAATAGCATCAAGCTCCGCGCGCTGGGGCCGGCGTCGGCACCCGCAGCCATCCGTTCCCGGCGTTCGATCAGCCGTTGCCCGCCGCCGTGACATCCCGGCGCGTGGGGCCGCTGAACAACTGCCGCGGGCGCGCGATCTTGTATTCCGGGTCGGCGATCATCTCGTTCAGCTGCGCGATCCAGCCGACCGTGCGCGCCAGCGCGAAGATCGCCGTGAACAGCGAGACCGGGATGCCGATCGCCTTCTGGACGATTCCGGAGTAGAAGTCGACGTTCGGATACAGCTTGCGGCTGACGAAGTAGTCGTCCTCCAGCGCAATCTTCTCCAGCGCCATGGCCAGCTTGAACAGCGGGTCGTCGTGCAGGCCGAGTTCGCCGAGCACCTCGTGGCAGGTCTCGCGCATCATCTTGGCGCGCGGATCGTAGTTCTTGTAGACGCGATGGCCGAATCCCATCAGGCGCACGCTGGAGTTCTTGTCCTTGACCTTCGCGATGAACTCGCCGATCTTCGCGACGCCGCCCTGCGCCTGGACGTCGCTCAGCATGTTGAGCGCGGCCTCGTTGGCTCCGCCATGCGCCGGCCCCCAGAGGCAGGCGACGCCGGCGGCAATCGCGGCGAACGGATTGGTGCCGCTGGAGGCGCACAGCCGGACCGTCGACGTCGAGGCGTTCTGCTCGTGGTCGGCGTGCAGGATGAAGATCCGGTCGAGCGCACGCACCAGCACCTCGTTGACGTGGTACTCCTCGCACGGCGTCGCGAACATCATCCGCATGAAGTTCGCCGTGTAGCCGAGGTCGTTGCGCGGATAGATGTAGGGCTGCCCGACCGTGTACTTGTAGGCGAGCGAGATCAGCGTCGGCATCTTCGCGATCAGCCGGATCGCGGAGATCTCCCGCTCGCGCGCGTCGTTGAGGTTCATCGAATCGGGGTAGAACGCCGACAGCGCCCCGACGAGACCCGTCAGCACCGCCATCGGGTGCGCGTCGCGCCGGAATCCGCGCAGGAACAGCTGCATCTGCTCGTGGACCATCGTGTGGTGCGTCACGTGGTAGACGAATTCCTTGCGCTGCGCGGCGTCGGGCAGTTCGCCGTACAGGATCAGGTAGCAGACCTCGAGGAAATTGCAGTGCGTCGCGAGCTGCTCGATCGGGTAGCCGCGATAGAGCAGTTCGCCCTTGTCGCCGTCGATGTAGGTGATCGTCGAATTGCAGGACGCCGTCGACAGGAAGCCCGGGTCGTAGGTGAACTTCCCGGTCTTGCCGTACAGCGACCGGATGTCGATGACGTCCGGCCCCACGGTGCCCTTGTACAGCGGCATCTCGAGAGTCGGCGTGCCGTCGCTGAACGTCAGCGTCGCGGTGTGGTCGGTTCGGGTCAGTGCCATGTCGGAGTCCTTGCGGATGCGGTGTTCAAGCCGAGCGGATCAGGTGAAGCAAGTCGCGTACCTCCGGCACGTCGAGCGCCCCGGTCGGTTCCTCGCGGCCCAGCAGCAGCTCGAGCAGCGTGCCGTCGGGCGTTTCCAGCAGCGCGGCCAGGGCGCGCGCGCCCCGGGCGTCGAGCGCCGCGCCATGGCGGTCGAAGAAGCGCCCGAGCAGCAGGTCGTTCTCCAGCAGCCCGCGCCGCGCCCGCCAGCGCAGGCGCCTGAGCACGTCGGGCGGCAGCGGATCGGCAAGCCCCGCGCCTGCGCTGCCCGCCCCCGTCGGCGCCGGATTCGCAGCCATCTGCGCGTCAGACCGCGCGCCGGACCATCAATTCCTTGATCTTGCCGATCGCGCGCGTCGGGTTGAGCTCCTTCGGGCAGACGTCGACGCAGTTCATGATCGTATGGCAGCGGAACAGCCGGTAGGGATCGTCGAGGTTGTCGAGCCGCTCGGCCGTCGCCTGGTCGCGGCTGTCGGCGATGAAGCGGTAGGCCTGCAGCAGTCCCGCGGGACCGACGAACTTGTCCGGGTTCCACCAGAACGACGGGCACGACGTCGAGCAGCAGGCGCACAGGATGCATTCGTAGAGACCGTTCAGCTCGTCGCGCTCGGCCGGCGACTGCAGCCGCTCGGTCTCCGGCGGCGGGCTGTCGTTGATCAGGAACGGCCGCACCGAGTGGTACTGGTTGAAGAAGTGCGTCATGTCGACGATGAGGTCGCGGATCACGGGCAGGCCCGGCAGCGGTCGCAGCACGATCGGCTCGGCGACGTCCAGCAGGTTCGTGATGCACGCCAGGCCGTTGCGCCCGTTGATGTTCATCGCATCCGATCCGCAGACGCCCTCGCGGCAGGAGCGGCGGAACGACAGGCTGTCGTCGACTTCGCCCTTGATGCGCATCAGTGCGTCGAGCAGCATCTTGTCGGTCGGCGCCAGCCGGACCTCGAGCTTCTGCATCCGCGGCTTCTCGTCGCGGTCCGGGTCGTAGCGGTAGATCTCGAAACGGACGGTCCTGCCGGCCGCGGCGGCGCCGGCCACGGCCTTGGATTCGGAATTCGTCGACGCGTTCATCGGGACTCTCGATCAGAACGTACGCTTCTTGGGCTGGAAGGTCTCGACGGTGAGCGGCTTCATCGTCACCGGCTTGTAGTCGAGGCGACCCCGTTCGGAGTACCACAGGGTATGGCGGATCCAGTTCGCGTCGTCGCGCTCCGGGAAGTCGTCGCGCGCGTGCGCGCCGCGGCTCTCGTTGCGCGCCGCCGCCGACGCGATCGTCGCCTTCGCGGCCTCGATCAGGTTGTCGACCTCGAGCGCCTCGATGCGCGCCGTGTTGAACACCTTGGACTTGTCCGCAATCGCGATCCGCCGCCGGCGCTCGTCGAGTTCGGCGATCTTCGCGACGCCCGCCTGCAGCAGCTCGCCGGTGCGGAAGACGCCGCAATGCGCCTGCATCGCGGCGCGGATGCCGTTGCCGACATCCTGCGTCCGTTCGCCGCTGGCACGAGCGTCGAGGTCCGCCAGGCGCGCCCGTGTCGCCTCGCCGGCGTCGCGCGGCAGGTCGCGGTGCGCGCGCGGCGCCGTGCGCAGCGCTTCGACGATGTGGTTGCCCGCGGCACGCCCGAAGACCACGAGGTCGAGCAGCGAATTCGTCCCGAGACGGTTCGCGCCGTGGACCGAGACGCAGGAGCATTCGCCGATCGCGTACAGCCCGCCGACGACGGCGTTGGGATCGCCGCCGCGCGGCGCGACCACCTGTCCGTGGTAATTCGCCGGGATGCCGCCCATCTGGTAGTGGATGGTCGGGACGACGGGAATCGGCTGGCGGATCGGATCGACGTTGGCGAACTTGATCGCGATCTCGCGAATCGACGGCAGCCGCTTCATGATCGTGTCGGCGCCGAGATGGTCGAGCTTCAGCAGCACGTGGTCCTTGGCCTCGCCGCAGCCGCGCCCTTCCTTGATCTCCTGGTCCATCGAGCGGGAGACGAAGTCGCGCGGCGCGAGGTCCTTCAGCGTCGGGGCATAGCGCTCCATGAAGCGCTCGCCGCGGTCGTTGAGCAGGATGCCGCCCTCTCCGCGCACGCCCTCGGTGATGAGCACGCCGGCGCCCGCCACGCCGGTCGGGTGGAACTGCCAGAATTCCATGTCCTGCAGCGGTATGCCGGCCCGCGCCGCGAGCCCGAGCCCGTCGCCGGTATTGATGTAGGCGTTCGTCGACTGCGCGAAGATCCGTCCCGCGCCGCCGGTCGCGAGCACCGTGACCTTCCCTTCGAGGACCATCAGCTCGCCGGTCTCCATCTCGAGCGCGACGACGCCGAGGCAGTTGCCTTCCGCGTCGCGCACGAGGTCGAGCGCCATCCATTCGACGAAGAAACGCGTCCGCGCAGCGACGTTGCGCTGGTAGAGCGTGTGCAGCAGCGCGTGGCCCGTGCGGTCGGCCGCGGCGCAGGCGCGCGGCACCGGCTTCTCGCCGAAGTTCGCCGAGTGGCCGCCGAACGGGCGCTGGTAGATCGTCCCGTCGGGATTGCGGTCGAACGGCATCCCGAAATGCTCGAGTTCGTAGACGACGCTCGGCGCCTCGCGGCACATGAATTCGATCGCGTCCTGGTCGCCGAGGTAATCGGAGCCCTTGACCGTGTCGAACATGTGCCAGAGCCAGTTGTCCTCGGTCATGTTGCCGAGGGAAGCGCCGATCCCGCCCTGCGCCGCGACCGTATGCGAACGGGTCGGGAACACCTTGGACAGCACCGCGACGCTCAGGCCGGCCTGGGCCAGCTGCAGCGAGCAGCGCATCCCGGCGCCGCCGGCGCCGACGATCACCGCATCGAAGCGGCGGCGCGGCAACGAACTCGATTCCATGGACTCAGACTCTCCAGAGGATCTGCACGGCCCAGGCCGCGAAGGCGCCCAGCGCCAGGATCGTCGCCAGGTGCAGCGCGAGGCGCACGCCGACCGGCTTGACGTAGTCCATCCAGATGTCGCGCACGCCGACCCAGGCGTGGTAACCGAGCGCCGCGAACGCGAGCAGCGTCGCGATCTTCATCGGCAGCGGCGCGAAGATGCCGGCCCAGGCGTCGTAGTCGTGCACGCGCGCGGCGACCCACAACCCGAGCAGCACGATCGCGTAGACGATCATCACCGCCGCGGTGACCCGCTGCGCAAGCCAGCTGCGCAACCCGTAGTGCGCGCCGACGACGAGGCGCTTCGATCCGATGGCCATCACAGGACTCCGAAGATCCAGAGCGCCGCGGCAATGCCGAGCACGATGCCGGTTGCCAGCACGATGACCGCACTGCGGCGCGCCGCCGGCTTGTCCACGCCGACGTGCAGGTCGAGCAGCAGGAAGCGGACGCCGGCGGCGAGATGGTGCAGGAAGCCCCAGGCCAGTACCGAGGCGACGATGCGGACCAGCGGCGTTTGCGCCGCGGCCCGCAAGCGCTCGAAGCTGTCCTCCGACGTCAAGCTCAAGTCGAGGAGCCACAGCACGAACGGCAGCAGCAGGAACATCAGCACGCCGCTCACGCGGTGCAGGATCGAGACGACGCCGGGAGGCGGCAGCCGGTAGGCCGACAGGTCGCCGATCGAAATGTTGCGGATCTCGCGCCGCGGCGTCGCGGCAGGTGTGGGGGACGTGGTCATGGCGCGTGAGCGGCAGTATCTTTTTCGTTAACGGCGGGGCTCGACGCCAGCCCGGAGCGAGCATGGCGGTCCGGACCGACGTCCCGAACGCCGAACATCGATGGCGCGGCGCCGCATTCTCGCGCATTTCGACGCGGCTGCACAAACCGGTGCGCGTCGAGGGCATGGCGGCGTCGCGGCGTCGCGGCGGGCCGTGCGCAGCTCGTCCGGCGGCCCCGGCGATCGGGTCATACGAGCGTGTTCCAGTAGTGGTAGTCCGTCGTCACGCAGAGGCCTCGCCGGACCTCGACCGCGCGCTCGCCGTACGTGTACGAGGTGCGCTCGACGAGGAGCAGCGGCGCTCCGGGCTCGACGCCGAGCTGGCCGGCCGCCGCCGCGTCCGCCGCCACGGCGCGCAGGCGTTCGTCGGCGCGGATCATGTGCGTCCCGAACTCCGTCTCGAACAGTCCGTAGAGCGGGCCGTGATAGGCGCGCAGGCGGTCCGCGGTGAGCCCCTTGAACTGCGCGCCCGGCAGCCAGATCTCGTCCAGGACGACAGGCTTGCCGCGCATCAGCAGCAGCCGGCGAATGAAGACGGCCGACTCCGACGCGGCCAGGCCGAGGCGCGAGGCGATATCGACCGGCGGACGGACCCGCTGGCACTCCAGGAATCGGCTCTGCGCCGGCTCGGTGTCGCCGACGTCCGGCGTCAGGCGAAGAAACCTGAACTGCGCGCGCGGCTCGTGGTGGCTCGCGACGAACGTCCCCTTGCCCTGGCGGCGCACGAGCAGGTTCTCGGCCGCCAGCTCGTCGACCGCCTTGCGTACGGTTCCCTGGCTGACATGGAACCTCGCCGCGAGCTCGATCTCGCTCGGGATCAACTCGCCGGGCTTCCATTCGCCGGCGTCGAGCCGCGCGACCAGCAGGTCCCTGATCTGGCGATACAGCGGTGCGAACACCGCCGCCGACGGACCGGCCATGCCAGCGGCGGCGCGCAGGCGTGGGCGGGCGCCGGCGGCGCGCCGCGCAGGGGTCGGATCAGCAGCCATCGGTCGATCGGTGGCGCATAGGCGCTAGGGGGACCAAGGTGTCGGAACGCCGCAATTTTTCAAGACATATGTCTTATAGATGAGTATACTCGGTTTCGTGGATGCCACGCTGCTTCCGGCCCATCGGTCAACCGAGGTCCAGCCCCCGGCGGCCGCCCCGGTCGCCGGGTCCCACCACTACACTGGACGCCGCTGCCGCGGTGCAGCGTGCCGCGGCCGCGCCCATCTTCCTGCCGTCTCGTTCGGAGCAAACACATGACTAAATCCCCTGTGCGGGTCGCGGTGACAGGCGCCGCTGGCCAGATCGGCTATTCCCTGCTGTTCCGTATCGCCGCCGGCGAAATGCTCGGGCCCGACACGCCGGTGATCCTGCAGCTGCTCGAGATTCCCGACGACAAGGCACAGCGCGCGCTCAAGGGCGTGATGATGGAGCTCGAGGATTGCGCTTTCCCGCTGCTCGCCGGCATGAGCGCGCATGGCGACCCGAACACCGCGTTCCGCGACGCGCAGGTCGCGCTGCTCGTCGGGGCCCGGCCGCGCGGACCCGGCATGGAACGCAAGGATCTCCTTGCGGCCAACGCGCAGATCTTCACGGCGCAGGGCAAGGCGCTCGACGCGGTCGCCGACCGCAACGTCAAGGTGCTCGTCGTCGGCAACCCGGCCAACACCAACGCCTACATCGCGATGAAGTCGGCCCCGAGCCTGCCGAAGCGAAACTTCACCGCGATGCTGCGCCTCGACCACAACCGGGCGGCATCGCAGATCGCGCTGCGCACCGGCAAGCCGGTCGCGGCGATCGAGAAGCTGTGCGTGTGGGGCAACCATTCCCCGACGATGTACGCCGACTACCGCTTCGCGACGATCGGCGGCCAGAGCGTCAAGGCCATGATCAACGACGAAGACTGGAACCGCAAGGTCTTCCTGCCGACCGTCGGCAAGCGCGGCGCCGCGATCATCGAGGCGCGCGGCCTGTCCTCGGCGGCGTCGGCCGCCAACGCGGCGATCGACCATGTACACGACTGGCTGCTCGGCAGCAACGGGGCCTGGGTGACGATGGGCATTCCGTCGGACGGCAGCTATGGCATTCCGGTCGACACGATGTTCGGGTTCCCGGTCACGACGAAGCCCGGCGGCGAGTACCAACTCGTCGAGGGCCTGCCGATCGACGAGTTCTCGCGCGCCTGCCTCGACAAGACGCTCGCCGAGCTGAGCGAGGAGCGCGACGGCGTCAAGCACCTGCTGCCATGAGCGCCGCGATGACCGCTGGGACGAATGACGCGCGTCCGCCGTCGCCCGGGGCCCGGTTTCGCGCCGCGCTCGAGGCCGAGAGCCCGCTGCAGATCGTCGGCGCGATCAACGCCAACCACGCGCTGCTCGCGCGCCAGGCCGGGTTCCGTGCCATCTACCTGTCCGGCGGCGGCGTCGCCGCCGGATCGCTGGGCCTTCCGGACCTGGGCATCAACACGCTCGACGACGTGCTGACGGACGTGCGCCGCATCACGGACGTCTGCGACCTGCCGCTGCTCGTCGACGTCGACACCGGGTTCGGACCGAGCGCCTTCAACATCGCGCGCACCGTGAAGTCGCTGTGCAAGTTCGGCGCTGCCGCGTTGCACATCGAGGACCAGGTCGGCGCGAAGCGCTGCGGCCACCGGCCGGGCAAGGAGATCGTCGCGACGGCCGAGATGGTCGATCGCGTCAAGGCCGCCGTCGATGCGCGCACGGATCCCGACTTCTACGTCATCGCGCGCACCGACGCGATCGCCGTCGAGGGCCTCCCGGCCGCGATCGAACGCGCGGTCGCGTGCGCGGCCGCCGGCGCCGACGCGATCTTCGCCGAGGCGGCGCTCGACCTGGACACCTACCGCCGTTTCGGCTCCGCGGTCGGCGTGCCGCTGCTCGCCAACCTGACGGAATTCGGCCAGACGCCGCTGTTCACGACCGACGAGCTGCGCTCCGCCGGCGTGCGGATGGCGCTGTATCCGCTGTCGGCATTCCGGGCTGCGAACAAGGCCGCGCTGAACGTCTACGCGACGCTGCGCCGCGACGGCACGCAGAAGGCGGCCGTCGCGACCATGCAGACCCGCGCCGAGCTCTACGAGTCGATCGGCTACCACGACTACGAACGCCGCCTCGACGCGCTGTTCGCCCGCAACAAATAGCGCCTCCGCGCCGCCCTTCCTGGAGACCGCAACGTGACCGAAGCTGCACCCGCCGCCGCGAAACCGAAGAAGTCCGTCGCCCTGTCGGGCGTCGTCGCCGGCAACACCGCGATCTGCACGGTCGGCCGCACCGGCAACGACCTGCACTATCGCGGCTACGACATCCTCGACATCGCCGACACCTGCGAGTTCGAGGAGGTCGCCTTCCTGCTCGTCCACGGGCGCCTGCCGACCACCACGGACCTCGCGGCCTTCAAGGCGAAGCTGCGCTCCTACCGCGGCCTGCCGCGCGCGGTGAAGGCGACGCTGGAGCAGCTGCCGGCCTCGAGCCACCCGATGGACGTCATGCGCTGCGCCGTCTCGACGCTGGGCTGCGTCATCCCCGAAAAGGACGACCACGGCATCGGCGGTGCCCGCGACATCGCGGACCGGCTGATGGCGTCGCTCGGCTCGGCGCTGCTCTACTGGTACCACTACAGCCACAACGGTCGCCGCATCGACGTCGACACCGACGACGACTCGATCGGCGGGCATTTCCTGCACCTGCTCCACGGCAAGCCGCCGAGCGACCTGTGGGTCCGCGCGATGCACACCTCGCTCGTCCTCTACGCCGAGCACGAATTCAATGCCTCGACGTTCGC
>Ga0335069_10011750_pt1 | contig 12342 bp, 7 predicted proteins | sample Lox_Sample_11_FD_206714 | JGI IMG/M metagenome (GOLD analysis project Ga0335069, IMG submission 206714) | Soil microbial communities from Loxahatchee National Wildlife Refuge, Florida, United States - Lox_Sample_1.1 | ecosystem: Environmental > Terrestrial > Soil > Wetlands | place: USA: Florida...
CGTACCCGCCCATCGAGATGCCGCTCAGATAGGTGCGCGCCGGGTCGGCGTGGAACTCCGCCGTCTCCTGGTCCAGAGCCGCCATGGCCATGGTCAGCATTTCGGCGTCGGTCCAGAAACCCGGATACCGGCATTGGGGCATCACAATGATGAACGGCCAGCGCTCCGGATGATCCCGCACCTGCAGCGGCAGCCCGATCTGGGTCTGCCACATGCCCTCGGCGCCGCGCTCGCCGCGCCCGTGCAGGAACAGGATGACCGGCCACTTCCTGTGGTCGTCGCGCCGATACTCCTCCGGCACATAGACCTGGAACCGGTAGGTGACCCCCTTCAACTCCAGGCGGCGGTTCAGGAACCCGGTCTCCTGGCCTGGAGCTTTGAAGCGGCTCTTCGCCGCGGCCGCGCGGCCTCCGCCGAGGAGCACAGACACGCTCAGGCCAAGGCACACGAGCGCAAAAAGGGATTTCTGATCAAGGCGCATCTTCCGGTCTCTTCATCATAAGTGCCGCTGTCAAACTAACCAAAATGGGACGGTGGCCGGGGCCGGGCGGTTTGGCTGTGGAGCGGCAAGGGAAGGAGTGAAGGAGTGGAGGGGGTCGATGGCCACGGGATGGGGGCAGGCAGGGATATGGCGCGTTCAGCGTACCCCGCGTTGAAACGCGGGGGCTAACGAACGGTGCGCCTATCGCGCGGGTGTGTGGAGAGTTGAGCGGCCCGGCTGGTTCTCAGGCGGCGCGCGGGAACTTTTCGATCTTCGGGCGCTTGCGGCGGGATGCATGCCAGAGGTCGTACTGCTGCTGGAGGCCGAGCCAGATATACGGCTGGTTTCCAAACGCGTCTGCGAGACGGAGCGCCATCGAGGCGGTTACGGCGGCGCGGCCGTTGAGGATGCGGGAAAGCGTAGAGCGGGCCACGCGGAGGCGCTTCGCGGCTTCGCCTACCGGCATTTCCCCAAGATATTCGCGGAGGAGCCGGCCGGGATGAGGCGGGTTGTGCATCGTAGTCATTTCCCTGCTCCTTTTCAGTGATAGTCCTGGTAATCGACGAGAGTGGCGTCTTCGCCATCGAACGTGAAGGTCATTCGCCAGTTTGCGTTGACCTTGACTGACCAGTGCTTGGCCAAGCCGCCCTTGAGAGGATGCAGATCCCAGGCCGGGACGTCCATATCCGCGGGAACTCGCGCAAGGTCCAAGGTGCCGAGTTGAACTTCCAGCTTTCGCGCATGGGCCGGCTGGATGCCTGCCTTGCTGCCCGTGCGAAAGAACTTCTCCAGTCCAGCGTGCCGGAACGACCGGATCATGTTCGTACTGTAGCGCGTAGCGCGTCACGCGTCAAGGACCGGGGAGTTGCAGCCTCCCAGCCTTGCGCCCGAAAGAAGGCGACAGGTGGGGCGCGGGGCGGTGGCGGTGGCGTGGGCGAAAGACGGGCGGACTGCGGTGGTGCCCCAGGTCCCAGAAGCGGGACCTGGGGCACCTGTGATCCTCTCATTCCTCTATTGCACTGTCACTTAGTTTCGTAACAGCCTGTCCAAAACCGGGAGACCTGAGGCAGCCGGAAGACCGGTCGGTGCTATCTTTGTTGCAAACAATCGACGATGGAACCTGAGGAACGAAAATGCCCGTTGAGCTGAAGGCGCCGACTTTCGATGAACTGATGTGGCCTGCTCTGGTTGCCATTCAACAATTGGGTGGATCAGCAACACACGAAGAATTGCTTGAAAAGATCATCGAGATCGAACATATCCCTGAATCTGTTCAGAATTTGATGCACACCGAGCGTCAGACGAAGATCAGCTATAACCTGGCTTGGGCGAAGACGTATCTTGGCAAAGTCGGTGCGTTGGAGAATCCTTCACACAGTGTGTGGGCCATAACCGAGAAAGGAAAGAGTCTTACCAAGGAAGCCGTCAACGAGATCCCTGCCGAAGTTCGAAAACAGTTCAAACTTGATAAAGAGAAGAAGAGTAAGGACGGGGAGAAACAAAAGGACCTCGAACCAGAGGCAAAGAATTGGAAAGATGAATTGCTGACGTTGCTCGTAAGAGATGTGAAACCAGATGCTTTTGAGCGACTTGCGCAAAGGATCCTTCGCGAATCGGGATTTGTGAAGGTCGAAGTTACAGGAAGAAGCGGCGACGGCGGCATCGACGGAGTTGGAGTCTTGCGTCTCGCATTGCTCTCATTCCAGGTTTACTTCCAATGTAAGCGCTACAAGGGCAGCGTTCCGCCAAGCGCGATCAGAGACTTTCGAGGAGCAATGGTCGGCCGTACCGATAAGGGACTGTTCATAACAACAGGAACATTTACCGCGGAAGCCAAGAAGGAAGCCACCCGTGACGGAGCTCCGGCAATCGATCTGATCGATGGAGATATTCTGTGCGACCTCCTGAAGAACCTAAAACTCGGAGTAACTACCACGATGGTGGAAGAGGTGAGTATTTCGCCAGACTGGTTTAGAAAGATCTGATCTCGAATCTCACCCTCAAAGACCGAACGCGGACCTTGCGGTCCGCGTTCGTGGTTCTTTCTTTGTGTGGTGGTCATTATGTACGGGCTGAAGCCCGTACCCTTCCTTGGCTGAAGCCCGTACCCTTCCTTGACTAGAGCCCGTGCCTGGCTGATGCGCACACCTTATGTGTCGTCAGGCTTTGGCGGGGACGAGGTTGCCTAGTTTCTCTTGCAGCAACTCGTGGCCGTTCTTGAGGAGGTCGGCTAACGGGAGCTTGCCGCTGTCGACTTCGGCCAGCAGGGCCTTCTGGGCTTCGTATTCGCGGTTTTTGATGCCGGCCTTGGACTGCAGCATGCGCCAGGACTTGCGGCGCTCGACACAGAACATGACTAACTGGCGGCTGAGGGCGCGATATTCCTTCTTGCCGCCTTCTTCAAGCGTGATGAAGACGCCGAAGTCGGGGATCCAGGCGCGGTGTTTGGGGTCCAGATAGCGGCGGTAGACCACATCCTGCTGCGTGATGCGGACGAGCATGTTTTCGAGGGGGATGAGCTTCTCGGCCTGCTCGGGCTTGATTTTGCGCAGGTGGTTGCGAAAACGGGCTTCCGTGGTGCACCAGTGGGCGACGGTGTAGCGGCGGGTTTCGCCGGTGACCTTGTCTTTGGTCTCGTACCAGTCGAGATCCTTGCTGGGGTTGCCGTTGATGTCGAGGGCCTCGGAGTAGGTCTCGCCCTTGCGGGGATCGAAGACGAACTCGGGGACGCCTCGGGAGTCGCGGACGCGCTGGGCCTGGTGAAGGGCCATGTCGTCGGCGACGCCGTGCTCGGGCTGGCAGGTAGTGAAGGCCTGGAGGAACATGGTGCCGCGGTATTCGAGGCCGTCGAGGATGGCGCGGTAGAGCTTGGGCGCGTTGGCCATTGAAACCTGAGCTACGAAGGGCGAGCCGTGCCCGGCGAGGAAGGTTTCCGCGACGGTCTTTTTCTCCGTGTTCTTGCCCTGGGAGGCGGGGCCGTAGGTGTTCATGTCGCCGCCGCCGAGCATGGGGGTGGAGTCGGAGTTCTGGCCGCCGGTATTGGAGTAGACCTGGGTATCGAGCATGAGCGCCTTGACGTTGGGGCGGTTCTGCAGGATCACCTTGGACATGTTCTGGTAGCCGATGTCGCCCATGCCGCCGTCTCCGCCGACCACCCAGACCTTGGGCAGCTCAACGATCTCCTGGTCGGTCATGAGTGCATCCGTGAAGTGGGCGAAGTCGTAGTACTGGCGGTCGGAGATGGACTGGCCGCCGAGGATGATGTCGGTGAGGCGCTCGGGGAGGACGGAGCGGCGGGCGTGGTCGACGATGAAGCTTTCGCCCATGAGCCAGCCCACGGTGATGCCGTCCTGGAAGAGGGAGTTCATCCACGGATAGGGGTGGGGGTTGTTGGGCGAGGTGGAGCCGTAGACGGTGTTGCAGCCGGTGTGGGCGGCCATGGCCATGACGCTCATGCCGTTGGCGAGGCGGCCGTCGATGGGCTGCAGGTTCTTGTGGTTGAAGGCTTCAGTGAGAAGGACGGCGGCGAGCGCCTCGACGAGCTGGGCGTCGGTGATGGGGCCGTTCTTTTCTTCGTGGGCGGCGATGCGGGAGCGGGTGTCGGCATCGTCTTCGCCGCCGAGGCCGAGGATGAGGTGCGAGACCGCCTGGCGGAGGGTGGCGTAGGCCTTGGGATCGGAGGCCTTGAGAGCTTCGAGTTTGGCCGCGCCGGTCTTTTCGAGTTCGCCGGCCTTGGCCACGAAGCGATCGGACTTGGCGTGGTAGACGGGGCGCATGTACGCCTCCGTGACAGCGGCGATGGAGCGGAGGACGGACTTCTCGCCGCAGCCAGCGCAGGCGCCGTCGCCGGAGACCAGGGCGTCGTAGTTGCTGCGGACCATGAGCATGTTGCGCAGCGTGGCGGTCTTGGAGTCGGCGGGGTTGGCGGCGTTGAAGAGGCCGAGGTACTTCTGCGAGGTGTCGGGGAGGAGGTTGAGGAAGGCGGTGCCGGTTTCGTGCTCGGCGTTGACTTCTTCGGTCTCCTTGACCATTTTGAGGGCCTGGTGGTCGCCGCAGGCGGTGACGCAGGCCGCGCAGCCTTTGCAGAGATCCGACACAAAGATGCTGAAGATGCCGCCGGAGCCTGGGGCTTTGCGCTCGGGCGAGGAGAAGATGGCGTTGACCTTCTGATAGGCCATGGGCACCTTCTCAATGATGTCGAAGAACTGCTTTTTCGCGTCTGCCGAGAAGCCATCGACGCTTTCGGTGACTTCGCGGAGGATGGTGGGCAGCGGGGTGCCGGTCTTGATTTCGGCGAGCATGCGCGTGCGGGTCTGCTTTTCGATCTCTGGCAGGGCGGCGAGCATCTTGCTGCGGTCGGCGGGGTTGGCGACGTAGCGGCTTACGGCCGTGGAGAGCAGGGTGCGGAGGTCCTGCGAGGTATTGGGCAGGGCGGTATCGGGGCAGACGGAGATGCACTCCATGCACTGGGTGCAGTTTTCGGGGATGTAGAGCGGGGTTTCGCGGCGGGCGACGTATTTGGAAGCGGAGTCGCCTGTGGCGGCGGCGATGAGGCCCATGGCCGAGAGCGGCGTAGCGGGCTGGTCATAGCCGAGGCCGGAGCGGAACTCGGCGTCGAACGCGGCGATGGTGGCGATGGGCGGTCGCGCGGCCTGGCCGGCGGGAGGCGGCGTGGTGCGGCAGCCGCCGGTGGTGCAGGATTCGGCTGCGCCGGCTTCAGCGTAGGCGGGAACGGGTTCGAGGATGGGGAGGAGGGCTTCACCGCGGAGGGTGGAGCGGTCGCGGGCGGCGAGGTCGCCGACGGCGATTTCCTTGACCAGTTCGAAGCCCTGGAGCATGACTTCCATGTTGGACTGGACGACTGCTTCGCCGAGCTTGCCGAACTTTTTGACGTACTGCCTGTGGACGACTTCCCGGTACTGCTCCTGGGTGATGCCGAACTTATTGAGGAGCGTGGAGACGCGGAAGAAGGCGCCGAGGAAGGCGTTGCCCTGCATGCGGAGCTGGAGGTCGGCGCGGTTGGTAGCTTTGCGGGCGATCTCAAAGCCGGGCAGGGTATAGACGCGGATGCCTTTATCGATGATTTGCTTGCGGGCCCATTTGGGGAGATTCTCCCAGGCATGCTCGCCTTCGACTTCGGACTCCCAGATGAGAGCGCCGCCGGGCTGGATGCCGTCGAGGGGGTTGCAGTGGGTGAAGGCCTTGGGGTCGCAGCACAAAACTGCAGTCACGTGGCGCAGGTCGCAGTTGACGCGGATGCGCTCCGGGGCAGCGACCATGAAGTAGCTGGTGGGCGCGCCTTTCTTTTCGGAGCCGTACTTGGGGTTGGCGGAGACGTGGATGATTTCGGCGGGGTTGCCGTACTCGTCGGTGACCTTGTCGCGTTCGTAGAGCAGGTCGTTGAGGTCGCCGATGATGGCGCCGAGGTTCTTGCCGGTGGTGATGGCGCCCCATCCGCCGATGGAGTGGAAGCGGACAGCGACGGCGCCGTTGGGGAGCAGGGATGGCATTTCGTCGGCGATCACAGAATAAGGATGGTCGATGCCGAGAACGATGAAGCTGGCGCCGTCGGCTGCGGTCTTGCCGTCTTTGCGGGCCCGGCCGGCGGTGGCGAACTCGTAGGCGCCAATGACGTGTTCGGGGCGGAAGTCGCGGGAGCCGAGGCCGTAGGTGCCGCCGATGATGTGGGGCACTTCTTCGAGGGAGATTCTGGGCAGGCCGGTGGAACCCTGCACGGCTTTCGACAACGCGGTGCGGATGTCGCGGCCGAGGGGGTTATCGGGGCTCAGGGACTCATCGGTCCGCTCGAGGATGATGACGTTCTTTTTGCCGCGGAGGGCTTCAACGACGGCGGCCTCGGGGAAGGGGCGGATGACGTTGATGTGGATGGAGCCGACGCTGGCGTTACGGGTGGCGCGGAGGTAGTCGACCGCGGCCTCGATGTTCTCGGCAGCCGAGCCGAGCGAGACGAAGACGGTGTCGGCGTCGTCGGTCTTGTACTTCGTGACGAGGCCGTAGTGCCGGCCGGTGAGGTCGCCGAAGTCCTTGTAGGCGGCTTCGAGGAATTCGAGGATGGGCTCGGAGAAGTTATTGCGGCGCGCGACCACGCCCTGCATGTAGTGTTCCTGGTTCTGGACAGGGCCGAGCAGGACGGGGTTGGCGAGGTCGATCATTTTGGGGACGCGGCGGCGGGTGGGTCCGAAGAGGACGCGCTGGGCCTCGGTGGGGCAGTCGATGGTGTCGTCGGGGGAGCCGAGGTACTCGCGGATCAGCTCGGACTCGTGCTTATAGAAGGTGCGCTCGAGGTGCGAGGTGAGGAAGCCGTCCATGATGTTCATGCCGGGCGTGAGGGAGAGCTCGGTGACGCGGCGGAGGATAAGGGCCTGGTCGGCGGCCTGCTGGGCGTCCTTGCCGAAGAGCATGATCCAGCCGGTGTCGAGGGCGCCGTAGATGTCGTCGTGGCCGCAGTGCACGTTGAGGGCGTGCTTGGTGAGGGCGCGGGCGCCGACTTCGAGGACCATGGTGGATCCCTTGCCGGGGGCGTGGTAGTACTGCTCGACGCCGTAGACGATGCCCTGTCCGGAGGTGAAGTTGACCACGCGCTTGCCGGTGACGGAGTGGGCAATGGCGCCGCCCTGGGCAGCGTGCTCGCCTTCGGTCTCAATCGCTAAAGTGTTGCCGCCAAAGACGTTGAGGTGGCCTTCGGCATAGGCCTGCTGGAAGAGCTCGCCGCCTTCAGTGGAGGGCGTGATGGGGTAGAAGACGCCGGCGTCGGCGATGCGCGTTTCTGTGTAGTAAGAGACGAGCTGGTTTCCGTTGGCGGTGACCCGGATTCCGGGATAGCGAGCTTTCGTCATACTGAACTCCCTTTTTGCGTACGAGCAGTCGAAACTGGGCCGCGACGGTAGATATCCATTTTAAGTTGGACTCCGGTAGTCCGCAATGGACGGTAGTCCGAAACGGACGATTTCGTGCGGGTCAAGCGATAGGTGGATGCGGGCGGAGGGTCCGATCCCTCCCCGGGCACGAGCGCTTCGAGTCCGGAGCCGGGCCGATGGATGGCGCGGCGAAACTTTCTACCCTACCAGTGTAGGCCGGGGGAAAGGGGAGCCGGAATCGCGGGGAAGGCGGATATTCCGCAATGCAAACCCATGCACTAGTATGCGCGCGTCTCGTGGGACTGTATACCGTATTGCGGGAGTCATGAAGGCGCGAGGGTTCCAGCTGGACGGTGGGGAGGACGGCGGGGAGGAAAGACAGGGGAAAGCGGAAAGTTGAATTGTAACGGGGCTGACACACCCGGGAAACAAACGGGGACTAGGGTTCGGGTCGCGAAGACTCGCACCCCAAATTTCCCCGCGAACATTCGCACCCAAATTCCCCCCGGAGGATCACCCCCCATGAACACCGATCGCCGCAGTTTTCTGCGACTCCTGAGTTCCGGGGCGCTGGCCAGTGCATTTCCCGCAAGCATTGCACGCGCTCTCGAAATTCCCGCCCATCACCGTACCGGAACCATTGCGGATGTGGAACACATTGTGATTCTGATGCAGGAGAACCGTTCGTTCGATCATTACTTTGGCGCCCTGCGGGGCGTGCGCGGGTTCAACGATCCGCGGGCGGTCAACCTGCCCACGGGCGACCCGGTGTGGTATCAGCCGAACGGATCGGGGTATCTGCTGCCGTTCCGACCCGACCAGCCGAGCCTGGGCCTGACGTTTCTGGAGGACACGCCGCATGACTGGAGCACCACGCATGCGGGCTGGAACCAGGGCAACCTGGATGCCTGGGTTGCGAACAAGGGTACGACGTCGATGGCGCACCTGACGCGGCAGGACATTCCATTCCACTATGCGCTGGCCGACGCGTTCACGGTCTGCGATGCGTACCACTGCTCGCTGCTGGGCCCGACGGACCCGAACCGGTACCACATGTGGACGGGATGGGTGGGCAATGATGGGTCGGGCGGCGGGCCGGTGATCGACAACTCGGAAGCAGGCTATGGCTGGTCAACGTATCCGGAGCGCCTGGTGAAGGCGGGCGTGACCTGGAAGATTTACCAGGATGTCGGGCAGGGACTGGATGCGGCGCACTACTGGGGCTGGGGTCCGCCGTTTATCGGCAACTACGGCGACAACTCGCTGTTGTACTTCTTCCAGTATCAGGATTCGACGCCCGGCAGTCCGCTGAATGAGGGCGCGCTGACGGGGACCAACATCTCGGTGAGCGGTACGTTGTTTGACCAGTTGCGCGCGGACGTGATGGGCAAGAAGCTGCCGCAGGTCTCGTGGATTGTGGCTCCGGAAGCCTACACCGAGCACGGAAACTGGCCGCCGAACTATGGCGCCTGGTACGTGTCGCAGATGCTGGATGCGCTGACGGCGAATCCGGAGATCTGGAGCAAAACGGCGTTCTTTTTGTGCTACGACGAGAACGACGGCTTTTTCGATCACATGGCTCCTCCGACGCCGCCGGCGGCGCGCGCGCAGGGGCTTTCGACGGTGGACCTCACGAACGAGATCTTTCCGGGGAATTCCTACTATGAGAGCGGGCCGTATGGACTGGGGATGCGGGTGCCGATGATCGTGATTTCGCCGTGGAGCAAGGGCGGCTGGGTGAGTTCCGAAGTGTTCGATCACACGTCGCTGATCCGGTTCATCGAGGCGCGGTTCGGGCCGCAGTACCCGGGATTGATCGAGTCGAATATCACTCCGTGGCGGCGGGCGATTGCGGGCGACCTGACTTCGGCGTTCGATTTCAGGCACGCCAACGCACACGTGGTTTCGCTTCCGGATACGTCGAGTTATGCGCCGACGGACTATAACACGCATCCGGATTACGTTCCCATTCCTCCGGTGAACCAGGCAATGCCGGCGCAGGAGAAAGGGATCCGGCCGGCGCGGGCGGTGCCGTACCGGTTGAACGCGACGACGGCGGTGGACTGGCTGGACGGCGCGGTGACGATTGAATTCATGAACGCGGGCGAGCGCGCGGCGGTGTTCCAGGTGCGATCGGGCAACGGGATGGGCGGCCCGTGGACATATACGGTGGGACCGGGCAAGACGGTATCGGACACGTGGGCGGTAACCTCGAGCGGGAAGAGCAGCTATGACCTTTCGGTGTATGGGCCGAACGGTTTCCTGCGGGCGTTCAAGGGCAGCGTATCCGGACAGGGCGCAGCCAACCTGAAGATCGCGAGCCGGTACGGCGGTAACGAGGGCGGGCTCGAGCTGACGATCGAGAATGCCGGTTCAGGTGACGCGGCGGTGAGTGTTGCCGACGGGTACACGGGCCGGACGGCGACACACGAGGTGAAGGCGGGGCATACGCTGCGCCGCCACTGGGAACTGGAGGAGACGTTCGGCTGGTACGACGTAGTGGTCGGGGTCGAGTCCGACGCGAGCTTCCGGCAGCAGCTTGCGGGTCACGTGGAGACGGGAGAGGACAGCGTGACGGACCCGGCGATGGGAGGCGTGAAACTGCGGTAAGACGCATTCGGCGGACGAATGCGGCGGACGGGGGGAGGAACCGCTCCTGCCTGCCGCCAGGTCTCACCAACGGAGCATCGATGACGGCCTCCCGGCGGCAACGTGCCGGGAGGCCGTTGTTGCGTGGACGGCGGATGGTTCGGGCCGGGGCAGATTGTATTATTGGGGGCTACCTGCGCCAGACTCGGGCGCGCGCGGGAAGTGTCCGCGGCGCGGCGGCCGGCGGAGGCGTGCCTGGTGGCGCTGCGAGCACGGCTGCGACGAAGTGGGCGGAGATGCTGGTGGAGCGCCTGCGCAGCGAGCCTGCAGAGGAGGCGGCGATGGCCGCAGAGAACAAGCCGGTGGATCGGTCAGCGGCTTCGGTGTGGGCGCCGGTGACATACCGGTTTCTCGACATCTCGGGATTTGCGGGGCGGGTGGGCGAATACGACAGCCTGCACCAGTCGGTGGGGTCGAGCGGGGCGTCGGCCTATGTGGATACGGCGCGGAAGCTGACGCTGGTGTCGCGGGGCACGGTGATCTCGGGCGACGATTACTCGGTGCGGTCACAACTTACCGTGAGCCGCTGGCTGCGGGCGGGAGTGGATTTCCGCAGCCTGGTGCAGCAGCAGGACCACTATCCGAATTACATTGCGACGTTGTCGTCGGATTTCGCGGGGAACGTGACGGACACGATTCCGCGCAATGCGGTGTTCGGGGTAACGCGGCGGCTGGGCAACGGCTATGCGCGGATGAAGCTGCCGCGTGTGCCGGTGCACCTGTTTGTGAGCGGCGACTGGCAGGCGAGGGATGGGCAGACGCAGCTGGCGTATCTGGACGAGAACTCGACGGCGGCGGTGTATGTGGACGGCGCAAACACGACCTGCGGGGCGCAGTGCCATGCGGCGTCGCAGTATCAGCCGGTGAACATGACCACGCGCAACGTGAGCGGTGGCGCGGATGTTGCGGCTGAGTTATCAGCATAGTTATAGCCACTTCAACGACCGCCTGGTGTTCCCGACGGGCACTTATACCGGGCCGTTCACGCCGGAGGATGAAGGATTCTCGACGGTGAATCCGCCGCCTTCAGGGCCTGCGCCCAAGGATGTACCGGCGGGTAACTACTATCTCAATATTCCTTCGCCGAATGAGTTTTCGGCGGACACGGTCACGGCGAACTTTGCGCCTGTTGAGGCATTCGCATTGAACGCGCATGGGACGTATACGCGGCTGCGGAACACGTTCACGGGCCATCCGCAGAACTGGTTTGACACCGACGAGACGGCGACGTGGGCTGCGCGCGAGCGGCTGCGTGTGACGGCGGATTACCACCAGCAGAACATGATCAACGGCTTCACGCCTTATTACACGCTGTATGGGAATGCTTCCTATCACCGGCACGGGGAGGGCGTGAGGGCGGAGATCGGATTGCCGCGTGGATTTGCGCTGGAGCCGGAGTACAGGCACGGAGGGATCACGCGATCGAATGCGAGGTTATGGCCGCAGGTGTATTCGATGGACAACACGGATCTGCAGACGGTGATTCCGACGTCGACGAGCAACACGGCAGGACTTGCGCTGGTGTATCGCGCGGGCGGGTTATGGAACGCGCGCGCTGGATACGAGTGGACCGGGACGGATCATCCCGGATACCTGACCGTGCCGAAGAGCAACAACCGCGTGTTTGCGAATGTGTGGGTGACGCCGAAGGCGGGGCTGACGCTGTCGAACGACTTGAGCATCGTAGTGCAGAATGCGTTTGCGGCGATTGCGCTGCCAAACACGGCGGGAGATTTTGCGCGGCGCAATCGCCTGTATGTCGAGGCGCTGAGCGCGACGGCGCAGCCGATGCCGGGGTGGAACCTTGAAGCGGGCTACTCCTACATGCAGAACAATCTGCGCACCTACATGGCGTACCAGAACGATACCGAGGTGGGATACGTGGTGGATGATCCTGCGGTGATCTACAAGCAGCTGAGCCAGGTGGTGTGGGGCGGGTCGGTCTACAAGTTCAAGGACCGCTGGGGGCTGGATCTGCGGCTGACGCATAACGGGTCGACGAGCGGGTATCGGCCGGACCTGAATGCGAACGATGCGGCGGCGCTGGGCAATGCGTCGCTCATTCAACAAGGGATCTTCGATCCGGTTATGTTCGCGGCGGCGCTGGGGAATCTGCAGTTCAGCTCGACGCAGATTTCGCAGGTGCTTGTGCCGCAGTGGATCGGCAACGGGAAGGCGTTCTATGTGTTTCCGCACCGTATCGAAGGCGGGACGGCGTTCTACTACGGGAGTTATGCGGACCACTGGAATTCGAACTGGAACGGGGTGCTGCGGACGTTCGATGTGTATGTGGCGAAGACCTGGTAGGCGCGCCGAGGTATAGTGGGGGCGGCG
>Ga0335069_10011751_pt1 | contig 12342 bp, 8 predicted proteins | sample Lox_Sample_11_FD_206714 | JGI IMG/M metagenome (GOLD analysis project Ga0335069, IMG submission 206714) | Soil microbial communities from Loxahatchee National Wildlife Refuge, Florida, United States - Lox_Sample_1.1 | ecosystem: Environmental > Terrestrial > Soil > Wetlands | place: USA: Florida...
ATCGCCCTCGACAGCCCGTAGCTCCGGTTCGATCCGAAACGCACGGTCTTCATCATGGTTTCTTGTCCTCCCTGCGGATCGGTTCCCATCCGGGCACCAAATCGAGAACGCGACGAGCGGCCGAAAGCGTTTCGAGGGCGTCTTTCAAACAAGCGAACGCGCGTTCGGTACTCATGGCGTCGGTACCGTCGAAAGGAATCAGCGGCCATGGTTCCGGAGTCGCTTCGAGCATTAACTGGCTCTCTTCGTCGAAGCACGCTTCGACCGCATCGCCCTGCTGAAAGATCGCTAATAGGATAGGTACCGGCGGATTGCAGTCGCAGAACGCATCTCGGATCGGTTCCGGGATCTCCGGCAGCCGTACGCGAGCGGATATTCGATCGAGTTCCGCCGTGGCTTTGAGGAGACGTGAGACCTGCTTACTCGGCCCCAGCCGGTCCATCAGCGCCTTCAACGCGCGACGGCCCAGCGGCCGCTTTTTCATGCATGGCGGCAGCAATTTATCTCGGTCCGGCAGAGCTGCATCATCCTGGCCCGTCCCGGGCTCGTAGTCGTCCTCGAGGATGGATAGGCGTTCGTCAGCGTCGCGGTCATCATAAACGCGGAATACCCGCCCCAAACCGTAGAGGAAGAGCCGCGCGAACGTCACGGGAAGCTGCGGGTGTTCCTTCTCGCAAAGGGCCAGAGCCGGTCCGAGATTGACGAAACCGCACGACCCTGCCTCCATGTAGAGGAACATCTGTGAGCCGTCGGGCTCGTCCTCGGTCTCACACCATTCGTGCGGATCGGTCGACAGGGTCACGGATAGATCAAAGGCGCCGTCGATCGCGGCCTCGGTCGACCGTTCGATGAACCGATTCAAGGTATGGCGCAGAAAGCCGGCTGGCTCCCTGCCGCACCTGGACCAATCTGAAGAGTTGCCGATTCCGAGTTCGATCAGGATGGTGGCGAACCTGGCGGCTGCGGCATCGCTACCAAAGGATGAATGGTGAAAGCCCACCCGATCGAGTCGCGGAACCGTCAAGCTGTGTCCCGGCGCGATCAGCCAGGGGGCACGAGCCCCGCCGGCGTCTTCATGCCCGAACCCTTCCGGCCGTAGGTGTTGTGCTGTAGCGCTCGTGCAAGGATTTGGCAGGACTGCTGGAACTGGGGGCATTTCTTGAACTCCCGAACAACCTCGCTGGTCTTCTGAGTTTGCCCGTCCACTACTCGCTGAAGTTCCCGAAGGACCCTCTTCCTCGTCATCCCTTGGTGCCGATCGCCTTCGCGAAGTGATAGACCAGCTTGTTCCCAACCGCTTCCGGCCCCGTGACTGCGGCCGTAGCGATCTCCGGGTACGTCGCCGAAAATGCAGTTCGCACTTCCTCAATGCTGAGCTTCGGATTGGGGTCCGGTAACCGAACTCCGTCGTAGCGGAATTCCCGGGCCATGGTTTCGATGGTCATCGATTTTCAAACCTCTCTCTGTAGGTTGTCGGAATTGTTGACAATTCGTGCCACAGAACGTGACAAAACGTGCCACGAAAGGTGGCAAGATCCTACCGTTGGCCGATCCGTGGCTGATGAGCGAGGCCGCTCGGATGGACTCTACCGCCTTCGTTTACCCCGGTGGTGGGCCTTTCTGAACTGAGCGTAGAGCATTACTTCTTCGAGATCGTCGTCATCCAGGTCCGCCGTGGCGCTCAAGACGGCATTCGCCCGTGACTTCGGTTGTGCTTGGGGGAAAAAGATCGTGATCGGTACACCAAAGAACTGAGCCAACCTCTCCAAATCGGAAATGGACGGCTTGTAGGTAGCCGTCTCCCAACGAGAGATCGTGTTGGCGGTGGTCTTCACCGCCAGCGCGAGTTCTTCCTGGCTGATGCCGCGGCCGCGGAGTGCTGTCCTCAACTCCCGAATCTGTTTACCGACCTCTTCGTAGATATCAGGCATGAGCGCCGATGGTGTCCTCTTGCAGGATACCACTATCCTTTTTATGTTGACACAATAATTCTTCCTGTGCCATACTTCCTCTTGTAGGATTATATAATCCCATACAAGGAGTAGAGTACGAGCCCCCGGTTGTTTGGAGATCGTATGTCGGCCCCGTTTGAAGAACCTCGTCGCAGCAACTTGATTTTCCTCTCTCGCCAGGATCCCGGCGAACCCGTTCGGTTCGATCAGCTGCGCAGAGTGCGGAATCCAGTCAGCCGCTCGAAATCGGGCGTGCAAGGCAAAGTCGCGGACGTCATAAGCGGCCGCTCGCGCCATGCGGAATCGCAGAATGAGATCAAGGCGTTTCAGATCCTCGTGGCCACAGCGCATGCCGACTCGTGGCAAGAACAGCCCTTCACTCTCGAATACCGTCATGAAGGAGCGAAGCATCGGTATACACCGGACATTCTCGTAATCCGGGGCGCACGCCGGGAGGTCGTTGAGGTCAAGGACGATCAGGAGGCCGCCCTGCCCGAGAATCGGGCTCGCTTTGGTCTCATCAGCGAGTTGCTCGTGGAGCATGGCTATGATTTCCGGGTTTGGACGAGATCTGAGATCTGCTCCGAGCCACGCCTCACGAATTCCAGGCTCGTATTGCGATATCGCTGTGTTGCGGTTTCGCCTCCTGATCGTGAAAGGGTTCGCCGCACGCTTTCCTCCACGCACGAATTTACACTGCGTACGCTTTGCGAAACCTCAGGGGCGGCGGTCCCAATCGTGCTCCGGCTCGTGATCGAGGGAACTCTCCACATCGACTGGTGGGAGCCCCTCGGCCTGGAGTCCAAGGTGAGCGTCATGCCGATTGGCCGCCAGACCTGGCCTTGCCTCTCTCCCGTGGTTGTGCAAAGGCCGTGCGAGGAAACGATATGTCGCTGAACGCACTGCGGCAGGGCGGTCATGTAAAGATCGGGCCCTCAGACTTCGTAATTCTGCAGAAGCTCAGCGACAACAACTGGCAGCTTCAAAACACCGCGACCGGCGAGTGGTGCAAATTCACCGAAGACGAGTTGCTCGATCGGTATACCCGCAATGAACTGGTCTTTGATCGCAACGTAGGGGATCAGTCTTCCGGCGATCACCGCAGTTCCGCCCAACTCGACCATGCCCTGTTCACGTATCCACAAGAAGTATTCGTGATCGCGCAAAATCGCGTCCAGTATCTAAAGGAGATCGACCGGCGGCAGCCTATTGCGATCACCTCGAAAACCATGGAGCCGCTCATACAGTCGGTCTCGGAGCGAATCAACGACGCGCAGCCGCCCGGCTGGCGCACCCTGGCTCGGGACTACGGCAAGTGGCTACGTGCGGGCCGCGACATCCGCGCTGTTATCTCGCGGCACGCCGATAAGGGCAGCCGCGGCCCTCGCATGGTTCCAGACGTCAAAGCCGCCACCGACGAGGTAATCAATGAGCTGTATATGACGGAAGAACGCAAGCGAGTCCCAGAAATCCATCTGGAAATCGTTCGCCGTCTCGCCGATGCAAACAGGTTCCGGCCGGGCAGCGATCCACTTCCAATTCCAAGCCGGAGGACGGTCTACCGCGAGATTAAACGGCGATCGCCATACGAAGTGATGGTGGCGCGTTATGGCAAACGCCGCGCGGAAATGGAATTTCGCGTGTCTAGTAACGCGCCCGAGACATCCCGTGCGCTCCAGAGGGTATCGATGGATCACACGCCGGCCGACATTATCGTTGTCGACGACGCCAGCATGTTGCCGCTCGGCCGGCCGACGATCACCACGGCGCTTGACGAATACTCGCGCTGTCCTATGGGCTTCTACTCCGGTTTCGAGCCGCCGAGTTGTCTATCGGTGATGCGATGCCTCAAACACGCGATTCTTCCGAAGACGTACGTCCAACGTGAGTTTCCAGGAATCAGGAACCGATGGGAATGCTACGGCGTTCCGGAACTGGTGGTTGTTGATAATCCGGCTGAATTCCATTCAAGCCATTTCGAACGCGCCTGTTTGCAGATCGGCGCCGACATCCAGTACGCGAAGGTCCTTGTGCCTTGGTACAAGGGAAAGTTGGAGAGGTTTCAGGGCACCATGTGTCACGACCTCATGCACGGCAACCCTGGAACGACATTTAGCAACATCCTGGAGCGCGACGATTACGATCCCAGTCGACACGCCGTGGTTTTGCTGAGCACGTTCCGCGAGATGCTCCACAAATGGATCATCGACGTGTACCTGCAGACGCCACATCGCGGCATCAAGGACACGCCGGCTCATCGGTGGAACAGCGAGATCATCGGATTGCCGCCTCCTTTACCGCCAAGTGCCAGCGAGTTGGAGGTCGTGTTGGGAATGACTGCTCAGCGGGTGGTGTTCCACTACGGCGTCGAATTGGAGGGGCTGAAATACAATGGCCCGGAACTCGGAGAGCTGCGTCGTCGAATCGGTGTGGGAGCGAAGGTCGAACTGACGTTCGATCCCGGCGATCTTGGCCACGTCAACGTGCTTGATTCTCAAACGGGGACCTACATCCATGTTGCCGCAGTGGATCAGAGCTATGCCAAAGGTCTGTCGTTTTGGCAGAACAAGGTTATCCGCCGGTACGCACAACGGCAGTTGGATGCGCGGACCGATATTGAAGCCCTGGCCCAGGCTAAAGCAGAGATCCGTGCGCTTGTACAGCGCGATTTCAATCGCAAGTCGACGCGGGGTCGTAAACGCCATGCACGGTTTATGGAAGATCACACAGTCGCAATAATCCCGGACGTGGTGAGCGCTGAAATAGTGGGCCACACTGCGGAAGATGCTGGAGAACATCCGAAGCCACCGGATGTGGACCCCGCGCCGCAGGCGCCATCTCCCCACCACGATGCTCCTGCTGATGATGAGATCCTACCGGTTTTCGAAGCCGATCTGGATCTGCCTCGCCTGTCGGCCGCCATGATATCGGCGGCGGCCGTGGGAGAAAGCCGATGACAGAATCGATGGAGCGTTCTGAACGTGTACTGGTCAAATACCCGCTCTTCAAGACCGCTGTTGCGCGAGTCCAGGCATGCTTTGACAGTCATGACGCCACCGCCGAACCGGACTGCTGTCCCATAGTTGGCGAGAGCGGAAGTGGGAAGACAACAATCATCTCCTACTTTGCCAGCCTCCATCCCCGCGTTGACCACAAGTGGGGCGCAGAAGTTCCGGTACTTGTAGCAAAAGTGCCAGCACGGCCCACGGTCAAGAGCTTTGCGGAAACCTTGCTGTACCAGCTTGGCGATCCGTTGTGGTCCCGTGGCAACACCGTTAGCAAGAGTATTCGTCTGAGGGAATTGATAAAGCGCTGCCGCGTGCGCCTCCTGGCGCTTGATGAATTCCAGCATTTCGTGGATGTCCGGCGGGCCAGCATCGTGAATGATGTCGCCGATTGGTTGAAGGAGCAGGTCGAAGAAGCCCGGTTGGCGATCGTGGTGCTCGGCCTGCAGCGTTGTTTAGAAGTTCTCCGACAGAATGAACAACTACGGCGCCGCTTTGGCTCGACCCTGCGCGTGGGGGCCTTCCGTTGGGATGCCAAGGACGATCGCACGACGTATCGGGCCTTCCTCCGCGCTGTTCAAGAACAGCTTCCGGAGTACGACATGCCCCCTTTATCGGACGTCGAAATGGCTTTCCGTATGCACTATGCTTCCTACGGTCTGATCGGCTACACGATGAAAATCATCCGCGGCGCAGCCCGCATCGCCCGTTGCCATCCACGCCGACAGATCACGTTACGGACTCTCTCAGAGTCCTTCGCAGAGCATGTATGGTCGGAGCGGCTGGAAGATCCGAACCCGTTCATGGACAGCTTCGATTGCGACAAGGCTCCACCGATGACATTGCCAAGCGCACGAACCTGCGTGCCCCGCGCCGCCACTGGCGGTGGCAATATGCGGCTGGAGTTGCACGCATGAGGCTGCTGTTCCGCGTAGACCCGATACCGGGCGAGAGTCCCCGCGGATATCTCTGCCGGGCGGCGCACGAGCACGGCTACTCAGGCCCTCTCGCACTGGCCGAGATTGCCGGCTTGCCGCGGTCCGGGCTGGAGCGGGACGATACTGCCGAGCAGATTGCTCACGTGTTGCGTCTGGAACCTGAAGAGTGGCGGACGTTGTGCTATCGGCACATCAATGGACGAACTCGATTCAACCAACGTCTGTTCTGTGGTCAACGCATCAGCTCCGATGATCTCAACTACAGGTGCCCACGCGTATGCCCTCTTTGCCTGAAAGAATGCGCCACCTGGTGGGCCGTGTGGGACCTGGGACTCGTCACAACGTGCCCGATCCACCGCTGCCGTCTATTGAATCGGTGCCCGGCATGCAAAAAGGGCCTCGTTTGGCAACGTCCGGCGGTACATAAATGTCGCTGCGGACTCGATTTCCGGACCGTCACGCCCGATGCAACGACCGACGATTTGGTCGCAATCAACGCCGTGATCTACAGAGCCGCCGGGCTTTCACCGAGCGCGGATGCGGAACTCGATGTGGCGGACACCGGCTTTCCCCGGGAAATGTTCGAGTTGAGATTGGGAGCTTTGCTGCGGCTCATTCTGTTTGTCGGGGCCATTCGCGAAAAGGACGGGTTGCGCCGGAAACAGCGGCCATTCTCCGCAACAGATCTTTTTGTCGCAACTGAGATCGACCGCGCCGCGGTGGCGATACTGAGAGATTGGCCGAAACCCCTGCGGGAGGTGTTGCGGCACATGCTCCCGCCGGGGTCCGTTCACCCGGCAGCGCTCAACTTCAGCGAGATCTTCGGAAACTTCTACCGGCACTTGTTCCGTGTTCTGCCGCGCAGCGAATTCGGATTCCTCCATGATGTCTTCGAGAGGTTCGTAATCGAGGATTGGCCGGGCTTGATCCGTGGTCAGCATCGCTATTTTTCGGCCGCCGTGCGGCGCAATTCCCCTTGGGTGGCCGCCGGCGAGGCGGAGCGGATCGCGCGCACGGGCGGCGGAAAGATCCTGGATTCGGTCCACGAAGGTCGCCTCGAAGCTTTATTCGTGACTGTGCGCCGTCGGGGATGCCGCACGGAATGTTGGATCCGCCGCGAGTCGCTGAACCGCTGGATTACCGCCCGCGACGCGGAACTTGCCCGGTACATGTCGCGGCGGGAGGCGAGAGGCGCGTTGGGGCTAACGATTTACACAATCGTCAGAGTCGCGGCGGCGGGTGCCATTCGATACGTGGAGGGCCCAGAGCAGAACTTCCCCAATGGCTGTTTCTTCTTCCTTCGGGACGATGTCATGAAGATCAAACAGGCCTTCGAGAGACACGGCTGTCCGCCAATGGAGTACTCCAAGCCGGGCGAGATCATAACGTTGCGCCATGCCATCAAGAATTATCTCGGCCGCGACTCTGCTTTCGTTGCCGTAATAAGGGCCGTCATCGACGGTAGTCTTGTGCCTGTCGGATATACCAAACGCTTTCGAGGGATCACGGGTTATCTGTTCCGGACCGAAGATCTGCGCAAGTACCGCCCGGTGGCGGAGGTCAAGGTACGCCCCGAGACCTTCCTCAACTTCAGAGAGGCGGCATTCGTGCTGGGCGTCAGGAGCAATATCGTTCGGGGACTGGTCGCACAGGGCCTGCTTGGCGTTGCTGCCGGCTATCGAAACGGACTTGCCAAACTGATAGCCGAGAAGGAAGTCCAGCTTTTCGCAGACGCCTATGTGTCAACGTCGGTGCTCGCCAGGCGATTCCGCCTCAACAGTGGCTCTCTGGCGCGCCACTTGAAAGAATCAGGCACACCGCTGCTTGCCATTCCAAACCCCGATGTCGAAAGAGGTCACGCATTTTTCCTCCGCAAAGATGTTGCAGTCCAGATAAAGCTTCCAAGCCGCCGGATACTTCGGGAGGAGGCACAGAGCCGTATGAAGGCCGATCGGAAGAAGAAGTGGGCGGAATACAGGCAGGCTAGGGAGAGCGCCGAGGGTAAACCTATGCGACGAGTCCGGATGAAGCATCGCTAAACACTACGCCGTCAGGGCGGATCTTCCCGCGCCGCCCGCTCGTCCGCCTTGCGCCATTCGCCAGAACCCTGCTCGACGAACGCCGTGGCGATTATGCCTCAATCTGCGGACACCTGTTCTACTCGGTTCGGAGCGCTTTCATTGGATCTAACCGGGAAGCACGCCATGCCGGAGCCAGGCAGGCCAGAACCGCAACCGCCAGCAGCGTCGCAATCACGCCGGAGAGAACGACAGGATCGAGAGGCTTCGTTCCGAAAAGCATCGACTGGAAGATGCGTGTCGCCGCGAGGCTCATCGCCAGACCAAGCCCCAGCCCGAACAGCGCAGGCCGCAGGCCATCCATCAGCATCAACTGCAAGAGCTGATCTCGCGGCGCGCCGAGCGCCATGCGGATTCCCAGTTCCGAGGTCCGCTGAGTGGTCAGGTACGATAACACGCCGTACAATCCCACCGAAGCAAGAATCAGCGACAAAATAGCAAAAGCCAGCACAAGGGTTGCGCTTAGGCTGGCATTCACCAGGGACGCGCCAATGATCTGTTTCATGGTGAGCACATCTGAGACCGGAAGCTCAGGATCGAGCGACGCGATCTGTTTTTGCAGCGGCACCGAGAATTGCAATGGATCCGTTGCCGTGTGAACCGCGAGCATCGCCGCGCCCCGGCCCTCAAGGATTGGGAAATATATTGTTGCTTTCGGCTCTTTGCCAACCTGGTACAGGATGTCGCCGACGACGCCCACAATCTCGAAATCCGCGAGGTTAGGTGCTCCATAGTGGGCGCGGCCTGGAATATGCAAATGTTTACCAATAGGATCTGCGCCGGCGAAATATTGCTGAACGAGTTGATGGCTCACAATCACCTTGTACGAGCGCGCAACACGTTCGTCGCTGGTAAAGAACCGTCCGCTCACAAGCGGAATTCCGAGCGCGCTGAAATAGCCTGGATCGGCCCAGCGCGTCAGCGCGTCGGGCAAGTGTTCGCCTGCCATGAGCGGAGGATGCTCCTTCACCGTGAATTCGTCACTGCCCCAGTAGCCTGCTCCCGGAACCGTGGTTCCCAATGCAGCGCCGCGGACTCCGGGCATAGCTCTCACTCGCGCCAGCAGCATTTCATTGAATGCGTCTTGCTTCTCCGGCGTGTCGTACGTTTTGCCGGGCAGGCCGTATTGCAAAGTGAGTATGTTGTCTACTACGCATCCGACGTTAGTTGCGCGCAATTGCATAAAACTTTTTAGCAGCAGCCCGGCGGCCACCAGCAGCACCACGGTGATTCCAATCTCCGCTGTGAGCAGCGACTTTCTGAGCGCGGTGCGCGAAACGCTGGTGGAACCGGTCCGGACCGAGGTCTGCAGGGCCTTCAGCATCGACTTGCCTGTTGTGGAAAGCGTGGGCAGCAAGCCTGCAATCAGCACCGCAGCGAACATGAGCGCACAGGCAAATGCAATCACCGCGCCATCAATGTGAATGCTCTGTGCGGTGGGCAGGTCCTTCCATGTTTTTGCCAGCCACTCAGTGGCGCCCGATGACAGCAGAATCCCGCCCACACCACCGCCTGCGCAAATCAGAACACTTTCGGCCATCTGCTCGCGAATCAGGGTGGCCCGCTGAGCTCCGAGGGCGCTTCTTATCGCCACTTCCTTCTGCCTTGCCGCGCCCCGCGCTACCAGTAGATTGGCGACATTGAGGCAGCCGATAAGCAGCATGCAGCCAACCGCGGAAAGCATCAACATCAGCGGCTTCTTCACATCTCCGGCGAGATCCTCGTTCAGCGAGCGCGAAACAATATCTTCAGCCACCGGATCGTGCGGATACTGCAAATGATTCTGGTACTGTATGGCGCCAACCTGCGCGATTGCGCTAGCCAGGCTTACGTCAGGGCGGAGTCTCGCCACTACTTGGCTCCCATGCCAGTCATGATGCTGAAGCATCTCAGGACTGGCATCGACCTTGTAGGGAACCCACAGCTGAATTCGGGCATCGGGATAGGTGAACCACGAGGGCAACACGCCGACCACTGTGTAGGGTTGGCCGTCAAGGTGAATCTGGCCGCCCACAATCTTCGCGTCGCCTGCAAACCGCCTCTCGAACAGGCTCCAGGTCAACATCACAACGGCGCTGCCGCGCTGATCGTCCGCCTCCGTAAAGTCACGGCCCAGTGCCGGCGGCACTCCCAGTAGGGAAAACAGGTTCGAGGAACCTGCCTCTGCGCCAACCGACTCCGGCAATTCGTTGCGCACACCGGTGAGGTTGTACCCGGCAGGACGCACGACTGCCATGTCTTCAAAGCCGTGAGTCTTCGAGCGCCAGTCGTAGAAGTCGGCTGGCGCAACAGGATGGTAGCTCAATTCTCCTCCGCGGAAGTGTTCGTACACCATCACCAGCCGCGCGGGGTCGCGAAAAGGCAGCGGCCGCAGCAGCACCGAACGCACAACGGTGAAAAGGGAGGTGGCCGCGCCGATGCACAAAGCCATCACCGCGACCGCGATGATCGTGAATCCGGGCGTTCGGCTCAACGTTCGAAAAGCATATTTCAAGTCGTGCGCGACATGGGGCAACAGCAGGGGGGAGTTCTGCATCCATAACGATTCGCGTACCTTCAGCGGGTTGCCCAACTTTATCCGCGCCTGCCTCCGGGCCTCGTCGGGTGACATTCCCCGCGCTACGTTATCAGCGGTTTCTTCGGCAAGAAAAGCCTCGATCTCGTTCTGCAGCTCGGCGTCAGAGCGCCGGCGATGAAAAAACCTGAACAGACTCATTACGCACCTCCCTCTTCGCCCATCACAAGGCCGATGGCCCGTGTCATTTGGCGCCAGCGGCTGGTCTCGCGCACCAGCTGTTTAAGGCCTTTTGCCGTCAGCCGATAGAACTTTGCCTTGCGATTGTTTTCGCTCGCACCCCAGTAGGAAGAAACCCATTTACGATCTTCAAGCCGGTGAAGCGCCGGGTAGAGCGACCCCTGTTCTACTTCGAGAATATCTTCGGAGGTTTGCTCAATGATTTTCGCGATGGTGTGCCCATGCGCATCTCCGCCGACAAGTGTCCGCAGGATCATCATGTCCAAAGTGCCCTTGAGCATCTCGCTGTTGGATTGGTTCTTTTTGGGCATCCGTCTCCACTAGAAGTTCTATGTAAGAGATGATACACCACTCGGACTCCTATGGGAAGGAAAATGTGAGCGTTCTCTTGCAGCCGTCGGTCGACTTGCGACAACAGGGCAATACGCTCATTGAGAAGCTGCTGGTTCGTAGGTTGTCGACAATCCAGAAAACCAGCATTCCGAACAGCTAGTCGCCAAGCGTTTACCGCGGTGTCCGTTCCAGGCGTCTCCGATAGTGCATGTCCGGCGACGCTTCTTCGGTTCCTCTCTGGAAGAGCCGGACGTAGGATTATGCCATGAATACTGACACAGCCGTAGGATATTGCCAGGAATGGTGACACGAATTGTCAAGATCTGTGGCACGGGCGTGCACCTTCCCCTTTCCTCTCAATGCAGACCCTGTCAACTACTCTGGCATCCTACACACTCTCTCTCTTCTTCTCTTGTAGCTGTCAGAATTAGTGACAATGCGTGGGCCGACTGATACAGATACGACCGCGGCACTTTTTAGCCGTGAGGGCCTGGACATATAGCGCCGCCCCCCGATCATGGCCGAGAAGGCAGTCACGGCGATGTTCGTCCGCTCTTTACGGGGTTATCATGATCGGCCCGGCGCGGGCGAATCTCCAGAGACGCTAGGAGCCGCCGCCGAGAATTGCAACGACTTTTTCCCCTCAAAAGTCGATCATCTGTTTAATGGGAAGATATTTCCATGGACCGTTACCCCCTGCCGTATGGCGCGAAAGGAATAGACAGTAACGACTTCGCCCTGTCGTTTGGCCCGGACAGGATCGTGTTCGTTTCGAAGGCGGCAGATGGCGCCTCGAAAGACGTTCAGCCAGAAAAACACTACACGTTCAGCGCGAGAACCGATTCGGGCGTGATCGATTTTCACGAAACGACGGTATTGGCCGATGGACGCAGGGACTATCGCCCGCTGTTCGCAATCCATGAGCAGAGCGTTCTGCCGGTCCTGCAGGAATTGACGGCCATGGTGCCGGAATTGTTCAGCCTCTTTCGGCCCCTGCGGCTGGGCTGGCTCAAGCACAGGAATATCACTATCGCACGCGGCATCGACCCGGTCAGCGACGAGGATATCGCCGCCGTGACGCGCAAGCGCAAACGCAAGCTGGCGCTCGATCTGCAACTCTATGAGCAGAACGTATTCATTCCCGAGTTCCTGGAGGACGTTTACGATTTTCCGGACGGCAATTTTTCATTGTTGTACCGCGGTCGTCCGATCGGGATCGGCTTCAAGAAGACCGACGCAGAGGGCGGAGTTCACCTCTTCTGGGTCAAGCGCCGCGACCTG
>Ga0335069_10011752_pt1 | contig 12342 bp, 19 predicted proteins | sample Lox_Sample_11_FD_206714 | JGI IMG/M metagenome (GOLD analysis project Ga0335069, IMG submission 206714) | Soil microbial communities from Loxahatchee National Wildlife Refuge, Florida, United States - Lox_Sample_1.1 | ecosystem: Environmental > Terrestrial > Soil > Wetlands | place: USA...
CTGGAAAAAACATGACTTTGGAGCCACCAGCATCTCGCTTCATATAGTTGAGGCCTCAATTGATAGTTGAAAATTGTGAGTCAAAATCAGCGGATGAATGGATCGCATTCCGCCTCTTTTGGAGCCCGCTGTTCGGAGCGAAACCAAGCCGCTATTCCAAAGGTGTACCAGCGCAATCAATCGCGCCTCGTTGAGATGCCCGAGTCTCCAGCGGATTAAATCCAAGTGAATTTCCTCGAAATCGTTATTCAGGATGTCGGAGATTCTTTCGCCGATGACGCCCACGATGGCCGGTACTCTTATCCGACACTGCTTGAGTATCTCTCCTCTATGATCAGGCCACGCTACTTGTCTGGACATTATTGATAATGGCAGTTCATCATCATTAACTGAATCAGGCCGGAGTGTAAAGAGAAACACGGCCCCTCGGCGAGATCGCCGAACTGGAGCGGCGTCAGGCCATGCTTATTTATCGCAAGCAGCTCCCTTCGCGATTTGAATGCCCGGGGAATTGGCTGACGGTATCGTCGATCTCACCAAGATCACCAATCGGTGATATCCCTTACAGTATGACACGTGCGACGGTGACCATCCCCGACGATCTCGCAAAGGCCGTGGATAGCTATGTGCAGGCGCAAGAAGCCCCGCCGCCCCTGACGGCGGTAGTACAGGCTGCCTTGCGCGAATACCTTGCCGAACGTGGTTTTTTTGCAGGGTTCCGCTCGGCCGCTGCGGATCACTCCAGCTCGTCAGGGCAGTGGGCGGCATGACGCCAGCGAGGCGCATGATCGGTATCTCGCCAAGCGATGAAGCGATCCATATTGGCCGACACAGGACCGCTTTATGCCGCCGCGGTCCCGACGATCAATATCATGAGCGAGCGCAAAAGGAATTGAAGCGGCTTAACCGGGACAGGCGCCCGGTTGTGGTGGCTTACCCGATACTCTTGGAGTCTTACGCGCTAGTGCTTTACCGCCTGGGAAAAGAAGCGGCATCGAAGTGGCTTGGCGGGAGCGAGCTTGGTCAATCCGGCAGCTAAAGACTACCGTGCGGCCAAGGCTAAACTCCTCAGCTTCAAGGATCAGCCCGTCACCTTGTTCGGTGCGACGGTCGCGATACGAGCCCAGCGCACAGGCTTTTTGGTGTGGACACTACGATCATCATTTCGATGTGATGCGCGTACCGGTATGGCGCTGACCGTAGGCTATCGGTAGAGATGCCGACCCGAGCACTTTATACTTCATAACCTCCTTATCCCAGGCGTGGATCGTTCAAATGCTTCGAAAGCTATTGCTGACCCGCATGCTACTGGGGCTGATGAGCTTGAGCATGCCAGCCCTCGCCGCAAATTATAATCCGCTCGAAACTTTCGCGCCCCTGACCCTGCCGCAACCGGTCAATCGTTACCGCTCCGGCAGTGGCGCGCCGGGACCGGACTATTGGCAGAACCGTGCGGACTATGAGATTCATGCCGCGCTCGATGCCGCGAAGAAGCAGTTAAGGGCGCGCGAAGTCATCACCTATACCAATCACAGCCCGGATACCCTGGCGAGCCTGTGGATTCAGCTCGATCAGAACGTCTACCGCCGCGATGCCCGCTCGGGTGTGGCGTCACCCCCGCCGGGGAAAGAATTTACCGATGGGTTCATTCTCGATGAGGTGGCTCTCGAGTCTCGCGGCCATATGACCCAAGCTGACTACCTAGTTTCCGACACGCGCATGCAGATCCGGCTGCCCCAACCGCTCAAGCCTGCGGGCGGCACGACTCGAGTTCACATTCGCTATCACTATACTATTCCGGGCTTTTTCGGCGGGCGCACTTCGTGGACGACGACGAAGAACGGGGAGATCTATGACATCGCGCAATGGTATCCGCGCATGGCGGTTTATGATGATCTGCGCGGCTGGGACACGCTGCCATATCTCGCGCAGGAATTTTATCTCGAGTACGGCAATTTTGATTACTTCATCACAGTGCCATGGGACATGCTCGTCGCCGGCAGTGGAGCGCTGCAGAATCCGCAGGCGGTGCTGACATCATCGCAACGCCGGCGTCTGAAAGCGGCGCGCGCCAGCGATGCAACGGTGTTCATCCGAAGCGAAGCGGAAGTGGGTGAGACTGCGAGCCGTCCCACGCACAGTGGGACGTTGACTTGGCACTATCGTATCAAGAATTCACGAGACGTTGCGTTTAGCGCCTCCCGCGCCTTTATCTGGGACGCGGCCCGCATTCAGCTTCCTGGCAACCGCCGCGCGCTGGCAATGTCGTTCTATCCAGTCGAGAGTGCCGGAAACGCCGCCTGGGGGCGCTCGACCGAATACCTGAAGCATGCCGTGGAGGACTTCTCGCAACGGTGGCTTCCGTACCCGTATCCGGCGGCCGTCAACGTCGCGGGTGGCACTGCAGGCATGGAGTACCCGGCCGTAGTCTTTGATAGCCTCAAGGCCAAGGGTAAAGACCTCTTCTGGATTACTGTCCACGAGATCGGGCATACCTGGTTTCCGATGGTGGTGGGATTCGATGAACGCCGCGACGCCTGGATGGACGAGGGGTTCAACACGTTCATCGATGTGTACGAGTCCGACACATTCAACAAAGGGGAATATGCTCCCAAGCGCGATCCAGAATATGCACCGGGCGGGGGCAATCCGGTCGAGGAGATCCTTCCGATCCTGAACGACTCTGAGGCGCCCGTCATAATGACGCGCGCCGATACGATCCGTGAGAAGTACCGCCACCCCGTCACGTATTTCAAATCCGCCCTTGGCTTGATTCTGCTGCGCGAGCAGATTCTTGGGCCCGAGCGCTTCGACCGGGCGTTTCGCCGCTTCATCCGTAACTGGGCATACCGGCATCCGACGCCGTCGGATTTTTTTCGCACGATGGAAAGCGAAGGTGGCGAGGACTTAAGCTGGTTCTGGCGTGGCTGGTACATGAACAACTGGACGCTCGATCTGGCGGTGAAGAGCGTCGCATATGTGGACGGTAATCCTGCCAAGGGCGCGATAGTCACTATTGAGAATCGCGGCAAGCTGGTTATGCCGGCGACCATACAGGTCGATTTTGGTGATGGCAGCCACCAACGCCTGCGGCTGCCGGTTGAGACCTGGAGTCAACAGAGTATGGCCACGCTGACTCTGCAGAGCAGCCAGCTCATCACTGCAGTCACGATCGATCCGGATCATGTCCTCCCGGGCCAATATCAAAACGGTACATCGGCGTTACTGCGCCAAGGGCATCCCAATACTCAAGGAGCGGCATCGGGTCGGCCGTCATGATTGCCTGTCTCGTGTGAATCACCCAAGGGCGGGAGGCAAAAGACAGCGTATCAACGGCAATGGACAATCCGCCATTGCATCAGCCGTGAAGGATGCCTTTGCTGCTAGCGGTTGCGGGCGCCGGGTGAGCTCGGCGTAGGGCCCAGATAATGATGCCAAGGCCGATCAGGATCATGGGGACGGAGAGGATCTGCCCCATCGTAATCACTCCTCCGATGTAGCCTAATTGCTGATCGGGCTGACGGAAAGACTCCATCAAACAGCGAAAGAGGCCATAAAGGGTCAGAAATGTTCCGAGCAGGACGCCTTCCGGGCGGCGCTTTTGCGCCATGGTCCATAAAACGGCAAACAGCACCAAGCCCTCCAGAGCAGCCTCGTAGAGCTGCGACGGATGACGCGGCACCATCATTCCATGGACCAACGGGGCGCGCGGAAAGATCATCGCCCATGGGACATTGGCAGGGCGTCCCCAGAGTTCGCCGTTGATGAAATTGCCGAGCCGTCCCAGAAACAGGCCCAACGGTGCCACCGGCACCACCAAGTCGCTCAGGCTTAAAAATCTAATGCCGGTTTTTCGCGAGAATAGCAGCCCGCCAATAGTCACTCCGATCAGTCCGCCGTGGAACGACATTCCTCCATCCCAGACGGCCACGATCGCGACCGGATGATGCAGGTAGTAAGGCAGGTTGTAAAAGAGCACGTAGCCCAGGCGGCCTCCGAGCACGACCCCCCGGCTAAATAAAAACCCAACTTCTCGACGCCATTACTATCCAGCATCGCGCCTCGTTTTTGCGCCAGGTAGGAGATTAGGTAGTAACCCATGATAAAGGAGAGCGCATACATCACCCCATACCAGTGAACCTCCAGCGGCCCCAGACGCACGAGCGCCGGATTCAGGTTGTCAACGAAATGCACAGACTTCACTCTTCTGCTGGGCCGTCTTTCCGGCCCTCTCCAAAGCTAATCTCACTTGCTACGTGAATGAATGCCGCCAGCGTAGGGTGAGCAAGCCGACCGCGGCGACACAGATTCCGGCCGTCCCCACCGCGATCGTGCCGGCGAAGTTCTGCCAGATGACCCGGCGAGTCTGGCGTAAGCAGGAGCTTGGCCGGAAACTCAACCATCGGCATTCGAATATTACAGTCCAACCGGCCGTCACCCTAGTTGAGGTTTTCGGCAGGCACTGCACGCCAAGGCCTCCAGCTCGCGCGAAGCATGCACAAAGGCTGGAATGGCAACCACCACGACCGACAACACGATTAGAACATAGCCGAAGTTGAAGGGCATATCGCGGTTAATTCCAAGCGCCATCGCGATTCCCCCAGCCGCGAACAGGAACCCGCCTGCGAACAGGGTAGTCGCGCCGCGCCGACGATCACGTACACCACGGAGTCAACCACCGGCGAGCTGAGAAGCGGCGCCAGTGCAAGATAAGAGATTTCTGACATTATCATGCGCTGCGCAGTGAATCCCGAACCAAAATAGATTCCTGTGTGCATGCCCTGCGCACCGCTGCCGCTAGCGATTGCGTAGCTGAAGGTGATTGGCCAGGTATGCTCATCTGGCAAAATTCCGTGAAGCAGGCCAAACAGAATGCAGTAAATCAGTAACGCGCTCAGGGTCTTCGCCCTTCGATCAAGCTCTTAGCACGCCGGTGTTCAGCGCATTGCTTTTGGCTGCTTGAGCTTGTTTACTCAATCTCAAAAGGATAGCCGCGCTTGCGATTACCATCGTCAGAATCCAGGGCAGCAGTCGTTCCAAATTGACGAAGAGAGTAAGCAGCGCCGACGACGCGACCGGTATCGATGACTAGCACCGCGCCACGCTGATTTTCACGCTTCGCCCATCCTGCGGATTTTCCAGACGAAGACCGAGCATGCCCATCCGAGAACAAACAGCGCTACGATAGCATAGCCAAGCGACGCGAAATCGAGTGTCACAAGGCCATCGGCAAATCCTCCGCGCAATTTGAATTCGCTCAACGCAACCCGCAACAGCTCAATCGTCCCGACTAGCAATGCGACCGCAACCGATAGACTCGTGGTCGTGATGTTGTACCAAATTTTGCGAAGGGGGCTCGAAAAGGCCCAACTATAGGCCTTGACCATGAAGATGCCGTCGGCCGTGTCCATCATGCACATGCCAGCAGCGAACAGCAGCGCAAGCGATACGGAAGCGAACACTGGAACAGTGTGGGCCGATAATCCGGCCGCCAAGGCGAGCAATGCGATTTCAGACGCGGTGTCGAAGCTCAAACCGAAAAGCAAACCGACGGGGAATGCCTGCCAGCTACGGTTGATCAAGTTCTGAAAACGATCGCCGAGTATTCGCCGCGTCAAGCCGCGTTGCGCCAGTAGTCGGTCCAGATCTTCATCTTGATAGGCGCGGGACCCTTCCGCTATGCGCTTGAGCTGCAGCATTTCCAGAAGGACCGGCAGATTCAGGAGACCTACAAACCACAGAAAGATTCCGCACAAAAGCGGACCAACGACTCCTCCGTAGGTCTCCAGCCGCGGCATTACATGGCGAACGTGCTGGGCGGCCGTGGCCACCGCTACGGTCATCAACAGCACAATGGAGGAGTGACCAAGAGAAAAAAAGAACCCCACGGACAAAGGATTTTTGCGTTTCTGAAGAAGGAAACGGACCGTGTCGTCGATGGCCGCAATGTGATCGACATCGAACGCATGACGCAGGCCCAGTCCATAGGCCAGCATTCCCATCCCGGCCATTGCCGGAAAGAGCGGCACATAAAGTAGGAACATCCCCCAGCCGATCACATGTATGGTGCCAACGCAGCCGAGCAGTGCTCCGATCTCAGTGCGATCTCCGATAATTCTCATCCTGCCCAACAACGCTTGTAATACTCTCTTTGCTTTCTAGTTTTTGCCCGGGTTGGAACTGACCCCTTCGGCTTGCAAGACTGTACTGATAATGATAAGTCATTGTCAAGATTATGATCGGGCTCAAGCCATCAAGGTTAAAGCGAAGGGAAGATTCTATGCCTGGCTTATTTGCTGCGAGGCGGCCGACCAGCACGAGTTCAAATACCGCAAGGATTAAGCGATGGGTCGGAGAGCTGTTCGCTCTTTCCGACGATGCGGCGGTAATGGTGACCGAGTTGCGTTGCTCGGAACCGGGCTGCCCGCCACTGGAGACCGTGATCGCGATCCTGAGCGAAAACGGCAACCGGCAGCACAAGTTGCATAAATCAATTGAGGAAGTGGCGGAGGACGACGTGCGGCGGCTCGCCGCGGCCACCGTGCTCTCAATTGGACCGGCCAAACCAGAAAAGGGAGAGAACTGAGATGAGCGATGTTCAGAGCAAGGTTCCGATCACGGTCCTGACGGGCTTCCTGGGCGCCGGAAAGACCACGCTGCTGAATCGAATACTGAAAGAGGAGCACGGCAAGCGCATTGCGGTGATCGAAAATGAATTCGGCGAAGTTGGAGTGGACCAGGAGCTGGTCATCGGCGCCCAGGAAGAAATCTTCGAGATGAACAACGGATGCATTTGTTGCACCGTCCGAGGCGATCTCATCCGCATCCTGGGCAATCTGATGAAGCGTCGCGATAAATTCGACTACATCCTGGTGGAAACAACCGGGCTTGCCGATCTGGGACCGGTCATCCAGACCTTTTTTGTCGATGACGAAATGCAGGCGAAGTTGAGGCTCGACGGAGTGGTGACCGTGGTCGACGCAAAACATTTTTGGGAGCACGTCGATGACTCGCCGGAGGCGCGGGAGCAGGTGGCATTCGCCGACGTCGTTCTCCTCAACAAGACCGATCTGGTTTCGGAAGACGAGTTGGCGCGCCTGGAGAACCGCATCTGCAATATGAATGCTGTGGCGAAGGTGCATAGAAGCCGCAACGCGGATGTAGCGATCGAGTCGGTGCTGAATGTCGGCGGCTTCAATCTCGACCGCGCTCTTGAGGTCGACCCCAAATTTATGGAGGCCGAGTATCCGTTCCGTTGGGCGGGCGTCTACGAACTGAAAGACGGATTCTACGACCTGCGACTAAGTGGCGCGGACTTCCCCAGAATGAAAGTGGTTATGCTGCCGCTCCCTGCAGACTCTGATGGTCTCGACGAGTTGCGGGATGAAGCGACGTTTCTCTTCTCGGGAAAAGGAGTGCGCGTGTCTCACGGCTCCCGTTTACGGCCCGGACGTAAAGTGTTTCAACTCCAGACCAAGGGAGGAAGTTCGGCGTTTCAAGTCGAGATCGATTCGCCTGGTCGCTACGTGCTGTTCGTGGAGAGGAGCTTCGAGGAATTTCAAGCTGCGCTTTGCGGGCCTGCAGGAATGGTTGAGTTACAGCAGCTGCAGGTCTTCAAAACTGGCCACCAGCACGACGAACAGGTGACTTCGGTGGGTATTGAGAGCGACGGCGACCTCGATCCTGACAGGTTTAACAAATGGATCGGCGAGCTTCTCCGTACTCAAGGCACCGACATCTTCCGTACCAAGGGAATCCTGAGCATTCGCGACCGGCCTTGCCGCTACGTGTTCCAAGGAGTTCACATGTTGCTCGACGGGCGTGACGACCGTCCGTGGGGCGACGAACCGCGGCGGAACCAACTGGTGTTCATCGGGCGGAATCTCAAGCGTGCCAAGCTGCAAGAAGGATTTCGCAGATGCTTGCTATAGAGAGCGGTTCGCCTAGTCCGGTGTCGGTAGTCAGATCCTGGCAACACTCGATCGGCGATCACGTGATCGCTCTAGCCTGGAGTCCGCGTGGTGACATGCTGGCTGCCGGCTCGATAGGTGGGCACGTCAGTATTTTTGATGCGCAGGATGGAAGGCTTCGTCATTCTCTGGCGGCGCACGCTTTCGGCCTCACCGCGCTCGCTTGGCGTCCCGGCGCCTTACAATTCGCAACCGCCGGTCAGGACGGAAAGGTGCGGCTGTGGGACGCGGACAACGCACATCAAATCGTTTGTCTGGAAGGCGGCGACGTATGGGTAGAGCATCTCGCCTGGCGCAGCGATGGCAACGAACTCGCAAGCGCAGCTGGAAAGATATTACGACTGTGGCGGAGCGACGGAAGCCTTCTGTGCTCCCACGTCGCGCATCCAAGTACCATCGCCGACATTAAGTGGGTGCCCGAAAAAGACGAAGTTGCGGCCGCCTGCTATGGCGGGCTCATCTGTTGGAGCTCAGATCGAGATAAACCGCTCCGCAAATTCTCCTACAAAGGATCGCTGCTGGCTACCGCGTGGAGCCCGAACGGCAAGTTCGTCGCGGCCGGCAATCAGGATTCCACGATTCACCTGTGGGTCGTGGAGACCGGGAAAGACCTCTACATGTCTGGTTATCCCACCAAGATCAGAGAGCTGTCGTGGCATTCAAGCAGCCGCTACCTGGCCACGGGTGGCGGATCGTCGGTTGTGGTGTGGGATTTCGCCGGCAAGGGCCCAGCGGGAAGCAGACCCATCTCGCTCGAACATCACCAGAGATTTCTCACGCAGCTGGCGTATCAGAACTCTGGAGAAATACTCGCTTCAGGTTGCGAAGACCGACTTCTAGCGCTGTGGCATCCAACCGCCAAGGAGCCACTTCTGATCTCACTTCGGTTGTGCGCACCAGTCGCTCAGCTTGCGTGGTCACCAGACGATCGCAATCTGGCAGTCGGCGCAGCCGATGGCTCGGTGATAGTTCTCCGGGTGTTTTGATTTCGATCATGAGCGTCTGATGCTTAAGCGAACGCAACTCGTCGTTATCTGTAAGCCGCTGGAACGGAGCCTGCGCGCCGCCGGTTTCGTCTTCTCCGACATTCAGTTTGACGAGGCTGCTTAAGCTCCTCGCATCATTGTGAATAAGCTGAATAAAAGCCCGTCCCACGAATGCGGTTCCTTGGTACAGGAAGGCGGATTCCGCAGCCAGAGAGACTGTCGATGCACGCCTACTCTGGGATGTTTTGCGAGACTTGAACAATCTTGGAGTAGCAAATCCGGCCATGCAATTTCGGCAGGAGGATAGAGATCGGTGCCGGGCGCGCGGGTTTCTTGGAGCGAAGACCCACGCCTGTTTTCATGACGAAACAGCAGCGGTTCATGTTGAACGGTTAGGCTGGATTTGAAAAACAATGATTGTTGAAGGCAGCGTGGTTCCCTATCATCGGGTTATGAGCTCTTCGAACGCCGCCCAATCGTCCAAGACGTTCCTCCGGAGCACGCAGCAGCGGCGCGAAATCCGCGAGCTTTTCGAACAAAACGATCGTCCCTTAGCCGCCAACGAGGTGCTGCAGCTTGCACAGGAGAGAATCCCTGGATTGGGGATGGCGACGGTGTATCGAACCGTAAAGGGCTTGATCGATGAAGGATGGCTCATCGCAGTCGAAGTGCCCGGACAACCGCCGCGTTATGAGGTCCGCGGTAAAGCCCATCACCATCATCTTCACTGCCTGAAGTGCAAAAGGCTCTTTGAACTCGAGGGTTGTCTCGAGAACCTGGAGAAGCTTATTCCGTCCACCTTTCGGGCGGTCGACCATGTAGTCCTGATCTACGGATACTGCGCAGGCTGCGACCCCACGCGTAAGGCCCGCCGACCGCCAGTTCGACGAAGTGCCGCCCGCGCAGCGTGACCTTATCCACTTTGAGAGAACGCTCATCAGGGAAATGCCACACACCATCCGAGAGAAGACCAAGCTTCTGAACAGAGTTCGACGCATCCGCGGCCAGATAGAAGCGGCCGACCGGGCACTTGAAGAGGAGAAGAGTTGCGCAGAGGTCCTGCATATCGTGGTAGCGGCGCGCGGTGCGATAAACAGCCTTGTTGCGGAGATCATTGAGGACCATATCCGCATGCACGTGGTCGATCCGGCTGTCGAACGTAGTTCCTCCAAAGCGAAGGGTGTCGAGGAACTGATCGATGTCGTTCAGGCCTATCTCAGGTAGCGCGTGACGCGATCCGCCGCCTCCCACAAGAGAAAGGCCATTGTCTGTTAGCGGCGATCATGATGGCAGGGCTCGGATTGCCGATGCATAGACGCCTCGAGATGAGGTATGAAAAGGACTTTCGATTTCGATCAAAACCCGACGCTAACCGACAATTACGACCGAGGGCCGCGATGGTTCATTCCCGGCTATGACGCGAGTCACGCGATGGCGCGGTCCTGCTCCGCGACCGCATCGGCGAGGTCGGCCGAGTCCTCGTCATCGGCGCGGGCGGTGGTATCGAATTATCGGTATTTGCCCGCGAAGCGAGCGGATGGAGCTTCACCGGCGGCGATACGTCGGCGGAGATGTTATCGCGCGCGAACCAGACGATCGACGAAGCCGGCGCAACGGAGAGAGTCTCTCCGATTCGCGGGACTGCGGAGGATGCGCCGCGCGAGGCGTTCGATGCTGCGACGCCTAACGACAATGACATCTCAATATATCGCTTTAGGAGGTGAGAAATAGCGGCGATTCTCGATTGGTTAATCATCGATGGGGAGTGCATGGCACCTTCATTTCTCATTATCTGACGGCTGCTGCCGGAGACGCGCGCGAGTGGTTGCGGCTCCGGAGTCAGATATCAGGCGGTAGCCACGGTTCCGTGATCGTCGCAGTGCCCCTGGTGCGCGTTATGCAGGTGGCCTTTCACCAGATAGTCGGTATGGCTCCCGTGCGGAATCGCCTCATGCCCACACTCCGGGCCATGAGAATGCTTCTCATCGTGGGCCTTACACGCGTGGCCCGGAGTGCAGTTTGTCGGATTCGAGCTACCCTCCGCCAGAGCGTGTTCATCAACGTGCCCCTCATGGTGGTGGTGCAGATGGCCCTCATGCAGATAGTCGACATGACCTTCATGTTTGACTGCGATGTGTCCGCAACCTGAGCCATGCGAATGGGAGTGCTGATCGTGCGTTACGTGATCGCTCATTTTCTTATGCTCTCCTTGGATTCAAAAAAGGCTCATACTTCAAGCTGACGTAGGTTAGGACCGATTTTACACTTCATCTTCGACCGCGTGAGAGAGAGAATTCAGCACCAGTTCGGTTATATGGCCGTCGGCCACGGAATAGAACCGATGCTTTCCATCACGCCTGCTCGCCACCAGTCCAGCATCGCGGAGACGCCTGAGCCGTTCCGAAATCGTTGAAAATCGTTCGCTCATCGTTTCCGCGAGGTCGCCCACGCACGCTTCCTGCCGGGACAAGATCTCCATCAGTCGCAGCCGGCCTTCGTCTCCGATCGCTCTCAAGAGCCGAACCGCGCGCTCGAAACTCCGATTGCTGAAGTTTGGTCCGGCGAGCGGGCGGTGACCGCCATGGGCCTCGGAATGTTGTCGGGGTCGCCCGGACCGCCCAGCGCTTCATTTCAACACTTCATGAAACATATAGGTGAAGAAGCGAGTTCTGTCAAGCCCCGGCGTCCCGGAATTGACGCCCGAGGTTGAGGTTTCACGTTCCTTCTGTCGCTCACCGAGCAACAATGACCGATTCGCCAGCCAAAGCTTCTCTTTTCTGGACAAATAGTATCACGCGATATAGCATACCGGGTATCCTATAGCCTCCGAGATCACGCATCGTGAGCCACACCATCCGAGAAAAGGCAAAGCTCCTAAACCGAGTGCGGCGAATCCGCGGTCAGATCGAGGCCGTCGAGCGCGCGCTTGAAAATGAGAAAGGCTGTGCGGATGTGCTCCATCTCGTGGTCGCGGCGCGGGGCGCACTGAATAGCCTGATCGCAGAGGTCATCGAGGACCACATTCGAGTTCACGTCGTGGACCCTGCCCGTGAGCGCAATTCGGCCAAGGCGAGAGGCGCAGAGGAGCTAATCGACGTCGTTCAGGCTTACCTCAAGTGACTTGAGAATTCTCGCCATGGAAAACTGCAACCCCGTCGAAAATCCAAATTCCAAACGACCGGCGTCCCGGCTGACGGCAGGGCTATGGATTGAAAGCCATCCTGATCAGCACTCTATCGGCTTCGTCGAGTCGCTGCGCATCGGCCTGGTCGCCCTGTGCGCCTTGGCCGCGTGGTTTCGGCTCTGGGAACCTTTTCCGCGCATCAGTCTCGTTGGTGTGGCCGGTGTGCTGATAGGGGGTTGGCCGATGGTCAGAGAGGCGGCGG
>Ga0335069_10011754_pt1 | contig 12339 bp, 12 predicted proteins | sample Lox_Sample_11_FD_206714 | JGI IMG/M metagenome (GOLD analysis project Ga0335069, IMG submission 206714) | Soil microbial communities from Loxahatchee National Wildlife Refuge, Florida, United States - Lox_Sample_1.1 | ecosystem: Environmental > Terrestrial > Soil > Wetlands | place: USA...
GATAGGCGAGGTCCACCATAAAACCTCCTATGAGCACACCCGGCGCCGGATAAGAGTGAAAGGTCCGAACCCGGTCAACAAATTCCTCAAACGTGTATGAGCGGATAGTAGCCACAGCCTTATCCGGTTGCTTCGGTTTGTGTGATCTATCTTCTTGTCCCTTCATCTTCCTTCTCTTAGCTTATTAATTTTTTTGTTTCAATGAGTTTCGCTGTAATTTCACTTTTCTCGTCCATTGTCCGAGCGCATCGCGCGGCCATCCTAGCCCGCTAGGCACCCGCAAGGGCGGAGGCGAACGTTCTACGTGATTGCGTGACGCGTGCCCTTGACCCCTCGGACCCTACAAAAAAATGGTTCCCACATAAACGCTCTGCGCCAACTCAACGGTGACGCTCTTTGTTTTATGACCATTGTGGACTATACGGAGCGTGTATGTACCGCTGTTTTCTTCGAGGTTGTCAAATTTAAAGTCGCCGAAGTGATCAGTCGTACACTCGCCTATTTTCTCATTGCCGCTATTCAGGAGCGTTACAGAAGCCCCCTCTGCGCACTCCTCTTTGTCACCGACGCGCAACGCCACACTTCCGCCTATGAAGCAGCGCATAAAGCGGTAGAGGTTCTTGTGGAAGGCATGAGGGCTTGTGTTACGCTCAGGCAGATAGGTCTCCAGGTTTTCTGACTGGATCATCTCATTCACTTCGGTATCGTCTGCGTGACGGAGACTCAATGCTCCCGTGGGGCAGGCCTGTACGCAGCGCGTTTTCTTCCAACCCTCATCCAGAAGATGGGCGCAGAGCGTGCATTTCTGCGGTACGTTGAGGACATCGTTCCATTGGATGGCATCGTAAGGGCAGGCTTTCACCACCTGCTTCTGCCCCTGTGCTTTAGCCGGATCGATGATGACAATGCCGTCTGGTCTCCTTGTGATTGCGTCATCCTTTGCTGCTTTCATACACGGTGCATCCTCACAATGCATGCAGGGAACCGGCAGGTAGGCCACGTCGATAAAAGGAAATTCCCCCCGCTCCTTCCGCTCGATGCGTATCCAGCTTGAACCCTGCCCCGGCATGGGTGCTGCATAGCCGGGCCATTCATTGTCAACGTGCTCGTCTTTGCAGGCGAGAAAGCAGTTGTTACAGTTCTCGCATTTCTCCACGTCAACGACTAGATACCAGTTCTTCATTTCGCACCTCGCACATCAGCCCACATTAGCGGGGCTCACGTCGCCCCCTCCCAGTGGCAAAGCCACTTGGAGCCTCCCCTCCACCCTTCAGCCGCTCCGAGCGGCTGTGGGTACCCGGGAGCCGTGCTCGCTAGTGAAGAGTGTCTGTCCTCACTCACCATGTCCCCGGTTGTCATAAGACGTTAACACTATTTCATCCATCGCTCGATCTCCACGAGGCATGAGTTTGCCGCTATGCTGTGCGATTTTTCGATGATTGATCGGCCAGGCGTCAAGATGTTCATGCAGCCCCCGCGGTCTGGAGACGATCCGGGTTCTCCGATCGGGTCGTAATTTGACGAGCCCTCGTACGAGTGAACCGTGCCCGGACCTACCCGCTCTGTGATCTCTGCTGCGCAGATGACCGAGCCCCGATCGTTGAATACTCTCACCAGGTTGTTCTCTTTGATGCCACGTGCTTCGGCATCCTGAGAGTTGATACGCACGATCCAGTAATAATAGCCGTCAATCAACACACGATGATCTTTTATGTCATTGATCCAGCTATGTTTCCCGTCTCCCATGGTGTGAAAGCTGTACCTGGGGTGAGGAGTAATCATCTGCAAGGGGTATTTCTTGTAAAGCTCGGCGGTATGATGACCTTCCCAGGCAGGGATGTATTTGGTCATCACCGGTCTCTCCGGGTCATTCGGGTCGAAGCGCTGCAGACTCGAACAGACGAACTCTATTTTCCCCGTTTGGGTCTGAAGGCCCCTGAAGACCTGTTCGGAGTAATCTGCCGGCAATGGGGCAATCTCGGGCGTATCCTTCAGCCGGTCTTCAGCAAAAGCCCTGAAAGAAACTGGTGCGCGCAACTCCTCCTTGGGCGCGGGAATCACGTAATAGCCTTTCTCGAGAAAGGTTTTCCACGAGATCGCTTTAGGCAGGTCAGTTGCTTCGAAGAGGCGCTTGCACCAGTCGAACTCAGTAACTCCTTCCGAGAAGAGCGCTGCAAACCCCAGCCGTTTCGCTATCTCGAGGAATATCTGGAAATCTGATTTGGACTCGCCGAGGGGCTCGATACACTTATGTTGCAGAATTGCCACCCGGTGGTTGCACTGGTTGAAGCTGTGCTGAATGTAGCCTCCGCAGTTGGCGAACTCACTGATGTCCCACCGCTCAAAGTTTGTGCAGGCAGGCAGTATGACGTCTGCAAACTTTGCTTCTCCTTCGAACCATATTGACTGGTTGACCACAAATTCGAGTTTGTCGGACCGGTACATTTTTGCGTAGCGGTTTGTTTCGCACATGGTGCCCAAGTGAGAGCCGCCGTACTTGTAGTACATCTTTACCGGTGAATGACCCGGCGCGGGATAGTCGTACCGGAGAAACTGGCCGTGAATGGTCATGGAGTCGGTCGGATAGCCGTACGTATGGCCGTCGAGGATTGCCTCTGGAATGCGTAACCGGGGCACCCGCTGGTAAACTGTGTTTACGGTCGGCAGCTGCGGAAAGCGTGAGTAAAGCGCCACGGCGAGAGCCGTGCCGCCGAGATCACCTGAGAGGCCTCCCTCAGCATAGCCAGGGAAATAGAAGCTCGTGTCTATGGGTGTGCCCTGCTGCATGCCGCCCATATTGATGCCTGGCTTGCCGAGACCCTGCATGGCCATGAGACAGACCATGGAGCGGGCCCATTCATTTCCTGTAGCGTCGCGGCAGGCGCTGCCAAAACCCGAGAGCCCGCCTGCTGCAAGATACGTCTTTCTCGTACCCCATAACCTGGCCAGCGCCCTTACTTCTCTCGCGGGTATTCCTGCCTCTCCCTCTTGCCATTCGGGAGTTTTCGGGATACCGTCTTCTTTGCCCAGCACATACTCCTTCCACTGATCGAACCCGTGGGTGCGCGAGGCCACGTATGCCTTATCGTAAAGACCTTCTGTTATCCACACGTACGCGACGGCCAGTGCAAGGGAGTTACCTGTTGCGGGTCGAGGCGCGAGCCACTTGCCGCCGAGAAGAGCTGCCGTGTGGTTGTAAAACGGATCAATATGCACCATCTTGATACCCAGCTCTTTCAGCCACTGGCGGCGGACAGTGCCCTCGAATGCACCGTACACCCCACTTGTCGCTTCCGGGTCGCTCGACCAGAAGACGACCATTTCACATTCCTTGAGGCAATCTTCTACTGTGCCGTAGCTTTCGGGCGCACCAAGGTGCATGCTCTGTCCCCAGTGGTGCGTTGCGCCCCAGTACCAGCCTTCCCAGCTGTCTGGATTATGCGCCACCGGTGTCCATCCAATGTTGTTGAAGAATCTGAGTCGCGCGCTCAACCAATAGCCGAGGATTCCCCACAGATGATGCGAGCCGCTCCCGTTCAGGATGGCTCCCGGACCATGCGTCTTCTTCACGCGCTTTATTTCATTTGCAACAATATCGAGCGCTTCATCCCAGCTGATGCGGACGTATTCCGACGTGCCCCGGTTCTGGCAGTTGCGATTACCATTGGGATCGAAATCAACCCGCTTCATCGGGTAGAGAATCCTTTCAGGCGAGTAGATCATTGATTTGAAGACGAGTGTGTGGGGAGAAATGGTTGTCCGGCGAGGAGGAGTGAATGTCTTTCCTCTCGCTCTGATTGTCCATGGCTGTGCATCCTTGTCGTCAAAATCGATGGGCGTGATCCTCAGGATCTTCCCGTCCTTCACGTAGACGAACACAGGACCGCCGTTGCTGTTACTTGTGTATCTCGTGACGCCTTTGCCCATGTCGGTGCCGTATTTCGTTCCCGCATTGAGCATCAGGCTCAGCGTTTCCATCCACCAGCTGCTCATCTCATCCGGGCCTTCGAGCCCCAGGCGGAAACTCTTCATGGCGTTGATCGTGGCCAGCTGATCGCGGGGGGGGACGAGCATATCGAGCGCCACGCGTGCGTCGCCGAAGGTCACGGTGACGTCAGGGGAGGCATGAATACCGCTTCCCGATATAACCTCGCCGTTCCTGATGGTGAAGTATCTGCCACGAGAATTGTCCTTCAGTTTCAATTGGGCTGTGAGCGTCCTCTCGCCAAGGCGCTTCTTGAAAAACGGGAATTTTCTTGCCGTGGAGTCGAGACGCATTTTCATGGCAAGGAGAACGAGTGAAAAAATAAAATTCGCAAGCGCGTCAGATTTAGCCAGTAATTTGACTATCGATTTCACCAGGCACCCCTATGGCTATTTGTCTTCAAGCGTATACCTTCGTTGTCCCTGCGTCGCTTATCCTCCTGCGACCCGTCGTTCAATTGCTCGTGCCCGCTGGCAAGAAGGCTGCCCACGGGTGCCCCGCTAATACAATCCTCGCTGCCGCGCGGGGTACCCGGCCGAAGGCTGGGCCCATCTTGAATACAAACGCCATTCCTGGAACGTCCTGGAGCACGATGCGGCTCATGTTGGCATGGCTCTATTGTTGTTTATATTAACACGGTTGTCAAATATATTGGAAAGCTGGTTGCTTTAGAGAGTGAGGCCTGATGAGGGTCAGGGCTGCATCCCGCCCTGAATCCATCCCTTTAGCTTTTGCAGATTGCCCTCGTTCCATGGCCCGTCGCAAGGCATTTCCTTGGCGGTAAGCGGGGCATATATATCCTCAGCGTGTTTTTTCACGTTCTCATAAGAAGTGAGATCGATTCCGTTCGGCTTCATGCCGTTTATGTCCTTGTCGCGAAAGAGAGGCCGAATATCGGCAGCAAAGCTGAGAGCATCCATGGCATTCTCCTTTCTTAATTCAGATGCCTTGCCGGGAAGATTCAGAACAGTACTCGCCTTGCTCCCCGCTCTGTAACGAAACCGGTTGAAGAAGAGCATGATTCCCAGAATTGCCTGCAGGGCAGTGGCAGCCCCCAGAGCCACCCGATAGATACTCCCTAACGGATTCCAACCGGCGTGGATAGAATAGAGCACATTATAGATGAAGGAAGTATCGAAAGATGCCAGCCTCCCTCCACTCATTAACATGCCGGCGATAGCCTGGATGCTCAAGAAAAAAGCAACCGCCATTCCCAGACGGCGATGGACAATGCGCGCCTTAGCCGCGTTCATCTCAGGTCGGCACAATATAATGGATTAGAACCCTACTCAGTGACTGTAATAGTTCCCCGCATTCCCTCATGACCGGTTCCACAGAAGTTGTCACAGTGAAAAGGAAACGTTCCTGTCTTATCAGCGGTAAACTGGAGCCTGTTGACTTTTCCGGGCTGAATATCCGTGCGAATTCCCAGACCCGGGCAGTTGAACCCGTGCAATCTATCGAGCGATGTGAACTCCAGCACCACCGGCACGCCTTTCTTCACTGTGATATCCTTGGGCGAATATTCAAACCGTTTAGCTGTTACCTGGATCACCTGCTCTTTCTCAGCTGCGATCAGGCGTCCATACGTGGCGACTAGAATAAGCGCCGCAATTACGCCGCAGAGTAGGAACCAGGACTTCATTGATTTCATAGTTTTTCTCCTTTCACGCCGAATTCGGATATGGTGTAGCGGGCCTCTCCCGTCTTCGCCTGTACCTCGCGGAATCCCAGCCCTTTATAGGGTTGGCTCGCATCCCATGGAATGGGATTCTTCACTGGAACCGAACCAGGGGCAGGCAAGGGGAACATCAATCCCTTGGCCGCATGGTGGGCAATCTGCCCCGTGTTGTTGTGGTGTTCCTGGTGGATATGCCCGTAAAAGACTGTCACATTTACAAAGGGCTTGAGCAGTTCTATGGCCTTGGCCCCATCCCGCGTATACCAGTCCCAATCCGGATACAGATCGAACAGCGGACGGTGGGTAAAGACCACGATTCGTGCATCGTTGCCCAGCTGTTTCAGATCAGCACCCAACCACGTCAACTGCTCATCCCCGATTTGCGATGTCGGATTCGACACATTATCCAGGACAATGAAATGAACCCCCTTGTGGTCAAATGTATAGTGTGTTTTTCCAAAGAACTCTTTGAAAACCGCCCCCTCATCCAGCCCGGCATCGTGTTCTCCAGGCATAAATCTGATCTCCTTCACTTTCAGGTCTTTGATGATATCGCGGAACCCGGTCATGCGTGTTCTGCGCTCTTTGTCATCATCGGTGACATGCGTGAGATCACCCGTGAACATGATGAAATCGGGCTGAACTTTGAGATCGTTGACTGCTGTGACAGCCTTCTTGAGAGTGCCTGAGAAATCCGGGTTTACCGCGGGTGCGTTGAAGCCCCAGTGTGTATCGGACATCTGGACGAAAAAGAAGTCATCCTCTGCAGCCAGGGCCTTGCCAGTCATCTTATCAAGTCCGCAGAGTTCAGACACAAATACCACACTGCCGAGGCCTGCCAGTTTCAGAAACTCTCTTCGGTCAATATTCATAGACCCTCTTCGAGCCGGGATGTGCTCTTACTCCTGCCTATTCTGGCTTTCTGGAATTACCTGAACGAATATAGGCACGGGATCGCTGGACTTCAAGCCGCTCGATCAGATCTGTGCCTTGAGGCGAGAGGTTACTATTTCTCTGCTGGTCGCAGACTGAGGCGGGCTCCCATTTCAAAGGCTCTCTGGCAATCCTTCGGAAAGACTTCAGCCCTTCTCCTTGCCTTTTTCTCGGGATCAAAGCGATCCGCAACTACTTTCGAGTAATCATCGAACTGGTAGGTGTCGAAACTGAAGAGCGTTTCTGTGGCACCGAAAATCCTTGCCAGCGTCTCTTCAGTTATTGCGATCTGCCGGTCGAAGCCCCGTTCCTTCATCAGCTCTTCGGTGACGTTCATGGTGTAAATAAAGGCAGTGCGTATCTTTCTCGGGTAGAGGGAGCCCGGCGGGTCGGTGTAGGTGGAATAAGGAAAGAACAACCGTTCCATAAACGAACGTATGTGCCCCGTGGCCGTTCCGTAATAGATCGGAGAGCCGAAGACGAGACCGTCAGCTTCTCCTGCCTTGACGAGCACCGGTGTCAGCTCATCGTTGACCGCACATCTGCCGTAACTCTTGCCGCCTCTGGTCTTGCAGGAGAAGCAGCTGATGCAGCCCTTGTAATTCAAGTCGTACAGATGGATCAGCTCTGTTTCTGCGCCTTCCGATGAGGCTCCTTCGAGGGCTTTCTCAAGCAGTGTCGCCGTATTCCAACTCTTTCTCGGACTCCCGTTGAACCCTATGATCTTCACGGCCCCTCCCTAATTTTTGCACGTCATTTTTGTACGTCAGGTAATATCTTTTCGAAATAGTCCAGAGACTCGGGGTTGATGAGCGCGTCCCTGTTGGTGACCGGTCTGCCGTTGATGATGTTCGTAACAGCGCTTTCCACCTTCTTCGAACTGAATGTGTACGGTATATCAGGTACGTCAACTATCAGAGACGGTACATGGCGCGGAGAGGCTTTATCACGCAGGGCATTCTTGATTCTCTTCTGCAGATCATCGGTGAGGGTGGCGCCCGGAGCAAGCTTCACAAAAAGGAGCACGCGTTGGTCGCCTTCCCAGTTCTGGCCTATGGCGACACTGTCGGCCACTTCCTCGAATTTGTCCACGATGTTGTAGACCTCAGCCGTGCCTATGCGAACGCCGGAGGGCTTCAGTATGGCGTCCGAACGGCCGAAGAAGGTGATACCGCGGGTGTCGCTGTAGAACGTCACATAATCCCCATGGCGCCATATGTTCGGGTAAACGGTAAAATAAGCGTCCCTGTAACGAGAGTAGTCGGGGTCGTTCCAGAAATAGAGAGGCATGGACGGGGCAGGGGCTTCACAGACAAGCTCTGCCTGTCTGTCATGCACGACATTTCCCTTTTCATCGTATGCCTTCACCTTCATGGCAAGGCCTGGGGCCTGCAGTTGGCCGGCGTAAACCGGTAATGTCGGAGAGCCGATTGCGAAGCAGCCGTTAATGTCCGTGCCGCCTGCAAGGGAATTGAAGTGCACGTCTGTCTTGATGGCATCGTAGACAAATTGGAAGCCTTCCGCGGAAAGGGGCGAGCCTGTCTGGCCGATTGCTTTCAGGGAGTCGAGCTTGAAGCGCTCATTCGGTCTGAATCCCTGGCTCTTGAGGAGATTGATATACGTCGCACTTGTTCCAAAGAAGGTTATCTTTTCATCGTCCACGAGCTGCCACATGGTGCCGAGATCAGGATAGCCCGGGTTGCCGTCGAACAGCACAATCTTTGAACCCACACCGAGCGCTGCCACCAGCCAGTTCCACATCATCCAGCTGGGTGCAGTCATATAGGTGATTGTGTCGTCCCGTTTGAGATCCGAGTGGAGAACAAGCTCCTTCAGCTGGTTGAGCAGTATGCCGCCGACACTCTGGACCATGCACTTGGGCTTGCCTGTGGTGCCCGATGAAAACATGATGTAGAGAGGATGGTTTGCGGGTACCTGCTCGAAGAGAATCTCCTTATCGTTGGAGAGGAAATCGTGGTAGAGCACGCCATTGCGTACGCTGCCCGGATCAGGATGTTCGTTCACGTAGGGGACAATCACGACTTTTTCAATGGAGGGGACAGCCTCAACCACGGCTTTGACATCGGCGAGCATGGGGAAGGGCTTATTCTTGTACAGGTAGCCGTCAACGGCAAAGAGCACCTTGGGTTCGATCTGGCTGAAGCGGTCAATGACCGCCTGCATACCCAGCTCGGATCCGCAGGATGCCCACGTCGCTCCTATGCTGGTGGTTGCAAGCATGGCGATTGCCGTTTCAGTCATGTTGGGCATATAGGCTACGACCCGATCTTTTTTTGTGACTCCTTGCGCACGCAACGATGCTGCAAGGCGGGCAACGATTGTATAAAGCTCTTCGTAGGTGATGCTCTTCGACGGCTTTGTCTCGCACTTGAAGACAAAGGCTGTCTTTTTGTCCCTGTACCTGAGGAGGTTCTCAGCAAAGTTTAATTCCGCGCCCACAAACCACTGTGCACCCGGAAATTTCTTGAGGTCATCAACGATCTTGTCATATTTTTTCGAAGCCTTGATTTCGAGAAAATCCCACACGCTTGCCCACAAATCCGGAATATTGGCGATCGACCAGTCGTAGAGTTCGAAATACCCCTTGAACTGTTTGTTGTGACGCTTGTTGACGAACTCTATGAATTTCGTCATATTCGCGTTTTTGATTCTCTCTATAGACGGGTTCCAAAGTGGCTTTGCCATGGATGTTCCTCCTCAATACCTGGTTCTACGCAAAGTCCTAGTATGGGTTGCTTTGATCTGGTTCAAATCCGAATATCGAATGTGTAAATCCTAAACAAGTTCAAATATCAAATTTTCTAAAGGAGAGCCGAGATTTCGTGGCTATTTGTAATTTTGGTCATTTGATATTATTTAGGATTTAGATATTAGGGCTTAGAATTTGTCTCCTTATGTTCCCTGTTCCACTTAATCAGATACTCAAGCAGTTGGGTCTTGCTCTTCTGCATTTTTTCCTGATCCCATTCCTGGAATCCGCGGCCGGTCTTAAAACCCAGTTCACCTTTCTCCACCTTCTGCTTCAAGATTGGTGCGGGCTCTGTGGACCTGTCGATATACTTGAGGATGTAATTGTGAATCTGCAGTGTCAGGTCAAGCCCTACCATGTCTGCTGTTTCCAGCGGGGCCAGCACGGGAAGTCTGAGACCGAAGCTGTTTCTTATCACCTCGTCAACTGTCGCCGCGTCTGCAATCCCCTGGTCAACGATGGCGACCGCTTCACGCCAGAGCGCATGCTGCAGCCGGTTGCCTACGAACCCGGGCACGTCCTTCTTTACCTTGACTGCTTTCTTTCCTACGGCTTTCAGTAGATCATATGTTTGATCGACTGTCTGGAGAGATGTCTCGTCACCCGGCACCACCTCGACGAGTGGAATGAGATAGGGAGGATTCCAGAAATGAGTGCCGACGATCCGTTTCTTTCCTTTGGCTTTGGCCGCAATCTCCGTTATGCTGATCACCGACGTGTTGGTAGCGAGAATTGCATCTTGCGGGCAAAGCTCATCCATTTCTTTAAAGAGCTTCTGCTTAAGCTCCAGCTGCTCTGCCACTGCCTCAACCACAAAGTGCGCGCCTGAAACAGCCGTCTTCAGGTCCTGGGTCGTTGTTATCCTCCTGACGGCGCCTTCGATCTCTTCCCTTTTTCCGATGCCATTGTTTGCAAGGAGGGTAAGATTCGTCCTGACATTCTCAATCGCCTTTGCCAGCACCTCATCATTCACGTCAAGCAGGGAGACGGGATGGCCGTGCAGCGCAAAAATCTGCGCTATGCCGTGTCCCATCAAGCCAGCGCCGATAACGGCAATATGCTCTTTTTCTGTTGTTGTCATAAGTAGGTTACCCTGCAGTGTAACCGCCATCAACGTAGACGATTGAGCCGGTCATGAAGTCGGATGCCTTTGATGACAGGAATATCACGGTTCCTATAAAATCTTCCGGCTCCCCCAATCTGCCTATGGGAATGCGGGCGAGAAAGGTTTTGTAGGCTGCCTGGTCATCGAACATCCACTGGGTCAGTTCCGTCCGGAATACTGTCGGCGCAATCGCATTTACGTTGATCTTGTGTGGACCCCATTCACAGCCAAGGGATTTGGTTATCAGGTTGACCGCGGCCTTAGACGGGCTGTAGGCCGCATAGCGGGCCATGCCCAGCATACCTCTGGTGGAAGAGACGAGCACTGCTTTGCCGCCTCTACCCTGCTCAATCATTACACGGCCTGCCTCCTTACAGAAGAGCCACGTGCCTTTCACGTTCACGTCCATGATCTCCTGCCACTGTTCAACCGGCTGATCCACGATTGTGTTGACCTTGTTTACTCCTGCTGCCGTGATCAGTATGTCTATGCCGCCGAATGTCTTGACCGTGTCTGCGACCACACGCTGTACATCGGCATGCTTGACGGGATCGCCTGCCGAGAAGGCTGCCTGTCCGCCCCCATCGCGAATCTCTTTGGCGATCTCTTCCAGTTTCGGGACGTTTCTGCCCGTCAACATCACCTTGGCGCCTGCCGCAGCGAGGCCTTTTGATGCTGCCTTGCCGAAGCCGCCGGTGGCCCCGGTGATGAGTGCAACTTTTCCGCTTACGTCGAATAGCTCCTGAATGTTTTGTTTGTTCATTGGTTGTCTCCTCATTAAGGAAGTGGACGCGATGAAGCGATGAAGCGTGGAAGCGGGAAAAACCAGAGAGCCAAGAAACGGCACTTCATGTTTGGTAGTTCCGCATCATCGCTTCATCGGTCACGGATAATTAATAACAACCAGCATACTTGCCGGCTTGTTGGTCTTGTTTATGATCGCACGCTGTTCATTCGGGCCGATGAAGATTGAATCCCACGGTTTAAGCGTGATCTCTTCCTTCGGAGTCTGAACCGTTACTTCGCCTTCCAGTACAAAATATATCTTTTCAGTCGGCGTTGCATCCATTTCGGCCCCGCCTCCCGGAAGGAAATGGGAAAGGCCCATCCAAAACTTTTGAGCGCCTGATTCTTCTTTTCCGTGGAGTCTCATCGCAGTCATGCCGAAGTGCCCCGCCGCGCTGTACTGCTTCACGTCCTTCAATTCGACTTTCTTCATTCTGCACCTCCCTGGCGTTGCTTCCGGGCAACGCCGTGTTTAGTGTTACGCGTTACGTGTTGAGAACAGCCTGTTGCGAGTTACGAGTTGAAGAAAGCACGCTGGCAACAAGCTTGTAACTCGCAACTCGCAACGGTACGTTGCCTGCCGCTTCTTACTTGTCCACTATTGCCACGAGCCGGACTATGGAGCCGTCGCCTTTTACCCATCTTATAGGAAAGCCGGCAATGGTCACACGCTTGCCCGTAACGAGGTCAATATCACCGCCAACGTTTTCCCACCCCATGATGCCGTTACCGAGAAGCAGCCTGTGGCAGGGTTCCCAGTGCGGAAAATCTTTAATGACGTCATGTCCCTTTTCTCTCTTGTACTCCGCGACGACATCTGGACGGAGAGGTCCGGGGCCATGCGGTCCTATGGCAGTTGCAAGCGGATGATCCAACGCCTGCTGATCAACGCCCACTGCTTTCACACCGCGTTCCACGAACCATTCGCCCGCCTCTTTGTAAAGACCGGGACTGTAGCAGAAATACTGCGTGCTGTCGCCCCAGTATTTGTGCCATCCGGTATTGATAATGACGATGTCATCCTTCTCGATTTTGGGCCGTGCTTTCTCGAGGTCCTTCGGTGTGATTACTTCCCACTT
>Ga0335069_10011755_pt1 | contig 12338 bp, 14 predicted proteins | sample Lox_Sample_11_FD_206714 | JGI IMG/M metagenome (GOLD analysis project Ga0335069, IMG submission 206714) | Soil microbial communities from Loxahatchee National Wildlife Refuge, Florida, United States - Lox_Sample_1.1 | ecosystem: Environmental > Terrestrial > Soil > Wetlands | place: USA...
AAGTTCGCAACGTTGCTGAGCCCGGACATGGGCCAGATATCGAGCGGCAGCGGCACCGCCAACGTCACGTTCGACACCTCGGCCAACACCATGGAGGTGATAGTGGCGTTCTCGGGCCTGTCGTCCGAGGACACCGCGGCGCACATCCACTGCTGCACGGCCGCGCCGGGAACGGTGGGCGTCGCCACGACCCTGCCGAGCTTCCCGGGCTTCCCGCTGGGCGTGACCTCGGGCACCTACGACATGACGTTCGATATGACGGACGCGGCGAGCTACAATGCCTCCTTCATTACAGCCAGCGGCGGCACCACGGCGGACGCCGAAGCCGCGCTGCTCGCCGGCCTCGAAGGCGGCATGGCCTATCTCAACATCCATACCGTGAATTATCCCGGCGGCGAAATCCGCGGCTTCCTGCACGAGCTCGTTTGCGATCCCGCCAACGGCGCCGGGTGCGGACCGGTGCCGGAACCGGCGAGCCTGAGCCTGCTCGGCATGGGATTGCTGGGCGCGTTCGCGGCGAGAAGGCGCAAATCCTGAGAGCTTGACCGCGCAAGGTTTGCGGCTTGTGTTGGAGCTATTGACAACACGCCAGACGTGTTGTATTTTGCACCAACATGAAAGCCGAGCTGCTGCTCGACGAGCGCCACATCCTCGGCGAGGATTGTTTCGTCGAGATCGTGGTCTGGCGCCTGCCGCGCGCGGCGCGGGGATCGGCGCATCGCTACAAGTACCGGCTGGCGCTTGTCGAAGACGGCGAATGCACGCTGCGCTACGACAACGAGCCGGGTAAAGGCGATCACCGCCACGCCGGCGGGCGGGAATTCGCTTATGAATTCGTCAGCCTGGACGGGCTGATCGAGGATTTCCGCGCCGAGGTTCGGGCAAGGAGACAAAAATGAGAATCGTCACCATAGGCGTCGACGACATGGATGCCGTATTCGCCCGCGCGCACACAGCGGCGAAGGGCAAGCCGCAGGGCGCGCGCATCAGCTTCGCCTCGCCCGAATTGCTGTTCCGGCTGCTGACCACGAAGCGGTGGGAGATCGTGCGCGCGATGACGGGAGCCGGCCCGCTCTCGATCCGCGAAACCGCGCGGCGCGTGGGGCGCGACGTGAAAGCCGTGCACGGCGACGTTCAGGCGCTGCTGAAGGCCGGCGTGCTGCGCAAGACGGACGATGGTCGCATCGTCTTTCCCTTCGACGCCATCCGCGTGGACGTGCTGCTCAAAGCGGCGTGAGTTGCGTTAGCTCAAACTAGCTTCGACAAAAGGTATCGGAGCAGAAACGCGTAACCGCAAATGACAGCGGCCAGTTTTAGCCAGAAGAAGACGTCAATCGGCCAAAGGACCCAAGCCGGGTAATCCCCGTCTTGCGCTGATTTAGCCAGCTTTTCGCGTTTGTTTCCGATCGTCCTGTAGACAGCAATTCCTGCGATGAATTGAAAAAGATCGAAAGCCAAGGAGCATACAAAAAGGAGCGCAATTTGAAGCAGCGGCATATCAAGGTGAATTGATCCGTGCTCTTCAACTTTGAACAACCAGATGATCGCGATGCCGGCAAAATCGAGCTGACGCGCTAGATCGCTAGCGGCCTTCGTGTATGCCTCTTCTTCCTTCCAGATATCGCTAAGCTTCATCCCTACTTCTTCTTTGGCCCGTGTCTCCCCGTTCGCCGCGGTGCTCGTTTTGCTACCTTCTTGGCTTTCTTCTTTGCGACCCTCTTGGCTTTCTTCTTTGCTACCTTGGCCATTGTTGCTCCCTTCGGCGCGAATCTACTGGATAGTACCACCTAGGCGTGAATATGCACCCGGAATTTGGCGACGAGTGGAGAGCAGACAGATCACTCCGGCATCCGCGCCAATTCGGCCGAGCGCATCGCGGCCAACCGTTCGCTTGCGCGCTGCTTGATGCTTTCGCTCTTCAACTGGCCGCAGGCGGCCATGATGTCCCGCCCGCGCGGCGTGCGCACCGGCGAGGCGTAGCCGGCGCGGTTGACGATCTCGGCGAACTTCTCGATCTGCTCCCAGTCGCTGCATTCGTAAGGCGCACCGGGCCAGGGGTTGAACGGGATCAGGTTGATCTTGGCCGGAATGCCCGCCAGCAACTTCACCAGAGCGCGCGCTTCGGGAAGGCTGTCGTTGACGCCCTTCAGCATCACATATTCGAAGGTGATGCGCCGCGCGTTGGAGGCGCCGGGATAGGCGCGGCAGGCCGCCAGCAATTCCGCCAGCGGATATTTCTTGTTGAGCGGCACCAGTCGATCGCGGATGTCGTCGCGCACCGCGTGCAGCGAGATCGCCAGCGCGGAACCGATCTCGGCGCCAGCACGCGGGATCATCGGCACGACGCCGGAGGTCGAAAGCGTGACGCGGCGCTTGGAGAAGGCGAGCGCGTCGCCGTCGGCCACGATGGAAAGCGCCTGTTTCACGTTGTCGAAATTGTAGAGCGGCTCGCCCATTCCCATCATCACCACGTTGGTGATGCGGCGGTTCTCGCCCGCATTTTTTCTGGTCGCGCCGCCGGACGGAAAACTGGTTCCCACTTTTCCTGGCGGCGCTCCTGAAGGCCAATCCCCGAGAGCATCGCGGGCGATCATCACCTGCCCCACGATCTCGCCCGCCGTGAGATTGCGCACCAGGCGCTGCGTGCCGGTGTGGCAGAAGCGGCAGTTGAGCGTGCATCCGACCTGGCTGGAGATGCAGAGCGTGCCGCGGCCGGGTTCGGGAATGAAGACAGTCTCGAATTCCTGGCCGCCCGAGCGCAGCAGCCACTTGCGGGTGCCGTCGGAGGAAACCTGTTCGGTGACAACTTCCGGGCGCGCCAGCGAAAAGCCCTGCTCCATGGTGGCGCGGAAATCCTTGGCAAGATTCGTCATGCCCGCGAACTCGCGCGCGCCGTGGACGTAGGTCCAGTTCCAAAGCTGGCGCGTGCGCATCGGTGCGGCTTTCTCCGGCACGCCCGCGGCGATCAGCGCGGCCTTCAATTCGTCCGGCGAGAGGCCGATGAGGGGGATGGGGGCGGACATGGGGTGCTAAGTAGAGCGGTTTGCCAAGGAAGGGAATGTCATTCTGCCCTCTCCCCTTGTGGGAGAGGGCGCAAAGTCTCGCACTTAGCCGAGCGCAAGAAAACCGAAGTCCGTGCGATGCGAGGCTAAGCGCCAGATTTTGCGGGTGAGGGGTACATAGCCATAGCTTCACCCCCCACCTGAAAAATCATCGGGGTTAGCGTTGCACCGCACTTACCGCTCGGAGAGCTGCGCTGGCGCACCGCTAACCCCGTGATTTTTCTTCCTCTCCCACAAGGGGAGAGGGAAATCACTTCCCGCACGCGCTGTGGGCACGGTCCAGCGCCGTGCCGAGACCGGCCAGCGAATAGGTGTCGGTGAGCTTGGTGCCCTTCTTGGAGACGCCCGTCACGACAAGCGTGGCGCCGCCGCGCATCGCCTTGACCAGCGCCGCTTCCGCCGTCTGGTCCTTGACCCAGGCCGCGCCGGCCGCTTTGTCGTTCTGGGTGAACAGGTCCGCCGTGACCGCACCCGCCTGCGCCGAGGCCGGCGCGCCGTCCTTGTATTCGTAGCCGGGGATCACTTCGAATTCGTCGATCGCCGGCGGGTTGCGCCCGGGCCAGGTGCTGACGATCACGAAGATCGGATCGCGCGCCCGCTTGGGCACGCTGCCGGTGGGCGTCGACACGGCGTAGCAGACTTTGCCGTCGCCCGTGTCGGCCTGGTACGCCGTCCAGTCGCGCGAGGCGCCCAGAAGCGTCGGCAAGTCGGCGGCGTGAACCGGCCACGCCAGGGCCGAAAGCGCGGCAACGAGCGTGAAACGGGCGGCAAACGGCATCGCAAATCCCTCGGGTGGCGGAAGCGGCGCGGAGAATAAGGGCGCGAAATCGCCGCGTCCATGCCGTGATGTTCAAAAATCCCGGAGCGGCGCAGGGCTTTGCGCGCATGAGCCGGTCAAACCCGGCCGGATCACGCTCCCGGATTCTCCGCATTTCGCGCAATCCGGCGGAAAACCGCTTCAGACTTTTCCCGATTGCGCTCTTGCTGCGGCTATTCGCGCAAGCCGTAGCCGACGGAGAACAGCCGCCACACCGCCACCGCGAGGATCACAAACAGCGTCACGGAAAGGCCCGCACCCAGAAGCCCGGGGGCCTCTTCGAAACCGATCATCGAATGCCTGAGGCCGTTGATGAAATAAAAGAAAGGGTTGCCCCAGGCGAGCCAGCGCATCCAGCCGGGCAGCATGCCCACCGTGTTGAACACCCCGCCGACGAACGACAGCGGCGTGATGACGAAGATATTGAGCACGGTGAGCTGCTCGAAGTTCTTGGCCCACAGGCCGATGACGATTCCGAGCAGGCCGAACACCGCCGAGACGATCACCACCCAGAAAAGAAACTCCGGCAGCGAATAGAGGTTCGTCGCACCGAAGACGGCGGCGATGACGAGGATGCCGAGCGCCGTGATCACGGTGCGGAAGACGACCGTCGCCAGTGTGCCGGCGATCATCTCGGCATAGGAAAGCGGGGCCACCAGCGATTCCTCGATGAAGCGCATGAACCGCTGGAAGTAGATCTGCGAGGTCGATTGCAGGAATGCCGCGTTGATGATGTTCATCATCAGCACGCCCGGCAGCACGAATTCGATGTAGCGATGGCCGGCGATGGAGTTGATGCGCGGCCCGACCACGAAGCCGAAGATGAAGATGAACAGCAGCGCCGAAATCCACGGCGCCAGGAACGCCTGGATGGGCACGCGGAACAACCGGTTGATCTCGCGGCGGATGATCGTCCACAGGCCGATCCAGTTGACGGCGAGCTTCATCGTCCCGCCCCCGCCGCGATGTGATCGGGCCGCGCGCCCGTGGCGCCGAGATAGGCGGCCTCGAGGCCGGCAGCGAGGAATTCCTCCTTGGGTCCCTGGCGCACGATCCTGCCGCGGCTGATGATGGCGACGTTGCGGCACAGCCGCTCGACCTCTTCGAGGTAATGGGTGGTGAGCAGGATGGTCGTGCCCGCGCGGTTCATTTCGCCGAGATAGCGCCAGAGGTCGAGGCGAAGCTCCACATCGACTCCCGCCGTAGGCTCGTCGAGGATGAGCAGCCGCGGCTTGTGGATCAGCGCACGGGCCAGGATGACGCGGCGCTTCAAGCCGCCGGACAGCTCGCGGAACGCCTTCTTGCGGTGTTCGACGAGGTCGAAGCGCTCCATCAGCTCGTCGACGCGCTGCTTGCGCTCGGCGGCGTGCACGCCGAAATAGCCGCCCATCCAGTCCACGATCTGGACCGGCGTGGCGAACACGTCGACGTTGAACTCCTGCGGCGACAGCCCGACCAGCCGGCGCGCCTCGCGATACTGCCTCACGGCGTCGATGCCGAACACCTCGATCGTGCCCGAGGTCACGGTGGCGATCCCGGTGACGCAGTGGATGGTGGTGGACTTGCCCGCGCCGTTGGGGCCCAGGAAGCCGAAAAAATCGCCTTCCTCGACGCGAAGATCCAGTCCGTCCACCGCGACGGTGCCGCGGCGGTAGACTTTGCGAAGGTTGCGGATGTCGAGGGCGGGCGGACTCATGGGGCGCGCACTATACTCACGGATTGCGAATTGTCATTCGCGCCGTGCGCGAGCCCGTCAGGCCGCCTCCTTGAACGACGCCATCTGCGCGTCCAGCGCCCGCTTGAATGCGGGACGGGCTTCGCACCGGGCCAGATACGGCGCCAGCACGGGGTTGCCGGCAACGAGATCGGTATGACGAAGCTCGCGCAACACGGTCGCCATCAGGAGATCGCCGGCAGTGAAACGGTCCTCCAGCCAATCGCGGCCCGAAAGCCGCTGTGCCAGATCGCCGAGGCGCTTCTTCGCGCCGGCCTCGAACACCGGCCGCGCGTCATTGAACCACGAAGCATCGTGATGGAACAGATCGACGCCCACCAGCCTTCCGGTGGCCGGTTCGACGGAATTCAGCGCTGCGAACATCCACGCGATGGCGCGGGCGCGGCCGGGATCGGTCTTGGGCAGCAGGGCTTCCGACCTTTCGGCAATGCGCAGCACCATGGCGCCGGATTCGAAAATCTCGACGTCGTCGTCCTGGTAGAACGGCACCTGGCAAAACGGCTGCTGGGCGCGGTAGGAGTCGGAGGTTTTCTCGTTCTGGCCGATAAGCCTGGTCTGGTAGGGCAGGCCCGCTTCCTCGCAAGCCCAGCGCACGCGCAGGTCGCGCACCAGACCCTTGGCGAAATCGGGAACCCAGTTGAAGCCGGTGATGGTGATCATGTTTTCTCCGCGGCGCGGGTGGCTGCGGGTGCAACCCCTCTCTCGTGCCCCGAGGACATTAGAAAGCGGACAAGGTTGAAGTCAACGTAAAGCGGTATGCCCGATGCGCGTTTATTGCATCGCGCCCGCAAAGAGGCGCCGGGCCGGCCCACGCACCGGCCCCGGCGTCACGAAGCGACGAACCCGCCTACTCCAGCACGCGGATGTTCTTGGCCGCGCAGATATCCTTGAGCTGCTTGGGCCACACCGACACCGTGACTTCGCCCAGATGCGCCGTGCGCAAGAGATACATGTAAGTGCGCGCCTGGCCGATGCCGCCGCCGATCGAGAGCGGAATCTTGTCGTTCAGGATCGCCTGATGGTACGGCAGCTTGAGGAATTCCTCCTGACCCGACAGCTTCAACTGGACCTTCAGCGTGTCCTTGGTGACGCGGATGCCCATGCTCGAAAGCTCGTGGCGGCGCCGGGTAACGGGATTCCACACCAGGATGTCGCCGTTGAGGCCGTGGGTCTCGCGGCGGGTTTCGCCCGACGTGTCGGCGACCCAGTCGTCATAGTCGGCGGCGCGCATCTCGTGCGGATAGCCGTCCTTCAGCACCCAGCCGATGCCGATGATGAACACGGCGGGATGTTTCTGCAGGATGGCCGTCTCGCGCTGCTTGCGCGGCAGGCCGGGGTATTCCGCCAGCAGGTCCTCGGCATGGATGAAGGTGATGTCTTCGGGAATCGGGGGATAGCCGCCCTTGGCGAGCGCCGGGAAGATGTCCTGCACGTGCAGGCCGGCATCGCGGATCACCTTCCAGATCTCGCGCACCGTGTTCTTCAGGTAATCGAGGTTGCGTTCGGCGGGCGTGATGCGCTGCTCCCAGTCCCACTGGTCGACGTAGGAGCTGTGGTCGTGGTCGAGGAAGTAGTCCTTCCTGACCGCACGCATGTCGGTGCAGATGCCCTCGCCCGGCTTGCACTCGAACTGCGACAGCGCCATGCGCTTCCACTTGGTCGCCGCCTGTACCACCTGTGCTTCGATGCGTTTCTCCAGCCCCAGCCCGCAGGGGAATTCCACCGGCGTGCGCGAGCCGTCGCGGTCCAGGTAGTCGTTCACGCCGCTCGCCTTGTCGACGATCAGCGGCACCTGGACCATGTCGAGGTTCAGGGCCTGGCAGAGATGGTCTTCGATGTAGCGCTTGACCGCGAACACCGCGCGTTGCGTGTCGATGCGGTTGAAGAGCGGCTTGTAGCCGCTCGGCAGGATCTTCGCGACTTCTTCGTAGGTGCTGATGCCGGGACCGGCGAGGTCCGCTTTCTTGTTCGACGACATGCGTTTCCTCCCTCGGGGCAACTGCCCCGGTCGTTTGTGACAAGGCTACCGCCGCCGCACCGCCGCGAGATGAGCGAAACCGGCATGGGCGAAATGCTTGAAGGCGCGTACGATTCGCGGCGCAGTTCCGTGCCCGCCGTCGCCAGGATTGGCGTCCTTTTGTGTCCCGCTGCATCCTTCGGCGGCAACTTCGCTGCCCGCGGCGAAATGCTCGGAACGCGCACGGCCGGTCTGCCCGCCGGACATTAACGCAATTCCACCGTCGCGCTTGGGCGCCCGTCATCGCGGTGCAATATCCCGCGGCACGACGCCGAACGGAATCGACGCTGGAAAGCGGCGGTCGTACACTGGCGCGGCGTGGGGTTGCTGGGAGCCGGCGATGCACGGCCGTTCGATTGCGCTTTGTGCGGTCCTGTTCGCGTGGACCGCAACGCCGGGATTGCCGGCCGAGCGCGGCGCACCCCTGCCGCTTCCGCCAGATCCGGGCATCGAATGCGACCGGGCGCTGATCGCCGCGCAGGACATCCAAGCGCTGGTCCCGCAGGGCAGCGTGGTCGTCATCGGCGATGTCCCGATTTCGACCCATGAGCTCAAGCAGCGCATCCTCTGGCACGTCGCCCTGGCGCGCGACGAAGACGCCGTGTGGAAGAACCGCACCAAGATGCGCATCCTGGATTCCCTGCGCCGCGAAGCGCTGGACGACTTGGCCGCGCGACGCGCCGAGATCATGCTGTCGCCTTCGGAGATCGACGCACAGATCGACGATTTCCTGTCGTCGCTCGGCCTCACGCGGCACGAATTGCAGATGAGCCTGGACCGCACCGGCGTGGACATGAACACGGTGCGCAACGTGGTCGCGGCGCAGATGATCCACGCGCGGTTGAATCACATTGCGATCGACCGGCCGCCGGTCGCGCCCGCGAACTGCCTGGGGATGTGACGGCGACGCTCAGCGCCCCGGCCGCGCCAGCGGCGCTCCCCATTTGTGCGGCGGCGGCACATCGGCCTGGGGGCCGCCGGGCACGATCGGGCGCGGCGGATAGCCGGTGAGGCTGATCAAGCGGTCGTAGAGCACGATGGCACCCGCCATGCCGACGTTGATCGAGAACTTCATCGGAATCTTCACGGTGAAGTCGCAGCGCGCGAGCATCTCCTGCGAGATCGACAGGCGCTCGGCGCCGAACACGTAGGCGGCGCGCAAGGGATGGCGGAAGCGGGGCAGCTCGACCGCATCCTCGGTGATCTCCACCGCCACCAGCTTGCAGCCGACCGGCAGGCGGAACTCGTCGATCGAGCGGAACGCGTAGTACGGCATGACGCCCTGGGCGCGGGAGGTGTCGGACTGCGCATCGGCGAGCTTGACGTGCGCGTTCACCGTAAAGAAGAAACTTGCGTCGAAGGCGTTGGCGATGCGCATCAGGTTGCCGAGATTCATCGGCTTCGAGACGCCGTCGACGCCAACCCCGAAATAGCCGCGCATGATCGCTTTGATCCTTGTCAGGCCGTCCGCCAATGCGTAAGCACCCGCGGGCGCCCGGACGCTATCGCGTCCGCCCGGGCGGTCAACATAAGGCGAGTCCGCGCATGCCCAATCCCGTCCTGGTCGAAGTCACCCGCGCAGCGCTGGTGGAGAGCGTCCATCGCGGCGCCGTCGCGGTGGCCCATGCCGGAGGGGAGATCCGATTCGCGCTTGGCGATGTCGAAATGCCGGTCTACCCGCGCTCGTCGCTGAAACCGATCCAGGCGCTGCCCCTGATCGAGTCGGGCGCGGCGGACGCGTTCGAACTTTCCGACGAGGAAGTGGCGCTGGCCTGCGCCTCGCATTCGGGCGAGCCGATGCATGTCCGCCGGGTCGAAGCCTGGCTCGACCGGATCGGCTGCGGGGAAACCGATCTCGCCTGCGGACGCCAGGCGCCGCGTTATGAGCCGGCTTTAGAGGCCATGTTAAGGGCGGGCGAGAAGCCCACGAGACTCCACAATAATTGCTCCGGCAAACACACCGGCTTCCTGACCCTGGCGAAACATCTGAAGGCGCGGGCTGCCGGTTATGTAGACGTCGCCCACCCGGTCCAGAAGGCGGTTGTCGGCTGCCTCACGAGGCTGTCCGGCGTGGCCGATCCCGCCTGGGGCGTGGATGGTTGCGCGGCCCCCAATTTCGCCGTTCCCCTCGCCGCCTTCGCGCGGGCGCTGGCGCAGATCGCCGGCCGGCGCACGCCCGGCGCCGGGCGCATCCTGCGGTCGATGATCGCCCATCCCGAGCTCGTCGCCGGAACGGGACGAAGCTGCACCGCGCTGATGCGCGCCGCACACGGCAAAGCGGCCGTGAAGATCGGAGCGGAAGGCGTCTACGCGGCCATGCTGCCGGAGCTGGGTCTGGGCATCGCGCTCAAGATCGACGACGGCGCCGCGCGGGCGGCCGAAACGGCGATCGCCGCCGTGCTCGAAAGGCTGGGCGCGATCGATGGGCCGTCCGGACTGGTGCGCACGCCGGTCACCAACACGCGCGGCGACACCGTCGGCGAGCGCCGCCCGGCGGAGGCGTTGATGGAACTGCGGGCGTGAAAGTCATCCCGGCGGCACCGTCGCGGCGCGCCGGGATGAAAGCATCAATACGAATTCAACGGCTGGTGGTTTTCGCGCGCAGCCTTGTCGGCCTGCTGCATGTCCGGCGTGTAGAGCTGGACCTTCGTGACCCAGCAGGTCGAGTGATTGAAGCTCACACCGCCGCCGCGCAGGATCACGTGATCGCCGCGCTCGACGCACGAGCCCGGGAAATTCCCGCCGAGCGAACGGAAGCCCGCGCCGAACGCCCAATTGACGTCGTTGCACAAGCCGCCGAGGCTGACCAGATACTTCCGGCCGAAGCGGTCGTTGACGATCATCGAATGATCGTCGCGCGCGCCCCAGCCGTCGACGTCGCGATGCATAAGGCACGGGACGTTGTCGGGGGCGCCGCCGGTGCTGTTGTCGGCCGCGAGGGCCGGTGCCGCCGAAACAGCCATCACCAGCGCAGCCAGGATCAATTTGGTTCTCATGACGACCAAGTCTCCTATCTAAGCGTCCCGCTTACGCTTGTCGTTGCTGCCGGCCGGCGGCGCCGTGCCGCCGGCCATGCAAATTCCGAAACGCTTCGTTCTCCCGGACTTCGCGTCCCGTGGGCGCAGGTCTACGCGCACGAGACTGAACGGCGGATGAACGGCCACGACAACTTCCCCCCGCGGCACGTTCGCGACTAAAAAGGCGGGCCGGACGAGTCGTCCGCGCCGGCTCGATTTACTGCGTTTCCATTTCATCTCTAGGGAGACTCTCATGGCGCAGCCGCCCGTCAAATGTGCGATCTGCGGTCAGACCAAACCGCAGGAGGAAGTGGTCCCGGCGATCCTGGTGCGTCCCGCCATCGACGCCACGATCCGGCGCAAGCACCCCGAATGGAACATCAACGAAAACATCTGCCACGCCTGCCTGAACCAGTTCCGGAGCGAATACGTGATGGAACAGGTGCAGAAGGACCGCGGCGAGCTTTCGGCGCTCGAAAACGAGGTCATCGACAGCATCCGCCAGAACGAGATCGTCGCCGACAACGTGAACAAGCAGTTCGACACCAACCTCTCCATGGGCGACCGGGTGGCCGACAAGGTCGCCGATTTCGGCGGCAGCTGGAAATTCATCTTCATCTTCTTCGGCGTCATGGGGGTGTGGATCGCCGCCAATTCGCTGTCGATGCTCTGGAAACCGTTCGACCCCTTCCCCTTCATCCTGTTCAACCTGATCCTGTCGATGCTGGCGGCCATCCAGGCGCCCATCATCATGATGAGCCAGAACCGCCAGGAATCCCGCGACCGGCTGCGCGCGGAGAACGATTATCAGGTCAACCTGAAGGCGGAGATCGAGGTGCGCGTGATGTCCGAGAAGCTGGATCAGCTCCTGCATCATCAATGGCAGAGGCTGCTCGACATCCAGCGCATGCAGACCGAGATGATCGAGGACTTGGCGGGGAAAGCCAAACAATAGATGATGGCCTGAAGGAGGACCCGGAATGTCGATTCTCGGCTGGTTGTTCTTCGGGCTGATTGCCGGCTTCATCGCCAGCAAGATCGTCAACGACCGCGGCGAAGGCTGTTTCCTCAACATCGCGCTGGGCGTCCTGGGCGCAGTGCTGGGTGGGGCGATCTTCGCCTTCCTGGGCCATCCCGTGCTTTTCGAGTTCAGCTTGTGGTCGATGCTGGTGGCGATCATCGGCGCGGTCATCGTGCTGCTCGGCTGGCACGCGATCACGGGACGAAGGACGCTGCGCTGAGCGACGGCGGGGGAACGCATGAAGACGGGCGCAATCGTGACGCTGGCGGCGCTGGCCGTCTGCGCTTCGGCGCATCCGCCGTATCTGACGGGAACGGTGGGCAGCGCGCCGGTATTCCTCGACCTCGACCTCGACCAGGCGGGCGGCAAGGTCTCTGGCTGGTATTACTACCTGCGTGTCGGCAAGCAGATCCGGCTCGACGGCACGATCGACGCGAAGGGCCGTTTCCTGATTGTCGAAACCGACGACAACACCAACACCAAAACGGGCTCGTTCGAGGGCACGGCGGCGGGCACGCACTGGACCGGCACCTGGCGCAACGCGAAAGGCGGCGGCGCGCTGCCGTTCGCCCTGGAAGAGACGCGCGATGCGCTGGCTTCCACCACGGCGCCGTTCCGCTGCGTGAGCATCGTGCCCGACCGCAAGTACGGTTTCACCTATACTCACTC
>Ga0335069_10011756_pt1 | contig 12338 bp, 5 predicted proteins | sample Lox_Sample_11_FD_206714 | JGI IMG/M metagenome (GOLD analysis project Ga0335069, IMG submission 206714) | Soil microbial communities from Loxahatchee National Wildlife Refuge, Florida, United States - Lox_Sample_1.1 | ecosystem: Environmental > Terrestrial > Soil > Wetlands | place: USA: Florida...
TCCTGCAAGGGCTGTTCGTCGGACTGCCCGGCCGGGGTGGACATGGCCAGCTACAAGGCCGAGGTGCTGTACCAGCGGTACCGGCGCCGTCCGCGGCCGCCGGCCCACTACTCGCTGGGCTGGCTGCCCCGCTGGGCCCGGCTGGCCTCGCGCGCGCCCGGCCTGGCGAACGCCGCCCTGCGCGCCCCCGGCCTGGCCGGCCTGGCCAGGCAGCTGGGCGGGATCGACCCCCGGCGCCCGCTGCCGCGGTTCGCCGCGCAGACCTTCCGCGCCTGGTTCGCCGCGCGGCCGGGGGAGCGCGCGGGAAACCCGGTCCTGCTGTGGGTGGACACGTTCACCGACTACTTCACCCCCGAGGTCGGCCGGGCCGCCGTCCGGGTGCTGGAGGCGGCCGGATACGCGGTGCAGATCACGGCCGAACCCGTGTGCTGCGGACTGACCTGGATCTCCACCGGCCAGCTCGACGGCGCCCGCCGGCGGCTGCGGCGCAGCCTGGCCGCCCTGGCCCCCGCGATCGCCGCCAACATGCCGGTCGTCGGCCTCGAGCCCTCGTGCACCGCGGTGCTGCGCGGCGAGATCACCGAGCTGCTGCCGGACGACCCGCGCGCTGCCCGGGCCAAGGCCGCCACCCGCACCCTGGCCGAGCTGCTGGCCGACACCGCCGGCTGGGAGCCGCCCGATCTCGGCGGAGTGCGCGCGGTGGCCCAGCCGCACTGCCACCACCACGCCGTGATGGGCTGGCACGCCGACTCCGCGCTGCTCGCCCGGGCCGGGGCCGAGGTCACCGCGGTGGGCGGCTGCTGCGGCCTGGCCGGCAACTTCGGCGTCGAACGCGGCCACTACGACGTCTCCAAGGCAGTGGCCGAGGCCGCGCTGCTGCCCGCCGTCCGTTCGGCCCCCGACGCGGTCGTCCTGGCCGACGGGTTCTCCTGCCGCACCCAGCTCGACCAGCTCGCCCGGGCCGGCGGCATTCACCTGGCCCAGCTGCTGGCCAGCCGCCTGGAAGACCCGCCGGTTACCTGACCGCCTGGACCTGGGTGGTCTGGGCGACGAGGCGTTCCGCGTCGTCGTACACGCTGGTCTGGGCGGTGACCGTGGTCCGGCCCCGGTGCACCGGCACGGCCACCGCGCGCACCGTAGCCAGGTGAATGAAACAGGGGGATCACCATGACCGTACTTCGCACCCGCGCCCGCCGCGTGGCGGCGTCCCGCGGGCCGCGCGTTACCGCGGCGCTGGCCGGCGCTCTGCTGCTGGCCGCGCTGACCGGGGCGGCCAGCCAGCCCGCTCAGGCCAGCCCGCTCGGCCCGATCTATCCGGTCCAGGCCGCGTTCGCGTCGCCGGGACCCTACGCCACGACCACGGGAACGGTCACCGACGCCACCGGCGCGGCCGTCTACGACCTGTACTACCCGAGCGACTACGCCGCGCTCGGCTTCGAGAGCCCGATCGTGACCTGGGGCAACGGGACCGGCGCGAGCCCGGCCAAGGTGTCGGACTTCCTGAGCCATCTCGCCTCGTACGGGTTCACCGTCATCGCCTCGACCCTGCCCAACACGGGCAGCGGCAACGAGATCGACGCCGCCGCGCACTACCTGGTCACCCAGAACGGCGCCGCGACCAGCGTCTTCCACGGCCACCTGAACACCGGCGAGGTGGCCGCCGTCGGCACCTCGCAGGGCGCCACCGGCGCGGTCCGGGCCGCCACTAACGACCCGGCCCTGATCAAGACCGTCATGACGTTCTCGCTGCCGAACTCGGTCTGGTCCGGTCCCAACCCGGACTGCCCGACCGCCGCCGACTGCACGGCGAACCCGGCCGCGCTGACCCAGCCCGTGTTTTTCATCTCCACCTACGGCTTCTGGGACTCGATCATCGCCAGCCCCGCCACCGAGAAGGCGTACTTCCTCAGCACCTCGGTGCACGCCGCGCTCGGCATCATCCTCACCTCCGACGGCAAGCTGGCCGACCACACGTCGATCCAGAACGCCGCTGTCGGCGGGAACCCCCGGCGGCTTCTTCGGCTACGCCACCGCCTGGCTGGAATACCAGCTGCGCGGCAACGCCACCGCGGCCGGCGCCTTCACCGGCCCGCACCCCGAGCTGCTGTCGAACATCAACTGGCCGGGCAGCGCCGTCAAATGAGCGCCGTCAAATGAGCTCCGACCGCCACCGCCGGATTGCCTGAATGAACGGCTTCCGTCCGCTAGCATAAAGCGGCTAGGAGCCACCATGACCAGCAGTGACACCCTGCCTCTGAGCGAGGACCAGCAGGCCCTGCAGGATACCCTGCGCGGCTTCCTGGCCGACCAGCTGCCGCCTGCCGCGCTGCGCTCCGCGCTAGAGGCCAGGGACGGCTACGATCCCAAGCTGCACGCGCGCCTGGCCAGCGAGTTCGGGCTGACCGGGCTGACCATCCCGCGGGAGTTCGGCGGGCTGGGCCTGTCGCAGGCCGAGGCGAACGTGGTGCATACCGAGCTCGGCCGTGCCCTGTACCCAGGCCCGCTCCTGGCCACGGCGCTGGCCGGGGGCATGCTGCTCGCGACCGATGACCGAGCGGCACAGGAGCGGTGGCTGCCGCTGCTGGCCGACGGGTCAGTTATCGGGACGGTCGCGGCCGCCGATGAGGAGGGCCGCTGGGTGTTCGGCCCGGACAGCGTCCGCGCCGAACGAGTCCCCGGGGGCTGGCGGCTCTACGGCCACCGATGGCACGTCCTGGCCGCCCACGTGGCCGACGTCGTGGTGGTGCCGGCTATGACCGAGTCCAGCCGCGCGATGTTCCTGGCGGATCCGAGGTCGCTGGGCTGCACCGTATCCGGGCAGCTGGGCCTCGACGCGACCCGGCGGGTCAGCGTCACGGCCTTCGACCAGGCCCCGGCCGTGCTGATCGGGGCGGGGGAGGCCGCGGCCGCCGCGCTGGATCAGGCCGAACGGGACTTCCTGCTTGCCACCGCGGCCGAGGCTGCGGGAGGACTGGGCTGGTGCCTGGACGCGGCCATCGCCTACGCCAAGAACCGGGACCAGTTCGGGGAGTCAATCGACTCCTTCCACGCGGTCGCGCAGGCGTGCGTCGACATCCTCGCGTCCTTCCAGGAGGTCTCGGCGGCCGCCAGGTACGCCGCGGTGGCGGCCGCCGAGGAGCATGCCGAGGCCATGAAGGCGGCGCGCTCCGCTGCTCTGTGGGCCGGCGAGGCCTACCGCGCCGCGACCGAGTCCGTCACCCACCTGTGCGGCCGGAACGGCCTCAGCCGGGAGGACGACGTGCATCTGTATTACGGCCGCGCCTGGTCGGCCGAGCGGCTGGCCGGCGGACCGCAGGCGCATCGCGACGCCGTCTCCGACCCCGCGGCGCCGTAGTCTCTGCCCTCAGGCCGCCGAGGCGGGGGTCGGCCTTGGCTCGCCCTCCTCGCGGTCGCGCCGCCCGGGAATGGTGCCGGCGGCGTCGGAGTCCCGGATGGACAGCGAGAACGCCACGCCGCACAAGCTGATCGCGGCCGCGGTCAGGAAGGCGATGCGGTAGGCGGTGAGGTTGGCCACCTGATGTCCGTCCACCCGGTGAACCGGGTTGTTGAGCACGATGACGCTGGTCAGCACGGCCACGCCGATGGCCCCGCCGAGCTGCCGCATCGCGTTGAACATGGTCGAGGCCCGGCCGGTCGCCGCCGGGCTGATGGTGGCGAAGGCGGCCGCCTGGTCCGGGACGAACACCTGGGCCACGGACAGCCCCAGGGTGACCATGAGCAGCCGTGCCCACCACAGGCTGGTCTGCGGTCCCATCAGGGCCAGCAGGCCGATCGACGCGGTCATCCCGGCCAGCCCGATGGTGATGTGACGGCGGGGCCCGAGCCGGGGGTAGAGCACCCGGCTCGCCAGCTGCGCGCCGGCCATGACGCCGAGCGCCTCGGGGAACGTGCTGAGCCCGGAGCCGAGCGCGCTCAGGCCGCGGCCGTCCTGGTAGTACAGCGAGATGGCGTACAGCGTGCCCAGGAAGGCGATCGAGGCGAGGACCATGACCCCGTTGCCGGAGCGGAACAGGCGGTTCCGCAGCAGCCGCAGGTCCACGAGGGGCGCGGGCGACCGCAGTTCGACGGCCACCATGGCGGCCAGCAGCACGGCCCCCGTGGCGATCGTCGCCAGGACCAGGGTGTCGTGCCAGCCCAGGTCCGGTCCTTCCGAGACGCCGTACATCAGCAGCCCGAGGCCGAACCCGGAGAGCAGGAAGCCGGCCAGGTCGAAGCGGCCCGGATCCGCCTGGGCCTGCTGGCGCAGGAAGATCGCGCCGAAGGTGAACGCGGCCGCGCCGATCGGCAGGTTGACGTAGAAGACCCAGCGCCAGGACAGCTCGGTGACGAAGAGCCCGCCGAGGATCGGGCCGAGCGCGGGTGCGAACGTGGTGGGCACGGTGAGGATCGCCGCGGCCTTGATCCGCTCATCCGGCGGGAACACCCGGTACAGCATCGCCATCCCGACCGGGACGAGCATGCCGCCGCCGGCCCCCTGCAGGATCCGGAACGCGACCAGCTCGCCCAGGCTGGACGCCAGCCCGCACAGCGCGGAGGCGGCCGTGAACAGCGCGATCGCGGCGAGCATGACCCGCTTGCCGCCGTACCGGTCGCCGAGCCAGCCGGACGCCGGGATGGTGACCGCCAGGCTGACCAGGAAGGCGATCGAGATGCCGTCCACGGCGGTGGCGCTCACCCCGAAGTCACGGCCGATGGTCGGCAGGGCGACGTTGACGATCGTCGCGTCCAGGATGGTCATGAACATCGCGGCGACGAAGACAGCGCCGACCGCTATCTTCTGGCTCATCCGCGGGGCCACAGCGTCCTCTCCCCGCGGCAGCGTCTGGCCTGCGGCTTCGGCAGTTACAAGATCACCTGCGCACCGGAAAATTCCGATGCGGATACCCGGCCGCCGCCCGCACGGCCGGGCCGCCCTCGGCATCTCCGCTTGCGGTGGCAGGGATTACGGCTGGTTAATCCCCGGTCTGGTCGTCGATCTCGGCGTCGGGAGCGTTCTTCTTGACCGACTCGATTCCGTTCAGGGCGGACGCCTTGCGCTCGTAGGCTTCGCTGGTCGCGATCACCTGCCCGTTGCTGGCCACCAGGTTGAAGTGGTACTTGCCGCTCGACCCCTTCTTCAGCACGAACTTGCCCGCCATACTGCGCCTCCTCGATGAGAGCGTCTGACCTGCTTGGACGATACTCATCTTGCCGTCAGGCGGCTGATTTGACCATCCTTGCCAGGGTCATCCGCCTTCGTGGCGGGCGGCCAGCGTCCGCTGCATCCCGCGCCGGACCGCGTCGATGAGGTACGGTCGCAGCCGCGCCGCCGGGACGATGGCCTGCACCGAACCCACCTCGCGGGCCCGCTCGATGCTGTGCACCCGGTCGAACTCGTCGGCGAGCTGCCCCAGCTTCTCGGCGTGCACGGCCGGCCAGACCGACGCCAGCTTGGCCCGCAGCGGCGAGGCGTCCACACCGTCGGCGGTGGCCTTGGCCATCGCGGCCTGCAGGTCGGCTACCCGGGGGTCGGCCGCGGTGCGCTTCCTCACCTCGGCCGCGAACACCACCGCGGCGGCGGGTGCGCCGCCGATCACCGACGCGTAGGAGCCCTCGACCGCGGCGATCTCCATGTTGTCGTTGAGCGTGCCGGAGAACACCACGAACGCCCCGCCGTGGTAGCGCGAGACCACGCAGAACACGATCGGGCCGTCGAAATTGACCACCGCCCGGCCGATCTCCGCACCGTACTCCAGCTGGAGCTGGCGCAGTGACTCCGGTGAGCCGTCGAACCCCGACAGGTTGGCCAGGATCACCACCGGCCGGTTCCCGCTGGCGGCGTTGATCGCCCGCGCGGTCTTCTTCGACGAGCGCGGGAACAGCGTGCCGGCCGTCCACTGCGACGGGCCGTCCACCGGGTAGAACCCGTGCCGGGTCAGCGGCTTGGACTCAAAGCCGATCAGCGCGACCGGCTGCCCGCCCAGGTGCGCGTCGAGCACCAGCACCGAGGCGGCGTCGGCCGTGTCGGCCCAGCGCTCCAGCGGCGGGTGGTCGGCATCGATCACCCCGGTGAGCAGCGAGCGCATGTCGAAGGGCTTCTTGCGCTCCGGGTTGATGGCCGGGTCGAAGATCTCGCCGAGCACGGCGAACTCCGGGCCGTCGTGCGGCGAGGTGGAGATGTCCCGGTCGTCGGGGTCGGTGGTCGGGGATGGCCGGGGAAACCGCTCGCCCGCGGCGACGTACGCGTGCCCGTAGTGCGCGAGCAGCAGGTCGACCGCACTGGACAGGTCGGGCGCCCAGTACTGGGCCTCGCCGTTCGGCCCCATGATCCGGTCGTAGCCGCCGATGCCGAAATTGTCCTCGGCCGAGACCCCGCCGGAGTAGTCCAGCGACTGCTTCCCGGTCAGCACCATGGCCGAGTCTGGCGTCATGACCAGCACGCCGCTGGTGTGCATGAGCATCGTCGCCTCAGCGTTCCAGTACGGCTGGGCGCCAACGTTGATACCGGTCACGACCACGTTGATCTCGCCGCCAGCCTGGGTGAACTCGACGATCCCGCGCAGCGCCCTGGAGATCCAGTCCATCGTCTCGGTGCCCGAGCTCATCGAGATCTTCGCCCCGGCCGAGATGGCGTACCACTCCACCGGGGCGTGCAGCTGGCGGGCCAGGCCGATGGCGGCGAGCACGCGGCGGCATTCCGGCTCGGCCAGCGCGCCCAGCGCCTGCGTCGGGTCGCCGAGCAAGACGACCCGGCGCATCCCCTCGGGATAGCGCCTGGTCGGCGTGCTGACCACGCCGAGCACGATGTTGGCGTCGTTCAGCCCGGGTTCCCGGTCCACCGGCACCGGGGCGCCGCCGGAATCCAGGTCGTACTCGGTGAATGTGCCGGCGGCGCCGCCCGGATCCGGGGAGCGGGTGATCAGCGGGATGAGCTCGTAGGGGTACACGGTGCCGCGGCGGCGGGCCCTGATCACCTTCTGCGTGTAGGCGTTCAGCTCACGCAGCGGCTCGGTCGGCGGGTTGGTGACGCGCAGCGTCAGCCCGGCGCCCGGCGGACGGGACAGCCGCAGCATCAGCTCGCGGCCCTCGGCGTCGCGGAACTGCACCATCACCTGCTCGAGCCCCAGCGCCTCGGTGCGCACCGCCAGCGACCGGATGACCTGGCCCAGCTCAGGGAGCGGGGTCTCCACGATCGGCCACACGTACAGCTTGATGCGGTTCCAGTCCAGCCGGGCCAGCTCGCGGTCGGCGGACCGGGCCGAGCGCAGGCTGTCCAGGCACGCCTCCAGGATGTGCTCGAGCTGCGGCAGGCCGGCGATCCGTCCGGCGTCGTCCCGCACGATGGTCAGGTCGCGCACGTCGGCCAGGGCCATGAGCCGCTGGTCGTCGGGCATTTCGCGGCCCCGGATGCGGAACAGGTGCACGTCCGGTGCCGCCGGCAGCCGGGTGAGCTCGAACCCGGAGAATCGCCACACGCCCAGTCGTTCGGCCACGAGCGGGTGCCAGCCGCGCTGGGTCCGGTCCTCCACTGCCTGCCCGTCCGGCCCGCCGCGGAAGGTGAACCAGTCCGGCCAGCCGCCCCCCTCGCCGTCCGGCCTGCGCACGGCGACCGCCACCCGGTCGACGCCCGGCGGGATGAGGCCGAGCTTGCCGCGGATCCGCTCCGCGCGCGCGTCGGGGGCGCCCCGGCCGTCCTCCTCCGGCGTCTGCGAGGTGACGTACAGGTCGACGAGCACGGTATGCCCGGCCGGGATCGCCTCGATCACCTGGGGCAGGTCGGTCGCGGCCGCGCTCTCCCCGCCGTCGGCCACCGTCGCGACGATCAGGTAGTTGTGCCCGTCGTGGTCGTACTCCGCCGTTACCAACGGACGGCCGCTTTGCTTGCTGACGCGGAAGTTCCGCAGTGACCTGATCCGGTAGTAACGCCGCGTCATCACCTCGAGCATGACCGGGTGGTGCCGCTCGGCGAAGACGCCGAGGATCGGCTCGCCGGATGCGACCATGGCGTCGATCTGGGCCGCCCTGGCCGCGGGGTCCGGCGAGAGCCGGTCGAGCTCGGCGCGCAGCTGCTGCAGGGCCCGGGCCCGCTCGGCGGCGATCAGCGGGGCGTCGAAGCAGCGGTAGCGAACCTGCCGGGCCAGGTCGCCGACGCCAGGGTGACGCAGCTGGGTGGCCGAGACGAGCTGGCCGATGACCCGCCGGTAGTCGTCGCGGCCGTGGCCGGGCAGCGATCCGGGGTGGTGCAGCCGCCACTGCAGCAACTCCGACACGACCGGCACGTACGTGGCCGCCCGGCGGTGGGCGAGAAAGATCCGGTAGAGCGCCGGGTCCAGGCCGGGTGACGGCTCCAGGTCGTCGACGCCGTAGTGGGCCAGCGTCCGGCGCAGCTTGATCCGGAACGACTCCGGCAGGCCCTCCGCGTCGGCGTCCCGGGAGCGCAGGTAGGCGTGCATGAACTCCTGCGGGTTGCGGGCGGCCTCTGCGTCGACCGCGGCCTCGTCGTCGGCCTGCGACTCGTCTGGCACCCGGCGGCTCCGCCACAGCGCCGACACGTCGGCGAAGATCTGTAGGATCTTGGCCTCGCCGGCCAGCAGCCGGGGGTCGTCGGCGGGCAGTTCGGCCCGCGCCGCGGCCAGCCGTTGCAGCTGCTGCCGGGCCTCGGCTTCGTCGACGTCGTAGCCGAGCACCAGGGACCGCAGCGCGGTTAGCGCGTCCGCCGCCATCGCGGCCGGATCGTCCTGGCCCGCCGCTGTGCCGCCGAGTGCGTCCAGGTCAGCGCGGGCGCCTTCCTTCGCGGCCCCTGCCTCCGTGTCCTCGTCGGCCGCGGGCTCGATCCGCAGCAGCTTGGCGCCGCTTTCCACTTGCGTGTTGACGTCGGCGAACACCTCGGCGACCCGGCCGGAGGCCGGGGCACGCAGCGAGGTCTCGAGCTTCATGCTCTCCACCACGGCCACCACGTCGCCCTCGGCGACCTCGTCCCCGGCCGCGACCGAGATGGCCACCACCATGGCCGGGGCCGGCGCGCGGACCAGGCCGGCCTCGCCGCCGGAGATCCGGTGCACCGCGCCGTCCACCTCGACCAGGTAGTCCGGGCCCTGCGCGACCGAGAGCACGTCGAAGGTCTGGTCGGCGACCCTCAGCCGGAGCTCGAACGGGCCGGACCGGTCGACGTCGACTTCAGCCGAACGACCGTCGAGTTCGACCTGGTACCGGACCGGGTGGGACCGGGACACCCCGAGCTTGTAGGCCTCGCCGCCCACCCGGACGTCAACCTGGTGCCTGGTCTCATGGCCGACCTCGGGACGCCCGCGCTCGGCCGAGGTGAACAGCCGGTCCTGCTGGCGCCGCTGGTGCGCCTCGTAGGCCTCGAAGGCAGTGGCCAGCAGGGCCACATCGACCCGCAACGGCGGCGCGTAGCCCTCGGCCATCATGGTGTCGAGCCAGGTCGTATCGATCTCGCCCCGGACGAACTCGGGCCGGTCGAGCAAGTCGAGCAGGAACGCCTTGCTGGTCGTCCCGCCCCGGATGACCGTGCTGGTCTGCCGGATCGCACGGGAGAGCCGGGCGCGCGCCTCCGCGCGGTCCTGGCCCCAGGCGATCACCTTGGCGATCATCGAGTCGAACTGGGGCGGGATGACGTCGCCCGGCGCCACCCCGGTGTCGACCCTGATGCCGGGGCCGGCCGGCAGGGCCAGGTGCTCGATCAGGCCGGGGGCGGGCGCGAAGTCGCGCTCCGGATCCTCCGCGGTGAGCCGGGCCTCGATGGCGTGCCCGCGGGCCGGGGGCTCGCCCGGGCCGATCTCCGCCAGCGTGCCGCCCGCCGCGATGTGCAGCTGCAGCTTGACGATGTCGGCGCCGGTACAGGCCTCGGTGACCGGGTGCTCGACCTGCAGCCGGGTGTTGACCTCGAGGAACGACAGCAGCTTCTGGCTCGGCTCGTAGAGGAATTCCACCGTCCCGGCGTTGACGTAGCCGGCCGCCCGGATCAGTTCGGCGGCGTGCCCGCGCAGCAGCTTCTCCTGTTCCGCGTCCAGCGCGGTCGAGGCGGACTCCTCGATGACCTTCTGGTTCCGCCGCTGCACGCTGCAGTCGCGCACGCCAAGGGTCCACACCGTGCCGGCCGCGTCGGCGACGACCTGAACCTCGACGTGCCGGCCGCCGCGGATAGCACGCTCCAGGAAGACGGTCGCGTCCCCGGCCGTCTTCGACGCCTCCGAACTGGCCCGCTCGAACGCCTCCTCGAGGTCTTCCGGCGACCGGACCAGCCGGATGCCGCGGCCGCCGCCGCCCGCGGTCGCCTTGACCATCAGCGGGTAGCCGATCGACTCCGCCGCCTTGCGGGCCGCAGCCAGGTCGGGCACCGGGCCGCCGCTCCACGGTGCGAGCGGCACGCCGGCCTGTTCGGCCAGCAGCTTGGATTCGATCTTGTCCCCGAGCCGGCGCATCACCTCGCCCGACGGGCCGACGAAGGTGATGCCCAGCCGGGCGCACAGCTCGGCGAACTCGGCCTTCTCCGAGACGAACCCCCAGCCCGGCCAGACCGCGTCCGCGCGGCAGGCGCGCAGCGCGCGTTCCAGCTCCGTGTAGTCCAGGTAGGGGCTCCCGGCGAAGGCGGCGTCAGGTTCGGCCGGGCCGATCAGCACCGACTCGTCGGCCTCACGGACGAACGTCGCGTGCCGGTCGGCAGCGGTGTACACGGCGATGACCCGGAGCCCGGGCCGTCCCTCGGCGTTCCACTCCCGGACGGCGTTGATCAGCCGCATGGCCGGCTCGCCCCGGTTGACGATGGCCACGCGCTGGAAGGCGAAAGCGGGCTGGCTCATTGACTACTCGCCGAAGGCGGCGCGGATGTCATCACTGGTGCTCCCGCCGGCGGCCGGGGCGGCTGACCGGTCGGTGTCCCGCAGGGTGTCCAGCACCACCTCGTCCGCGACGATCGCCGGGTCGATCCGCATCACCGCGTAGCCGCCGACAGCACCGGCCCCGAAGCCCGGCGCGAATACCCGCACCGGCCGGGTGATCACCCCGTCGCGGACGGCGTCGTAGACCGCGATGGGAATGCTCGCTGCGGACACGTTGCCCATCCTCTCGACGTTGAAGTACAGCTGGTCGGCGGCCAGCCCGGCCTTGCCCGCCAGGTTCAGGATCATCGTCTTGTTGGCCTGGTGCGGGATGATCAGCTCGATGCTCTCGAGCAGCGTCCGGCTCTGGTCGTCGGGATCGGGCTCCGCGCCGAGCTCGCCGAGCATCTGCATCAGGTACCGCTGGACTAGTGCCTTCACCTCCGGACCGTACACGGTGATGTCGCCGTCGAACTCCGAGTTCGGCCAGATGATCGAGTTGACCTCGGTGTACGGCCCGCTCGCGTACGTCTGCAGCACCTCCACGTCCCCGGTCTGGCCGTCAGCGGCCGGGCTGATGACCATCGCCGCCGCGCCATCCCCGAAGATCATCCGCGAGGTCCGGACGGCGCCGATCTTGTCGGAGAACTTCTCCACGCAGACCAGCAGGACGGGCCGCCTGACCTCCTGGAGCTGGCGGACGGCCTCGCTCATCCCGTACGGCAGCCCGGCGCAGGCCGCCACCATGTCCACCGAGGCGTGCGTCTGCATCAGGCCGAGTTCGCCGGACAGCCAGCACGCGATCGACGGGATCTGCCGGTTGCTCGTACACGTGCTGACCAGGATCGCACCGATCTCGGCGGGGGAGCGGCCCGACTTGGCCAGCGCGGCCCGGGCGGCGTGCAGCGCCAGGTGCTCCGGCTCCCGGCTGGTGTAGCAGCGCTGCTCGATGCCGGTCTTGGCGGCAATCTCGTCCGCGCTCATCGGCGACCAGGAGAAGCTGGCGTTCCTGATCACGTCGGCGTTGGTGCAGACGTGCTCGCCGCGCACGATGGCCAGCGCCTCGAACCTCGGCTGGACCGTGAACGCCTCCCGTACCCGGACCGGCTGATAGGGCGTCGCCGGCTCGACCGCCTCCGCGCTGGCCTGGGCGGCCGTGTCCGGCCCGGCGGTCAGGCCGGGACGCTTGACCCGCTCGATGAACGCCTGCACGTCGCGGTTGCGCGGGTGGAAGGCGACCACGAAGTCGTCGTCGCCGATCTGGCCGGGCCCGCGCAGCTCGGTCCGGGAGCGGTCCCAGGGGTACTGGTTGTGCAGCACCATCGCCCAGCGCATCAGCGCCTCGAGCTCGGGGACGTCCTCGTTGGCGTCGAGGATCTGCTCGGTGGTGAACACGGGGTAGTCCGGGTCGTAATCGGGCATCACGAAGGTCAGCGCGTCCGGCTGGGCCAGGAACTCGGCCACCGTCGGCTTGATCGGGGGGAGCTCCGTGGCGTG
>Ga0335069_10011758_pt1 | contig 12335 bp, 8 predicted proteins | sample Lox_Sample_11_FD_206714 | JGI IMG/M metagenome (GOLD analysis project Ga0335069, IMG submission 206714) | Soil microbial communities from Loxahatchee National Wildlife Refuge, Florida, United States - Lox_Sample_1.1 | ecosystem: Environmental > Terrestrial > Soil > Wetlands | place: USA: Florida...
TCATTCCCGGATTCGGCAGGTGAGCGGCATGAACCGCCTTCCCGTCATCGTCAGGCAGCACATCGCGGCGTTCCGCGCGCTGCTGGTGTTCACCGTGCTGTGCGGGCTCATCTACCCGTTCGTCATGACCGGCGTCTCGCAGGTGGCCTTCCACAAGCAGGCCAACGGCTCGATGGTGTCGTACAACGGCCGCACGGTCGGGTCGAGCCTGCTGTGCCAGGAGTTCGTGGACGCCAAGGGCAACCCGCTGCCGCAGTACTTCCAGCCACGGCCCTCGGCCGCGGTCAACGCCTCGGACAAGACCGACTACGGCTGCGACCCCGGGTTCTCCGCGGCGTCCAACCTCGGCCCGACCAATCCGGCCCTGATCCAGGCGATCGCGCAGCGGCAGAAGCAGATCGCGGCGTTCGACCACGTGCCGGTGTCGCAGATCCCGCCGGACGCGGTGACCGCGTCGGGTTCCGGCCTCGACCCGGATATCTCGCCGCAGAACGCGGCCATCCAGGTCAACCGGGTCGCCGCGGCCAGGCACCTGCCGGTCTCGGTGGTCCGCAGCCTGGTGGCCAGGTACACCTCGGGCCGGGTGCTCGGCTTCCTGGGTGAGCCCACGGTGAACGTGCTCGAGCTGAACATCGCGCTCGACCAGCTGTCGGCGAAGTCCGGCGGCTGAGGCCGCCGGTGGCTGAGCTCGCCTCGGCGCCCCGGCCGGGAGATCCCCGGCCGGGGCCCGAGGGCCCGGGGCCCGAGGGCTCGCATCGTCCGAGCGGCATCCTGATCGTCGAGGACGAGGCCGAACTGGTCCGCGCGCTGCGCATCAACCTGCGCGCCCGGCAGTACGAGGTGATGACCGCGGGCACCGGCCGGGAGGCGCTGGCGGTGGCGGCGAGCCACCCGCCGGAGGCGATCATCCTGGACCTCGGCCTGCCCGACATCGACGGCACCGAGGTGATCGTCCAGCTGCGCCAGTGGTACCGCGCGCCGATCATCGTGCTGTCCGGCCGGACCAGCCCGGGCGACAAGATCGGCGCGCTGGACGTAGGCGCCGACGACTACGTGACCAAGCCGTTCGCGATGGCCGAGCTGCTCGCCCGGCTGCGCGCGGTGCTCCGCCGGGACGGCGAGCCCGGCCAGGGCCAGCCGCGCCAGGCCAGGATCGGCCGGTGGCTGATCGACCTCACCGCTTACCAGGTACAGCACGCGGAGACCGGGGAAGGCGGGGAGAGGGAGACGCTGCGGCTCACGCCGACCGAATGGCGGATCCTGGAGATCCTGCTGGCCCGGCCCGGCCGGCTGGTCGGGTCGGCGCAGCTGCTGACCGCGGTCTGGGGTCCCGGGTTCCAGCAGCGCACCAACTATCTCCGTTTCCACATGGCCCGGCTGCGCCGCAAGCTGGAGGACAACCCGGCGCGCCCTCGGCACCTGCTCACCGAACCGGGGATGGGGTACCGCTACCAGCCCTGACACCGTTGGCGTGGCGCGGGTTTCTTCACCCGTTCGGCCCTAATCCGGCGCATCGGCCGCACGCGGCCCGGGGAGTATGCCGCAGAATGAAGCGCGGGACTACTCCACGGGGAGCACACGATGAAGGCACTGGCCGCGGACGATCCGCGCGTGATCGGCGAGTACCGGTTGCGCGCGCAACTCGGCGCCGGCGGCATGGGCCGGGTCTACCTGGGCCTCTCCCCCGCCGGGCGGGCGGTGGCCATCAAGGTCGTCCACCCCGACCTGGCCAGCGACGCCGAGTTCCTGCGCAGGTTCGGCCAGGAGGTCGCCGCGGCGCGGGCCGTCAGCGGGATCTACACCGCGCCGGTCGTCGCCAGCGGGCTGAACGAGCGCCCGCCCTGGCTGGCCACCGCGTTCGTGCCGGGACCCTCGCTGGACCAGGTGGTCGCCGAGCACGGGCCGCTGCCCGAGCCGGCGCTGTGGCCGCTGCTCGCCGGGCTGGTCGAGGCGCTGCAGGCGATCCACGCCTGCGGGGTGGTGCACCGCGATCTCAAGCCCGCCAACGTGCTGCTGGCCACCGACGGGCCGCGGGTGATCGATTTCGGCATCTCGCGGGCCGCCGACGGCACCTCGCTGACGGCGGCCGGGGTGGTGTTCGGCACGCCGGGCTACATGTCGCCCGAGCAGGCCGAGGGGCGGGGCGCCGGGCCCGCCAGCGACGTGTTCGCGCTGGGGTGCGTGGTGGCGTACGCGGCGGCGGGGGCGGGACCGTTCGGCACCGGTACCGCGGCCGCGATCTTGTACCGCGTGGTGCACGCCGAGCCCGTCCTGGACGGAGTGCCGCCCCGGCTCCGGCAGGTGATCGCGGCCTGCCTGGCCAAGGACCCGGCCGCCCGCCCCGCGCCGCGGGCGCTGTCCGGCGCGATCGCCCGCGGCATGGACGCGACCGGGCCGTCCGCGGTGGCGTTCTGGCCGTCGTCGGTGGCCAGGCTGATCGGCGCCTACCAGGCCAGGCTCGAACAGGAGACGCGAGGCGGCAGGCCCACGGAAGCGGAGGGGTTTTCCTGGGCGACGGTCGCCCGCCCGCCCACCACGCCGTCGGATCCGCCGGGCAACCGGCCCGCGCCGCCGCAGCAGCCGCCTCCACCCGGTCCTAGCCCTGGTCCCGGGCCCCGCTGGCCGTACCCCAGACCGGATGCGCAGGCCAATGCAGGTTCCCGGGCGATCCCGAGTTCGCAGGCGGTCCTGAACTCACAGGCGGTCCCGGGTTCCCAGGGGTACCCAAGTCCGCAAGGGTACCCCCGTTCTCAGGGTTATCTTCAGTCCCAGAGCCACCCTCAGCCGCAGGGATACGGCGGCGTTCAGACGTCGCAGCCGCCCTACCCGCAGCCGTACCGCGCGGCCTCGCCAGCGCCGGCTACCCAGCTGCCGGCCAGCGTGGCCACCGCGATCAGGCTGATGTACGCGGGGGCGGCCTACGCGCTGGTGTGGGCGATCGGCGTCATCGCGGTCTGGGCCAGCATCGTCAGGAATCATCCGCTCATCAGCGCTTCCGGCGATCACCGCCTGGCCGGGGCGGTGACCCTGGCCCTGTTCGTGTCCGCCATCGACATCGCGCTGTGGCTCTGGATCGCACGGGGTTGCCGGAGGGGCCGGAACGGGGCCCGGGTCACCGGCACGGTGCTGTTCGCCCTCCATACGCTCGGCGTGCTCAGCCTGGTCGTCAGCTCCCAGGTCGGTCTCGGCCCGGCGAAGGTGCTGACCCTGATCGGCTGGCTGATCGGCTGCGGCGCGGTGGTGTTCCTATGGCAGCGCCCGTCCGGCGTGTTCTTCAGCGCCCGGGCGTAGAATCGCTGCCTTCCGGCGTGCTCACCTCCACGAGGCGGGACTCTTCGGCGGCACGTGCCGGCGATGCCCCGGCGGGAGGCGTCTTGCGCAGCGCGATGACGTGGACGTCGATGCCGAGCGGGCCCGCCTCCCTGATCACCCGGGTCACGTTCGATCCGCCGCCGGTGAGCTGCTGCCACCGGCTTCGCTGGCTGGACCCGATCACGATCTGGGTGATCTGGTGCTCCTGGGCGAACCGGGCGATGGCCCGGGCGGGATCGTCACCCTCGATCTCGTACCAGCGGGCGTCGATGTCGGCCGCGAGTTCCCGCAGCTTCTCCATCGCCGGGCGATCCGCGGGACGGGTCGCGTCGGCGTCGGCCACGTGGACCACGTCCAGCTCGCCCTTGAGCCTGGAGGCCATCCGGGCGGCCCGCCGCAGCAGGGCATCGGTGCCCGGCGCCGGGGTGACGGCCGCCATCACGCGCTCGCAGGTTTCCCACACGCCCTTCGGCTCATGGCGCCGCAGGTGCTCCAGGAGTTCCTCGTCGGTTTCGTCGGCCAGGAACCGGAGCGCCAGCTCGCGCAGGGCGATCAGGTTGTCGGTACGAAAGAAGTTGGTCAGGGCCTGGGAGACCTTCTGCTTCGGGTAGATGTTGCCGTGCAGCATCCGGCGGCGCAACTGCTCCGGTGACGAATCGACCAGCTCGATCTGATCGGCCTTGCGCACCACCCAGTCCGGCACCCGTTCGCGGACCCGCGCCCCGGTCATGTGCTCAACCTCGTCGGCGATGCTCTCCAGGTGCTGGATGTTGACGGTCGTGATGACGTCGATCCCCGCGGCGAGGATCTCCAGCACATCCTGCCAGCGCTTGTCATTCCGGCCGGATCCCGGCACGTTCGTGTGGGCGAGCTCGTCCACCAGGGCGACCTTGGGCCGCCGACTCAGCACGGCGTCGAGGTCCATCTCCTCGAGGCGGCTGCCCCGGTACTCCACCACCTTGCGCGGGACGACCTCCAGGTCATCGATCATCTCCTCGGTCAGCCGCCGACCGTGACACTCGACGAACCCGACCACCACGTCGGTGCCCCGCTGGTGCCGCCGGTGGCCCTCGTTGAGCATGGCGTAGGTCTTCCCGACGCCCGCGGCCGCGCCCAGGTAAATGCGGAAGTGGCCGGCCGCCTCGACCACGTCGGCGGCGTCACCGACCGTGACTTCGCGGTCGGCCTCAGGAGTGCTCACGCTCCCATTCTGGTCGCTGCCGAGGCGCCTGGCCAGCAGGAAGCCGCTTAGAGTCGGGGCGAAACCGCATGGAGTCCGTAAGGATCCGCAGCATCCGGCAGGGCCGGTCGTAGCGTCGTGACAGACCCGTTCGATGCGATCGAGGATCTGGTGAGTCATGACCATCACCGAGGGCATCCTGCTCGCCATCTCCATCGCGGTGCTCATCTACCTGGGCATCGCGATGTTCATGCCGGAGAGGTTTTAGTGAGGCCGGCATGATTGACATCATTCTCGTCGCCGTCATCGTGGCATTCTTCGCCTCCGCCGCCCTGCTGGTCAGGGTGATCGACCGCATGATCGCCGGCGCCAGCGAGCAGGCTGTCGCCCCCGATGAAGACGGCGCCGAGCTCGAGCCCTGGGGCCGGTGATGACCGAGCGCGCCATCCCCGAGATCCCGGTCGCGTCGCCGGCGGGGACCCGGCCGCCGAAGGTCCGCACCCGGCCGACCTCCTCGCTCTTCGATCCGTCAATCATGCGCCACGCGGTCAGTGAGGCGTTCGTCAAGCTCGATCCGCGCACGATGATCCGCAACCCGGTCATGTTCGTGGTCGAGATCGGCAGCGTGGTCACCACGGTCGAGTTCTTCGCCCGGCCGGACGTATTCGTCGGGCTGGTCACGTTGTGGCTGTGGGCCACCGTGCTGTTCGCCAACTTCGCCGAGGCGGTGGCCGAGGGCCGTGGCAAGGCCCAGGCCGACACCCTGCGCCGCGGCCGCAAGGAGACCATGGCCCACCTGCTCAGGCCGGACGGCACCACGGAGGAGATCCCGTCGACCCAGCTTCGGGCCGGCAACCTCTGCGTCGTGACGGCCGGACAGGTCATCCCCGGCGACGGCGACGTGGTGGAGGGGATGGCGGTCGTCGACGAGTCGGCCATCACCGGCGAGTCGGCCCCGGTCATCCGTGAGTCGGGCGGCGACCGCAGCGCGGTGACCGGCGGCACGATCGTGCTGTCCGACCGGATCGTGGTCCGGGTCACCTCCAACCCCGGCGAGACGTTCCTCGACCGCATGATCGCCCTGGTGGAGGGGGCCAGCCGGCAGAAGACGCCGAATGAGATCGCCCTTGACATCCTGATCGCGGGGCTGACGCTGATCCTCCTGGTGGCGGTGGTCACGCTGCAGCCGATGGCCATCTACTCCGAGGCCATCCAGTCCACGGCGGTCCTGGTCGCGTTGTTCGTCTGCCTCGCCCCCACCACGATCGGCGGGCTGCTGTCGGCGATCGGCATCGCCGGGATGGACCGGATGGTGCAGCGGAACGTGCTGGCCATGTCCGGGCGGGCGGTCGAGGCCGCCGGGGACTGCTCGACGCTGCTGCTCGACAAGACCGGCACGATCACCTACGGGAACCGGATGGCCGCCGGGTTCATCCCCGTCGCCGGGGTCACCGAACGCGAGCTGGGCGAGGCGGCGTACCTGTCCAGCATGGCCGACGAGACCCCCGAGGGCCGCTCCATCGTCGACCTGGCCGAGTCCCGCTACCCGCTGGTCCCACCGGAAATGACGGACGCCGAGCTCGTCCCGTTCTCGGCCCAGACCCGGATGAGCGGCATCGACCTCGGGCCCAGGCGGGTCAGGAAGGGCGCCGCCGACTCGGTGCGGCGCTGGGTCGAGGAGGCCGGCGGGACCATCCCGCCCGACCTTGCCCCCGTCGTCGAGCGGATCGCCAGCGGTGGCGGGACTCCACTGGTGGTGGCGGTGATGGCTGTTGGCGGCGGTCCCCGGGTCCTCGGCGTCATCCACCTGAAGGACACGGTCAAGCAGGGCATGACCGAGCGGTTCCAGGAACTGCGCGACATGGGCATCCGCACGGTCATGATCACCGGTGACAACCCGCTCACCGCCAGGGCCATCGCCACCGAGGCCGGCGTCGACGACTTCCTGGCCGAGGCCACGCCCGAGCAGAAGCTGGCGCTGATCCGGCGCGAGCAGCGCGGCGGGCACCTGGTGGCGATGACCGGTGACGGCACCAACGACGCGCCCGCGCTCGCCCAGGCCGACGTCGGGCTGGCCATGAACACCGGCACGCAGGCAGCCAAGGAAGCCGGCAACATGGTCGACCTGGACTCCAACCCGACCAAGCTGATCGAGGTCGTGGAGGTGGCCAAGCAGTTGCTGATCACCCGGGGCTCGCTGACGACCTTCTCCATCGCCAACGACGTGGCCAAGTACTTCGCGATCATCCCGGCGATGTTCGTGGTGGTGTACCCGAGGCTGCAGGTGCTGAACATCATGCACCTGGACAACCCGCACACGGCGATCCTGGCCGCCGTGATCTACAACGCCCTCATCATCCCGGCGCTGATCCCGCTGGCCCTGCGCGGGGTCAAGTTCCGGCCGCGCGACGGCGCCGCCATCCTGCGGCGCAACGGCCTGATCTACGGGCTCGGCGGGCTCATTGCCCCGTTCGTGTTCATCGAGCTCCTCGATCTTCTTCTGGCCGCGATGGGACTGCACTGACATGCGACGGCACCTCATCACCAGCGTCGTCATGCTCCTGGTCGTGACGGTGGCATTCGGTTTCTGCTATCCGCTCATCGTCACCGGCCTCTCCCACCTGTTCTTCCACAGGCAGGCGGACGGCTCGCTCATCTACCGGCACGGCAAGCTGATCGGGTCGGCGCTGATCGGCCAGAGCTTCACCGACAGCAAGGGCAACCCGCTGCCGCGGTACTTCCAGCCGCGCCCGTCCAACGCCGGAACCGGATACGACGCCAGCAGCAGCGGCGCGTCCAACCTCGGCCCGTCGAACCCGCTGCTCATCGGATTTGTCGCGGGCGTGAACACGGTCGGCCTGAACGGCGCGCCGTCGGCGGCTAATCCCTTCGCGACCAAGGCCGACCCGGCGTGCGTGCCCACCGACCCGAAGGGAAACCCGGTGACCAGCCCGGCGCCGGGCCAGAAGTACGCGAAAACGGCCAGCGGCGAATACGTCTGCGACCCGAACACCATCCCGGAGCGCGCCATCGCCTACCGGCAGCTCAACGGGCTCGCGGCGAACGCCCCGGTGCCGGTCGACGCGGTGACGGCCTCCGGCTCGGGCCTGGATCCCGATATCTCCGTGCAGAACGCCCTGGATCAGGCGCCCCGGGTAGCCGCCGCGCGGCATCTGCCCGTGAGCCAGGTGATCGCCCTCGTGCACCACCACACCCAGGGCCGCCAATGGGGCTTCCTCAGCGAGCCCGTGGTCAATGTCGTCGAGCTCAACCTCGCACTGGATGGCCAATCATGAGCACAATGGGATGGGAGCAGCTGCTGTTCGTCGCCGTGGTCACGGCGGTGGCCGCGCCGCTGCTCGGACGGTACCTGGCGGCTACCTTCCGCGGCGGGAAGGCACCTGGTGACCGGGTGTTCCTGCCCATCGAGCGGCTGGTCTACCGGACCCTCGGCGTCGACCCCGAGAGCAGCTGGACCTGGCGCGCCTACGCGCTGGCGGTGCTGGCGTTCGGCCTGGTGTCCACCCTGCTGCTCTACGCCATCCTGCGGCTGCAGGGCGTGTTGCCGGGCAACCCGGCCCATGCCCCGGGGATATCTCCGCTGCTGTCCTTCAACACCGCCATCAGCTTCATCACCGGCACCAACTGGCAGGCGTACGAGGGGGAAACCCAGGCCAGCTACCTCGCGGACACGGTCGGGCTGGTGGTCGCGCAGTTCACCGCGGCCGGCGTCGGGCTCGCGGTAGCCCTGGCCGTCGTCCGCGGCATCGCGGGGAAGGCCAGGACCATCGGCAACTTCTGGCAGGATCTGACCCGGTCCATCGTGCGCGTGTTCGCCCCGCTGTCGATCATCGCCGCGCTGGTGATGGTGAGCCAGGGCGCCGTCCAGACCCTGAGCGGCTTCCGCACCGCCGCCACGCTCGCGGGCGGGACCCAGAAGATCCCTGGCGGCCTGGTCGCCTCGATGGAGGCGATCAAGCTGCTCGGCACCAACGGCGGCAGCTACTACGGCACCGGCGGCGCCCACCCGTTCGAGAACCCGAACGGGTTCACGAACCTGTTCGACCTCTTCATCGTCATCATCCTTCCGTTCGCCATTCTCTTCATGTTCGGCCGGCTCATCGGCAAGCCCCGGCAGGCATACGCCCTGGTCGCGGTCATGGCCGTCATCTTCGTGGCCCACACCGTCGTCTCGATGCAGGCCGAACGGCATGGGAACCATCTGCTGCCGGCGTCGGTGTCCCAGGCGGCGAGCAGCGTCAGCCCTGGCGGCAACATGGAGGGAAAGGAAACCCGGTTCGGCCCGGAGGGCTCCGCGCTGATGACCGTCGGGACCATGGGCACGACGGCGGGCGCCACCGATTCCGCGCTCGACAGCTACACCCCTGTCGGGGGTACCGGAGCGTTCGCCGGGATCCTGCTCGGCGAGATCAGCCCGGGCGGTGACGGGGGCGGCCTCTACACCATCCTCGTGCTCGCGCTGCTGGCCGTGTTCGTGGCCGGGCTGATGGTCGGCCGCACCCCGGAATTCCTCGGCAAGAAGATCCGCGCGCCGCAGATGAAGCTCATCCTGGCGTACGTGCTGGCTATCCCGACCACGGTCCTCATCTTCGGAGCCACGTCGCTGGTGATCCACGCGGGCACCTCGTCGATCCTCAACCCCGGCTTCCACGGCCTGACCGAGGTCACCTACGCCTACGCCTCGGTGGCGCAGAACAACGGCTCCGCGTTCGCCGGGCTCGCGGCCAACACGCCGTGGTACGACACGACCCTGGGCCTGACCATGCTCATCGGGCGTTTCGCGCCGATCGTGCTGGCGCTCGCCATCGCCGGCTCGCTCGCCGGGGCGCGCGTCCACGCCCGCACGAGAGCCACGCTCGACACCGCGGGACCGACGTTCATCGCGTTCCTGCTGGGCGTGATCGTGATCGTCGGCGGCCTGATCTACTTCCCGATGCTCATCCTCGGCCCGATCGGCGAGCGCATCGTCGGATGAAGGCGAGCGCATCGTCGGATGAAACGGCGCCGGGCCGTCGTGCGGTAAGGAATTCCTGACCTCGCGGCCGTGCTTCACAATGGAGGCCAGCGGCCAGGAGTCCACGCTGGCTTGATAGCGGAGAAGAGATGGCTGACAGCGACGGCCGGGCCGGGACAGGCAGGCCGGACCAGAACGGCTCGGGGGCCTTGCCGACGCCTGCGGCGTCGGAGACGGTGAGTGCGGACGGCAGCTCCGCGGGGCGGCCTGGGCGCGGCCATCTGCGGATCTACCTCGGATCCGCGGCCGGGGTGGGCAAGACCTACGCCATGCTCGGCGAGGGGCACCGCCGCGCCGAGCGCGGCGCCGACGTCGTGGTGGGGTTCGCCGAGGCGCACGGACGGCCGCAGACCAGCGCGCTGCTCGACGGGCTGGAGATCATCCCCCGGAAGAAGCTGGAGTACCGCGGCGCGACGTTCGAGGAGATGGACCTGGACGCGGTGCTGGCGCGCCGGCCGCAGATCGCGCTGGTGGACGAGCTCGCGCACACCAACGTGCCCGGGTCGCCCAACGAGAAGCGCTGGCAGGACATCGAGGAGCTGCTCGACGCCGGGATCGACGTGATCTCCGCGGTGAACATCCAGCACCTGGAATCCCTCAACGACGTGGTCGAGAAGATCACCGGCGTGCCGCAGCGGGAGACCGTGCCCGACGCCATCGTCCGGGCGGCGGACCAGGTCGAGCTGGTCGACATGACGCCCGAGGCGCTGCGCCGCCGGATGGCGCACGGGAACATCTACCCGCCGGAGAAGATCGACGCGGCGCTGACCAACTACTTCCGTTCGGGGAACCTGTCGGCGCTGCGCGAGCTCGCCCTGCTCTGGCTGGCCGACAAGGTGGACGAGGGCCTGCAGCGCTACCGCATCGAGCACAAGATCGAGGGCGCGTGGGAGGCCAGGGAGCGGGTGGTCGTCGCGCTGACCGGCGGGCCGGAAGGCAAGACGCTGATCAGGCGGGCCGCCCGGATCGCCGCCCGGTCCTCGGGCGGTGACCTGCTGGCCGTGCACGTCACCAAGTCCGACGGCCTGACCGGCGCCGACCCGGCCTCGCTGGCCGCCCAGCGGCGGCTGGTCGAGTCGGTGGGCGGCACCTACCACCAGGTGGTGGGCGACGACATCCCCGAGGCCCTGCTCACCTTCGCGCGGGCCGAGAACGCCACCCAGCTGGTGCTCGGCGCCAGCCGCCGGTCGTGGCTGAGCGCCATGCTCACCGGCCCGGGCATCGGTTCGCGGACCATCCGGGGTTCCGGTGACATCGACGTGCACATCGTCACCCACGCCCAGATGGGCCGGGGCCGGGGCCTGCCGCGGCCGCGCGGGGCGATCACGCGGCGCCGGAAGATAACCGGATACGTGCTGGCCGCCGCGCTGTCACTGGTGCTGACCGTGGCGCTGACCCACCTGCGCGGCTCGCTGAACCTCACCAGCGACGTGCTGATGTTCCTGGTCGCGGTGATCGTGGTCGCGCTGGTCGGCGGGTTCGCGCCCGCGGTGCTGGCCGCCATCGCCGGATCGCTGCTGCTCAACTACTACTTCATCCCGCCGATCCACCGGCTGACGATCGCCGAGGCCAACAACGCGCTCGCGCTGGCCGTGTTCGTCGCGGTCGCGCTGCTGGTCAGCCGGGTGGTGGACATCGCGGCCCGGCGCACCACGCAGGCGGCCCGGGCCAACGCCGAATCGGAGCTGCTGACCACCACCGCGGGCAGCGTGCTGCGCGGCCAGCAGGGGCTGAGCGCGCTGCTGGACCGGGTGCGGGAGGCGTTCGGCATGGATTCGGTCACGCTGCTCGAGTGCATCTCGCCCGACGGCCAGCAGCCCGGCGACGCGTCCGCCGGGCGGGTCAGGACCGGGACGGGCAGCTGGCGGGTGGTGGCCAGCCGCGGCGAGCCCGCCGTCACCCGGCCGGACGAGGCGGATGTCGAGATCCCGGTCACCGACTCCCTGTCGCTGGCCCTGCGGGGCCGGCCGCTGCCCGCCGCGGACCGCCGCGTGCTCGGCGCGTTCGCCTCCTACGCGGCGGTGGCGCTCGACCAGCAGCGACTGGCCGCCGAGGCGCAGGCGGCCAAGCCGATCGCGGCCGCCGACCGGATGCGGACGGCGCTGCTGGCCGCGGTCAGCCACGACCTGCGCACGCCGCTGGCGTCGGCCAAGGCCGCCGTGACCAGCCTGCGGTCGCCGGACGTGAACTGGGACGAAGAGGACCGCGACGAACTGCTCGCGACCGCGGACGAATCCCTGGACCGGCTGTCCCATCTGGTCGACAACCTGCTGGACATGAGCAGGCTGCAGGCCGGCGCGCTGTCCTTGTTCCCGCGGCCGGCCGGGCTGGAAGAGATCGTCTCCCGCGCTCTGGACAACCTGGACCCGGCGGCCCGGATCGTGACCGTCGACATCCCGGAATCCCTGCCCGAGATCAATGTCGACCCTGCCATACTCGAGCGCGTCATCGTGAACCTGACCGAGAACGCGCTCCGCTACTCACCGCCGGGCAAGCCGCCGCTGCTGAGCGCCAGCGCCCTGGGTGACCGGGTGGAGCTGCGCGTGGTCGACCGCGGCCCGGGCATACCCGAGAAGGACAGGGACCGGATGTTCGTGCCGTTCCAGCGGCTCGGCGACACCGACAACACCACCGGCGTGGGGCTCGGCCTGGCGCTGTCGCTGGGGCTGACCGAGGCGATGGGCGGCACGCTCACCGCCGAGGACACCCCGGGCGGGGGGCTGACCATGACGGTGTCCGTGCCGGCGGTCACCGAGCCGGGCTACGAATACGAGCCCGGCCACCGCGAGCGTGAGTCGGCCGGGGAGA
>Ga0335069_10011759_pt1 | contig 12334 bp, 6 predicted proteins | sample Lox_Sample_11_FD_206714 | JGI IMG/M metagenome (GOLD analysis project Ga0335069, IMG submission 206714) | Soil microbial communities from Loxahatchee National Wildlife Refuge, Florida, United States - Lox_Sample_1.1 | ecosystem: Environmental > Terrestrial > Soil > Wetlands | place: USA: Florida...
CGGTTTCGGCCAGGCCCTCGATGTCGACGTCACTGATCGCCAGCTTGGCTCCAGCACGACCGAGCTCGACGGCCAGCGCCCGGTCCTATGCCGGAACCGGCACCCGTCACCACGGCAACCTTGCCGGCGAACTCATGCATGCAACACTCCCTCGTGGAGGCTCGATCGCGTTGGGGCTGGCCGTGGCAGCAATTACGGGCAGAGAAAAAAATTTACTGCTTGAGCATCAACCGACCCATGACGGGCCCGAATAGCTGCTGATACCGCGGGCCGGTCAGCCGGACCAGGGCGTCCAGGACCTTGGCATCCGTGCCGACCAGTACCCGGGCCTTCTTCTTGCGCACCGCCTCCAGGATGATCTGCGCGGCTCGTTGTGGACTGGTCCTGGCCAGCCGTTTGTCGAACGTCCTCGCCAGCTCAGCCTGGTCGAGTCCGTCGGCCACGGTGGCGTTGCGGGCGATGGCGGTTCTGATCCCGCCAGGATGCACGGTGGTGACCGCCACCGGATGTCCGGCGATCGACATCTCCTGTCGCAGTGCCTCTGTGAAGCCGCGCACGGCGAACTTGGCCGAGTTGTAGGCCGCTTGTCCCGGCGCCGAGAAGAGCCCGAACACGCTGGAGATGTTGATGACGTGGCCGTCACCGGAGGCGATCAGGTGCGGAAGGAACGCCTTGGTGCCGTTGACGACACCCCAGAAGTCGACGTCCATCACGCGTTCGATGTCTTTGAACTGGCTGACTTCGACGTCGCCGGTGAAGGCGATGCCGGCGTTGTTATAAATCTGGTTCACCCGGCCGAAGTGCTCGCTGACCGCGTCGGCGTAGGCCAGGAAGGCCTCGCGCTCGGTCACATCGAGGCGGTCCGCTTTGACCGGGGCACCAATTGCCTGCAACCGTTCTTCCGTCTGCGCCAGGCTCTCGGTGTCGACGTCACTGATCGCCACCTTGGCGCCCGAGCGAGCCAGCTCGACGGCCAGCGCTTGTCCGATACCCGAACCCGCACCCGTCACCACGGCGACCTTGCCGGCGAACCCTTGCATGAGCACCCTTCCTTGTCGGCTCGTTTGAGTCGAGGCTAGCCGGTACCAGCGGTCCCTGATACCAGCGGGCTGTCGCCGGGCTGGCTAGGCGAACGCCGTGTCGAGGATCTCCTGCTGCTCGACGGCGTGCACCTTCGACGAACCCGACGACGGCGCCGACATCGCCCGACGCGAGATGCGGTTGATGCCGGTCAAGGTGTCGGGCAGCAACTCGGGCAGCTCGAGGCCGAAGCGGGGCCACGCGCCCTGGTTGGCCGGCTCCTCCTGCACCCAGAAGAACTCCTCGACGCTTGGGTAGCGGTCCAGCGTTTCACCCAGCCGGCGCTTCGGCAGTGGGGCGAGCTGTTCGATGCGGACGATCGCAATGTCGTCGCGGTTCTCCTTAGCCTTCCGGGCCGCCAGCTCGTAGTAGATCTTGCCGCTGGTCAGCAGGACCCGCCGCACTTTGCCGCGGTCACCGATGCCGTCCTCATAGGTGGGTTCCTCGAGCACCGAGCAGAACTTGATCTCGGTGAAGTCCTTGATGTCGCTGACCACTGCCTTGTTGCGCAACATCGACTTCGGGGTGAACACGATCAGCGGGCGCTGGATGCCGTCGAGGGCGTGCCGACGCAGCAGGTGGAAGTAATTGGACGGCGTGGACGGCACCGCGATGGTCATCGACCCCTCCGCCCAGAGCTGCAAAAAGCGTTCCACACGGCCCGAGGTGTGGTCGGGGCCTTGCCCTTCATGTCCGTGCGGCAGCAGCAGCACCACGTTGGACAATTGGCCCCATTTGGCCTCACCGGAGCTGATGAATTCGTCGATGATCGACTGCGCGCCGTTGACGAAGTCGCCGAACTGCGCCTCCCATAACACGAGGGCGTCCGGGTTGCCCACGGTGTAGCCGTACTCGAAGCCCACCGCGGCGTACTCCGACAATGGCGAGTCGTACACCAGGAACTTGCCGCCGGTGGGCGTGCCGTCGAGGTTGGTCGCCAGCAGTTGCAGCGGCGTGAACTCCTCGCCGGTGTGGCGGTCGATGATCACCGAGTGCCGCTGAGAGAACGTGCCCCGCTTGGTGTCCTGCCCCGAAAGCCGCACCAGCTTGCCCTCGGCCACCAGTGAACCCAGCGCCAGCAACTCGCCGAATGCCCAGTCGATCTTGCCCTCGTAGGCCATCTCGCGACGCTTCTCCAGCACGGGTTTGACGCGCGGGTGGGCGGTAAAACCGTCCGGCAACGCCAGGAAGGCGTCGCCGATGCGGGCCAGCAGCGACTTGTCCACCGCGGTGGCCAGGCCCCGCGGGACCGGCTGGTCCGACTCGACCGATTCGCTGGGCTGCACCCCGTGCTTCTCCAGCTCGCGCACCTCGTTGAACACCCGCTCCAGCTGACCCTGGTAGTCCCGCAGCGCGTCCTCGGCCTCTTTCATCGAGATGTCGCCGCGACCGATCAGCGCCTCGGTGTAGCTCTTGCGGGCCCCACGCTTGGTGTCGACAACGTCGTACATGTACGGGTTGGTCATCGACGGGTCGTCACCCTCGTTGTGCCCGCGCCGCCGATAACACAACATGTCGATGACGACGTCCTTATTGAACTCTTGCCGGAAGTCCACGGCCAGCCGCGCCACCCAATCGCACGCCTCCGGGTCATCGCCATTGACGTGAAAGATCGGCGCCCCAATCATTTTCGCGACGTCGGTGCAGTACTCACTGGATCTCGAGTACTCCGGCGCGGTGGTGAAGCCGATCTGGTTGTTGACGATGATGTGGATGGTTCCCCCAACCCGGTAACCGGGCAGGTTCGTCAGATTCAGCGTCTCGGCGACCACTCCCTGGCCGGCGAAGGCAGCGTCACCGTGCAGCATCAGTGGCACGACGGAGAAGGCCTTGTCACCACCCTGGTCTTCCGCGCCCCTGTCGAGTAGGTCCTGCTTGGCCCGCACCAGACCCTCCAGCACCGGATCCACGGCCTCCAGGTGTGACGGGTTGGCGGTGAGCGACACCTGAATGTCGTTGTCCCCGAACATCTGCAGATAGACGCCGGTGGCGCCGAGGTGGTATTTGACGTCGCCGGACCCGTGCGCCTGCGTCGGGTTGAGGTTGCCCTCGAACTCGCTGAAGATTTGCGAGTACGGCTTGCCCACAATGTTGGCCAGCACGTTGAGCCGGCCGCGGTGCGGCATCCCGATAACAACTTCGTCGAGGCCGTGCTCGGCACACTGGTCGATCACGGCGTCCATCATCGGGATCTGGCTTTCGGCGCCCTCCAGCGAGAAGCGCTTCTGACCGACGTACTTGGTCTGTAAAAAGGTTTCGAATGCCTCGGCGGCATTGAGCTTGCTGAGAATATATTTCTGTTGCGCGACAGTGGGTTTGACGTGCTTTGTCTCGATCCGCTGCTGCAGCCACTCCTGTTGTTCGGGTTCGAGGATGTGGGTGTACTCCACCCCGATGTGACGGCAGTAGGCGTCGCGCAGCAGGCCCAGCACGTCGCGCAGCTTCTTGTATTCACAACCGGCGAAACCGTTGACCTTGAACACCCGATCGAGGTCCCACAGCGTAAGGCCGTGGGTGAGCACCTCGAGGTCGGGGTGGCTGCGGAACCGGGTTTTGTCCAGACGCAGCGGATCCGTATCGGCCATCAGGTGGCCGCGGTTGCGATACGCCGCGATCAGCTCCATGACGCGGGCGTTCTTGTCGACGATCGAGTCCGGGTTGTCCTTGCTCCAGCGCACCGGCAGGTGCGGGTTGCCCAGCTCGCGGAAAACCTCGTCCCAGAACTCGTCCGACAGCAGCATTTCGTGAATGGTGCGCAGGAAGTCACCGGACTCCGCGCCCTGGATGATGCGGTGGTCATATGTCGAGGTCAGGGTGATCAACTTGCCGATCCCCAGCTCGGCGATGCGCTCCTCGCTGGCACCCTGGAACTCGGCGGGGTACTCCATCGCGCCGACACCGATGATGGCGCCCTGCCCGGCCATCAGCCGGGGCACCGAGTGCACGGTGCCGATCGTGCCGGGGTTGGTCAGGGAAACCGTCACGCCGGCAAAGTCTTCGGCGGTCAGCCTGCCGTCGCGGGCCCGGCGCACGATGTCTTCGTAGGCAGTGACGAACTGCGCGAACCGCATGGTTTCGCACGCTTTGATACCGGCCACCACCAGGGAGCGCTTTCCGTCTTTGCCCTGCAGGTCAATCGCCAGGCCAAGATTGGTGTGCGCCGGGGTCACCGCGGTGGGTTTGCCGTCGATCTCGGCGTAGTGCCGATTCATATTCGGGAACTGCTTGATCGCCTGCACCAGCGCGTAGCCCAGCAGGTGCGTAAAGGAAATCTTGCCGCCGCGGGTGCGCTTGAGCTGGTTGTTGATCACGATCCGGTTGTCGATGAGCAGCTTCGCCGGAATGGCCCGCACACTGGTCGCCGTCGGCACGTCCAGCGAGGCGGACATGTTTTTGACGATGGCGGCCGCGGCGCCGCGCAGCGTCTGCAGCTCGTCCCCTTCTGCCGGCGGCGGAGTGGGGGCTTTGGCCGGTGAAGCGGTGGCGGCGCCGTTGCCGGCGGTGTCAGCGGGCCTGGCAGATTGCGGAGTCTCAGCGGACGACTGGGCCGTCGCCGCCGGCTTGGCTTGTGTCGCGCCGGCCACGGACTGCCCGTCCCCGGTTGTCGGGGCGCTCGACGCATCGCTGGTTGGCTCCGGGTTGTAGTCAACCAGGAACTCGTGCCAGCTCGGATCGACCGATGAGGGGTCGTCGCGGAACTTGCGGTACATCTCCTCGACCAGCCATTCGTTCTGCCCGAATGGTGAACTTATGTTGCTCACGAGCGCTGTTCGCCTCGATTCCTTTGTCCTGCAGGCCTTAATCGCTATTGCGCGGCGCCGCCTGCACCTTCTCGGCCCCGAAAAGCGGAGCATCTCACAACCATGGCCGGATTAAACGTTGCCGCCTTATAAAGGCTAACCTCTCGCCGGCAATTCGCCAGGCAGACCGCAACTCCTGCTGGCTGCTCAGCCGGCCTCGTGGAGCGGGGGCACGAGGTGCAGCGTGCGTGGCCAGCGGGCAGGCGGCGGACCGAATGCCCGCTGGGCGTTGCGGACGATCTTTTTTCCGGCTAGGTAGTTGCCCACCGCCCCCACCACGACACCAATGCCGACCGGCAGCAGCTTGCCGAACAGCAGGGCGCTGCGTCGCAGCGTGTATCGCCGGACCCACGACTTGAGCAACCGTGAGTTCAGTCGCGACATCGACGACAGCGGCAGGGTGGCCACGCTTTCAGAAATCCAGCCCCCGTTGGTTCGGCGCGGACCGATCAGCTGGGCGACGGCGTGTTTGCTGTTGTCGCCGACCAGCACCGAGAGCAGCAGAGCGCGGCGTCGTTCACGGTGATCGGCGGGAATGCCGTACACCACGGCCACCGCCAGCACAAAGAATGCGGTGGCCTCGAGGAACGTCACGGTTTCCGCCGCCGCCGCAGACAGCGCGCTCAGCGTGCCGATTCCGGGGACGGTCGCGGCCGCGCCCACCGCCATGCCGCTGGCCGTCACCATGGCCACGTAGCGCTTCTGGAGTTTGGCCATAATTTCTGCCGGGCTGCTGCCCGGGTGGGCGTTCCGCAGCCGAGCTACGTAGGCCTCGGCCAATGGGCCTTGGATCCGCGAGCTTCGCTCAATGACCTGCGCCAATGCCCGCGCGGACGGCTTTGGCCGACCGTTGGTGGTCGGCGGCTCTTCCGCGTCGGACATCTTGAAAATCCGGTTGGGAGACCTTTTCCATCGGGCCCGCATAGTTCTCTCCTGCAAATGGGTCCTTCCAGGCTAACGCGCCCGCAGAAAAACGCCGACCGGGCAAACCTTGTCCGCGTTAGCTACCCCGTACCGGCTCCGTGGCTGCCGGCCGATTGCCCAGCGGCAATAATGCAGGCTGGATGTCTGTACGGTCCGGCCGTTTGTCGGTTCTGGTGGTGGGGCACTTCGCCGCGTGCGGCATCCGTGAGGAATCGTGGGGAGTGGAAACGAGGTGGGTAGATGACGACGGCGACGCCTCGGTCGCCCGGGGGACTCGGCGCGCGGCGCCGAATCGAGCCCACGTCACCAAACGCCGGAACCCCTTAACCCATAACCCGCCACACGCACGAAACCCCTGGAACGCCCTGTGGGCGATGATGGTCGGCTTCTTCATGATCATGGTGGACTCGACCATCGTCGCGATCGCAAACCCGACCATCATGGCCGACTTGCGGATCGGGTACGACACCGTGGTGTGGGTGACCAGCTCCTACCTGCTGGGTTATGCCGTTGTGCTGCTGGTCGCCGGGCGGCTCGGTGACCGGTTCGGCCCCAAGAACGTCTACCTGATCGGTCTGGTGGTGTTCACCGCCGCCTCGGTGTGGTGTGGGCTGTCGGGCAGTGCCGCCATGCTGATAATCGCTCGAGTCGTGCAGGGTGTGGGAGCCGGCGTGCTCACCCCGCAGACCCTCTCGGCAATCACGCGGATCTTTCCGGCGGAGCGGCGCGGGGTTGCGGTGAGCGTGTGGGGTGCTACTGCCGGCGCCGCCAGCCTGGTGGGCCCGTTGGCGGGCGGTGCGCTGGTCGACGGCCTGGGCTGGCAGTGGATCTTCTTCGTCAACGTCCCCATCGGCATCGCGGGGTTGGCGTTGGCGGTTTGGCTGGTTCCGGTCCTGCCCACCCAGTCGCATCGGTTCGACCTGGTCGGCGTCGGGTTGTCCGGCGTGGGCATGTTCCTGATCGTGTTCGGCCTGCAACAAGGGCAGGCGGCGCACTGGCAGCCGTGGATCTGGGCGATGATTGTCGCCGGCGTCGGCTGCATGACGGCGTTCGTCTACTGGCAGTCCGTGAACACCCACGAGCCGCTGATCCCGTTGGTGATTTTCGGTGACCGGGATTTCGGCCTGTGCAATGTCGGGGTGGCCATCACCTCCTTCGCCGCGACGGCAATGATGCTGCCCCTGACGTTCTATGCGCAGGCGGTCTGCGGGCTCTCGCCGACTGGCTCGGCGCTCTTGATCGCGCCGATGGCCGTCTTCAACGGTGTGCTGGCGCCCTTCGTCGGCCGGATCGTCGACCGATACCATCCGCGGCCCGTGCTCGGTTTCGGCTTTTCGGTACTGGCCATCGCGCTGACGTGGCTGTCCTTCGAGATGTCCCCGGACACACCGATCTGGCGGCTCGTCCTGCCATTCGCGGCGGTCGGCGTCGGGATGGCGTTCGTGTGGTCACCGCTGACGGCCACCGCCACGCGCAACCTGCCGCCGCACCTGGCCTGCGCAGGCTCGGCCGTGTACAACTCGGTCCGCCAACTGGGCGCCGTCCTCGGCAGCGCCGGCATGGCCGCGTTCATGACGTATCGGATCGGTGCCGAGATGCCGCCACGCCCGTCCGGGACGACAGGGGAGGGCGCCGCCACCGTGCAACTGCCCGACTTTCTGCGCGAGCCCTTCGCGGCCGCGATGTCACAGTCGGTGCGGTTGCCGGCGTTCATCGCGTTGTTCGGTATCGTGACCGCGCTGTTCTTGGTGGGCTTCGAGACGCGGGCGGTCAGCCGTAACGGCCGCGACCGGCCGCGTGATGGCTACCACGTCGACGACGACTACGACGATGACGAGTACGTCGAGTTGGTCCTTGTCCGCGAGCCCGACGCCGAGTCGTCGGTCAGGCGCGACATCAAACACTCGGGCGACAGCGACACCGAGCCGTTACCGAGGCGGGTGCGACACCCGCGCTCGGCGCACGCCGACTTATGGCACAGCGATCCCCTCGATTCCTGGCACAGTCTGCTCGACGAACCCGTTCCGCACGCACAACCGATTGGATTCGCCCACAACGGGTCTCATGTCGACACCCACCAGCGCTTCCGTCCGATTGGCGAGCTCACAGCACGTGCCTTCCCCTCCGCCCCACCTGGTGATCGGCTCACTCCGCCGCCGGACCGGCACAGACCCGCGCGTCGTCGACTCGCCGAGGGGTAGGCGCCGCGGGAGCGGCGTTACCGCCCCGATCCGGACGACGACTCCACCGGTTATGGCCGGCACTCGGCCGGCCGATAAGACTTGGGGCCGCGGCTTCAACCAGCGTGCGTCAGCCCCAAAAACGCACCCAAGTCGATCAGACCGGCAGGTGTGGCCGGCAGATAGTCGGTCAGTGCCGGCGACCGGACGACCACCGCTGCATACTGCGCCCGGCTGACCGCGACGTTGAGCCGATTCCTGTTGAGCAGGAACGAGATTCCGCGCGGTACCACGTCCGCAGCTGATGCCGTCATCGAGATGAAGACCAGCGGCGCCTGGCCACCTTGAAACTTGTCGACAGTGCCAACCCGGACGCCGCCCAGCCCGCAGGCGGCCAGCCTATGACGCAGCAGGGCCACCTGGGCGTTGTAGGGGGCCAACACCAGCACGTCGGAAACGCTCAGCGCCCTAGTCCCGTGCTTGTCGGTCCAGGAGCTGCCGAGTAGTCGCGTGATCTCGGCGGTGATCGCGTCGGCTTCCTCTGGACTCTCCGTCGAATTGCCGCGGTGACCGACGGTGAGCGTCCGCACGCCGGGCGCGTACCCTGCGAGGCGACGGGCGGCGGTGCACTTGTCTGACTGCAGTCTGCCCTCGTAGGCTAGCGCGGAAACCGCGGCGCAGACCGCCGGATGCATCCGGTATGAGAGGTTTAGGAAATAGCCGCGTTCGTCGGGCAGCGTGCGCTGACCGTCTGACAGCCAATCCAGCGCGGAACTATCGACGGGTTCGGGATGAGTTCCCTGGCTGACTTGCGGCAATTGCTGAGGATCCCCGAGCAGCAAGAGGTTGGTGGCCGCCGGTGCCACGGCGATGGTGTTCGCCAAACAGAACTGGCCCGCCTCGTCGATCACCAACAGGTCGAGGCTGCCTGGCGGCACCCTGTTGGGGTTGGCGAAATCCCATGCCGTACCGCCCAGCACGCATCCCGCGGTGCCGGCGATGAAAGCGGCGTACGCGCTGCCATCGATCTCCTGCCAGCGCGGGGCACCGTGGTCGTTGCGTTTCTTCGCCACCCGCTCGGGGTCCAGCCCAGCATCGATCACACACTCCAACAAGTTCTCCACTGTGGCGTGGGATTGCGCCACGACGCCAACCCGCCAGCCGTGACCGTTCACTAGTTCTGCGATCACCCGGGCGGCAGTGTGCGTCTTGCCGGTCCCCGGCGGCCCATGTACCGCCAGATAAGACGAGTCAAGGTCGCGCAGCGCAGCGGTGATGTTGCCGGCGGTGTCGGTGCCGCGCGGTAGCGGTGCACCGCGGCGGGTGCGGGGAGCGCGGCGCAGCAGGATGTCGATGACCGCACTGCAAGCCAATTGCGGCAACCGGGCGGCCGCGGCAGCAGCTGTCGCTTCGATCGAATCCCGCAATGCTGTTGTGGATATGGGTGGGCCAGGCGTGAGCGCGAAGGGCAGCTGATCAAAGGTCTTGCCATCGTTGCCGACTCGCTCAACGATGACCACTTCGGTGGGCACCGTGCGATCATCGGCCGCGACGACGTCGGCCCGTCCGGCCGCTCGCCGGTCCGGATTGTCGGTCAGGCCGGACGGCGCCGGGGGGTCGTACAGCGCAAAGACATTCGTCATCAGCTCACCGCGTGCCAGTTCGCCGCGCAGTAGCACACGTCGCTGCGGCTTACGGGCGCGGGGAGGCGTATTCCAGTCGACGCTGACGGACGCGTGCTCGGCAACGAATACGTCGCTGTTGTCCGCCCATTCCTCCACGGGGAAGTTGAGGCGGTCGAAGTGCGCCCACCAGAACGGCTTGTCTTCGCGTCGGTGGTAGCCGCGGGCCGCGGCCAGCAGCGCCACCGCCGTCTGCCCGGGTGTTCGATCGCTGACGGCGGTGTCGCCGGTGAATCTCGACAACGCCACCGCCAGCTGGTCGCGGTCGTCGACGGTGTTGCCGTGCGGGACGGGCTGTGCGCCAACCGGTACGACGCCGGCTTCGTAGGCGCGCAACATCAGCCAGTTGCGCAATTCCCGGGTCGATCGGCAGTCGTAGCGGTTGTAGTCCTCGATCTCCTTGAGCACGGATGCGGCCTCGTCGCAGCGGCCGGCCGCTTGCAGTTCGCAGTAGCGGGCGTAGGACTTGATCGAACCGGTGGCCGTGGTGACGTCGCCGGCGCGCAACTGCGCCCCCATGTAGAGCGGCTCAAGCGCCTTCAAGCTGAAAGACTCCGCACCCACGCGAATGCTCTTACGCACCAACGGGTAGAGGTCCACCAGCGTCCCGCTGCGCAACAGTTCGTCGACCTCGTCCTCGCCGACTCCGTAGCGTCCGGCGAGCCGCAACAACGCGGTCTTCTCGTACGGTGCGTAATGGTAGATGTGCATGCTGGGCCGCCGCTTGCGGCGCTTGGCCACCATCGCCAGAAAATTGGTCACTGCCTTACGTTCGTCTACCCGGTCATGCGCCCACAGTGGGCGAAAGTTCCCGGCCGGCCCCGCTTCCAGGACACCGAACAGATATTCCAGACCCCACTCGCGGCCGTCGAGGGTCCACAGCGGGTCGCCTTCGAAGTCGAAGAACAGGTCACCCGGATCCGGTTCGGGTAACAGCGTGAGTGGCTGGGGGTCGACGATCTCATACTGGGGAAGCCCCGTTTCGCGCTGCAGCACTTGCAGTCTCGCCTGGGCGGTCACTTTGCCGACGGTGCCGGGTGCCAGGCTGGGCACCGGGCTGGCATGCTGTGCCAATTCGGCGACTGTGGTGATCCCGGCGTTGATCAGCTTGTCGCGTTGGCTGACTCGCATGCCTGCGACCAACAACAGATCATCGGTCGCGCGCAACTGTTCGGTGCACAACGGACAGCGAAAACAGGCGCCCACACCGTCGTCCTCCCAGCGCACCGCGGTGCCCCCGGCATGGTGTTCGTCGAGCAGGCGCTGCAGTCGCGCACGCTGGGAGCGGTAAACCGGGACCAAGTCGCAGACGCGGTAGCGCGCAGCGGTCCGGTCACCGAGTCGCAGTTCGGCCTCCGGCGCCACCGGGACCCCGGAGGCGGCTAACGCGTCGGCGTAGGCGGCCAGCTGCAACAGCGCGGTGACGTTGGCGGAGCGGGCCAATTTGGTGTCGATGACTTGGTAGCGCTCCTCTTGTCGCACCAGAAAGTCGGCGAAGCCGACGAAACGGCCGTCGAACATCGCTGCCTGATACACCACCGGAGCGCCGTCGGCGATGGCGCGCTGGGTGGCCTCGGCGGCCGCCGCCAACCCGGCGAGCGTGTAGGCCGGGCGGCCGATGATCGTGACCGCATTCCCGAACTCATCACGCAGTCGGTCGAGCTCGCGTCGCTCATGTTCATTACCGAGGGCGGCGGTCCGCGCCAAGAGCTCGTCTTCGACGGCCACCGCGGGTGCCCAGCCGAGTTTCGCATCGAAATCGCGTAACAGCGCATACTCGCAGCGGGCGGCCGCGGCGAGATCTGAGGCGCTGTAGACGATGCTGTCGCCGGTGACGAACACAGCAGCAACTGTATTGGAGGGGCCTGACAGTGAACGGGCCCGCGCGCTTAGCCGCCGGTGGTGTTACCGATGAGCTCGACCCCGTTGCCGTTCCAGTGAAACCTCACCGAGGTGGTCAAGGCGTTGATCCCACCGGGATAAGTAAGCGCGACCGTATCGCCAGTGGTTTCTGATGGATTGATGTTGTTGAAGCCGTAGGTGTCGGGGACTCCCTGCGGGATGAACTGCCCGAGATGGAACAGCACCGCCCGGGTCGTCGGATTGACGGCGTTGGTGTTGGCCTTGATGATCACCGCCGAGAGCTGGGCGCATTGGTTGTAGTTACCGGCCAGCGGCTCTGGGTTCCAGGGCTGCTGGCTGCGCGGATCGCGAGGTAGCTCGGACACCACTTTGGCGATGGTGGGCGAGGCGAGATTGACAGCGCACGGGTCGGTCGGTGCAGCACCGCTACCGGGCGGCGGCGCAGCATTAGCGGAGGGCGGGCCCGGTGCAGGCGGCACAGTGATCGACGGGGTCTCACTGGTCGTGACTGCTTGCGGCGTCTTTGCGACTGTCGAATCTCCCGAGCCACAACCGGTCAGCGAGATGGCGAATAACGCGACAGCGGCCGAGCCGATCAGTGGCTCGGTACGGCACGGTAGCGACCACACATCGCGCACCGTACCGTCATCCGGCTCCCAGATGCGGCAGGCGTGGCCGCGCTGTGCTGACGATCACGGGCCCGATGGTGGTGACCCGCAGCGCTCAGCTCCGCTGAGCTCGCGGTCACCGCGGGGTTTGATGGTGGTGACCCGCAGCGCTCAGCTCCGCTGAGCTCGCGGTCACC
>Ga0335069_10011761_pt1 | contig 12334 bp, 12 predicted proteins | sample Lox_Sample_11_FD_206714 | JGI IMG/M metagenome (GOLD analysis project Ga0335069, IMG submission 206714) | Soil microbial communities from Loxahatchee National Wildlife Refuge, Florida, United States - Lox_Sample_1.1 | ecosystem: Environmental > Terrestrial > Soil > Wetlands | place: USA...
CGCGGCCGGCCTTCGGCTGCATACACGTCGAAGTCGTTCAGCCCGGCTTCGCGAAGCGCGCGCAAAAGTCCAAAGCGCGTCTTCGCCCGCGCCGGATCGTTGAAGCAGCGCACGTTGGGCGCGCGCAAGGCGAGCCGGAAAATCTCCGCCGCGGCCTGAAGCTCGAAGGCAGAAAGCCGCTCCAGATCCGTGAAGACATAGGAGCCCGGCTGCAATTCGGTCGCCGCGAACAGATCGTCGTAGCTCATGGCGCGGCAGATCAGCGCCTCGGGTCCCTCGACATGGCGCAGGTCCTTGACCGTGTACTGATAGTCGACGGTGGTGAGGAATGTGATCATGCGGCGCGCGCAAAATCCGGCTGTTCGGACGGCGGCGCTCCATAGCGGCCAGACAAGCTTCGCACAACGGCTTGCGCGCCTTCGATTTCAGGCGGCGGTTTATGTTCCATAATATACATTATGCGAATCATGTTTCCGGGCCCGCCTGGGCCGTGTCGCTTAAACCACCGCAGACCAACTCGCAGACCTCCTGCCCGTGGATTTGGAATCGCGTGCCTGCCATAATCGCGCAATGAGCGCCGCCGCCGACAGCTTCAACGAAATCGCGACCGTCCGGATCGAACTGAAAGACAGCGATCCGCTGATCTGGCGGCAGGTCGAGGTTCCAACCTCGATCACCCTGAAGACGCTCCACGCCATTATCCAGGCGACCGTCGGTTGGCATGACTATCATCTGTGGGAGTTCGCCATCGCCGGGCGCCGTTACGGATTGCCGAGTGACGAGGATTGGGGGCTCTCCGACGCAAACAGGGTCCGGCTACGCGACGTGCTAGGGCCCCGCAAGACAAAGATCGACTACATCTATGATTTCGGCGACGGCTGGGAGCATCGTCTCACGGTCACGCAGATCCGCCCAGGCGAGCCCGACATCACCTACCCGCGCTATATCGGCGGCGAACGAAATGGACCGCCCGAAGATTGCGGCGGCATACCGGGCTTCTACGCGATGCTCGAAGCCGCGGCCGATCCCGAACATCCGGACCACGGAGAGGCCAAGGAGTGGCTCGACGACTACGACCCAGATGAAATCGAAGAGTTGCCTATCAAATACGCCCTCGGACGCATCGCAGCGCGCCGAAACGCCGCGCGATCCCGACTCAGAAAGAAGACGTCGGCGTCAAAATAGCTCCCCGGACAAGCCGCCCCGCGACGGCTCGGAGATGCGCCTTGAACCAGTCGCGCAGCGGGTCGCGCGCATAGTTCGCCCAGACGAGACCCTACGGCCGATTGAAGCCACGCTTGCGGGTGGCTGTTCTATGATACGAACAAGAACGACCGCTGCTGCGGGTGCGAGATGGGAGTTTGCGGCAAGCTGGCCAAACCGAAACGCCGCTCGGATCGGAGGCGCGCCGCGTGATGTGGCGTTTGGCCGGGCTTGCCCTCGCGGCGGGGTTCCTCAGCGGCTGTGCGGTCCAGGTCGAGACGGATCAGGCGAGGCTCTGCCGCATGGCCCTGCCCGCGCTCATGCCGGACGGAACGCGCATCACGATTCTCGCCCAACGTGCGGACCAGGACGCGCGCGGCCTCAGGGTCGGGTTTGAGGCCAACCCGCCAGGCAGATCCGCCAGGCGCCATGTCGCCGCCTGCCGCTTCGAGAGTCCCGGCCGCCCGCTGGAGTCGCGCGAGCTCATCGCCCTCTCGCTCGACGGCGAAGCGCTGTCCGAAGCCCGGCTCTATTTCCTGATCCGCGACTGGCTCGCCACTCCCGAAGGCCGCGCCGCCGATCCGGCGCCGATCGGCGACATCACCGCGACGCCGGAAGTGCCGCGCCCCGTTGCGTACGGACTCCAGATGGCGCTGGACGGCCTGCCGCGCGCGGCCATCTATGCGCTGCTCGCGACCGCCTATTCGCTCATCTACGGCCTTATCGGCCGCATCAATTTCGCTTTCGGCGAGCTGGCGGCGGCGGGCGGCTATGCGGCGGCGATGACGGCCATCGCCTTCGTCGGCGCCCCGCCCGGCCCCCTGCTCGCCGGGGCTTTCGCGCTGGCCGGCTTCGTGGCCGGCGGATGGAGCTATGCAACGGCGCGGTGCGTTTTTCTGCCGCTAAGAAACGCGCGCGGACAGCAAGCTCTCGTCGCGACCATTGGGCTGGCGCTCTTCCTGCAGGAGCTTCTGCGCATCGCCCAGGGCGACCGGTCGAGCTGGATGCCGCCCCTGCTCAACCAGCCGTTCGCACTAGCCCATGCCGGCGACTTCTACGCGGTCGCGGCGCCGATGACCTTTGTCGCCAGCGCGCTCACGCTCTGTGTTGGGCTTGCGTTGATCCTGATCTTCCGTCGGACCCGCATAGGCCGCGAGTGGCGCGCCTACGCGGACGACCCTCTGGCGACGGAGCTTCTGGGGATCAATCCCGCCGCCATCGCAACCAGCGCGTTCATCCTATCCGGGGCGTTTGCGGGCCTGGCGGGAGCGACGATGACCGCCGCCTTCGGGGCGGTTGGCTACGGGCTCTCCGAAGCCCTGACGCTGAAGGCGCTGGCGGCCGCAATCGTCGGCGGCTTCGGCTCGCTGCCTGGCGCTTTTGTCGGCGGCTTCGCGGTCGGGGCGATCGAGGTGGGCTGGTCGGCGCTTTTCCCGATCAACGACCGGGACCTTGCGGTATACGCCCTGCTCGTAATCTTCATAGCGCTCAGGCCCTCCGGCATTCTGGGCGTGCGCGAAAACCTCACCCACAACCTGTTCCCGCGACGCCCTTGACTTGCCATATGGGCGTCCCACATCCTTGCGGCGCGCTTGGGAGTCTGGCGCGCGCGGAGGTGTTTTCCATGTCCAACTACGTCGCCGCGACGCCGGTCCGCACCCTGCGAGCGGACGCCTTGTCGGGCGTACGCTCGCGCCGCATCCTCGCCGTCTGCATCGACCTCATCTTCGTCAGCATCCTGGTGGCGCTCCTTTGGGTCGCCGCGATCGTACTGACTCTGGGCTTGGCGCTGTTCTTCCTGCCGCCCTTATGGCCTATCGTCGCCTTCTTCTACAACGGCTTTTCCGTATCCGGCCGCAACATGGCGACCCCGGGCATGCGGATGCTGGATCTCGAAATGCGTATGCAGGACGACGGCTCGCGCGTCCCCTTCCTCAACGCGGCCGCCCAAGCTGTGATGTTTTACGTGAGCTGGTTTTTTCCGCCGATCCTCCTCGTATCGCTGGTCGACGCGGAGAAGCGCTGCCTGCACGACATTTTGGCGGGCGTCATTATCGTGCGGCGGCTCTGAAGCCGCCCGTTCTTGAAGGCCTATCACGAACCGCGACGAAAGGAACGATGGCTTGACGAGGGAGGTGCGAGACGCCCCGCAGTTCTATCTGACGGCTCCCTCGCCCTGCCCCTATCTGTCAGGCCAGCAGGAACGGAAGATCTTTACCCACCTGGTGGGAAAGCGGGCCGCAGCGCTCAATGACCTCCTGACGCAGACCGGCTTCCGCCGGTCCCAGACCATCGCCTATCGCCCCGCCTGCGAGAGCTGCCGGGCCTGCGTCTCGGTCCGGGTGCTCGTCGACGATTTTCGGCCGAACGACAGCCAGCGGCGAGCGTTCAAGGCCAATTCCGATCTTGTCGGGACTTTCGTTGCGCCTAAGCCCAACAACGAGCATTTCACCCTGTTTCGCGCCTATCTCGACGCGCGCCATCCCGAGGGCGGCATGGCGGATATGTCGGCGCTCGACTTTGCGATGATGGTCGAGGATACGCATATCGAGACCCATCTCGCCGAATACCGGATCCGCAGGCGTCCGGACGATGAAACGGGCAGCGGCCCCCTCTACGCCGTCTGCCTCACCGACCGGCTCGCCGATGGCCTGTCTCTCGTCTATTCCTTCTACACGCCGAGCCAGGCGCGTCGGTCGCTCGGCGCCTATGTAATCCTTGACCATATCGACAAGGCCCGCCGCCTCGGCCTGCCCCACGTCTATCTGGGCTACTGGGTCGAGGGTTCACGCAAGATGAGTTATAAATCCGCCTACCTCCCTCAAGAACGCCTCGGCATGCACGGCTGGAGCCGGGTGGAGAAATAGGCCCGTTCCCTTCGGGAAAGGCGGCGGGCGGACCGGAAATATGGCCGCTGTTGGCGGAACCGAAGGTTCCCCTGGCCGTGGCCGCGCCGGGTCGGGTAGCCTTTGTGCATGAGGCGCGGCGCCGGAAACGCCGGTGCAACCCTCGACAAGCCTGCATAGTGTGAAACGGGTCACCCGCTCGCGGGCGAAGATGTAGTCTGGCGCGTTCCGCTTTTGGGTTTACGCGTATCCTCCCTCAAGGCGCGAGACCCGCACCGCCCTCCCCTTCGATGATGGCCCTCCGGCGTCGCGGAAATTGCCGGGTCGCCTTCGGCCTCATTGTCGCCGACTGCGGTGCAATCCGCGCCCGGCGCCCTCCCCGCACAGAAATGTTCGCGCTGACGGCGATCGCCCAATTCCAACCTAGCCAAAACCAGCTCGGGATCTGGATCATATCACTCTTCCAGTTCGCTGTCCCAATAGAGATAGTCCATCCAGCTTTCGTGCAAATAGTTGGGTGGAAACAGGCGCCCGTTCTGGTGCAGGTCGTGGACGGTCGGCTGATAAGGCGCCCGAGCCGGCCACATCCGGGCGACCGCGGGCATCATGTCGGCCTTCCTCAGGTTGCAGACCGAGCACGCGGCGACCACGTTCTCCCAGCTCGTGACCCCGCCCCGGGAGCGGGGAACGACATGGTCGAAGGTCAGGTCTTCCCGATCTCCGCAATATTGGCAGGTGAAGCGGTCGCGTAGGAACACGTTGAACCGGGTGAATGCGGGAAATCGCGTGGCCTTTACATAGCTCTTCAGCGATACGACGGAAGGCAGCCGCATCTCGAACGACGGGCTGCGCACGAGCGTGTCGTATTCGGAGATGATGTTCACGCGGTCCAGAAAAACCGCCTTGATCGCGTCCTGCCAGCACCAGATCGACAGCGGGTAATAGCTCAGCGGGCGAAAATCCGCGTTCAAAACCAAAGCCGGGCAGTTGCCGGGCGTGACTGCATGAACATGAACCGTCAACCGAGACGCTCCGTCCTCCGCTCGTCGCACGCGCCGGACAGCGAATCCGGCCTCCCATTTACTCTACAGCTTACGTGACGCCGTTGTGAAGGCGCCCCATGCCGAGCGCTTTTCAGAGCGATCGGTTGAAGCTGTCTCGGCGAGCGCACGCGCTTCCCGTAGGGAGCGTGCGAGTCTCAGCGTCCGCGCGACGAACCGGGCGGCGTTGAGGGGCGCCGGGGATGAGCGCGGGCAAATGGGCTCTCATAGTCAGGTATGGGTCTTCGCTACGCCGTTCGACGTTATCCCCCGGCCAAGCCCGGGTATGACTAAAAACCGCCATCTGCTGGCTTCGCCCGATTGCCAGAGCCGAGCGCTCAGCCCGCCTGCTTCTCAATCGCCTCCATGTCGTCGTCCGAAAGGCCGAAATGGTGGCCGATTTCGTGAACAAGCACGTGGGTCACGACCTCGGCGAGCGTGTCTTCGCAGTCGCACCAATAGTCCAGGAGGGGTCGGCGGTAGAGCCAGATCATATTCGGCAACTCGCCGGTTTGGCCGGTCGCGCCGCGATGGGCGAGACCGCGGCCGCGGAAAAGGCCGAGAAGATCGAACTCGGTCTCGGCGCCCATTTCCTCAAGGGTTTCGTCGTCGGGAAAGTCGTCGACCTGAATCACCAGCCCTTCGCAAAGGCGGCGGAATGTGGCGGGAAGCATCGTGAAGGAAGCGTCGGCCAGAGCCTCGATATCAGCCAGGGTCGGGGCCCGGAGGGCGGAGAGGGCATCGGCTCGCCGCTCACTCACGGAGCCGTCCGGGCCGTGCGGGGGTGGTCGAGGGACGCCGCCCGGGTCGCGTCGAGGCGCTCGACAAGGCTGCGCGTCCGCAACGCCAGCGCCGAGCGCACGGCCGCGGCCGCGGAAGGGAATTCCGAGAGCACTTTGCGAAAAGTCTCGCAGGGCACCCGGATCACCACCGCCTCTTCGACAGCTCGCGCATCGACCTGCCGGACCACGGGCGCGTAAAGGGCGCTCTCACCGATCAGGGCGCCCGGTCCGACCCGACGGGTGTCGGGCTTTCCCATGCCGCTCAGTTCGATCGTCCCGGACTGCACGAAATAGCCCGATTCGCCGGCGTCGCCCGCGAGGAAGAGCGCCTCGCCGGCGCTGACCCGGGTCTTGCCGCAGGAGAACGCGATCAGTTGCAACGCCTCGCGCGGCAGAAGGTCGAACGGCCGCGTCTGCGAAAGTCGGGCAACATCCCCGTCGAGCGTCACTCGGCCTGTCCTTCGGCGGAAGGCTCCGGAACGCCGGCGATGAGCTTGTAGCCGCCTCCCTCTGTCACAAGGAGTTGGGCGTCCGCGGGATTGATCTCGATCTTCTGCCTCAGGCGGTAGATATGGGTCTCGAGCGTGTGCGTCGTGACGTTCGCGTTGTATCCCCATACGTGCTTGAGCAGCATCTCCCGCGCGACCGGTTGCTGGTCGGCCCGATGGAGATAGCGCAGGATCGCGGCTTCCTTCTCGGTCAGCCGCAGCTTCGCGCCGTCCGCGCCGACCAGATTTTTCGAGGTGGGACGGAACGTATATGGCCCAACCTGGAATTCGGCGTCCTCGCTCGATTCATACTGGCGCAACTGCGCCCGGATGCGGGCGAGCAGGACCACGAAACGGAATGGCTTGCTCACATAGTCGTTTGCGCCCGAGTCGAGGCCCATGACCGTATCGGCGTCCGAATCGCGAGCGGTGAGCATGATGATCGGCCGTTTGTAGCCGTCGCGGCGCAGCGTCCTGACTGTTTCATGTCCGTCGAGGTCGGGCAGCCCCACATCCATGATGACGAGATCCGGCGGGGATTCGGCAACCGATGCGACGGCGGCGGCGGCGGAGCCCACCGTCTGAACCTCCAACTCCGGATGCAGTTCAAACTGTTCCGCAAGAGCGCCGCGCAACTCGGCGTCGTCGTCGACGATAAGGATTCGCCTCGTCTGAATCATAGGATCACAATAGCTTGTGCCGAGGCCGGCCGCCAGCAGCGCTCGGCAGGACGCGCTCAGCCCGCGTTGCCCGATGCGAAAGCATCCTTTCGCAGCGTCGAATCGAGAAAATCGAGCAGCCTTTCACGATAAGCCCCGCCCCGGACCGCCGCCAGATCGACATGCCACGCGCCAGCAACTTCCCAATATTGCTTTGGCGAGTTTGCGGCAGCGAAGAGGGCGCGGCTTTCCTCTGCAGCCACCTTTCGATCATCCGTCCCTGACATCACAAATATGGGGACATGAAGGCGGCGAATTCCATCGATGGGTCGGAGTTCCCAAGGATCGACGCCAGCGAGGCGCATGGCGAGCAGAAGCAGGGGCGCCAGAGCGCGTCCCGGCGGGCCTGTCGAATCCGCAAGACGCCTGGTGAGACCACCGGCCAGATCCGGAAATGTGGATTCCAGAACCACGGCGTCGGCCTGGATCGGGTCGCCGATCAGGATCGCCGCCCCGCCCATCGAGATTCCGAGAACGGCGATACAGTCCTGGGGGTTCTTGGCGCGCAGCCACGCGAGGGCCGAGCGCGCGTCGAGCGATTCCCGCCCGCCGAAGGTGATTCGGTCGCCGGGGCTTTGTCCATGCGCTTGAAAGTCGATCGCAAGCGAGCTGTACCCGGCGTCGCGCAGGAAGCGCATGCGTTCGACCTGCACGAGCCGATTCGATTTGACGCCGTGCAGCAAAAGAACCGCGCCGCGGCCGGACCCCGGCAGATACCACCCGGCAAGTTCGGATCCGGAACGAGACGGTATTGTCACGGCTTCGACCGGCAGGCCGATCGCCGCCGGGTCGAGACGGGCGGGGCGCGGCCTGAGTTCATACCGGACATAGGCAAAGGTCCCGATGGCCGGGACGCCAATCAGAACCGCGGCGACGATCAGGACCCGGATAGCCATCAAATCAATTCGCCCCGCCTCAACGCCTGAAAGTCAGTTCCCGCGCTCCCGCCTTCGCCAAATCGGCCTCGGAACCGCCGATGGTGATCGATTTCACATCGTTCCAGAATGGAACCAGGTCGCGGTAATGCGGCGAAAAGATGTGGCCCGATTGACCCGTGGTTATGATGAAGCGCGATTTGGCGGGATCCGAGAGATCGTAGATCGCGCGATAGCCGGCGCCGTGGGTGCGGGCAAACGGCCTGTCCTTGGGCACTTCGAAGCCGCCGCCCCGGTCGAGCGTATAAAATCCGCCGCTCGATGGGACGCTGAGATCGCTCAGGCGATCGAAGAGGGGCACGTGCTTGAAGACCTGATGCTGCAGGAGGCTCACGTGTTCGTCGCCCCAGCGCCATTGGCTCATGTCCGAGCCGTCGCGCTTGACGAGCAGCGCGAGCCCGTCGTCGAGCGCCTGCCCAAGCGCGCTGCGGCAGCCCGGGTCTGGCTTTCCGGGCTCATCGCACCAGGACGGATGGTCGCGCATGAGCGAGATCATCGTCGTGACCGCGAAGGGGCCCTTCGCCTCCATGGAAAGCCCGGTCTTCTCTTCGAGCAGAATCCGGTGGAGGGACCCCATGAAGGCAGTGAAGATCAGCGGCTCGACACGATCCTTGTCCATCACCCCGTCCCAGTGCGCGAGCAGCGCCTGGGCCAGGCGCGCGCGTTCGCTGGAGGGCGCGATCGTCGCGATGAAAGGCTGAAGGGCTTTGGCGGCAAGCGACAGGCGGTCCGCTTGCATCCGGGCGGACGTGTCGAGGCTATGCTTGTCGATGGTGTTGAAGAACTGCTGGATACGCCGCGCCCGGAAGGCCTCCTCCCAATCCTGGCCGAAGTTCGGCTGATGGTCGTCCGGAACGTTGGCGTTATTGGCGTTGAACGCAAAGCCAACCGCAGGATTGTGGAGCTGCGGCAATTGTTCGAACGGCGCGAGTCCGACCCAGTCGAACTGTCCAGAAGCGCCGTCCACCGGCGCAAGGCCGTCGCCGGATTTGCGCAAAGGTATGAGGCCGGGACTGAAGAATCCGATGTCTCCGGATGTGTCCGCATAGACAATATTCTGCGTGGGCGTCTGGAAAAGCCGGAGAGCGTCGAGGAATTCGCTCCAGTTGTGCGCCCCATCAAGTTTCAGGATCGCCTCGATCGTTGTGTCATGGTCGCCGAGACCGGTGAAGGCGAGCGCAACGACCTTCCCGGGCTCAGCCACGGGGCGCACCGTATCGCTGACGTCCGAAAGAACGGGTCCGTGCCGGGTCGTCCGGACCATGAACCTCACATCGGGGGCGCCTTTTACGTGGATCGTTTCCTCGCGAACCTCGAAGGGCTTGGATCCGTCGGGCGCCAGGTAGTTGGCGGGATTGGCCGGATCGACCGTCTCGACGAAAAGATCCTGCGCGTCCGTGTCGGCCGTCGTGAAACCCCAGGCGATGGAGTCGTTCTGGCCGAGGAGCACTGCCGGAGTTCCCGGGACCGAGGCGCCTTTGAGCGAGTCGTCAGGCGTCACAATGCGCACGAGATACCAGAGAATCGGCGCACCGAGGCCAAGGTGCGGGTCGTTGGCGAGGATCGGCTTGCCTGTCACGGTGCGCGATCCGGCGACGACCCACTCGTTCGAGGCGCCCCGGTTCATGCCGAGAAGCGCCCCGATCGTGTCCTCAACGCTATCCGCGCTGGCATGGCTGTCGGTCAGCCGGGGCTCGGTCGTGATCGGATCGCCGGGTTTCATGCCTGGAAAGAGCCATGAGGCCTGTTCCGGACCGAGTTTGGCGCGGAGCTGCGCCCGAAGGGCCTCGAGCTCGTAGTTATGCGAGAGTTGCAGCCCCATCAGCTTGCCCCAGACCAGCGTATCGGCGGGCTTCCAGGGCTCCGGGCGCGCGCCGCTGATCAGGAACTCCACCGGGAGCGCATTCTGGTGGCTTTCGAGGAAGGCGTTGACGCCCTCCGAATAGGCGAGGAGCCGCTTCTGCGCCCACGGTGAAAGCGCCGAAAAGCTCGCCTCCGCCTCCCGATAGAAGCCGAGCGTCCGGATGAACTTGTCCACTTTGACAAGGTCGGGCCCCGCGAATTCGGCCATGCGCCCTTGGCCCACGCGGCGCTGCACCTCCATCTGAAAGAGCCGCTCGCTCGCGTGGATGTAACCGAGGGCTCGCGCCGCGTCGTCCCTGGACGAAGCGAAAATGTGAGGAACGCCATAGGCGTCGCGCCAGACCCGGACGTCCGCCGCAAGGCCCGGCAGTTTCTCGGTTCCGGAGCTCGCCGGCATCGCTCGCCAGAAGAGCCACGCGCCAAAAAGGATCGCGACGACCGCTGCGCCGAGGACGCCCCTCACGAGCCAGAGGAGAAGTCGCCACTTCATGCCTTGCCCCCGATCTCCGCCGCGTTCAGAGCGTCAGCGTCGCCTTGACGGGCGCGTGGTCGGATGGCCGCTCCCATCCGCGCGCGTCCCGCAGCACCTCCATGGAGGCGACGGCTGGCCCCAGCGCCGGGCTTACCCAGATGTGATCGAGCCGTCGCCCCTTATTCGCATTGGACCAATTCGGCGACCGGTAGCTCCACCAAGTGTAGAGCTTTTGATCCTGGGGGACGAATTTTCTGAGCGCGTCGACCCAGGGCCCGGCTGCCTGCGCCTGATTCAGCTTTTCGACCTCAATCGGCGTGTGACTTACGACGTTCTGGAGCGCCTTGTGGCTCCAGACGTCATGTTCAAGCGGCGCGATGTTGAGATCGCCGACGAGAATGGCTCGGCCATCGGCGGCGCGCTCATCGGAAGCCCAAGCCGCCATCTCGTCCACGAAGGCGAGCTTGTGGGCGAACTTCGGATTGATTTCCGTGTCCGGCTCGTCGCCGCCGGCGGGCACGTAGAAATTGTGGATGTCGAGGCCGGCCATTTCGCCGTCGAGGGTGACTCGCAGATGCCGAGCGTCTCCCTTGGCGCAGAAATCGCGGGTCGAAAACCCCACAAAGGGGATGCGGGAGACGATTGCGACGCCGTGATAGCCCTTCTGTCCAGAAATGGCGATGTGGGGATACCCGGCGGCGCGGAACGCGGCATGCGGAAAATTCGCATCCGGACACTTGGTCTCCTGCAGGCAGAGCACGTCGGGCCGGTGCTCCGCGAGGTAGCGGGCGACGAGATCAATCCGCAAACGGACGGAATTGATGTTCCAGGTCGTGATCGAGAAGTTCAAAGCGTCCCCCAGGAAACCGCGCCGGCAGCAAGCACAGACGTCAGGCCCCCGGCAAGGGGGAAGGAACTTCCTCCCGAGCTCGGCGGTCATCGTCCGCGGCCAGGCTGCCGGTTGGTGAGGTTTTCGTCGATATGGAACAGGCTCGGATCGGGAACAGACTTCAGGTCCAGGTTGAACAGGCTGACGATCGTCTGGAAGCCCTGAGCGTCGATCACGGTCCATTGCTTCAGCGCAAAGGTCGCGGGATCGAAGATCAGCTCGATATGGGCGGTCCCGCCGAAGGTCGCGCGGTCCTCGATCTCGATGATTACCGAGTTTTGGTCCTGTGCGACGCTGAGGACCCGGGTGTCGCGGGCAAGGTCGATGTGATCGGCGAGGAGGAATTTCAATGGCGTCTGCGCGATGAAATACTCGTCCTGGGTGTGGAGCTTATGGTCGATGATCGCGACTGAGCGGCCATCCGCGACGATCTCGAACCGAGCCGGCTGCTCATATTTGAACAGCATGCGCCCAGGCCGCTGGACGGTGAGCTGCCCTTCGGAACGCTTGCCGCCGGGCCCGACCTGAACGAAGTCGGCGGTAAGGACGCGCGCCGCGTCCAGCCAGGCGTTGGCGCGCGCAATCGCCTCCTCGGCCGAAAGCTGCGCGACCGGGCCGCTCTTGGGAGCTTTTGTTGATTTGGAGACAGCGGGCTGAAGGTCGAGGGGTGCGCCTTCAGCGGATGCGCCAGGCGCGAAAGTCAGCGCGACGACTGGCGCGAGGGCCAACAGCACCATCGGTTTCGGCATCGAATCCTCTCGACCGCTGCCCGCTTTTGGGCCAAATCCGTGTCCCGGGGAAGGGAGTCGGGCGCGCGGGGCCGTGGCTGCCTCCGATCCAAGTTTGCGTTTTCTATGGCGCGCCAAGGCGATTCGTGCGTCTTACCGCGCCGGCGCGGCAAGGCCGCCGGGGCGGTCCGGCGATTAGTCAGAGGGACGTAGCGGGGTGGCAGCGGGCCGGGGAAGGCGGATCGTCGTCGCCGTCGCGCCGAACGGCGGACGGCGGACCAAGGAAGATCATCCGGCCTTGCCGGTCACTCCGCAGGAGTTGGCGCGGACGGCCGCCGAATGTCTCGAACGCGGCGCGTCGATGATCCA
>Ga0335069_10011762_pt1 | contig 12334 bp, 11 predicted proteins | sample Lox_Sample_11_FD_206714 | JGI IMG/M metagenome (GOLD analysis project Ga0335069, IMG submission 206714) | Soil microbial communities from Loxahatchee National Wildlife Refuge, Florida, United States - Lox_Sample_1.1 | ecosystem: Environmental > Terrestrial > Soil > Wetlands | place: USA...
CGAGCTCCCGCACCCGCAGCAACTCATCCATTGGCGCGAGCTCGGGCGGCGTAACGTTGGAGAGCCTGGTGTCCACATCGGTCATCTTACATCATGCCCCTTGCGTCATCAGATTGAGCCAGGATTGATACTGCTTCCGCAGCAGCAGCTCGCTGCTGCCGAAGGTGCGGTACCCCTTCTCGTACGCGGGGTCCGGCGTCTCCGTGCCGTCGCCGCGCGCAATGAGGACCCAGGGATTGGCGTCCTTTGTGCGGAGCCCGGCGTGGCCGCGAATGAAGGCCTCGACGTCGTCGGCCTGCGTCATCGATGCGGCGGAATTCGTCGTATTGAGCATTTTGATGCTCTCGACGAACATTTCCTCCGGTGCGCCCTTGAGCTTGATCGGGTAGATCAGAATCTCGGTCAGGTCGACACGGTGCGGTCGGATCAGCCGCACATGCATGTTGAGATCCTGAATGACGAGATTCGGATAAAAGATCGTGTTGTGGCGCTTGCGCGTCAGAATCTGCTGTGTGCGCTCCTTGCCATGGCGCTTCTCGAGCAAAGCTTCGTATTCCTTATACCAGGCGGAAGTATTGTCGTGCGACTGCACGACGGCGCCTTCCCACCCGTGGCCATTCTCAAATGCCCACAGTCCCGAGGCATCGAAGGTCACGACCTTGTTGCTCTTGTCGAAGAACGGAATCCCTCCGGAATCGCCCGGCCGGCGAATGTATTGCGTATTGCCCTTTCTCGAGGACTCGTGCGAGTAGACCACGTGGTACATGTCGCAGGAATTGTCGGCCTGGAACTTCCAATTCCCGGGGTAGCCGTAGCGGAGAACGCCGCCCGTCAGCTCGACCTCGCCCTCGGGCGAGTAGGCCACGAGATCGTCGAGGGAGGACAGGACTCCGCCGAAATACTCCTTGAAGCTCGATCCGTCAGCGGACAGCGAGACGAAGACAAATCCGTGGTAGATCTCCATTCGTGCGACATTCGGCATGCCGCACGCGATCGGATCCGGATTGAAGTCCGGCGGATAGCCCTCGGGCTGAGTCAGTCCGGCGAGCTCGCCGTTGCCGCGAAAAGTCCAGCCATGAAACATGCAACGCAGAAGCTTGGAATTCCCCCGCTCGGTGTTGACCACCTTCACGCCCCGATGACCGCAGCGATTATGGAGAACATGGACCTTGCCATCGGTGTGGCGGGTCATGACGAGCGGCTGGTTTCCGATCGTGGTGCAGAAATAGTCGCCGACCTCGGGAACCTGACTGACATGGCCGGCATAGGTCCAGGCTCGCCTGAACAGCCGCTCCATCTCCATCTCGAAGATTTCCGGATCCTCGTATAGGTCGCGGTGAACGCGGTCGGGTCGTACGAATTTCCGGAGATCGACGGCGATGGTCATGACCAATCCTCACGATCGGCTTGGGTTTACTAGGTACGATACGGCTCGGATCGAATGGCCGTCAATTGCTCTAGAGCCACTCGTCCCGCGTGAATTCTCGCGACCCGAGCTGTTCCCTGCGCTCGGTAGTGCTACGCCTTGTAGGCGCTCGCCTCGATCTCGATCAGCATATCCGGGTGCAGCAGTTCGCCCTGATAGCCGTGGCAGATGAATCCTCGCTTGGGCAGGAATTCACGCAGAACGGCGTCGACCTTGGGAAAGTCGTCGCGCGTCTTCAGGAAGAACCGCAGCTCGTAAATGTCATCGAGCGTGTAGCCCGCGGCCTCGCAGACCCGTTTGATATTGATCATCGTTTCCCGAGTTTGATTCTCGATCCCCTTCGAGAGCTTTCTGTCGCGGATGTTGCCCTTGAGATGGGTGAGTGCAGAGGTGCCCGAGATGAAGAGCCATGGTCCCAATCGGACCGCGCGTTCGAAGTGACCGACCGGCTCGGCAAGACTTTTGGGATTGATCGTAATCCTCTTCATGGCTGGTCGGCCCTTCTCGGTGCGGACGCGTTCGCTGGGTGTGGCTGCAGCCGCCACGGGCGCTCGCCGATCCTCCGGCGCGCGATCATTCGGCGGCAATGCTGCGCACTCGGTTTGCGAGGTTTCTCACCCGCTCTTGCGTGTAAAGATCTGCCCACCAGTTGTAGGAAAACTCGCTCACGCGCTTTGGATCGACCTCGTGCGTCGTCACGGTTACCGGTGCGCCGCCGAGAAGTATCTGTTTGATACGCGACCGCTCGAGCAGCTGGGAGATATCCTCCAGGGGATTGCCGTCAAATACGAGCACGTCCGCGTGCCGGCCCGGTTCCAGCGCGCCTAACCTCGCCCCATCGACGAGATAGCTCGCTGTCACCGACGTGGCGCAGCGCAGCGCCTGCGACGTCGACATCCCGAGGTACTTCACGAAGATGGTGGGCTCCTTTGCGTGCCATTCTCCATAGGGCGTCACGGCAAACCCGGAGTCGGTCCCGGTCAGCAGCTTCACCCCTGCCTTGTAGGCCTTGTGTATGTTCTTGAAGGCGGCCTCGACCTCGGCCTTGGCGGCATCGTGCCAACCCTGTCCGGCCCCGTCGGTCGGCTGGCTGAATTCGTAGACGTTCACGAAAAGCGTGAAGGTCGGGCAAATCGCGCACCCATTTTGGAGAATGGCATCCAGGCATTCGTCGTCCATGAACGACGCATGGAAGATGATGTCGGCGCGCGCACGGGCGGCATAGAGCACGGCTTCGCGACCACGCGCATGGGTGATAACTTTCTTCCCGAGGCGGTGCGCCTCGACCACCATCTGCGTCGTCTCTTCCTGATTGAAGGCGGCTATCAGCTCTGCTCGCGCGTTGACGCCGGTTGGTTGCAAGGTGAGGTCTCCGTCCATCGCAATTTTGATGGCGTCGACCCCGTCCTTCACTTGGCGGCGGATTTCCTCGATAGCACCCGCCGGGCTGGTGACGACATGGCCGATCGACGTCTCGGGCTGGCCGATCCAATTTGGATACCAGTCAGGGAGACCTTGGTGGCTAGTAACATAGGGGCCGGCGGTCGTTATGCGCGGTCCTTGGAAGAGGCCCGCGTTGATTGCGTTGCGTATGGAGAGCGTAACGCGCGAGGCATCGCCGGGGTTGCAGATCGACGTATAGCCGGCGAGAAGTACCCGCTGCGACATAAACAGACCGCGAAGCGCGCGAAATTCGACGGGCGCATAGATATCGATGTCTTCCTCCGTCTTCGCATTTCCGTACGCGAGGTGGGTGTGAAAATCGACTAGGCCCGGCATGACGAAGTATCTTGAGTGATCGAGGATCTGATCGTTTGGTCCCGCGGGAGGCGCGGTCGCCGTCGGTCCGACATGGATGACCACGCCATTCTCGCAGACTATGGTCTGATTTTTCGTAGGCTTATCCTCCAGACCGGTAAAGAGCGTGCCGCAGCGGATGAAGGTCTTCATTGCTCCGACTCCTGATCCTAAGAATGGTGTCCTGCGATTAGGGCCAAACTATTCGCCGACAATCCCCTCGCCGGCTCGATCCTGTCAACCCAGAAGGCCCGAGACGGATCGCACAAACTTTTCGGGCTGCTCCTGCGCAACGCCGTGACCGCAACACCCGATCGCGACGATGTCGGCGCGCGGGAGCGCCCCCGCGAGGACCAGCGTCGAGCTCTCGAACGGAACCATTACGTCGTTTCTGCCGTGCATCATCAGGATGTCGCCGCGAATATTGGAGAGCGTCGACGGCGGCACTACACAAGCGTCGATGTACTGCTGCTTGTCGCCCTCGAACATGGCCGAGAAATGTGCGCCGTAATCGTCCTTGGCCAGGATTGCCATCCGGTTCTGCACGAACTGCTCCGTGATTGCGGAGCGATCGTAGACCGCGGGCTCGAATATCCGGCGCAACTCGGCGCCTGTTCTCGGCGTGGTCCAGGCGGCCGCGAGATAGGGATTGATCGGAAATGCCGCCCCGAGCGTCCCGGTGGTCACAATTTTTGTGACGTGGGCGTTTGCGCCGGCGAGGCGCAGCGCGATCGCTCCGGACAGCGAATGCGCGATGATGCCTGCGGGGCCGTCGGGGAGACATGCGAGCATGCGCTGAGCCTGGCGCTCCCAGAGCGCGAGATCAAAATACGGCCTTGCGCGCTTGCGCCCCGACAGGCCGAAGCCGATCAGATCGAAGGCGAGGACCCGGTACCGTTGGGCCAGCGGCTCCAGCACCTGACGCCAGTTGCCCAAAGTCGACACGCCGGGGCCGGACCCGTGCATCATTAGGATGGGAAAGCCGTCGCCGCCTTCCCAGCAATGGATCGGGATCGACTCGAATTCGACTTCGTATTCGCGCAGCGCCATCGGGTCCCGGCACTCCTTGCAGCGCAGAGCGAGCGCACCATAAGCACTTCGCCCGCAAAATTATCGCGTTTCACGCCGACGAGTGTCAACGAACCCACGTCGCAATGAATTGTTGATTTCGTGGAAGCCCCGTGTAAGCGGGTTGGCCGCAGCGCCGGATACGCAAATTGCCTGCAATTGCCTAGGTGTGTCCCGTACCCAGGAACTTATCGAGACCAAAGATCTTGCCGCTTATCGCGATGGAAAGCAAAACCCCGCCTGAAACGATTGCGGAGAGCGCGAGTATTGCCGGTGACAAATCGAATTGGGTGCCGTTGAAAATCTGCACGGGGAGGGTTGTCGCGCTTCCGCCGCCCAGGAACAACGCGACCGGAACGTCATCGAACGAGACCAGAAACGCCAGAATGGCCCCCGATGCTATCGAGGGTGCGAGCGCCGGCAGCGTCACGGTGAAAAATGTGCGCACCGGCGTGGCGCCAAGGCTTAGGGCTGCATCCTCTATGTCGTGGTCGAATTGGGCCTGGCCGGCGATGACGGCGCGAATCACGAACGGGACCGTGAAGGCCGAATGCGCAAGGACCAGACCCAATACGCTTTCCATAAGCGAAAGCTTGAACACGTCGTAAATGACATTCGCGAACTGCAGCGCGGCGACCCCAATCACAAGAGTCGGAATCATGAGGGGCGTGAGGCAAAAAGAGTTCAGCGCCCGGCTAAACGGCAGGTATCCGCGGACTAGCGCGAGCCCCGCGGGTACCCCGACTATGACTGCGACACCGGTCGCCCCAATGCCAACCTCGAGACTCACTAGCAGCGCGCTGAAATACTCAGAAGGAATTCTCCCGTACCATGCAAGCGTAAAGTGGGCCGGCGGAAATACGAAGATTGGTCCACCGCTGAACGACGAGACGGCAACCGATACAACTGGCGCAACCAGGAAGAGCAGGATGCAACCCGCAAGCGCCGGGACAATCCACCGCGCGCTCATGCTTCTCTCCCGACCTTGCCAAAACGCAGTGCGATGATCGAAAGGGCGGACACCCAGACGAGCAGAATCATCGAAACGGTCGCCCCCTTTGCGTAGTCGAGCAGCGTCGAGACCTGCTGCTGGATGTAAGTTGCCATCACGACGATACGGCCGCCGCCCATGAGGGCGGGCGTGGTGTAGGCGCTGATCGACAAGCTGAACACCAGCAGGCTTCCGGCGACGATCCCGGGCAAAGCTAGCGGCAGGACGACGCGAAAAAAAGTCGCGAGCGGCCTCGCGCCGAGGCTGACCGAGGCTTCCTCAAGCTCTGGTGCAATGCGTTGAATGACTGCGGTCAGTGTAAGAACCATGAACGGCAGCAAAGCGTGAACCAAGCCGATTATGACCCCGAGCAGGTTGTTGATCAGTCTGAACGGCTCGGTAGCAGCTCCCGACCGCAGCACCAGCCAATTGACGAAGCCGTGGTCGCCGAGGATCGGAAGCCAACCGAGATTACGGATTACGACGCTTACCAGCATCGGTGCGATGACGAGCAGCAGCAGAATCGGCCGCAATCGACTTTGCGTCCGTGCGAGAAAGTATGAGAGCGGCAGAGCCGACACCAGCGTGCAGACGGTAACGAGCGCGCCCAGAGCCGAGGTCCAGCCGAGCAGCTCCCAATAGAGCGAATCGGAGAAAAACGCGAGATAGTTTTGCAGCGTATAGTCCGCCGCCTCGCGCCCCGGCCCCGTGGACAAGTGCAAGCTCTTGGTGCCGAGATTGATCATCGGCAACACGAAAACCAGCAGAAGGACTCCCAGGGCGGGCAACAGCAAATAGCCCCAACGGCCAGGAATAAGCTTGGCATCTGCAGGCGGGGGCTCGTTCATTGCAGCGAACTTCTGGCGTTTCCCGATCTCAGCAGTACCCCGTGCTCGGGAGCCCAGCTCACGGGAATCTTTTCTCCGACGCTTGGTACATTTTTCGATCCCGGCACGATGACCACCACCGAGGCATCTTGTGAATGCGTACATTCCACGTACCAGCGATCGCCGGTGAAGGTGAGCTTATTCACGACGACACGCAGCGGATTCGGATCAAGGTCCGCAATGCGTATATTCTCGGGCCGAACGCAGAGAAGGCATTTCTCCCCCTCAGCGAAAACCTCCTCCACACCATCCACCTCCCAACTGAAGGCGGGATCGGACAACAGTGCAACGTTGTATCGCGACGCATTCGTTCGCGTCGCCGGTACCCGGTCGCGGATCACCACCTCGAGGAAATTAGTCATTCCTACGAAATCTGCGACATAGCGGCAGTTGGGCCTCTGGTAGAGCACAACGGGCATGTCGAATTGGAGAATTCGGCCATCGCGCATCACGGCCACGCGGTCGGACATGCCGAGCGCTTCGCCTTGGTCATGCGTTACGAAGAGCGTTGTGATGCGGAGGCGCTGCTGCACGCGCCGGATTTCTGCTTGCAGTTCACCGCGCAATTTGAGATCGAGCGCGCTCAGAGGTTCGTCCAGTAGCAGCACCGAAGGGCGTATGACCACCGCGCGCGCCAGAGCTACGCGCTGCTTTTGACCTCCTGAAAGCTGTGCTGGTCGGCGTTCCGAGAGCGCTTCTAGATGCACAAGACTGAGCGCTTCCATCGTGCGCTCCCGCACTTCCTGTTTCGGGAGACGCCGGACCTTCAGTCCATAAGCGACATTCTCCGCAACAGTCAGGTGCGGAAAGAGTGCGTATTGCTGGAACACCATGCCAGTGTTCCGCTTATACGGGGGCAGCCGTGTCGCGTCCGCGCCACCGATGAACACTTGCCCAGCGTCGGGTCTCAGGAACCCAGCCACCATTCTCAGACACGTGCTTTTTCCGGATCCGCTCGCTCCGAGCAGCGTTACGAGCTCGCCCTCCCTCACGGTAAGGCTGAGATCGTTTACGGCGACATGCTCACCAAACTTCTTCGTTACATTCCGAAGGACGACCTCGGACATCCCGCCTATCCACAGACCCGGTGATTGAAACAGAACGTCTTACTTATTCAACAATGTGCGGTTCCAGGCTTCAAGCAGCTGCGGATATTTCGGCCAGAATGCATGCCAGTCGACCTGGTTCAGTTGCGCCAACGCTGCCGGCGACGAAGGGAAGCGCTGCGAAATGTCGGGGTATGCCTTCAATGGCTCGGCGAGAAGGCTGTTGGTAGGTCCGCACAGGAACTCGACGGCGAGCGCCAGCTGGGGAAGCAGATCGAGGTGAAAGTTGATGTAGGCCTGCGCCTCCGCCTTATGCGGCGAATCCGCGATCATGTCGATCGTGCCGACATCGCCGAAGCCGCCTTCCTTCGGGATGACAAATTTCATGGGCTGACCCCGCAACGCCATTCCCCAGGCCCGCTGATTGATCCACGGCGCCACCCAGACGTCGCCCGACTGAAATTTGGGCTCAAGCTGGGTCGATGACACATAAATCGACTGTACCTTGAGCGCTGCGATTTTCGCGATGCCCTTATCAAGCGAATTCAGGTCGCCGCCCGCAAGCTTCGCGGCTGCGATCAAGAATACGCGTCCCATGACATTATCCAGGCTCGGTACGCTGACGTGGCCCGCGAGCTTCGGATTCCAGAGATCGGCCCAGCTCTGCGGCTCAGGAATACCCGCTGCGGCAAATTTCTCTGGGTTATATGCGATGCCAATCGAGAGCAGCATGATCGCCGGGCCATATCCCTCCTTGTTTCGGACTTCGGGGTAGACGAACTGGAGGTTTTTGACTATCGCAGGGTCGAGCTTACCCACGACGCCCGCGTCGATTGCTTGTGTTTGCACGTCTCCATCGAGGATCACTAGATCGTAGGGAGCCTCGCGGCCTTTGCTGGCGATCAGCTTCGCAAGATGAGCGGTCGGACTCGCATCGATGAATTCCACCTTGATGCCTGTGCGGGCCGTGAATGGCTCGGCAACGAATTTTTTCTCCAGTGCATCGAAGGTTCCCCCGTAGGATCCGAGCCTCAAAGTGACGTCCGATCCGGCGGCAACAGCGTGCCACGAGGCGACGAAGAAAACAGCGCTCGCTGCGATAAGTAGCGTTACCCTGCGCTTCATTTTTCCCTCCCTTATGCCTCGTTAGAGGATTATCCGAGGATAATTCTGCGAATACCTATGAGTGTCAACGATGAACTACCTGGTAGCCGTACTCTTACGCCCAGTCGTGCTTCGGAGAGGAGCGATCACCGTTCAGAAATCGTGCGATGCTGATTTTCTCACAAACATTCGGCAGCCTCGACGTGTGTTCAGTTTATTCGCAAGCACCATAGCCGCGAATCTGGGTCAATCCGGACGATATCTGCGCGGTCGCCGCGAGGGCAAGGTCACCCGCTTTACATCTCTTATCAGCTCGCGCAATCTAAACCCCACCCATTTCAGGGAGGCTGAGACATGGCGAAATCGGCTGCTGCGAAGTCGGTAAGCAAGGCATTCTTTCGGCCACGCCGTCTCGGGCACGCGAATCTTTGGGTAAAAAATCTTAAGCAGTTTGAGCGATTCTACAATGAGGTCTGTGGTCTAACTGTTGAATTCTGGGAACCCGATTTGGTGGCGACGTTTCTTGGAACTGGCAACACGCCGCACGACCTCGGCGCGATCGAAGTGACTGGCGGTAAAGCACGATACGGACGCGACGGCTTGCTGCAAATTCCTGAGGGCATGGGCGCGACCGTCGGACTCGGGCATATCGCTTGGGAGATGGAGAGCGAGAAGGAACTCGTTGAAGCCATCGATGCCGTGAAGGCAGCCGGCATACCCTTTCACATGACGGTCGATCATCAGGTTGCTCACAGCATCTACATGCCCGATCCCGACGGCAACACAGTGGAGTATTACTGCGACACCGTCAAAGACTGGCGGCGTGTGTTACACGGAGAAATGGCTTTGATTACCGGTGCGTGGAATCCCGGCGAGACCGAACCATTCACTGAAGGACGGTACGATACTGCTCCCGAAATTCGTGTCGTCACTGAGGCCCCGATTCACCCTCGGCGCGTGACGCACGTTGTCTTGACTACGAGAGACGTTCCTCGATTGGTCCAATTTTACGAGACCGTTGGCGGCTTGACCAAGGTGCACGAAGCTTCAAACGGTTCCGTTATCTGCTTGCGTGGCGCGCATCAGGGCTACGCATACAACCTGGCAATTTGTGAGCACGGGGGGTCGGAGCAACCCGGCTATCACCATCTTTCATTCGAGCTCGGCAGCGTGACAGAGGTTGAGTCAGCGGAGCGGCGGCTAAGAACGCGCGGGCAAGCCATAGAGCATAAAGTCGACGATCGCGCTAAGCGCAGCTTTTTTCTTCGAGACCCTGATGGAATGCGCGTAGAATTCTACTGTCGGCTCGTTCCGGGCATTGCCGACTTGAGCAATTCGCCTCCCGGGCAACGGCCTTTCCTCATTTGATCCGCGTCGAGCGACCCCTCAGTTCTCCCGCTCGAGGACACGCACATCGGCAACGTACGCACCAGTCTCATTAGCGATCACGGGGTTCAGGTCGAATGCAAGAAGCCCTGGACTCTCTGCCAGGAACCTGGATGCCGCGCTGAGCAATCCGCTTAGAGCTGCAAGATCGGCGAGCGCACCGCCACGATATCCTTGTAGGAGCCGATTGGTCCGGGTGCCCGCAATCATTTTCCGCGCTTGAGCCTCATCGATCGGTGCGGGAAGGAATGTCACGTCCTCGATGACTTCGACCAATACGCCGCCTGTTCCAAACGAAATAACAGGCCCGAACGCGGCATCGACAGTGCCGCCGATCAGGCACTCGATCCCTGCCGGTATCATTGGGGTCACCAATGCCCGACCGTCTTCGTCGCCGAGCTGCCTCGCGACCGACATCAGCCGTTTGAAGGCGGCTTCCGCTGCATCCGCGCAGCCGACATCGAGAACGACGCCGCCGATGTCCGACTTGTGAAGCGCCTTTGAGGAAACGAGCTTCATCGCCACGGGCACGCCAAGTCGCACGAATCCAGCTCGCGCCTCCTCTGCGGTGGTTGCCACTCGATACGGCGGTAGCGCAATGCCCGCGCGGCTCAGGCGCTCACGGGCCTCAGGCTCGGTCAATGATCGTGCGCGCTGGGATCGCCCACCAGCCGTGCTGCTCACTTTCGTGGCACGACTGGTCCTCCAGACGTCTACGGTACCGCTTCGAACCGCGAGCGCGGCCATTGCTCTCGCTGCGGATTCCAGGCCGGCAAAAACCGGGACACGCGCTTCGTGGAGCGCATCCATCGTCGAAAGCCCGCGCTCCGCATGCTCGCTGTGCACGATAAGCGGCTTTGCCGAAGCAGCGGCGAGCTCGGCGATCCGCTCCGCCGCCATACGCTCCGATTGAGCGACCCGTAAGCGCGTCGGGCCGTCATCGGTCATCAGATGATATCCGCCAAAGTGGCCCGCGAAGATGACACCGTGCACGTTTGGATCCCCGAGGCAAATCTCGATTGCATCCGCAACACAGCCGGGCTCGGATTCCGCCATGCCCGCGAAGTCGACGGGATTCTCGATGCCGCTTCGCGCCGGGAGCAGCGCGCGCATTCGGCCGGTCGTCTGCGGTGAGAATTGCGCAAGGCTCAAGCCATGGCGACCGGCGCAATCCGCTACGATCGTCGCATGGCCGCCGCCATCGGAGAGTATGGCGATCTCGCGGCCCGCCGGCGATTTGAGAGTCGCAAGGGCAAGAGCGAGGTCGAACGCCTCCTCCACCTCGACCGCGCGGATGATGCCCGCGCTGCTGAGGATGCCGTCGACGAGCCGGTCGTCTCCGGCAAGCGAACCGGTATGCGACTGTACCGCTCTGCTGCCGGCTTCGGAGACCCCGGCTTTCAGAATCACTACCGGCTTCCGCCTTTCGGCTCCGCGAACGACCTCGACCAAGCGTCGGCCATCGCCGTCGGCGAAGCCCTCGCAATAGATGAGTATCGATCTTGTGGCTTCGTCCTCGAGAAGCATTCCCACGAGCTCGGAAATTCCGAGATCGGCGCTGTTGCCCGGCGCCAGGATCGCGGAAAAGCCGGACCGTTTTGCCCGCGCGTAGTGCGTAAAGGTGAGCGCGACGTTTCCGCTTTGAGTGACGAGACCGATGTGGCCCTTCGGCACGTTCCAACCGAGCACATTCACTCGGCCGCATGCGCTGTATATGCCGGCGCTGTTCGGGCCGAGCAAGCGGCCGCCTGCCCGGCGCATCGTCGAGACGAGCTCGGCCTCGAGCGCGACGCCCTCCCGGCCGGTCTCGGCAAAGCCCGCGGATATCACAACGACGGTCGGTATCTCGCGCGCCGCGCAACCGGCAATGGTCTCCTTCACCGCGGGACCGGGCACCATGAGCACGGCGAGATCGATCGCTTCGGGTATCTCGGCAAGCGATCTGTACGTCTTGTGCCCGTTCAGCTCGTCGCTGCCGCGCGTGACGGGGAAGAGCTTTGGGTGTCCAGCCTCGGAAATTGCACTGAGCCAGCGCCTTCCCCCGGCCTTGTGACCGGCGGCGCTCGCTCCGATGATCGCAACGGTCCTGGGATGAAGGAGCGGGGACAGATGCCCGGGCTTTCCCATATCGGTCAAACCCTCAGCGTCCCTTGAAGACCGGCTTTCTCTTCTCAGCAAACGCCGCGGGTCCTTCCTTTGCGTCCTCGCTCGCATGGATCAGCGCGAGAGCCGCTGCGACGAAGCGCATGAAGTCCTCAGGATGTTCTTGAAGTCCCCGCCAGGCGAGCTCCTTCGTAATCTTGATCGCAGCGGGCGCATTCGATGCGATCAAATCAGCTAAGCGAAACGCCATCGGCAGCAAATCTCCGGGCTCGACGAGGCGACTGACGAGGCCTGCCTGATAAGCGCGCTGAGCGTCGATCCGTTCACCCGTGAGCAGCATTTCTGAGGCGATGGAAAACGGGATCGTCTGAACAAGTCGCATCGCTCCATAGCCATGGAGTATGGACCATTTGACCTCGGGACAGCCGAAGGATGCAGAAGCCGAAGCGATGCGGAGGTCGCAGGCGAGTGCCAGTTCGAGGCCGCCAGCCAGACAGTAGCCGTTCACCGCGGCGATTACGGGCTT
>Ga0335069_10011763_pt1 | contig 12334 bp, 10 predicted proteins | sample Lox_Sample_11_FD_206714 | JGI IMG/M metagenome (GOLD analysis project Ga0335069, IMG submission 206714) | Soil microbial communities from Loxahatchee National Wildlife Refuge, Florida, United States - Lox_Sample_1.1 | ecosystem: Environmental > Terrestrial > Soil > Wetlands | place: USA...
GGGCAACGTCCCCGTTCTCGTCGACACCTCCGCCAACCTGGAAGAGGCGATCGCCAAGGTCGTCATGGGCAAGTCCTTCGACTACGGCACCGTCTGCTCCTCCGAGCAGGCCATCGTCGCGGAAACCTCGCTGCGCGACCGCATCCTCGCCCTGCTCAAGGGACGCAAGGCCTACATCTGCAACGACGCCCAGAGCCAGGCGTTGGGCAAGCTCCTGATCGCGTCAAACGGGACAGTGAACCCGAACTGCGTCGGCCAGGCGCCGGCCAAAATCGCGCAGATGGCCGGTTTCGAGGTTCCGCCCGATACTTCAATCCTCTGCTGCGAGATCGGGGGAGTAGGCAAGCAGTACCCGCTTTCGGCGGAAAAGCTCTCGCCGGTCCTTTCCCTCTGCTTCGTGCCCGACTTCAACGCCGCGTTGGATACCTGCTTCGCGCTGCTCAAATTCGGCGGCGCCGGCCACACGGCGGTCATCTATTCCAACAACGACGCCCGCAACCGCGAATTCGCGCTGCGCATGCCGGCCAACCGCGTGCTCGTCAACACGCCCGCGCCGCAGGGATCGACCGGCCTCACCACCAACGTCTTCCCGTCGATGACGCTGGGCTGCGGAGCCGTGGCCGGCAACAGCACGTCGGATAACGTCGGCCCGCAGCACCTCATCAACATCAAACGTCTGGCCTATGTGGTGCGGAAGCCGGAAGAGGCGTTCGAGATGCCGCTCGATTACCACGCCGCTGCCGGCGCGGCCGCGGCAGCCGCCGGCGCTGGGCCGATCGACCGGAACGCGCTCGTCGCCGCCGTCGAGCGCTACCTTGCCTCGCGCGGCGTCGCCGTCGCACCCTCCGCATCCGCCGATTCCTGCTCGTGCTCCCACCCAGAGCCGGCGTCCGCCCCGGCGGCCTCGGTGGTTTCGAACGCCGCCGCCGAAGTCGTCGACCGCTTCATCGCCGCCCGATCCTCCAGTACCGGCTTCTCTTGACTGGCCGGCCCACCCGCGCCGGCGGCGCAGCCTTCGCCGGAGGCTCCCCCGGCCCCCGGCCGACCGGCAGGACCACCGGCCATCGACACAACACCCGTGGATTTCGTCTGCGAGGCCGACGTTCGCGCCGCCCTCCACGAGGGCCGCAAGATCTTCATCGCCTCCAGGACGATCGTCACGCCTTCCGCCCGCGAGCTCGCCGCACCCTCTGATATCCTGGTTCTTACCCAGGCATAAGGCATAGCAGTGGACCTGAACCTCGACACCCTCAAAAACGAAATTCTGGACTACCTGGCGGCTGCCGGGTTCGCCCTCTTCCGCAGCAGCCCGGGAAGCCTGGACGGCTTCCCGATGGTCCTCTGGGACGCGGAGCAGCATCCCGACTACCAGATGTTTCTCGACGTTGCGTCCAAGTGCGGCGTCAAAGTGATCCTCTTCGCCAGCCGCGAATTCGAAGACTCGGACATCGAGGAGCTCGAGGAACAACTCGAAGAGTGCGACCTCACCCGCGATGAGCAGCGGGAGTTCCAGTCCCGGCTGCGCGACTTCCGCGCCTACCTCGGCCAGACCTGCTCGATCGAGCTCGCCTTCGATTACAACCAGCGCTTCTACGTGTACGAGGTCCAGCCCGACTGGTTCGGGGAGTTCATCGATCTCGAAGACGAGATCAACGCGCACCTTTCCGACGAAGGCGATCTCGACGACGACAGCCTCGGCGGCTACTTCTCCAAGAACTGACCGATGCGTCACCGCTGGGTGCTTCCCGCGGAAGCCGGCCCGCCCGCCGCCGCTCTCGCGCGTTCTCTCTCGATCTCGCCTCTCGCCGCCCGCGTTCTCGTCCACCGGGGGCTGGCCGACCCCGCGGCCGCCGCCCGCTTCCTCCGGCCTTCGTTCTCCGGCCTCCACGACCCGCTGACGATGCGGGGAATGCCCGAAGCCCTCGACCGCCTCGAGCGCGCCATCCGCGACCGTGAAAAGATTCTGATCTACGGCGACTACGACGTTGATGGCACGGCTTCTGTGGTCATCCTCACCAAGGCCATCGAAATCGCTGGCGGCGCGGCCGGGTACCACATCCCCCACCGCCTCAAGGACGGCTACGGGATGCGGGAAGAGGTTGTCGAGAAAGCCGCGTCAGGCGGCGTTTCCCTGATTGTCAGTGTCGATACCGGCATCCGCGCCGCGGAATGCGTCTCCCGTGCCAACGCTCTGGGGATCGACGTCATCGTCACCGACCATCATCTGCCCGATTCCAGCCTGCCGCCCGCACTCGCCATCCTCAATCCCAACCAGCCCGGGTGCGAGTACCCCGAAAAGAACCTCTGCGGAGCCGGCGTCGCGTTCAAGCTCGCTCAAGGTCTGTTCGCCCGCCAGGGCTGGACGGAATCCCGCCAGCGCGCTTTGGCCGAATCTTTTCTGAAGCTCGCGGCGCTGGCCACGGTGGCCGATGTCGTGCCCCTTACCGGCGAGAACCGCGCTCTTGTCGCCTGCGGACTTGCCGGCCTCCGCGACGTGCGCAACCCGGGCCTGCGCGCGCTCCTCGACATCTCCGGGTTTCCCGGCGGCGCCGCACCGAGCGCGGGCCAGGTCGCTTTCCGCGTCGCGCCCCGCATCAACGCAGCGGGCCGCATGGACCATGCCCAGGCGGCGGTGGAAATGTTTCTGACTTCCGACCCCTCCCGCGCCCGCGAGCTCGCGGCACAGCTTCACGCCCACAATGCGGGCCGGCAGCAGGCCGAAGCCGCCGTGCGCCAGCTCTGCGAACGGCACCCGGTGGATCCCGGCGCCGCCGCTCTTGTGTACTACTCCGAGGACTGGCATCGCGGCGTGCTCGGGATCGTGGCCAGCCGCCTTGTCGAGCGTTTCCACCGCCCCACTTTCGTGCTGGCTCGCAACTCGGAGGACGGCCTGGCGCAGGGCTCGGGCCGCAGCATTCCAGCTTTTCACCTCCTCGACGCGCTCGACTCGATGGCCGATTTGTTCGTCCGCTATGGCGGCCACAGCCATGCCGCCGGGGTGACGCTGGAAGTCAGCCGCGTCGACGAATTCCGGGAGCGCTTCCACGCCTGCGCCGCGGCGTGGCTCCGCCCGGAGGACTTCGAGCCCGAGCTTGCTATCGACGCTTTGCTCGAGCTGACCGAGCTCAACGATCCCTCGGTCCGCGATCTGTTCGCCCTCGCCCCCTTCGGCCACGGCAATCCCGCGCCCATGCTGGCCGCGCGCGCGGTCGAAATTGCCGGCCCCCCGGCGGTCTTGAAGGACAAGCATCTACGGGTAGTGGCCCGCCAGTCCGGCCGCACCCTTACGCTGAACGCCTGGAACTTCGCCGCCCGAGCCGCAGAGTTGCCGGCGGGCGGCTGCGTCGACATCGCGTTTCAAATCGAAGAGGATTCCTACACGGGCTGGGCAGCCACCCTCCGCGACGTCCGCCTCGCCGCGCAGGAAGCCGCCGCCTGAGCGTGTCACGGAAATTCGAAATTCTTATCTCACTGGATGCACGCGCCTTACGAGCCTGACGCGCATCGATCCCGGCGCGTTCGTTATATTCTCTGTGCCGTGGAGCGCCCGACCCGCACCGACCGCGTCTGCGCCGTGGCCGCCGCTGCCGCGCACGACCTGAATGACGAGCTCACCGTCATCCTCACCTCCGTCACCGACGCGATGCGGAGCCTTCCAGTGGGGCACCCCGCCCGCCTCCTGCTCCTCGACCTCCAGTCCGCCGCTCATCGCTGCGCCTGGAAAGCTTCCGGCCTTCTCAACTTCGCCGCCCGCCGCGGCGCCCGTCCCTCGTCCGCGACGATGGAACGCCTCGTCGAAGAGGAGCTAAGGTAGAACTATAGGGACCGGCCATACCCGGCCCACACCGCCCGCATGCCTGCCATCCTCGGTATCGAATCCTCGTGCGACGAAACCGCCGCCGCCGTCGTCGTGCAAACCGGCGACGGCGCAACCTCGATTCTCGCCTCGGTAGTCGCTTCCCAACTCACCACGCACGGCAAATACGGAGGCGTTGTCCCCGAGCTTGCGTCCCGCGAGCACCTACGCGCGATCGTGCCCGTGGTCCGCGAAGCCCTGGAGCGTGCCGGCGTTCCGTTGCGCGATCTCTCGGCAATCGCCGCCACCATGGGCCCCGGGCTCGTCGGTTCCCTCCTCGTGGGCCTGACGTACGCCAAGTCCCTCAGCTTCGCCAGCGGCGTACCGCTCATCGCCGTCAACCACATCGAAGGCCACATCCACGCGGTCATCCTGGAGCATCCGGAGATCGAGTTTCCCGCCTTGGCCCTGGTGGCGAGCGGCGGCCACACGCACCTTTTCGAAGTCCGGTCAGGCTTCCGGTACCGCCTGCTCGGCAAGACCCGCGACGACGCAGCGGGCGAGGCCTTCGACAAGGTCGCCAAGCTCCTGGGCTTCGGCTATCCCGGCGGCCCCGTGATCGATTGCCTCGCTCCTCACGGCAATCCAAACGCTGTCCGCTTCACTTTCGCGAAGATGAAGGGCAACGCGCTCGATTTCAGTTTCAGCGGACTGAAGACCGCCGTGCTCCGCTGGGTCGAGGCGCACGATATGGAGTCTGAAATCGCCGCCCGCGCCGCCCTGCGCCGGGACCGGCCCACACCCACGACGGACGAATGGCTCGCGGTCACCCCGGCCCGCACGCTCGACCTGCTGGCCAGCTTCCAGCACGCTGTCGTGACCGAGCTACTCACGCGTGCCGCCGCATCAGCCGAGCAGATCGAGGCCCGCAGCCTGATCGTTTCCGGCGGCGTGGCGTGCAATTCGGGTCTTCGCGCCGCGGCACAGGCCGCCGGACTGCCCTACCCGGTGTACTTCCCGACGCCAGGACTGAGCACCGACAACGCCGCCATGATCGCCGCCGCAGCCTTCCCCAAGCTCGAGCGCCGCGAATTCGCGGGGTTCGAGATCGCCGCCCAGGCCGGGCTCACCCTCGCCTGAAGCCGTCTATAACGCCGCCAGGAGCTTCGCGATCAGCGCGGAGCGGTCCGCGATGCGGTCCACGAGAATGCTCTCGTTCGCGGCGTGCGCGCCTTCACCGGCCGCGCCCAGCCCGTCGAGCGTGGGAATGCCTAGCGCGGCCGTGAAGTTGCCGTCCGACCCGCCGCCGGTCAGCGATTCCTCGATCTCGACGCCCAGCTCCCGTGCCAGCTCCTGCGCTCTGCGGAAGAGCCGGACAATCCCCGCAGTCCGCTCCATTGGGGGCCGGTTCAACCCGCCCGCCACCTCGATGGCGCAGCGCTTGTCGAAGGGCTTCAGCGCGCGGAAGCGCTTTTCCAGCGCCGGCGCGTCGCGCAGGCGCAGCACCCGGATGTCCACTTCAGCTCGGGCTTCCGCTGCGATCACGTTGCTGCGCGTGCCGCCCGAGATCACCCCTGGGTTGACGGTCAGGCCACGCTCCAGGTTCGTGAACTTCGCGATGCGGTCGATCTGCCGCGCCAACTCTACGACCGCGCTTGCGCCCGCGCTGAAATCCACGCCGGCGTGCGCCGCGCGTCCGCGCACCGTGACGGTGAACGCGCCCACGCCCTTGCGTGCGGTTTTCAGTTTGCCGGAAAGTCCGGTGCCCGGCTCCAGGACCAGCACCGCCTTGCTCGCAGCCGCATTCTTTTCCGTGAGCGCCCGCGACGATTCGCTACCCACTTCCTCGTCCGAATTGACCTGCAGCAGGACCTTCGACGCCACGGGGATATCCAGCTCGCGCAGAGCCTGCGCGGCGGCCAGAAAGAAAGCGATGCCGGACTTCATGTCCAATACGCCCGGGCCCCACAACCGGCCTTCAGCCTGCCGGAACGGCATGGTTCGCAGCGTGCCCACCGGCCAGACCGTGTCGGCATGCCCCAGCGCCAGGATCTGGCCGGTCTTCCGCCGCCCCGGCAGCGCCGGCTCGACCAGCAGGTGCTTGCCGAACCGGCCGCCGGCGACCGTTTTGACCTTGGCGAACGGCGCGGCGGTATCGGCGATCAGATCCACGAAGCGGTTCACCGCTTCGGGCGTGTCGCTGGGGGATTCGCACTCCACGAACTGCCGGATCCGCGCGACGATCTCGCTCTGGCGCGAGCGAATTTGCTCAAGAAGAGGGTCCACGCGACTTATGATAGCGTGGCGCGCCCACGGCAGCCCGCTATTCCACGGCTGGCGAGCGCACCCGCGCCACTGCCGCCAGCATCAGACGCCGGGGCAGCAGGCGGGTGAATGCTACCACCGCCCGGTAGCGCCAGCCTGGGATCACCAGCAGCCGGCCCTCGGAGAATCCGCGCAGGGATTCCGCGACTACATCCTCTGCCGTCATCCACCAGCCTGGCGTCATGATTTTGGAGCGGTCCACCTTAAGGACGTCGTGGAACTCGGTGTGGGTGTATCCCGGGCAGAGCGCCTGCACTTTCACGGGAGAGCCGATTCTCTTCAGCTCCAGGTAGAGCCCTTCCGTGAAGGTGATCATCCATGCCTTCGTGGCGCAATAGCTGGCGTTGCCGGGCGCCGGGAAGAAACCCGCCGTCGATGCCACATTGATGATTCCTCCGCGTCCGCGCCCGACCATGCCGGGGAGCGCCGCGCGGGTGAGTCGCTCGGTGGCGAGCACGTGCAGGCGGTGCATGTCCTCCTGCTGCTTCGGGTCGGACTCAAAGAAAAGCCCGCGCGAGCCGAAGCCGGCGTTGTTGACCAGCAGCTCGAGAAAGGGCACGTTGGCGAGCCGGTCCCCAAGCGAGTCTACATCTTCATCGCGGGTGAGATCGGCTACCACCGTTTGGACGGTAACGCCGTAGCGCCCGCGCAGATCGACCGCGAGGCCATCGAGCGCCGCCGCGCGGCGCGCCACGATCCACAAATCATACCCCTGCGCGGCCAGTTGCCGTGCAAATACCGCACCCATCCCGGCCGATGCGCCGGTGATGCAAGCTAGAGGACGTGCCATGCGCACGAATGTAGCAGAAACCACCGCGGGTCAGCGTTTGCGGAAGGCGATCACTGACAGCGGCGGCAGCGTCACGGCAATGCTGTGCTGGCGGTTGTGGCGGGGAATGGGGCGGGACGAAACCATTCCGCCGTTGCCCATGTTGGACCCGCCCCAGAGGTCGCTATCGGAATTGAGCACCTCTTCGTAAAAGCCGGGCTCAGGGACGCCGAATTCGTAGTTAGTGCGCGGGACGGGGGTGAAATTGCAGCAGAACATCAGGAAGTCGTTGGGGTCCTCGGCGCGGCGGATGAAAGAGATGACGGAGCTTTCACCGTCGTGGAAGTCGACCCACTCGAAGCCGGACCAGTGGTAGTCGACCTGGTAGAGCGCGGGGTTGGCGCGGTAAAAGCGGTTGAGCTCGCGGACGAAGTCCTGGAGGTGGCGGTGGACGGCGAATTCCAGCAGGTACCACGGGATGCCGGCGTTGTAGTTCCACTCGTCGCGCTGGCCGATTTCCTGGCCCATGAAGAGCAGTTTCTTGCCGGGATGGGCCCACATGTACGCAAGGAAGGCGCGGGCGCTGGCGAACTGGCGCCATTCGTCGCCGGGCATGCGGCCGATCAGCGACCCCTTGCCGTGCACGACTTCATCGTGGGAGATGGGCAGCACGAAGTTCTCGGTGAAAGCGTAGAGCAGGCTGAAGGTAATGGCATTGTGGTGGAATTTGCGGAAGACGGCGTCCTTGCTGAAATAGTCCAGCATGTCGTGCATCCAGCCCATGTTCCACTTGAAGGTGAAACCGAGGCCGTTGAGGTACACGGGCTTCGAAACGCCGGGGAATGCGGTGGATTCCTCGGCGAGAGTGAAGGCGCCGGGGACCTTGTGGGCGAGCTCGTTGAAACGGCGGAGGAACTCGATGGCCTCGAGGTTCTCGTTGCCGCCGTACTGGTTGGGGATCCATTCGCCGGGCTCGCGGGAATAGTCGAGGTAGAGCATGGAGGCGACGGCATCCACGCGCAGGCCGTCGATGTGATACTCCTTCAGCCAGAACAGCGCATTGGAGATGAGGAAGCAGCGGACCTCGTTGCGGCCGTAGTTGAAGATGAGTGTGCCCCAGTCGCGGTGCTCGCCCTTGCGCGGGTCGGCGTGCTCGTAGAGGGCGGTGCCGTCGAAGAAGACGAGGCCATGGGCGTCCTTCGGGAAGTGGGCGGGGACCCAGTCGATGATGACGCCGAGGCCGGCCTGGTGGCAGGAATCGACAAGAAATTTGAAATCGTCGGGCGTGCCGAAGCGCGAGGTGGGGGCGTAGTATCCGATGACCTGGTAGCCCCAGGAACCGGAGAAGGGATGCTCCATGGGAGGCAGGAGCTCGAGGTGGGTGTAGCCCATCTGAGAGGCGTACTGGACCAGCTTGACCGCCATCTCGCGGTAGGTGAGGGACTGACCCTGCGGGCCGCGCAGCCAGGATTCGACGTGGACCTCGTAGATGGATAGGGGGGACTTGAGCCACTGGGCCGTGGCGCGGGTTTCGAGCCAGGCGGCGTCGTTCCAGTGGTACCTGGCGGTGTCCCAGACGAGCGAAGCGGACTTAGGCGGCGTCTCGCAGTAGAAGGCGTAGGGATCGGCCTTAAGCTGCTGGTAGCCCGAGAAGCGCGAGCGGATGTTGTATTTGTAGGCCGTACCTTCGCCCAGGCCGGGCATGAAGATCTCCCAGACGCCGCCGTTACGGCGGCGCATGGGATGGCGGCGGATGTCCCAATCGTTGAACTCGCCGGCGAGCGTGACGGATTCGGCGTTGGGAGCCCAGACGGCGAAGCGGACGCCGCAGGCGCCTTCAGCAGTGACGAGGTGAGCGCCGAGAGAGCGGTATGCCTCGTAGAGGGTGCCTTCGGTGTGAAGGTAGAGGTCGTTATCGGAGAGTTGTGGGCCGTAGCGGTAAGGGTCGTCGAACTCAACGACGCGGCCGTCCCAGAGCGTGGCGCGGAGGCGGTACGGGCGCGGGTCGCCGTTGAGAACGCCGCAGAAGAAGCCTTGGACGTGACGCTTCTCCATCGGGACGGCATCGGAATCCAGGACTACCGCGGCGGATTCGGCCTGCGGCAGAAAGGCGCGCACTTCCCAGCGGGGCTGTCCGCCGCGCTTGCGTACGCTGTGCGGCCCGAGGACGCGAAATGCGTCCCCGTGGTAGCCGCCGACGATGGCTTCCATCTCTTCAACAGTCATGTGTGTATATCGCGGTCCGGCGTGGCCGGCACCCAAAGAACGTGAGAGCCTAACTTTTAGTATGGATGATTTTTGGCTGCAATTGCCCAAAGCCGAGCTGCACGTGCACCTGGAGGGGTCGGTAGAGCCGGAGACGCTGCACGAGCTGGACCCGGAAACGCCGCTCGCGGAGCTGCGGGCGCTCTACGATTACGCCGATTTCGACGCGTTTTTGCGGGCGTTCGGGGCCGTGGGGAAGCGGCTGCGGACACCGGAGGATTACGGGCTGGTCACGCGGCGCCTCGTCGAGCGGCTGACGGCGCAGAACGTGCGCTACGCGGAGATCATCGTTGCCGTGGGAGTGGTGCTGTGGAAAGGGCAGGATTTCGCCCCGATTTTCGACGCGATCGAGGCGGCCGCGGCGGGCTCGGCGGTGGAGGTGCGGTGGATCCTGGACGCGGTCCGGCAGTTCGGCGCGGACGCGGCGATGCAGGTGGCGGAACTGGCGGCGGAGCGGCGAGGGCGGGGCGTGGTGGCGTTCGGGATCGGGGGGAGCGAGGCGCGCGGGCCGGCGGACTGGTTCGGCGAGGTCTTCGCGTACGCGCGGCGGCGCGGGCTAAAGCTCACGGCGCACGCGGGAGAGGGAACGTCGCCGGAATCGGTGTGGGCGGCGCTGGAACTGGGGGCGGAGCGGATCGGGCACGGGATCGCGGCCATCGAGGACGCCGGGCTGTTGCGGCACCTGCGGGACCGTCAGATTCCGCTGGAGGTGTGCATCACGAGCAACCTGGTCACCGGCGTGGTGGCGCGGCTGGAGGAGCATCCCGTGCGGCGGCTGTACGACGCGGGGGTGCCGATTACGCTGAACACCGACGATCCGTCCATGTTCCGCTGCTCGCTCGCGGGCGAGTATGCGCTAGCGGAGCGGGTGTTCGGATTCACCCGCGAGGAGCTGTGCGGCGTGGCGCAAAACGGGTTCCGGTTTGCCTTCGGAGGGAGAAGCTAAAGCTCTCGCAAAGAAACCTGAAGCCTCTCTCACGCAAAGGCCGCAAAGTACGCAAAGAACATCTTTTTGGTTTTGGCTTTTCTTTGCGCTCTTGGCGTGCTTTGCGTGAAATCTTGGTTTCTCTTTTGCGTCTTTGCGAGCGCAAATAAATTCGGACGCGGGATAGGAACATAATGAGAGATTGGGTCACGCCGCTCGGGATCGCTGAAACGCGAAAATGGGAACCACGGAAATGCACGCCGCAGGGACGGGCCACCGCACGGCTAGCCTCGCGGCGATGGTCTCGGTCGCGGCCGCATTGGTCGCGCTCCTGGCGGTAACGGTGCTGCTGGACAGGGCGTATCGCGCGGCGCGGCTGAGCCGGGCACAGGGGCGCTACCAGGAGGGATTAAAGCTGGCGGCGCAGAGGCGCGACGCGGAAGCGGCAGAGGATTTTCGAGCGGCGTTGATCTACGCGCATGACGACCCCAAGTACAAATTTGCCCTGGCGCAGTCGCTGGTGGCGCTCAAGCGGTACGGCGAGGCGGAGAATTACCTGCTCGAGCTGCGGGCGGCGGACCCGACGAATGGGCCGGTGAACCTCATGCTGGCGCGCATAGCCGGGGCGGCGGGGCGCTACGAGGAGGCCACCGACGATTATCACCGCGCCATCTTCGGTTACTGGCCGGAACAGGCTGGTCTGAACCGCACCACGGCGCGGCTCGAACTGATCGGCCTGTACGATCGCGAACACCAGCCGAAGCAGGCGTTGGCGGAACTCCTCCAACTGGCCGCTGATCTCCCGGATTCGGATGTCCTGTCACGCCTGCGCGTCTCGGACATGCTGCTTGCGCGCGGCGCGCCGGAGCACGCGGAGGATCTCTACCGCGCCATTCTGGCGGGCCATCCGCACGACAAGGCGGCGTGGCAGGGGCTCGGGGAGGTGCAGTTCGCGGCGGGCGATTTCACGGCGGCGCGGCACTCGTTCGATGCCGCCGTGCGGTACGGGAGCATCACGCCTGCGCTGGCGGAACGGATCGCGTTTGTCAACTCGATTCTGGATCTCGACCCCACGCTGCTCCGGCTGACGGCGCGGCAGCGCTTCGAGCGGGCTCGCGAGCTGTTGGGCCGCACGCTGGCGGCCGCCGGACGCTGCGCCGGTATTCCGCCGGACCTGGACACGCAGGCACAGACCCTGCTGGCGGAGGCGGAGAGGCGGTTGCGCAACGGGGAGACGGCGGAGATGCTGACGCTGGCGCAATCGTTGTGGAAGGCGCGAATGGCGGCGTGCCCGCGGCAGCCGGAAACGGACCGGCCGCTCGCGGTCCTGATGAGGAGAATGGTCAACCAATGACGCCGCGGGCTGCCGATAAGATCACGCTGAGCGAGACACAGCGGTTTTTGCTGCTGGCGATCCTGATCGGCGTGTTTTCGGGGCTGATGGTGACGTGCTTCCATATCGCCATCGATCTGATCAGTTGGTACAGCCTGGGGGCGCTTTCGGGAAAGTACCGGTTCGGGCGGCTGCTGTCGTCCTCGGCGGGGGCGGTGGTGGCGACGTTTCTAGCCACGCGTGTGTTTCCGGCGGCGCGGGGCAGCGGCGTGAACCAGACAAAGGCCGCGCTGTACATCTCGGACGGGCACGTGCCGGCGAGCACAGTGATCGGGAAGTTCGCGGCGTGCTCGATCGCGATCGGTTCGGGGAACTCGCTGGGGCCGGAGGACCCCTCGCTGCAAATGGGGGCGGGGGTGGCGTCGCTGCTGGGGCGCGTATTTGCGCTGGGGCGGAAGAACATGCGGCTGATCGCGCCCGTGGGAGCGGCGGCGGGAATCGCGGCAGCCTTCAACACGCCGATCACGGGCGTAGTGTTCGTGATGGAGGAAGTCATCGCGGCATGGAATGCCGGGGTGGTGGGCTCGACGGTGCTGGCGGCGGTTTCGTCGGTGGTGGTCGTGCGGTGGTTCTTGGGGAACGAGCCGCTGTTCCGGGTGCCGGCGTTCCAGTTCCAGCATCCGAGCGAGTTGGCGATTTACGCCGGGATCGGAGTGGCGGGCGGGCTGCTCTCCGCGGGGTTCATCAAGCTGATCAAATTCCTGCAAGAGCGGCTGGAGCGGCTGCCCAAGCGGACGGAACTGCTGCGCGCGCTCTTCGGCGGAATCTGTGTGGGCGTCGCGGGACTGTGGCTGCCGGAGGTAATGGGCGCGGGTTACGACGCCATCGACTCGGCGCTGCACGGACGGTTCCGCTGGGAGC